>Ga0075423_10000259_pt1 | contig 40019 bp, 29 predicted proteins | sample SoiMethybrSBSTD2_FD_80114 | JGI IMG/M metagenome (GOLD analysis project Ga0075423, IMG submission 80114) | Bulk soil microbial communities from a Populus tree surrounding site in Tennessee, USA - Soil MetaG P. TD hybrid SBSTD2 | ecosystem: Environmental > Terrestrial > Soil > Tree plantation...
CCGAGCAGCAAAAGCCGCTTGCCCCGCGTGCCGCCGGACTCCGCCACCAGGTGCCCCGCTCGCTTCATCTCCGCCGGCATCTCGATCCAGCGCGTCTTGAAGCCGATCGACCGGAGCTCCTCGCCGAAAGCGTCGCCGGCCGCGCGAACGCCCGCGACGTTCTCCGTCGGGCTCTCGATGTTCACGACGCGCTCCAGCAGAGCTTCCGCCGCAGGCTGGCCGGCCGCCGCGTACTTGGCGATCGCGCGCTCGGTTCGGTCGAGCCCCGCCTGCGCGGCGGCAACGAACCCGAGGAACAGTGCAAGAAATGAAAAAACCGGCTTGGCGAAGTGCGTCATCGCATCAGGTTTCCGTCAGTAAGGCAGTCCGCACGTTAACCGAGCCGAGGTGAGGACACCAGAATTGCGCCTCTGCTACAGTCGCCGCATGCTCGCACGCCTCCTCCTCGCGGCGCTCTTCGCGGCCCCGGCGGCGGCCGAGCCATTCAGCTTCGTCGCGCTCGGCGACACGACCTATGCCCCGCCGGCCGACAACGCTCTGTATGGCGAACTCATCGACGCGGTCAACGCCGCGCGGCCCGCCTTCTCGATCCACGTTGGCGACACCAAGGGCTACGGCGACTGCGGCCGCGCCTTCCAGGAGTCGCAGCTCGAGTTCTTCAACCGGTTCGCGAGCGCCGTCTTCTACACGCCGGGAAACAACGAGTGGGCCGACTGCTGGAAGGCCAACCGCGGCTCCGCCGACCCGACGGAGATCCTTGCGCTGATGCGCGGGATCTTCTGGGCGAAGCCCGAGAGCCTCGGCCGGGCGCGCCTTCCGCTGGTGCGGGAATCGGACGAGATCCCGGAATTCTCCGAGTTCGCGGAGAACGCGCGCTGGACGTACGGCGGCGCGACCTTCGCGACGCTGAACCTCGCGGGCACGCACAACAACCAGGAGCTGCGCGTCGAGAAGTACTGGCGCGAGTTCGCGCGCCGCGAGCAGGCGAATCTCGCCTGGGTCAAGGCGACCTTCGCCTCGGCGCGCACGGCCGGGCAGCGCGCCGTCGTGCTCGCCTTCCACTCGAACCCGTTCGACGAGCAGCTGCGCTACGAGGGCGGGCCGTTCGAGGCGATCGTGCGTGCGATCGATGCGGAAGCGGAGGCGTTCGACGGCCAGGTGCTCATTGTCCAGGGCCACTATCACCAGTTCGTCATCGACCGGCCGCTGACGCAGCTCGACCTCGACAAGCCGGGCGTCACGCGCGAGAACCTCATGCGCCTGCAGGTCTATGGCTGGCCGGACATGAAAGCGGTGCGCGTCAGCGTCGACACCACGAAGCCCTGGGTGTTCGGGTTCGAGCCCGTCTATTCCGCGGGGGTCTCGACCTCGTCCAACAAGGACAGCGACTGACGCGCGATGACCGAGGCCGCGGAAAAAATCGGTCCCTTCACCGAGCTCACCCGCGAGTACGGACCGGTCGTCTGGAAGGCGCTCTCGGACAACGTGCCCCGCGACCTGCGCTGGAACTGGCTGCTCCTGATGCTGGCGCTCGCGGTCGTGTTCTTTGCGGTCCGCAACGGCCGCGGCGCGAAGGGCGCGGACGGGCGCGAAAGGCAGTCCGGGCTCGTGGAGTACCTGCTGCCGAGGGACATCTACACGCACGTCTCCGCGCGCGTCGACGTGTGGCTGTGGATCTTTGAGCGCGCGCTGAAGCCGGTCTGGGCGCTGCTGCTGCTCGGCTCGCTCGGCCCGTTCATCGAGAAGAGCGTCATCGGCGCGCTGACGGCCGGATTTGGCGAGGGACCCGCCATCGAGCCGAACCTCGCCTGGACGCTCTTCTACAGCTTCGCGCTCCTGCTCGGATACGACTTCACGTTCTTCCTGCTGCATTACTCGGAGCACAAGATCCCGGCGCTGTGGGCGATCCACAAGGTGCACCACTCCGCCGAAGTGCTGACGCCGCTGACGCGCTACCGCGAGCACGTGCTGGAAGGACCCCTGTATTCGATGGCCGCAGCGATCGGCTATGCCGTGCCAGCCGTCGTCTTCGCCTGGCTTTTCGCCGGGAGCATCACGCCGATCACGGTGCTGAACATCGGCCTCTTCACGCTGCTGTTCGGCTTCAACGGCGCCTTCCGCCACTACCACGTGCAGTTCCACTATCCGCGCTGGCTGGCGAAATGGCTCCAGAGCCCGGCCATGCACCACACGCACCACAGCTACCTGCCCCAGCACTGGGACACGAACATGTCCGTCATCACCAGCGTGTGGGATCGCCTCTTCGGAACGCTCTACATTCCGGAACCGGACGAATACACGCCCTGGGGGCTAGGCCCGGAGGAGCAGGCGGAATGCCGGAGCTTCCGGCAGAACGTGGCGGCCCCGTTCCGTCAGTGGTACCGGATGATTCGAATCGCAGGACGAACCCCAATTCCGCCTGAAGGAACCATCTCATGAGGTCCTTGATCTTCGCAGCCCTCGCTTGTCTGACCGCCCTGCTCGCGGCTGCGCCGGCCGCCGCCCAGGAATCCGTCGCGTCGCCGCAGGCCGCGGCCGGGACGCCGGCACCGAAGCTGCACTATTCGAACCGATGGCGCCTGCAGGTGAGCGAGGGCGCGGACAACGACGGCGTAATGACGTTCCGCTTCACACCGAAGGATGGCGCGCCCGTCGACATCCCGGTGCAGCTCAAGAAGGGCCGCGGGGAGGACGGCTGCGCGCGCGACATCCGCGATGCCTTCCGGAAGGCGCTCGACAAGAAGGCCTACAAGATCGAGGTTGACGACGGCGAGGACGTGCTCGTCAAGAAGCACCTCGGGCACACGCCGGATTTCTCGATCGAACTCGTCGGCTCGACGGTCAAGGGCACGCGCATCAACTTCGACCGCGAGTAGTCGCGACCGGCAAGAACGGCCTCGCTACCAGCCGTCGTCCTTGGCGTAGCCGAGCTCGACGAGCAGCGGCCCCGCGATACGCTTAAAGATGCGCTTGTCTCGAGCATCGAGCTCGCGCTGCCAGCGGCTGAGCGAAACGGTGCTGACTGCGCCGAGCGCCTCGGGGTTCTGGGCGAAGCGCGTGGCGTCGCGAAACGGCGAGTCCGCGGCGCCATGCGCGAGCATCGCCTCGTCCCAGTCCTCGCCGAGGAATGCCATCAGCCGTTCAAGCACCGGGCGCGGATTCAGCACGAGGTCTTCGTAGCGCACGGTGTGGAAGCGCGGATCCGCCCACCAGCGGCGCGAGGCCTCGATGTCGCGCACCCAGCGGCGCGCGCCGCCGGCCACGGGTTTCCGGATATTCGTCGGCACGAGCTTGCCGTCCACGACCTTGTGGCGCGGATGGGTCCGCAGCGAGCAGGCGACGTCGCGCCCGTCGCGCAGCATGTGCACGAAACGCGCCTCGCGAAAGCTCCCGAAGATCACGGCGAGGCGGCTGATGTTGCGCGGGGTCTTCTCGGCCCAGCGCGCCTTGCCGGCCTTCCGCATGCACAGCTGCGCAAAGGCTTCGATGAATTCCGGGCGCGAGTGCGAAGACCCGTAGAGCGAGCGCACTTCCGCGGCGGCGAAGCCGAAGCGTGCCGCGAGCGCCTCGGGGTCGACTGCGCGGCGGCGGAACAGGCTCGACTCAGGCCCGCAGCAGATCCGCCGGTGGGAGTCGAGCATCATCCGGAGCAACGTCGTGCCCGAACGGCCGCAGCCGCCCAGGACGATGGGCGCGAAACCGGACGGTCGCCCGTTCGCGAACGAGTCGGCCGCGTGGCCGAGGCCGATCGCGGCGCCGAAGTCCCGCAGGAAGCGCGAGCCGCCCATGCCCTGCGGACTCTACGGCATCGGCGCGCGGCGCGGAAACCGCGCCGGCGCGTCAGTTCACCGCGGCGGTAGCCTCGCGAAATTGCGCGGCGGTCGCGGTGGCGCCGTGCACCGCCGCGATCTTCTCGACTGGAAGGTTCAGCTCGCGCAGCTTCTTCACGAAGGACACGGTCGCCGGCTGCGGCGGCCCGAAGGGCGCGTCGTTGGCGGGCACGAAGAAGAGGTCGCCCTGGAACACGACTTTCTCCGCGGGAAGCCAGGCGATGACCATCTGCTTCGCGTGCGGGTTCGGGCCGATGTCGATCAGCTCGAGCCGCCGCTTGCCGTCTTCGATCGTGCGCCGGCCGTTCTCGAGCAGGAGAAACGCGGGCTTGCGCGGCTCGCGCCCGAGGCGGTCGTTCTGCTTCGACGCCGCCATCGCCTCGATCACCGGCTTGTTCTCGGCCGTCGTGACGACGGTCGCGCCCTCGGCGATGAAGCTGCGCATCCCGCCGATGTGGTCGCCGTGGTGATGCGTCATCGCGACGTAGCGGATCGGCTTGCCCGGAATCAGCTCGTGGATGCGCTTGATCAGCGCATCCGCGCCGTCGCTCGTACCGGGCGCCTCGACCGCGGTGACGAAGTCGGCGAACTCGACGGCCATGGAATTCTGGTTCTGGCCGGTGACGTTCTGGATGACGTAGACGCCGTCGGCCAGCTTGTCCACGTTTTCCTCGAGCGTGGTCGGGACCGGCTTGACCTGCAGGTAGCCGGCCGGTGAATAGCGGAACGAGTCGTCCGTGACGGGCGGGTTGAACTCGGCCTGCAGCGTGTAGCGCGTCTGGTCCTCGCCGAGCTGGCGCAGGGTCCAGCGGCGCGGCACCTGGTAGTTCCCGACCTTCTGGTAGTCGCGGAAGATGATCTCGGAGGCCTCCACGCCTTCGAGCGAGTCGACGAAGAGCAACTCGTACTTCGACACGAGGCCGGTCGCCGAGTCGATGTAGAGGGCCACCTGCTGCGTGTCGGCCATCACGAAGGTCACGACGTCCTGCTTCCGGCCGTCGAAGTCGTCCTCGCCGAGATAGCGCAGCGAGGTCGCCCGATCGAGCGCCTGGCGCAACAGCAGGTTCGGCAGGCGCCGCTGGTACTGCGTGAACTGCTGCTGGGACGCCTGGTCGGGCGGGATCGGCGTCACCGTCTTCGCGCGGTTGTCATAGGTGTTGCCCGTGCCGTCGGCGATGGTGACCGTGATGTCGCCCTCGAAGCCGAAGCCGCCGGCTTTCTGGTCGAGCCGCATGCGGTTGTTCTTGAGGTCGGCGAGCAGCGTCTCGTCGAAGGGCCCGCCTTCGTAAGGCGGCGTCGGCGTCGTCATCTGCAGCCGCGGGAAAGCCTGGCCGCTCAGGCGGATCCGCACGACGTCGACTGCGCGCAGCGCCTCGGCACCGCCGTTCGCCTCGACGGCGCGATCGAGCACGGCCCGCGCTTTCTCCTGGTTGCGCTCGGCGAGTGTTTCGGTGCCGTCTGCGGAGGCGATGGCGGCAGCGGCGGCGAAGACGAAGGCGACGGCGTATCGCAGCATGTCGGCTCTCCCGTGATCTGCGGCCACGCTAGGCGACGCGCGCTTCCCCGTTCAATCCCGATGCGCCGGCCCGTGCGCCGGCAACGCCAAAGCGAGCGAAGGCCGCTCGGATGACAGGCCGTCCGTTCGATGCGACGATGCCGGCATGTCCCGGTTCTTCGTCCGCGCCGCGGCGCTCCTCCTTGCATCTGCGGCGCTGCCTTCCGTCGCGGCCGATGAACCGGTCGCGATTCCAGAGGGCGTCGCGACGCATGCCGACGGCCGCGCGCCGATCGAGTCGCTCTACGGCAAGTACCTCTCGCTGGTCGACCGGGGCTGGAAGGCCGAGGTCGTCGTGCAGTCGCAGCCCGCCGGAACGAGCCGGCCGCTGCCGGTCATTGCGCTGCGCTCGCCGGCGGCGGGCCCCGCCATCTGGATCCTCGCGGGCATCCACGGCGAGGAGCCGGCGGGCCCGAACGCGATCGCGGCGACGATCGACGACATCGCAAAGCTCGGCGCCCACCGGCCGGTCGTGCTGATGCCGCTCCTGAATCCGCAGGGCTACGCGCGCAACTGGCGCTACCTCAATACGCCGACGTACTCAGCGGAAGTCGAGGGCCAAAGCGTCGGCGACTCGTCGCACTTCCTCCCGTCCTCCGAGGACGCGGCCAAGGCGCGTGCGCCGGCCGCGTCGAGCCCCGAGGCGGAAGCGATCACGGCCTATGTACTTCGCCGCCAGGCCGACTACCCGACCGTCATCAGCATCGACCTGCACGAGGACAACCTGATCAACGAGGGCTACGTGTACTCGCAGGGCGCCGAAGGCGCGAAGGACGAGCTCGCCATCACTGCCGTCAACGTGCTGCGCGAGAGCGGCGTGCCGATCAAGATGTCGGGCAAGACGCGATTCGACGAGCCGGTCGAGCGCGGCATCATCGGGCCCGTGACCGACAGCTCGATCGACGAGCTGATGAGCGCACGAAGCGTCGTCGCGGGAGGCGCGGCGAAGCCGGGACCCGCCGCCACGACCGTGCTCGTGCTCGAGACGCCGGCCGCGGCGCTGCCGCTCGAGAAGCGCATCGCCGCGCACGCGGCGCTGCTTCGCCTGCTGTCCTCGTACCTGGTCACGCCGCCCGACGGCTTCTGACTGGTCCGATGCTGCCGCAAGAGGCCCCAAAATCCGTCTTCAATGAGGCCATCGGCCTCATAACGGCCGGCAGGCTCGATGCGGCGGAGGCGCGCTGCCGCGCCGCACTCAAGCATTACCCGCGCGACGTCAACATGCAGGCGCTGCTTGGCGCGCTGCTCGTCAAGCTCGACCGTCGCGAGGAAGCAGAGAAGACGCTGCGCGAGGTGATCGAGGCCGCGCCGACGTTCGCCAAGCCGTACGAGGACCTGGGCTACCTGCTGCTGCAGGCGCATCGTCCCGCGGACGCCCTGCCGATCCTCGAGCGCGCAACCTGGCTCGACCCGACGCTCGAGCGGGCATGGTTCAACCTCGGCAAGGCGCTCGCCCTCCTCGGCCGCGGCAAGGAGGCGGACGTCGCGTTCGAAAAGTGCTTCGAGCGCTCTCCGGAGAAACGCCTCATGGCGCTCGCTGCGGAGCATCACAAGGAAGGCCGCACCGAGGAAGCCGAGCGGCTGTACCGCCGCACGCTGCGTGACAACCCGAGGAACGTCGATGCCCTGCGCTTGCTGGCGCAAATCGCCGCAAAGGCCGGTCGCGCCGATGACGCGGAAATGTTGCTCGAGCGGGCGATCGAAATCGCGCCGGACTTCGTCCAGGCGCTGGTCGACCTCGGCCAGCTGCGCAAGGACGAGGATCGCTATAGCGAGGCGCTCGCCTGCTTCGACCGCGTGCTCGCGCTCGAGCCATCGCACGTCCAGGCGCATTTCCTCCGAGCCGGAACCCTGGCGCGCGCCTCGTTCACGCACGAGGCGGTCGACGCGTACCGTCGCTGCCTCGAGCTCCGCCCGGCCCATCTCGGCGCGCGGCTCGGGCTTGGCCACGTTCTGAAGACCGTCGGCGACTATGAAGGCTCCGTCGCCTCGTACGACGCCTGCATTCGCCAGGCGCCCGAGTTCGGCGAAACGTATTGGAGCCTTGCGAACCTGAAGACCTACCGGTTCGATGACGCAACGATCGCCGAGATGGAGAAGCGGATCGAGTCCGGGAACGTGCAGTCTGACGTCAATTTCCTCTTTGCGCTCGGCAAGGCCTACGAGGACCGGAGCGACTACGAGCGCGCCTGGGATTTCTATCGCCGCGGTAACGAGAAGCAGCGGGCGGAGGTCGCCTACGACCCGGTCCAGACCGAAGTCATGAACGACCGGCTTGTCGCGACGTATGACGAGGAATTCATGGCGACGCGGCGCGGTTACGGCAATCCCGACGCGGCCCCGATCTTCATCCTCGGGCTGCCACGCTCGGGCTCGACGCTGCTCGAGCAGATCCTCGCGAGCCACAGCCAGGTCGAGGGCACGGCCGAACTTCCTTACATCGGCCGCCTCGCGACCTCGCTCAACCGCAACCAGTCGACAGGCGTCAACTATCCCGAAGCCATGCGCGAGCTCAAGCCCGCCAACTTGTCCGCGCTCGGCGCGGAGTACCTCGCGCTCGCGAGGATGCACCGGCGCTCGGGTACGCCACGCTTCATCGACAAGATGCCCAACAACTTCCCGAACGCTGCGTTCATTGCGACGATTCTGCCCAACGCGAAGATCATTGACGCGCGCCGGCATCCGCTCGATGCGTGCCTGTCCAACTACCGGCAGCTTTTCGCGAAAGGCCAGGCGTTCACCTACGACCTCACGGAGATCGGCGAGTACTACCTGCAGTACCAGCGCATGATGGACCACTGGGCGCGCGTGATGCCCGGCCGCGTCCTCACCGTGCAGTATGAGGACGTCGTCGCCGACTTCGAGTCGCAGGTCCGGCGGCTGCTCGACTTCTGCGTGCTGCCATTCGAAGACGCGTGCCTGCGCTTTTACGAGAGCGAGCGCCCCGTGCGTACTCCCTCCGCCGAGCAGGTGCGCCAGCCGATCTACGAACGCTCAGTGGGGCACTGGCGACACTACGAAAGGCATCTCGGCGAGTTGATCGGCGTGCTCGACCCGATCCGGGACAGGTACCGGCGTTACGAGCCCGCGGCGACCGCAGGCGGTTGAGCGCGGCCGGAAATCGCCCCGGGCGGCAGGTAGTCAAAAATAAAATTGATTCGATCCTCCGCGCCCTTGTTCATGACCGAGTGCACCTTCTGGTTGTTGATTTCGTAGGCCTGCCCCACTTCGAGCTGGTAGGGCCGCCCGTCGATCATGAATCGCACGCGCGGGTTCGTGAGGATCGGCACGTGGATGCGGTGTCCGGCGCCGAAGGACGGATGCGAATCCCGGTGCGGGATGATGCGCCCGCCCGCAAGGAGCTTCGCCGCCATCGCCCGGATGATCGTGCCGCCCGGGGGATAGAACTTGCCGATGATCTCGTGCATCACGGGGACCGCCACGTCCGCGAGCCGGTCCCAGCCCGGGTTCTTGCTGACATCGAGCGCGGGCCAGTCATCCACCTTCGCGAACAACAGCACGATCGAGCGCGTTTGCTCGTGCACCTCGTAGTCGGTCTGGCGCTGGACGTTCTCGTTCCAGGCCGCCTCGTCCTGGGCAAGGATCGCGGCACCGAGAGCCCCCATCTCGACCTTGCCGAAGTTCCGGATCGGTACGCCGATGTCCAACGGGCCCCGCCTACCAGTCGTAGCGGAACTGGAGCCCGATCGTGCGCGGCCGGTTGATCGACTGCCGCTGGACCGCCCAGCGGTTGCTGAGGAACAGGTTCGCCCGCTCGTCCCAGACGTTGTCCACGAATAGCGAGGCGCTCCAGCGCTCGCCATCGAGCCCGAACCGCAAGTCGCCCGTCTGGTAGGCGTCCTGAATCTGCACGCCGCCCGCAGCTACGACGGACTCGATGCCTTCGAGGTTATTGACCGATTCGCCGACGTAGGCTAGGTCGAGACGCACGAAGGGCTGGGCATTCGCGAGCCGGCCGCGAGCGCGGTACTCGATGCCGAGCGAGCCCGTCCAGTCCGGAGTAAGCGGCAGCCGGGCCCCTTTGGTCACGACGACCGGGTCGAGACCCCCGCCGAAGTCGAGGACCGTCGCCTCGGACACCTCTCCGTGGTTGTATCCGAGAGACGCGTCGACCTGCCAGGCGTCATTGATCGCGAACGAGAACTCGGATTCGACGCCCTGGATATCTGCGCTCGGCAGGTTGACGTAGCCGAGCTGGAATACGCTCGGCTGCGGGTCCTCGATCTGCACGGCGAAGTCTTCCCATTTCATCCAGTAGAGGGCGACGTTGAAGCGCAACCGGTGGTTCAGCCATTCCGTCTTCGTGCCAAGCTCGTAGTTCTTCAGCGTGTCGGAGCTGAAGTCGTGCGGCAGGACGGAATTCGGGCGCACCGGATTGCTGCCGCCATTCCGGAAACCCTCGGAGTACGTGAAATACGCCATGTGGTCGTCGTTGATGCGGTATGTCAAGTTCAGCTTCGCGACCGTTCCGCTCTCGCTCGTGTCGGCGAGTGCGTCGGTCAATGAAAAGCCGGTGAAACCGAGGGGCGACTCCTGGTGCAGCTTGAATTTACGGTCGTACTCGAACCACCGGCCGCCGGCGGTGATCGTGAACTTGTCGGTGACATCGAAGCCAATCTCGCCGAACACGGCCCGCTGCTCGAGGTCGGTGTCATAGATGCCCTGGAACCAGTCGCTCGTGGGCTGCAAGGTCGAATTGTAGTAGGCGTACTGGAGGCCGGCGAAGTAATAGAACGCAGTCGTATCAGCATAGTGGCGGATGTAACTGTTGAACTCGGTATGGCCTGTCTCCTTGCTGTAGAAGATGCCGCCGAGCCAGGACCAGCGGCTTTCCGCGTCGTTATTCGACTGGAGGCGCGCCTCGAAGGTCGTGATCTGGGTCTGCTCGTCGTTGGTCGCGAAGCCGCGCGGGTCGCCGCCGAAATCGTAGATGATGTAATTGGGCTGGCAGAATGGCGGCGGCGGATTCGGGTTGCCGTCGGCGTCGAAGCGCGGGCAGTTGAAATTGAATTCGTAGTCCGTCGCATCCGCCTGGTACTGGAAGTCGCGGTCGAAGTAGGAAGCGGAAACCACCAGATCGCCTATCGACGTATGCGCGTTCAGGGTCAACCCGAGCTGGTACCAGGCGTCGTCCATGCTTTCGTGCTCGAAGCGCACCTGCTGGAGATCGCGCACGCCGGGGTACGAGTCCGACGCCGGGGTCACGTCGCTGTGACCCTTGGCGTTGATGTCCTGGTAGATCGTCGTGAACGTCGCGTCCACGTTCTCGTTGATGTCGAAGCGGAGCGCCACCCGGCCGCCCGTTGTCTGGATCGTGTTGACGTCCTTGTCCACCAGGTTGGAATTGTCGAAAGTCTGACCCTGGCTCGGCGCAAGCACGTTGTCGATGTAGCCCGCATCTTCCGCCGCGAATCCGACGACCCGCAGCGCAACGCGGTCGTCCGCCAGGGGCACGTTCACCATCGCGCTGACGTCGTAACCTTCGTCACCTTCCGAGACGGTATTGAGCTGCGCTTCGGTCCAGGCCGAGAATCCCGAAGGGTCGGGCTTGTTCGTGATGACGCGCAGGGTCCCGGACTGCGAGCTGGCACCGTAGAGCGTGCCCTGCGGGCCGCGCAGCGCTTCGACTCGCTCGATGTCGATGAAGCGGGGGTCAGGGCTGCGACCGCTCTGCGTGATCGGCTGCTCATCGAGATAGAGGGCGGACGACGACACGGCACCGAACTGGATGCCGGAGCTCGCGACACCGCGGAATATGATGGTCGTGCCACCCGGTTCGCGCTCGGAGATCGACATGCCCGGGATGTACTTCACGATGTCGTCGATCTGCTGCACGCCCCGCATGGCGATGGCATCGGTGTCGAAAGCCGCGATCGATTCGGACACGTCCTGCAGGCGCTCGGCGCGACGCGTCGCCGTGACTATGACTTCACTGAGGCCCGTGGGAGCCTGCGCTGGCGCTTCCTGCGCCGCGGCCGTCCCGGACGCGACCGACAATACCGTCGAAACGGCGGCGGTGAGCGCCTGGGAACTCTGGCTGGGCGAATTGCGTTCAGGGTTATTCGCGTTCATTTCCGTCCCTCCGCGGTCGTCCGGATACTAGCCACGGGCCGGCGACCAGGCAATCCGTCGGTGATGTTGCGCCGCATTACGGCGATGTACCAGTCCAGGAATTGCTGCGTGAAATACTCCATCGGCGGCGACAGCGGCCCCGGCACGTAATAGCGCGAGTCTACGCCCGCCTGGTTGCGCTCGATGATCGCCTTGTCCGCGATCGTCGTGACGTCCCAGAGCCAGACCAGTCCCGCGAGGTCGTAGTCCTTTCCCTCCACGGCGCTACCGTTCACGAGCCAGGTGACCTCGCAGTCGGTCAGGTACTGTCCGCGCGGCGCGAAGCGGTAGACGACGATGTGGTCGCAGTACGCAAGCGCGAACGTGAGCGGGCCGAAGTTCCAGTCGGTCGCGCCGCCGTCGTAGCCGGTGATCGTGCCAAGGAGCGGCGCGACCGGCTTGCCGTCGCGGCTGCCGGTCACGTGGTCCCGCAATAACGGGTAACGGTCGAAGCAATGCTCCAGCCCGAACTGCTCGGCGAAGAGCCAGGAGCGGTGGATGCGGTCCTGCGTGAGCCCGACCGAAGGCGCCTTCGCCATCACCTCGGCGAGCTCGGCGTCGCACTCCTCGTTCGGCAGCGCGCGCCCGTGTCCGATCGAGTATTCCGGGTGCGCGGGCTGGCAGTGATAGCACTCGCAGTAATTCTCGATGGCGAGCTTCCAGTTGCTCGCGATCGGATAGTTCTGGCGGTGTGCAACCTTCGCGGTGGCGAGGCCGTAGGGACGGAGCCCCGGCGCCATCGCGCGCTCGAGCGAGCCGAAGTCGGGCGGGTGCTCGTCGAAGTTGACGAATAGCAGGCCATCGAGGTTCCGGAGGTGAAGGCGCCGGAGGCCGTGCTTCGAGCGGTCGAATCCTTCCGGCACGCGCGCGGCGGCCTTGAGCGAGCCGTCGAGCCCGTACGACCAGCCGTGGTAGCGGCAGGTCAGGCGCGATTCGTGCCCGGTCGCGGTGTCGCAGATGCGCGAGCCGCGGTGGCGACAGACGTTCAGCAGCGCGTTGATGGCGCCCTGCCCATCCCGCACGATGATGATCGACTCGCCGGCGATCTCCGAGAGAAAGTAGTCGCCGCGCTCCGGCACCTGGCTCTGGTGCCCGACGTAGAGCCAGGCCTTGAGCGCGATGTCGCGCACCTCGAGCTCGTAGATGGCCGGGTCCTTGTAGAAGGCGCCGGGCAGCGCGTAGCCCTCCCGGTAGCCCTCGATCAGCGTGGCGAGCGATTCAGCCATGGAAGCCTCCGCGGCGCCTCATTGTGCCGCATCCGGGCGGCGACGGTTCGTCACGATGGACGCCGTCGCGACGGCGATCGCGACGAGCGCAATGATGATGGTCGTGATGGCGTTGATGTCCGGCGTCACGCCGAGTCGCACCTTGGCGAAGATCAGCATCGGCAGCGTGGTCGCGCCCGGGCCCGAGACGAAGCTCGAGATCACGAGGTCGTCGAGCGAGAGCGTGAACGACAGCAGCCAGCCGGACACCAGGGCCGGCAGCAGCATCGGCACGGTCACGTCGAAGAAGACGGCGACCGGACGCCCGCCGAGGTCCATCGCCGCCTCCTCCAGCGTGTCGTCCATGGCGGAGAGTCGTGATCGCACGACGACCACGACGTAGGCCATCGAGAAGGTGATGTGCGCGATCGTGATCGTGGTCGCGCCGCGGTTCACCGGCCAGCCGATGAGGTTCGCCATCGAAATGAACAGGAACAAGAGCGACAGGCCCGTGATGATCTCGGGCATCACGAGCGGCGCCGTCACCATGCCCGAGAGGAGGAGCCGTCCGCGCAGGCGCGCGACGCGGTGCAGGGCGAGCGCGACCAGCGCGCCGAGCGCGGTCGCGAAGGTGGCGCTGACGAAGGCGATCCGGAGGCTGAGGAGCGCGGCCGACAGCAGCTTGTCGTCGTCGAGGAGCGCTGCGTACCAGCGAAGCGAGAAGCCGCCCCAGAGCGTGACGAGGCGCGAGTCGTTGAACGAATAGATGACCACCGAGACGATCGGCACGTACAGCAGCGCATAGCCGAAGGCCACGATCGAGGCGAGCATCGGCGAGCGCTGCCTCATCGCGCGGACTCCTGCTCGCGGGTCTGCAGCCGCTGGAACCACATGATCGGCGCGATCAGGAGCAGCAGCAGCACGACCGACACGGCCGAGGCGACGGGCCAGTCGCGGTTGATGAAGAACTCGTCCCAGAGCACGCGCCCGATCATCAGCGTGTCCGCGCCGCCGAGCAGCGCCGGGATCGTGAACTCGCCGACCGCCGGGATGAACACCAGGAGGCAGCCGCCGATGATGCCCGGCACCGAGAGCGGCAGCGTCACGTCGACGAACGCCTGCCAGCGGCGGGCGCCGAGGTCGGCGGCGGCGTCGAGCAGGTCGAGGTTCATGCGCTCCAGGTTCGCGTAGAGCGGCAGGATCATGAACGGCAGGTAGGAATAGACGATGCCGAGGTAGACGGCGAAGTCGTTGTAGAGCATCTGGATCGGCTTGTCGATGATGCCTGCCCAGACCAGGATGTCGTTGAACACGCCCTTGTTGTTCAGCAGCCCGATCCACGCGTACACGCGCAGCAGGAAGGAGATCCAGAACGGCAGGATCACCGCGAGCAGCAGCAGCTGCCGGCGCTGCGCCGACTGGCGCGCGATGTAGTACGCCATCGGGTAGCCGAGCAGCAGGCACAGGAGCGTCGAGATCGCCGCCATCTTGAGCGATGACAGGTAGATGATCCCGTAGTAGCTGTCCTCGAACAGGAAGGCGAAGTTCGAGAACGTGATGCGGATGCCCTCGAGCCCCTCCGCGCCCCACTGCAGCAGCGGCGTGAACGGCGGCTGCGCGACCACCGGGTCCGCGACGCTGATCTTCAGGATGATCACGAACGGCGCGAGGAAGAAGAGCAGCAGCCAGAAGTACGGCACCGTCACCACGCGGCGGAGCCACTGCAGCGAGCGATCGCCGTTGCCGTTTTCAATCGCGCTCATGTGCGCAGCAGGATCGTGCTGCCGACCTCCCAGGACAGGAAGACCTCGTCGTCCCACTCGACCGACAGCTTCGCCGAGCGGCGCAGGTTCTGGGCGCTGACCTGCAGGATCGCGCCGCTCTTGGTGCGCACGCGGTAGAGCGACTGGTCCCCGAAGTAGCCGAGGTCGCGGACGATGCCTTTCACGACGTTGCGCTCGCCGCCGTTCGGCGCCTCGCGGCTGATCGTGATCTTCTCGGGACGCACGGCGACCGCGACACTGCCGTCGAGAGAGCCTGTGTCCTCGCACAGGACCGCGAGGTCGGCGTCGAGCGAGTCCGCGTGCAGCGACAGCCGGCCGTTCGCGACGCCGGTAACGCGACCCTCGATCAGGTTGATGTTGCCCACGAACCCGGCGACGTAGCGGTTCGCCGGATATTCGTATACCTCGCCCGGCGTGCCGACCTGCGCGATGCGGCCCTCGTGCATGACGGCGATGCGGCTCGCGAGCGTCATCGCCTCGTCCTGGTCGTGCGTCACGACGACGAATGTCGTGCCGAGCTGGTACTGGATGTTCGCGAGCTCGAACTGCGTGTGCTCCCGGAGCTTCTTGTCGAGCGCCGCGAGCGGCTCGTCGAGCAAGAGGAGCTTCGGGCGCTTCACGAGCGAGCGCGCGAGCGCGACCCGCTGCTTCTCGCCGCCCGAGAGCTTGTCGGGCTTGCGGCCCGCAAGCGGCCCCAGCTTCACGAGCGCGAGCATTTCCGCGACCCGCTCGCGGATCTGCGACGCTGGCAAGCCCTCTTTCTTGAGGCCGTAGGCGACGTTCTGCTCCACCGTCATGTGCGGGAAGAGCGCGTACGACTGGAACATCAGGTTGACCGGGCGCTCGTAGGGCGGCACGTCGGTCATGTCCACGCCATCGATGACGATCCGGCCCTCGCTCGGATGCTCGAAGCCCGCGAGCATGCGAAGCAGCGTCGTCTTGCCGCAGCCGGAGCTGCCGAGGATCGCGAACAACTCACCTTTCAGGATGTCGAGTGACACGGAATTCACGGCCGTGACGTCGCCGAAGCGCTTGGTGACGCCCTCGATGCGGACCAGCGGCGATGCCTTGGCGTCGCTCACAGGCCGGTCTTCACGCGGGACCACAGGCGCGAGCGCTTCCGCTCCTCGATCGGGTCGCGAATGATGCCCATGTATAGCGCCTTGCGTACTGACTCCGGCGGAAACACCGCCGGGTCCTCGCGGATCTCCTTCGGCACCAGCGGAATCGCGGCGAGGTTCGGCGTTGCGTAGCGCGTTTCGACCACGATCGGCGCGGCGACGTCGGGGCGGAGCAGGTAGTTGAGGAAGCGGTGCGCGTTGTCGGGATGCGGCGCGTCGGTGGGGATGAACCAGAGGTCGAACCAGGCGAGCGACCCTTCCTTCAGCGTCGAGTACGCGAGCGGCACCGGCTTGCCCACCTGCTGTGCGCGCATCATGGCCTGCGCGTAGTCACCGGACCAGCTCATCGCGAGGCAAACCTCCTCATTCGGCATGTCGATCAGCATCTTTGCCGAGCTGAAGTAGCGGATGTAAGGCCTGACGCCCTTCAGGAGCGTCTCGACGTCCGCGAGGTCCTTCGGGTCGAGGCTGTTCGGGTCGCGGCCGAGGTAAAGGAGCGCCATCGGGATCACGTCGGTCGGCTCGTCGATGAAGGTCACGCCGCAGTCGGCGAACTTCTTCACCACCTCCGGCTTGAAGATCATGTCTCCGCTCGTGACGGGGGCATTCGGCATCCGCTCGAGGATCATGCGCCGGTTGTACGCAAACCCGGTCGTGCCCCAGAGATAGGGCACGCCGTAACGGTTGCCCGGGTCGTCCATCGAGACCTTCTTCATCACCCAGGGGTCGAGGTACTTGAGGTTCGGCAGCTTCGACTTGTCGAGCGGCTGATAGACGCCGATCGGGATCAGGCGCGCCGAATAGCGCTCCGCGTGCACGACGACATCGTAGCCGGTGTGGCCGGCGAGCAGGCGCGCCTCCGCCATCTCCGTCGAGTCGTAGGTGTCGTAGTTGACCTTGATGCCGGTCTCGCGCTCGAAGTTCTTGATAGTGTCCGGCGCGATGTAGTCGGGCCAGGTGAAGACGTTGAGGACCTTCTGCTCGGCGGCGGATGCAGTTCCCGCCACGGCGAGCGCGATGAGCGCAAGCGGCGCAAGCGGAGGCTTCATGCGTCAGATGCCCCCGAGCCCGCGCTTCACGAGCGCGCGCGCGATGATGAGGCGCTGCACCTCGCTCGCGCCTTCCCAGATGCGGTCGACGCGAAGCTCGCGATAGAAGCGCTCGGCGGCGTTCTCGCGCATGTAGCCGCGCCCGCCCAGGATCTGCAGCGCACGGTCGGCGATGCGGTTCGCGGCCTCGGATGCGTACAGCTTCGCGATGGAGCAGCGCGCGTGCAGCGACTTCACGTCGTCGCCGCGGTCATGGGCCTCGGCCGCCTCGAAGGTAATGAGTCGCGCGGCCCAGAGCTCGGTCACGCTGTCCGCGAGCATCGCCTGGACCATCTGCTTATCGGCGAGCGGCTCGCCGCCGACCTCGCGCGATTTCGCAAAGGCCGTCGCTTCCTCGATGAGCCGTGCCGACGCGCCGCAGCAGCGCGCCGCGATCATGAGCCGCTCGCGCCGGAACCAGGCATGCGAAAAGCGCATGCCATCGCCTTCGGGGCCGAGCCGGTTCGCTTCGGGCACGAAGACGTCCTTGAAGCGGTAGGTCGGGTGGTGCGCGCCGAACGTGTGGCTGAAAAGCGGCGACTTCAGGACCTCGATGCCGGGCGTGCCCTGGTCGATGAAGAAGAGCGAGTCCGAGCCGGCGTGCGGTCCCTCCGCCAGCCTGGCCTGCAGGATGAAGTAGTCGGCGTGGTTCGCGCTCGTGACGTACCACTTCTCGCCCGAGATTGCGTATCCGCCCTTCGCGCGCCGCGCCAGGGTTTCCACCGCGACGTCCGAGCCGGATCCGCTCTCGGTGATCGCGTAGCACTCCTTACGCTCGCCGCTCATGAGCGGCAGGATGTAGCGCTGGAGCTGCTCCTCGCTGCAGGCCGCGAACATCCAGTCCTGCGCCTCCGAGAAGCACCAGGAGAGCGCGTTCGTCACGCGGCCGAGCTGCTCCCAGACCGCGACCTGGTCGACGATGCGAAGCGCGAGCCCGCCCCGCTCTTTGGGCACGTCCATCGCGCTGAAGCCGAGGTCGACCGCGAGCTTCTTGTGGCGCTTTTCAACCTCGGGCGCGAGCCGCCCCTCGTTCAGCTCGGCCTCGACTTCGTGCGGGATCAGCTCCTCGGTCGCGAACCTGAAGGCGCGCGACTGCCATTGGCGTGCCGTTGCGTCGAGCGCGATGTCCATCGATCCCCCTAGCCTTCCGCTGCCGGCTGGCTGAAGTGCCGCGGGAAGACGTCCGCGAGGTACGACAGCGTGACCCGCTTCGCCCGCTCGCGACTCATGGACTCCGGCCGGACCAGGAGGTCGAGCCAGAGCCCGTCGGTCAGCGCCGAAAGTCCGTCGGCGACGAGGCCGGGCTCCACGTCGGCATAGCCGCCCTCCTCGCAAAGGCGCGCGCAGATGAGGCGGACCATGTCGTCATAGGACCGGTCCCGCTCGGCGCAGATCCGCCGATAGGTCGGCCGGAAGCGCCGCTCGCCCCAGAACGCGAACCAGACCGCGAGCTTGTCGCGGGAGCAGATGCTCCGCCGGAAATCGAGCTCGACCATCGCGAGCAGGCCATCGACGGGATTCACTTCGCCGGCCGCGGCAGCCTCGTGGCAGGCGGTCCGGTACTCGTCGGCGAGGTAGCGCAGCGTCTCCGTCAAGAGACCGTCCTTGCTGCGGAAATGCAGGTTGACGATGCCCTGCGACAGGCCCGCTTCCTGGGCCACGGTCGCGATCGTCGTGTCCGCGAGTCCGCGGTCGGCGACGCAGCGGATGGTCGCCTGGATCAACTGCTCGCGGCGCTCTTCCGGCGGCGCCGTGCGGCGCTTCCCGACCTCCGCGAGCTGTCGTTTCGCGCTCACGGAAATGCTTGCGGAATCATGGTGTTATGCGAGATTCGGCGCGCACGGGGGCACCATCTTACCCGGTTTTGCCGCCCGATCCAATGAATGAACACATATTCACTCAACATGGACGACGCGGCCCAAATTGGGGGAAACTAGGCCATCCCGATCGACCCTTGCCGGACACCCTGGAGGCGAGCAGCCATGACCCGAAGCCTCGCGAAGTCCAACGCCCAGTTCCAGAAGGCCATCCGGCGGTTGCCCCTCGGGGTCTCCTCCAATTTCCGCTACTGGGGCGAAGACAAGACCATCTACGTCAAGTCCGCCAAGGGCGCCCGCCTGACCGACATCGACGACAACGAGTACATCGACTACCGGCTGGCTTACGGCCCCTGCATCCTCGGCTACGCGGATGACCGCGTCGACGCCGCGGCGCGGGCCGGCATCGACGTCGGCGGCGTGTTTGCCCTCTCCACGGAGCGCGAGTACGCGGTCGCGAGCCGGATCGCCAGCATGGTGCCGGCCGCCGAGCTGGTGCGCTTCTCGAACTCCGGCACCGAGGCGGTCATGGCGGCCCTGCGCGTTGCCCGCGCCTTCACCGGCAAGGACCAGTACATCACGATCGAGGGCGGCTACCACGGCGTCTTCGATGCCGCACTCTGGACGACCGCCATTGAGGACTGGCATCCGGGCCACGGCGACCCGCAGCTCGTCCCCTACAGCGCGGGCGTCCCGCACATGCTGCGCGCGCTGATCCACACCGTGCCGATGAACGACGCGGACCGGCTCGAAAGCGTCTTCAAGGCCTACGGCGACCAGATCGCGGCCTTCCTGATCGAGCCGATCATGGGCAACTGCTGCTCGATCTCCGCGACGCGCGAGTTCCTGCGCGACGCGCGCGCGCTCTGCGACAGGTACGGCGTCGTCCTCATCATTGACGAGGTGAAGACGGGCTTCCGCGTCGCCCGCGGCGGCGTGCAGGAGCTCTTCGGCGTGAAGGCCGATCTCTGCACCTTCGCCAAGGCCATGGGCAACGGCTACCCGATCTCCGTCTGCTGCGGGCGCGAGGACATCATGCGCAAGTTCGGCAACGGCGTGGTGCACGGGGGCACCTTCACCTGCCACTCGGTCGCGCTCGCCGCGGCCGAGAAGACGCTCGAGATCCTCGCCGAGACCCCTGCCCTCGCCCGGATCGCCGAATACGGCACGAAGCTTCGCGCGGGCATGAGCCAGGTGCTCTCGCAGCGCGGCATCAAGCACTCGTTCAGCGGCCATCCCTCGATGAGCGGACTCTTCTTCAGTGAAAAGCCGCCGCGCGACTACCGCGACTGGTTCACGAGCGATTACACTTTCTACGAAGCACTGGCGCCGCACCTCCACGACCTGGGCGTGCTCTGCGAGCCCGACTCGCGCGAGCCCTGGTTCATCTGCGAGGCGCACGACGACCGGTGCCTGGGGGAAACGCTCGAGCGCTTCGAGACCGCCGTCGACCGGGTTGTCGGGAGCGCCCGGATGCCGGCACAGGCGCCGTTCACGAAGTACACGACCTGAGATAAAGAACGACCTTGGCGAAATACGACGCGATCGTCATCGGCGCGGGCCACAACGGCCTGACCAACGCCGCCTACCTGGCACGCTCCGGGCTCAAGGTGCTCGTGGTCGAGCGCAACCCGTGGATTGGCGGCGCGGCCGTCAGCCGCGAGATCGAGAAAGGCTGGATGTACTCGAACTGCTCGTACGTCTGCAGCCTGCTGCGGCCGGAGCTGTTCCGGGACCTCGAGCTGGCGCGCCACGGCCTGCAGGTCGTGCCCTACGGCGGCGGCGTGTCGATCACCTCGAGCGGCGACATCCTCGGCAACTACACCGACGAGCACGTGCAGCGGCGCGAGTTCGCGCGTCACAACGCGCGCGACGCGGACGCGTACCACCGCTACTCGACCGACGTCATGCGCCAGTGCAAGTTCATCCGCCCGCTGCTCCTGCGCGCGCCGCCCGACCCGACCTCGATGAAGCCGCGCGACCTCAAAGAGATGATCTTCCTCGGCCGCGAGCTCAACAAGTTCGGCGAGCAGTTCATTTACGACACGCTGCGCTTCTACTCGATGAGCATCGCCGACTTCCTCAACGAGTACTTCGAGTCGGACACGATCAAGTGCCACCTCTCGGGCAGCGGCATCATCGGCTCGGCCATGGGCGTCTACTCGCCCGGCACCGCTTACGTGCTGCTGCACCACTACATGGGCGACGTCGACGGCTCGATCGGCGCCTGGGGCTTCGCGCGCGGCGGCATGGGCGCGGTCTCGAAGTCGATCGCGAACGCGCTGAAGTCCTTCGGCGGCGAGATCGTCGTCGACGCGCCGGTCAAGCAGGTCCTCGTCAAGGGCGGCCGCGCCACCGGCGTCGTGACGGAGAATGGCACCGAGTACCACGCGGACGTCGTCGTTTCGAACCTCGACCCGCGCCGCACCTACACGAAGATCTTCGATCCTAAGGACCTGCCGGCCGCGATCGTCGAGAAGGCGAAGAACTGGAAGATCCGCGGCTCGTCCGGGAAGCTCAACATCGCACTCGACGGGCTGCCGGAGTTCCCGGCGCTCGGCAAGGACAACCCGCTCGCCTACGGCGACATGCACTTCCTCGACTCGCTCGAGAAGATGGAGCGGGCCTACGATGACTGGAAGAACGGCACCTGGTCGAAGGAGCCTTACCTCGACCTCCTGATCCCGTCGATGACGGACCCGACGATGGCGCCGCCGGGCAAGCACTTCATGTCGGTGTTCGTGCAGTACGTGCCGCCGTTCGTGAACGGCCGCGAGTGGACTGACGCCGACCGCGAGGGATTCAAGAACACCGTGCTTGACCAGATCGGACGCTACAGCCCGAACTTCAAGTCGCTCGTGCGCCACGTCGAGTGCCGCACCCCGCGCGAGCTGGAGGCGGAAGTCGGCCTCACCGAGGGCAACATCTTCCAGGGCGAGCTGACGATGGACCAGCTCCTGTTCAACCGGCCGTTCCCGGGCTACGCGCAGTACCGCGGCCCGGTGCGCGGCTTCTACATGTGCGGCTCGGGCACGCACCCGGGCGGCGGCGTGATGGCCGCGCCCGGCGCGAACGCCGCGCGCGAGATCCTCATGGACCTGCGCCGTCCGAACATCGTGCCGGAGGGCTGGTCGGATGACTGACCGCGACCGCATCGTCATCGTCGGCGCGGGCCACAACGGCCTCGTGTGCGCCGCCACCCTCGCCCGAGCCGGCCGCGAGGTCGTCGTACTCGAGGCCGCGCCGCAGGTCGGCGGCGCCGCCGCGACGCGCGAGTTCACGAAGGGCTTCCGGGTGTCGGGATGCTCGCACCTCTCGTACCTCCTCGACGCCGGCATCGCGAGCGACCTCAAGCTCGCTTCGCACGGCCTCAAGTGGGCGCGATCCGGGCTTCGGACCGTCGCGCTCGCGCAGGCGGGCGACCACCTCGTCATCAACGGCGGCCAGCTCGAGTCCGGCAACGTCCCGGAAGGCGACCGCAAGGGCCTTACCGCCTACCACGCGCGGATGCTGCGCTTCGCGCGCATCGTCGCGAAGCAGCACAACCGCCGCCCGCCGCGCCTCGGCGGCGGCGGGCGCTCCGACCTCATGGGCGCGGCGATGCTCGGCCTCGACATCCGCCTGCTCGGCCGCGACGACATGCGCGAGTTCCTGCGCATCGCGGGCATCAACATTTACGACGTGCTCGAGGAAATCTTCGAGTCGCCGCTCCTCAAGGGCGCGCTCGCCCTCGACGCGGTGCTCGGGGCGAACCTCGGACCGCGCTCGAACAACTCCGTCCTCTCGCTGCTGCACCGCCTCTCCGGCCAGGCCGCGGGCGGAACGGGAGCCGCGATCCCCGAGGGCGGGATGGGCGCGATCAGCGAAGCGATCGCCGCCGCGGCGCGCGCCGCCGGCGCCACGATCCGCACTTCGAGTCCGGTGAAGCGCATCGTGCTCGACGGCGACCGCGTCGCCGGCGTCGAGCTCGAGGGCGGCGAGAAGATCGCCGCCGGCACCGTCGTGTCGAACGCCGACCCGGCGCGCACCCTGCTCGGGCTGCTGGGCGCGCGCCACCTCGAGACCGGTTTCGTCCACCGCATCCGCCACTTCCGCAGCAAGGGCATGGCCGCGAAGCTCCACGTCGCGCTCGATGCCCTGCCCGCCTTCGCGCGGCTGCCGTCCGAGCTCGCGGGCGAGCGCCTCGTGATCGCGCCGGACATGGTCTACCTCGAGCACGCCTTCGACGCCGCGAAGTACGGCCACTGCTCGCCGGATCCGGCGCTCGAGATCACGATCCCGTCGGTGCACGACCGGACGCTGGCCCCCGCGGGCAAGCACGTCCTCTCCGCCGTCGTCCTCTACGCGCCTTTCGATGAGCGCGCGAGCGGTGACGCGGCGCGCCGCGAGCTCCACGAGCGTGCACTCGGCGTGCTCGAGCGCCACGCGCCGGGCCTGCGCCGCCAGGTCGTCGCCTCGGAACTGCTGCTGCCCGCCGACCTCGAGCGCGAGTACCGCCTCACGGGCGGCCACTGGCACCACGGCGAGCTGGCGCTCGACCAGTTCATGATGCTGCGACCGGTGCCGGGCGCGGCGCAGTACGCGATGCCGGTCGGCGGCCTGTTCCTGTGCGGCGCCGGCTGCCACCCGGGCGGCGGCGTGATGGGCTCGGCCGGCCGCAATGCCGCGAAGGCGGTCCTCGCCACGGAGCGCGCCGCATGAGCATCAAGGACGAGATGGGCCGCAAGGATCATTTCCGAAAGGCCGTGTGGGAGACACCGTTCCATCCGCGCATTGCGGCCCTCAACACGCTGAACGAATGGCACCGCTGGAAGGATTACACGACAGCGGACGCCTTCTACGACGAGTAGCTCGAGTACGCCGCGATCCGGAACGCCTGCGCGGTCTTCGACCTCACGCCAATGACCAAGCACCTGATCACGGGCCCGGACGCGCTCGCCTTCCTCAATCGGCTCGTCACGCGCGACGTCGCGAAGATCAAGCCGGGCAAGGTCGGCTACACGATCTGGTGCGACGACAACGGCCAGGTCATCGATGACGGCACGATCTTCCACCTGCGCGAGGGCGTCTACCGGCTCTGCTCGCAGGAGCGCCAGCTCGACTGGCTGACGCGTTCCGCCTTCGGGTTCGACGTCACGATCGTCGAGGAGACCCACGACGTCGCCGGACTCGCGCTGCAGGGGCCGACGAGCTGTGCGGTCCTGAAGGCAATCGGCTGCGCTGGCGTGCAGAATCTGAAGCCCTTCGAGATCGGGTTCTATCCGTTCGCCGGCACCGAGCTCACCGTGTCGCGCACCGGCTTCACCGGCGACCTCGGCTACGAGCTGTGGATCGACCCGGAACACGCGCTGGAATTGTGGGACGCGCTGTTCGACAAGGGAAAGAACCACGGCATCCGGCCGATGGGCACGCACGCGCTCGAAGTCTCGCGCATCGAGGCGGGCTTCCTCGCGGCGCAGGTGGATTTCCACCCGGCCGACCAGGCAATCATGACCGACCGCTCGCGCTCGCCATTCGAGCTCGACCTTGCGCGGCTCGTGGACTTCAGCAAGCCCTGCTTCAACGGCCGCCGCGCGCTGCTCGAGGAAAAGAAGAAGGGCTCGCGCTACCGCTTCGTGAGGCTCGACGTCGAGGGCAACAAGCCCGCGCGCTCGGCCTACATCTACGACAAGGACAAGAACGTCGTCGGCACCGTGACATCCGCCGAATGGTCGCCGTCGGCGAAAAAGAACATCGCGTACGCCTCGCTGCACATGCCCTGGGGCCGGCCGGGCGACGAGCTGTGGGCGGAGATCTACTACCAGCGCGAGCTCAAGTGGTACAAGGTCATGGCGCGCTGCCACGTCGCGGAACAGCCGTTCTGGGATCCGCCGCGCAAGCGCGCGACGCCGGCCGCGGACTTCTGACGCGATCCCGTCACTAGGAGCCGGCATGGCTCATCGGCTCGATCCCCTGCTCCGGCCGCGGTCGATCGCGGTGCTCGGCGCCACCGAGCGCGAAGGCACGGTCGGCCGCCACACGATCGAGAACCTCCTGAAGGGCGGCTACGAGGGCGGCCTCTACGCGGTCAATCCCGGGCGCAGCTCGGTGCTCGGCGTGCCCTGCTACCCGACGCTCGCGACGCTGCCGGAGCCGGTCGAGCACGTGATCTTCGCGGTCGCGGACACGCGGGTGGAGGCGGCGCTCGACGACGCGATCGCGCATGGCGCGCGCGCCGCGACGATCATGTCTTCGCTCGTGATCGACGGCGACGGCGACCCGCCGCTGCGCGAGCGCATGCTCGCCAAAATCCGGAAGTCCGGCCTCCCGGTGTGCGGCGCGAACGGCATGGGGTTCTACAACTTCGCCGAGGGCATCTGGGGCTGCGGATTCCGCACGCGCAACCACCAGCGCGGCGGCAACGTCGCCTACATCAGCCACTCGGGCTCGGGCATGTGCGGCATCGTGGACAGCGAGGAGCGCATCGACTTCAACCTCGTCGTCTCGACCGGCCAGGAGCTCGCGGTCTCGATGGACGAGTACCTCGACTTCGCGCTCGAGATGCCGGGCACTCGCGCGGTCGGCCTCTTCATGGAGACGGCGCGCAATCCCGGGGGCCTCGTGCGAGCTTTCGCGAAGGCACGCGAGCGCGGCATCCCGGTCGTCGCGCTGAAGGTGGGGCGCACCGAGCTCTCGGCCCAGCTCACCGTCTCGCATTCCGGCGCGATCGCCGGCAAGGATGCCGCCTACGACGCGGTTTTCGACCGTTACGGCGTGCACCGCGCGCGCGACATGGACGAGCTCGCGACGACGCTCATCCTGTTCGCGCAGCCGCACCCGGTCGCGGCCGGCGGCCTGGTATCGATCCACGACTCCGGCGGCGAGCGCCAGCTCCTCATCGACCTCGCGGAGGATGCGGGCGTGCCGCTCACCGCGCTCTCGCGGAAGTCGACCGCCGAGCTCGAGTCCCTGCTCGACCCCGGGCTGCCCGCGGTCAATCCGCTCGACGCGTGGAGCACGGGCGGACCGGAATATCACGTCACCATGGGGAAGGGCTTCGCCGTCCTCATGAGCGACCCGCAGGCGGCGCTCGGCGCCGTCGTGCACGACCGCGCGCCGGGCGGCGGCATCTTCGAGGACTACCTCGAGTACCTGCGCACCGGCCACCAGGCTTCCGGCAAGCCCGCCGTTCTCGTCTCGAACCGGCAGGGCTCGGGCGGCGACCCGCTGATCGTCGCGGCGACGCGCAAAGGCTTTCCGGTTCTCGACGGGCTCGAGTCCTTCCTGCGCGGCGTGCGCCATGTCTTCGACCATCGCGACTTCGCCGCGCGGCCGGCGGGGTCGGCGCCGCGGATTCCGGAGGCGCTGCTATCGCGCATGCGCGCGCGGCTGGCGGACCGGCGCCGGTTCGATGAAAACGACGCAATGACGCTCCTCGGCGACGCGGGCCTGCCGGCGAATGCCGGCCGCATCGCCGAAAGCGAGGCCGGGGCCGTCGAGGCGGCGCGGGAGACGGGGTTTCCCGTCGTCCTCAAGACCGCGAAGCGCGGCCTCGACCACAAGAGCGATCAGCAGGGCATCCACCTCGGGCTCCGCGACAAAGCCGCCGTGGCCGCTGCGTACCGCGACCTTGCAAAGCGGATCGATGCGCGCGTGCTGGTCGCCCCGATGGTCGAGTCGCATGGCGTCGAGATGCTGCTCGGCATGGTGCTCGACCCGCAGTTCGGGCCGGTGGTGCTCATCGGCGCGGGCGGGGTGCACGTCGAGGCGCTCGCAGACGCCGTCCATGCGCTGCCGCCCTTCGACGCGGACGAGGCGGCGCGCCTCGTGGACCGCCTCCGGATCGCGCCGCTGCTCCGGAGCCGCCGCCACCGTCGTCCGCTGGCGGTCGAGGAATTCTGCCGGGTGGCCGCGCGCTTCTCCGCGCTCGCGGCCGCCCTCGGCGACCACATCGCGGAGATCGACCTGAACCCGGTGATCGTCCATGCGGACGGCTGCGCCATCGTGGATGCGCTCCTCGTGCCGCGGCCGGCGCACAATGTTGAGACTGAACCCAAGAGGCAAGCGCGATGAGCATCCAGACCGCCGCGAAGTTCAACCATCTCAAGTGGCAGGCCGTGGCCGCCAAGGCACGCAAGAAGCCGGAGACACGCCTCTTCATCGACGGCAAGTTCGTCGATGCGAAGAAGGGCGGGCGCCTCGAGAGCGTCAACCCGGCGACCGGCGAGGTCATCGCCGAGTTCGCGGCCGGCACGGCCGAGGACATCGACCGCGCCGTCGCGGCCGCGCTCAAGGCATTCAAGTCGGGCAGCTGGTCGAAGATGGCCCCCCGCGCCCGAATGGAAGTCATGAACCGCTTTGCGGCGCTCGTCGACGAGAATGCGGAAGCGCTCGCCGTGCTCGAGACGCTCGACATGGGCAAGCCGATCGCCGATGTCGTGAACATCGACCTGCCGGCCGTCGTCGAGACGATCCGCTTCATGGCGGAGTGCATCGACAAGGTGGACGGCTCCGTGACAAGCACGGAGTCGGGCGTCGTGCACATGGTGCTGCGCGAGCCCTATGGCGTCGTCGGCGCGATCTCGCCGTGGAACTACCCGCTCCTGATGGCGACGTGGAAGATCGCTCCCGCGCTGGCGGCGGGCAACACAGTCGTGCTGAAGCCGGCCGAGCAGGCGCCGCTCTCCTGCCTGCGCCTTGCCGAGCTCTTCGTCGAGGCCGGCGGGCCGCCGGGCGTCTTCAACGTCGTCAACGGCCTCGGCGAGCAGGCCGGCAAGGCGCTCGCGCTGCACAACGACGTGCGCAAGATCACGTTCACCGGCTCGACCGCGGTCGGCAAGATGATCCTGCAGTACGCGGGCCAGTCGAACATGAAGCAAGTGTCGCTCGAGTGCGGCGGAAAGACGCCGCAGGTCTTCATGGCCGATATCGAGGACCTCGACCGCGCGGTGACGGCCGCGTACCGCGGCATCTATTCGAACATGGGCGAAGTCTGCAACGCCGGCTCGCGGCTGCTCGTCGACCGATCGATCCGCAAGAAATTCGTGGAGCGCTTCATCGAGCTCGGCGAGGAGGCCTTCAAGCCGGGCGACCCGCTCGACCCCGAAACCAACATGGGCCCGCTCGTCACGCACGGCGACCAGAAGCGCGTGCTCGGCATGATCGAGAAGGGCCGCAAGGAAGGCGCGAAGCTCGAGTTCGGCGGCGATGTGCCCTCCAGCCTGAAGAAGGGCGCGTACGTGAACCCGACGCTCTTCACCGGCGTCAGGAACGGCATGACGATCGCGCAGCAGGAGATCTTCGGGCCGGTCGCGTCGGTGATCGAGTTCAATGGCGTTAAAGAAGCCATCAAGATTGCGAATGACACCATCTATGGCCTCGCGGCCGGCATCTGGACGCGCGACCTCGACACGGCTTTCCGCCTGGTGCGGGGCATCGAGGCCGGAACGCTCTGGATCAACACCTTCGACGAAGGCGACATGACCCAGCCTTTCGGGGGCTACAAGCAGTCCGGCAACGCGCGCGACAAGTGCCTCGACAGCTTCAAGAGCTACACGCAGTCGAAGTCGGCCTGGTTCCGGCTCAAGGACGGCTGATCGTGGCGGAACCGCCCGTGCGATCGGAGCGCCGCGGAGCCGTGGCGCTCCTGACGCTCAACCGGCCCGAAAAGCTCAACGCGGTCAACGTGCCGATGATCGGCGCGCTCCATGCGGCGCTCGATGCGGCCGAGGCTGACGACGGCGTCCGGGCCGTCGTGCTCGCGGGCGCGGGACGCGCGTTTTCGGCGGGCTTCGACCTCGACATGGGACTCGGCGACGCCAAGCCGGACGCCGCGGACGTGCGGCGCGCGCTCGAGGAGGATTTCCGGATCATCGCGCGCTTCTGGGACTCGCCGAAGCCCACGGTCGCCGCGGTCCACGGCTACTGCCTCGGCAGCGGCATGGAGCTCGCCCTCGCCTGCGACATCACGATCGCCTCGGACGACTGCCGCTTCGGCGAGCCCGAGGTGAAATTCGGCAGCGGCATCGTCGCCCTGCTCCTGCCCTGGCTCGCCGGGCCGAAGGCCGCGAAATTCCTGCTGCTCACCGGCGAGGACCGCGTGAGCGCCGCGGAGGCCGCGGCCATGGGCCTCGTCAATCGCGTGGTGCCGGCCGCCGCGCTGCTGGAAGAAGCAATCGCCGTTGCCGGGCGCATCGCCGCCAATGACGCGCAAGCCGTGCGCCTCACCAAGAAGGCGATCAACCGCGGCCTCGACATCGCCGGCATGCGTCAGGCGCTTCTCGCCGCGCTCGAAATCGACGTCGAGATCGAAACGTCGGAAACGGCGGAATCACGGGAATTCAATGAAATCCTGCGACGCGATGGCGCCAAGGCCGCCATCGCCTGGCGGGCTGGGAGAACGGGATGAGCAAGGGGGAAAAACGGCTGCCCGAGGAACTGGCGAAGTTCCTGGAGCGATACCCGGACACGCAGCAGCTCGAGCTGCTCCAGCCCGACATGCTCGGGATCCTGCGCGGCAAGCGTGTCGGGCGCGACGAGATGTCGAAGCCGTTCTCCGGCGACGGGCTCAACTTCTGCGGCGCCACGGTGCTCCTCGATGCCAAGGGCCTCACCTTCGACCGCATCGACAACGGTGGCCGCGACGGCGATCCCGACGCGCTGTCGAGCGCCGTGCCGGGCTCGCTCGCGCCCGTGCCCTGGGCGCACGTGCCGACCGCGCAGGTGCTGCTCGCGATGAACGACTCGAAGGGCGGGCCGTTCTTCGCCGACCCGCGCCAGGTCCTGCGGCACGCGATGAAGCCGCTCGCCGACATGGGACTGACGGCGGTGTGCGCGACCGAGCTCGAGTTCTACCTGATCGACGCCGACAAGGAGACACCGACCCCGCGCGTCGGCCGGATCCCCGGGACGCGTCGCACGCAGACGGGGCCGCAGTACGGCAGCATGGAGGACGTCGAGGAGGCCGATCCTTTCCTCGCGGATTTGTTCGCCACCTGCAAGGCGCAGAACATCCCCGCCGGCGCGACGCTCAAGGAATTCTCCCCGGGGCAGTTCGAGATCAACCTGCACCATGTCGCGAGCGCCGAGCTCGCTGCCGACCACGGCGTGCTGTTGAAGCGCGCGGTCAAGGCGGTCGCGCGCAAGCACGGCTTTGCCGCGAGCTTCATGGCGAAGCCGTTCGCGGAATGGGCCGGCTGCAGCATGCACGTGCACATCAGCCTCGTGGATGCGGCCGGCACGAACATCTTCACCGGAAAGAGCAATGACGGGCCGTTCGCGGACGCGCTGCGCCACGCCATCGGCGGCCTGGCCGCCGCGATGCCCGAATCGATGGCGATCTTCGCGCCCACCGGAAACGCCTATCGGCGATACCGGCCCGGCGTCTTCGTGCCGCTCGCGCCGAACTGGGGCCGCAACCACCGCGGCGTCGCGCTCCGCATCCCGGTATCGAAGGCGGAAGACACGCGCGTCGAGCACCGCCCAGGCGGCGCGGACGGGAATCCCTACCTCGTGATCGCCGCGATCCTCGCGGGCGTGCATCACGGCATCACGAACAAGGTCGAGCCGGGCCCGATGGTCCCGCAGGAATCGATCATCGACGAAAAGATCGAGCTGCCGATCCGCTGGTCAGCGGCGCTCGACGCCTACGATGCGGGCAGGATCCTGCCAAAGTACCTCGGCGAGAAGTTCCACCGCCTGTATGGCATCTGCCGGCGCGAAGAGGAAGAGCGCTTCCACTCGGAAATCAGCGACCGCGACTACGAATGGTACCTGCGGGCGGTGTAGCGAGGGCGTCCCCCCGCGAGCCGTCCGCTACAAGTCGCCGATCCGCTCGATGATCGCCGTGCGAAGGCCGTAGCCGCCGTCGCCATTCGCCATGATCACGATGCCCGAGCCCTTGGCCGGGTTGAACTGGCCGAAGGACTTGAAGCCCGAGCTGTTGGAGCCCGAGTGCTCGACGATGTCGCCTTCCGGCGTGACGTCGAGGCTCCAGCCGAGTGCGCGGTAGGTTGCGACCGACTTCGCGAGGCCGGGGCGGGCAACCGCATCGTCGTCGTCGACGCGCAGCTGACGCTGCAGCATCAGCGCGACGCTCTCGCGTGAAAGCGCCATATCGCCCAAGAACTCCGGGCGCTCCAGCGTCAGCATCAGGCGGGCGTATTCCGTCGGTGTCGTGTAGAGGGAATACGCGGCATTGGGATGGCGGTAGCGCGTCCTTTCCTTGAAGCTGCCGTCGTCGCGATGGCCGCTCGCGAGGTCCGGTTCGAGCGCCTCCGTCCAGACGAAGCTCGTGCGCGCGAGGCCGAGCGGCACGAACAGGCGCTCCTGCGCCAGGCGGTCGAGCGGCTCGCCGGTGATCTCCTCGACCGCGCGCTGCAGGAACAGCATGCCCTCACCCGAGTACGAGTATTCGGTCCCGGGCGCGAGCTCCAGCGGGAGCGGACCGCCCATTTCGTCGTAACCCTCGCGCCAGTTCTCGAAGCCGGTGCGATGCGTCAGCGCCATGCGCGCCGTGATGCGGCGATGCGCCGGCTGGTCAGGCAAGTAATCGTGGCCCAGGTAATCGACCAGTGGGCGGTCGAGGTCCAGGCGGCCTTCCTGCACGAGCTGCATCGCGATGAGCGCGAAAACGGGCTTCGACATCGAGCAAGCCTCGAAGACCGTATCGGTCGTCACGGACCCTCCGCTCCGCGAGTCCTTTACGCCAAAACCCTGCGCCCAGGCGACTGCGCCGTTCTGCATGATGGCGATGGAAAGGCCGGGCACGCGAGCGGCGCTCATCAGTTTCGGCACCTCATGTTTCAGCCAAGCGATGTGGGCCGCGAACTGCTCCTCGCTCAACGGGGCCGGCGGAGTGGCTTGCCGAATCGCGCCCGCAGCCGCGACGCGGAGCGGCGCGGAATCATCTCGCAGGAACGCCTCAATCTCCGACACGAAGCCACGGGCCGGGGGACCGATGGCCGCCAGCGTCTCAAGCGTCGTCCAGCGGATGTCGGGATTTTCGTTCGCGAGCGTTGCCTTCAATGACGGCAGCGCGGCCGCCGCCCGCGCCTGCAACCGCGCCAGCGCACCGAGGCTTGCGAGCACGAGCCGGGCGTCCGGGTCCGACAGCTGTCGGGCAAGCGTAGGGACGAAGCGTTCGATGTCCGCGGTCGAGCGGTAGAGCGCGACGGTCGCGCCCCATCGCGCCTGCGGTGAACCGGATGCCAGGACTTCGCCGATCGCAGGAAATGCCGCATCGCCCATCGTGCCCAGCGCCTGCGCAGCCCGGCCCGCAACGGCGAGGTCGGCGTCGCCCAGCAAGGCCGCCGCCAACTCCGGCGAGGGGAGTGCGGCGTCGAGGTCGCGCGCATCGCCTGCGCCGAGAGCAGACGCGACCGCGACCCAGGAGAGACAAACGAACAGGGCTGCAAAGCGGGTGCGCATGGCGAGCGAGCCTGCCGTTCGGCGGCGTCCCTGTAAAGGCGCGGCCGGGAGCAGGGGCGCTCGCGCAAGGCACAGCCGATCAAGGATACTGGCGGCCTTTTGTTTCGCCGGAGCCGCCGTGAGAACCTTCGCCGTAAGGCTGTTGCCAATCGTCCTGGGTGTCGTCGCCTCCTCCGCCGCGCTCAGCGCGTCGGCGCCCGCCGCGGAGCCCGCCATGACGGGATTTACCGACGCCGGCGCCGCTGCGCAGCGGGCGCTGGAAAAGCGCTTTGACGCGGCGCTCGACCCCGCGGACTTGCGCGAATGGCTGCAGCGGCTGTCCGCGGAGCCGAACAACGTGGGCGCGCCGCACGACCGCAAGAACGCCGAAACCGTGCGTGACCTGTTCCGGGAGTGGGGCTGGCAGGCCGAGATCGAGACCTTCGACGTGCTCTATCCGACGCCGAAGAAAATTGCGCTCGAGATGGTGGCGCCGGTAAAGTTCACGGCCGCGCTCGCAGAACCGCCGGTCGCGGGCGACGTGAGCACCGAGCGCCGTGACGCGCTTCCGCCCTACAACGTCTACGGCGCCGACGGCGACGTGACGGCCGAGCTCGTGTATGCAAACCAGGGTATGCCGGACGACTACGACGAGCTCGCGCGACGCGGCGTCGACGTCCGGGGCAAGGTCGTCATCGCGCGCTACGGCGGCGGCTGGCGCGGCCTGAAGCCGAAGCTCGCCTACCAGCACGGCGCCGTTGGCTGCCTGATCTACTCGGATCCGAAGGACGACGGCTACGGCGTCGGCAAAACCTATCCGGAGGGCGGCTGGCGTCCACCGGAAGGCGTCCAGCGCGGCTCCGTCGCCGACACGCCGATCCATCCCGGCGACCCGCTGACGCCGGGCGTCGGCGCGACGCGCGATGCGAAGCGCTTGGCGCTCGCCGAGGCGAAGACGGTGCTCAAGATCCCCGTCATGCCGATCTCCTACGCCGATGCGAAGCCGCTCCTCGAGGCGCTTGCGAGCCCCGTGGCGCCGGCGGACTGGCGCGGCGCGCTGCCGATCACCTATCGCATCGGTCCCGGCCCGGCGCGCGTGCACCTCACGATCGAATCGGACTGGGGCTTCAAGACCCTGTACAACGTGATCGCGAAAATTCCGGGCCGCGAGAGCCCCGACGAGTGGGTCGTGCGCGGCAATCACCGCGACGGCTGGACTTTCGGCGCCTGGGATCCCCTCTCCGGCCACATCGCGGAGCTCGCGGAGGCGAAGTCGATCGGCGCGCTCCTGAAGACCGGCTGGCGCCCGCGGCGCACGCTCGTGTACGCGAGCTGGGACGGCGAAGAGGCGGGTCTGCTCGGTTCCACGGAATGGACGGAGGCGCACGCCGAAGAACTGCGAAACAAGGCTGTGCTCTACCTCAACTCGGACACCAACACGCGCGGATTTTTCCAGGGCGGCGGCAGCCATTCCCTGCAGCGCCTCGTCAACGAAGTCATCGCGGACGTCCCGGATCCGGAAACGAAGGCGAACGTGCGCGAGCGATCGCGCGCCCACATACGGGTCGCCGGGTTCGGCGACGTCAAAGAGGAGAAGCGCAAGGAAGCGGAGCGGGTCGCAGGCGGCGCGGACATCCCGCTCGACGCGCTCGGCTCGGGCTCGGACTTCACGCCTTTCTTGCAGCACCTCGGCATCGCCACCCTCGACCTCTCGTACGGCGGCGAGGAAGACCAGGACGGCGTGTACCATTCCCTCTACGACACGTTTGAGCACTATGTCCGCTTCGGCGACCCGGGCTTCGCCTACGGCATCGCCGAAGCGCAGACTGCGGGCCGCACGGTCCTGCGCATGTCCGAGGCGCCGGTGCTGCCGCTCGAGTTCGGCAGTTTCGCCTCGACCGTCCGCCAGTACCGCGACGAGATCGCCAAGTTCGTCGACGAACGCCGAAAGAAGTCGCAGGCACTCGCCGGCCTCCTCGACGCGCGCGCATTCGAGCTCGCCGCGGACCCGACTCGTGTCGTCGGGCCGCCAAAGCGCATACCGGACGTGCCCATCCTCGACCTGGCACCGCTCGACGACGTCCTCGCGCGCATGGACAAGAGCGCGAAGGCTTACGACGAGGCGCGCGCCCGGCTGGACGGCGGCACGGCCGGACTCAACGCGAAGCAGCGCCGGAAACTTAACGCGCAGCTGCGCAGCCTTGAGCAATCGCTGACCGATCCGAAGGGTTTGCCGGGACGCGAGTGGTACCGGCACCTCATCTACGCGCCGGGCCTGTTGACGGGCTACGGCGTCAAAACCCTGCCGGGCGTGCGCGAGGCCGCCGAGGACGACCGCTGGGATGAGGCAAACCGCTACGTCGCGATCACCGCGGCGGCGCTCTCCGCCTGGTGCGCCCAGCTCGACGAGGCGACGCGGCTCGCGGGCGCCGCAACCGGGCACTAGGACGCGAGCGCGAGGTTCCGCTCCGCCATCGTCCCCTTCGCCGGCTGCTCGACGAGCCGGACCAAGGGAATCCGCTCGCGGATCCAGTCCTGGAATCCCGCGAGCACGACTTCCTTCGACGAAAGGATTCCCTGCGTATAGGCGCCGGACTCGAGCCCGCGCTGCACCGACTCCGTCAGCCCCTCATCCTCGAACTGGACTTGCGCATTGAGGCGCGCGTTGAAGAAGCGCGCCGCCTTCATCTCCCGGCGGTCGTCCCGAAACCCGAAGGAGCGCGCGCGGATCAGCGTGCGGCCTGCTCCGAGCGGGAGGACATGGAAGTAGTCCATCCAATCCGGGTAGATATCCAGGTAGACGTTCGGGAAGAGGCCGAAGTAGGTCCAGCGCCGTCGCATGTGCTCCGGCAGGTGCTCCATGACCGGCAGGAACTTCGCGTAGCCCTCCGCGCTCCACGACTTGAGCGGCTTTTCGCGCATGTGGTGCGACAGCCGCATCGTGCCGCCGGGGAAGCATGCGCGGTCGTACTGCGGTTCCATCAGGGCCGAGAGGCCCGGATGGCCGATCGGGAAGTGGTAGTCCTCGACGTAGTTCTCGACGACGTTCTTCCAGTCGATGGCGAGTTCGTGCGTCCAGAGGTCGTCGAGCGGCACCATCTCGTCGATCCTGTAATGCGCGAGCTCGGCGGCGTGAGGCGCCATCCGTTCGGCGACCGAGGGCTCACCGCCCTTGAAGCGCACGAACACCATGCCGAGGTACACCTCGAGCTCGATCGGCATCAGGCCGTAGTGGCTGCGGTCGAACTTCGGGAAGGTGTCGGCCGCGCTGACGCTGCGATTGCGGCCGTCCAGGTGATAGGTCCAGCCGTGGTACATGCAGGTCAGGAACCTGGCGCAGCGTCCGCGCTCGCCCTGCACGACTGCATGCGCGCGGTGGCGGCAGACATTGTGGAAGGCGCGCAGCACGCCGTCGGCGCCGCGCACGACGAATCCGCGGCGGCCGAAGAACTCGAAACTCACGTAGTCACCGGTCTCCGGCAGCTCGCTCTGGTGGCAGACGACCTGCCAGGAAGGGAGGAACAATTGCTCGCGCTCGAGCTCGTGGAACTCCTCGCTGTGATAGGTCCAGGCGGGGAGCGTCAGCGTGAGGGCGGATTCCTGCGCCGCCGCGGATTCTGGCGATTTGATGCGAGCCGGTGCGGCGGCCTCGATGCGCGGCGCGAGCCACGGAAAGACGCTGCAGAGATAGGCGCGGCATTGGCGGCGCGCCGCCTCGCGATCGAAGCTGTCGCCCACGAAGAGGATGCCCTGCCACTCCTGGTCGATGAGCCCCATGAATCCCTGGGCGACCGCATCGGCGTCCGGCCACGACGCATTGCCGCGCGCGGCGATGAGCCGCTTGCAGAGGTCTATGACCATCCGGCTCCAGGCCGCATCTCGCTCGCCGCAGATGCGCTGGTAGTCGCCGCGCGCCTTCGATTCGGAGAGGAACGCGTACCACACCGCGATCTTGTGCGAGTCCGACAGGCTGCGGCCGAGACTCGTGTCGATGATGCCGAGGAGCGCGCGGAGATCGTCGCCGCCCGCCTCCTCCCTCACCGATGCCATTGCGCGCGCGAACTCCTCCGACACCTCGCGCAGCGTCGCGAGGAGCAGCGCTTCCTTGCTGCCGAAGTGGAAGTTGATCGACGCGGCGGTGTGCCCCGCCATGCCCGCGATCTTCGCGGACGTCAGTTCCGACAGGCCGTGCTGCGAGATGGCGGCGACGGTCGCCTGGATCAGGTCGAGTTTCGAGCCGGTCGGGCGGACGTCGGTGCTGGGTTCGAGATTCGCCGCCATGGTTGCCTCCTCGCCGCCTGTCGCACATTCTATCCCGCTTGAGCGTGGCAACTCAACGATCGTTTAGTTTATTGAACAACTATTAAGGTGTTTCTATCAAGCTGTTTTTTATAGGGTTTTTGTTCGTCGCCGCCGGGATTTCGAACGCGGCGACGGAAAAGCCCGCGACCTACGGCATGGAGATCCGTCCGGCCGTCATCACGATGGCGGACGGCATCCGGCTATCCGCGGACCTTTATCACCCCACCGGCGGACAGGCGGGCCAGAAATTCCCGGTCCTCCTCGAGTACCTGCCCTACCGAAAGCAGGAAGCACGGAGCCGCGACTGGGCCGTGTACTCGTATTTCGTCACGCGCGGATACGTGGTCGCCGCGGTCGACATCCGCGGCACCGGCAACAGCGAGGGCCGCCTGATTCCCTACGAGTACTCGGAAATCGAGCAGAAGGACGGCGAGGTCGTGATCGACTGGCTGTCGAAGCAGCCCTGGTCGAATGGCAACGTCGGCATGTTCGGCATCTCGTGGGGTGGTTTCAACTCCATCCAGATGGCGGCGCGCGGCGTGCCCGCGCTGAAGGCGATCGTCGCGATCGACGCGACCGAGGACCTCTACCAGGACGACGTCCACTTCATGGACGGGATCATGCATCTCGATTCCTGGGAGATGAGCATGGACCTCGACAACTCGAGGCCCGGCGCGCCCGACTACAAGGTCGACGACGACAACTTCAGGAACCGCTTCGACACCGAGCCGTGGATGCTGACGTACAAGAACCGGCAGCGGGACGGGCCGTTCTGGGACCGCGCTTCGGTGCGCGACCGCTACGGCGACATCCGCGTGCCGGCCTTCCTCATCGGCGGCTGGTACGACGGCTACCGCGACAGCGTCGCGCGCATGCTGGAGCACGTAAAGAACGCGCCGGTGAAGGCGATCGTCGGCGCCTGGAACCACACCTGGCCGAGCGAGCCCTATCCGAAGCCCGGCATGGAATGGCGTCGCGAAGCCGTGCGCTGGTTCGACCAGTTCCTGAAGGGCGAAGACACGGGCATCCTCGACGAACCGCGCTTCGCCGTCTACGTGCGCGACTGGCATCCGCCGGGGCCCTACCTCGAATACGCGCCGGGCCGCTGGCGCTACGAGGATGGTTGGCCGATTCGCAGGATCCAGGAGCGCATCCTCTATCCGCAGCCCAACCACACGCTCGCGGCCGGCGCTCCGGCGGCGGCGACGCACCAGCTCCGCTACATCCCGTCGGTGGGCTTCGAGGCCGGCGGCCCGGTCATGTGGTGGGGTGACGTCGCGCACGACCAGCGCGGGACGGACGCGTTCAGCCTCACCTACGACAGCGAGCCGCTCGCCGAAAACCTCGAGATCCTCGGCTTCCCGCACGCGTTCCTGAAGGTCGCGGCGAGCGCGCCGCGCGCGAACTGGTTCGCGCGAATCTCGGACGTCGCGCCCGATGGCACGGTCACGCAGGTGGCGGGCGCGGCGATGAACGGCACGCACCGCGACTCTGCGCGTGCGCCCAAGGCGATCGTGCCGGGTGAGCCCTTCGACCTCGACATCGAGATGCATCTCACGTCCTGGGTATTCCCGAAGGGCCATCGAATCCGGCTGGCGGTGAACAACGCCCAATGGCCGATGCTCTGGCCGACGCCCGACCCGATGACGACTGAGCTCTGGCTCGGCGATTCACGCCTGACGCTGCCAGTCGTCCCGTATGAGCCGCGACCAGCGCCGGATTTCCTGCCGCCGGCCAAGGACCCGGCCTACCCGGGCTACGCGACGATCGAGAGCGGCACGACGTCGGGCTACGGCGAGATCTCGTCGGTAGACCGCAACCCGCAGACGGGCGTCGTCGTCGCGAAGGCGACCAATGAGAGCGGCATGCGCTATCCCTGGGGCACGGAACGCGCCTTCGAGACGATCCGTTACGAAATCAAGGATGACGCGCCGGCCGACGCCCGGGTCACCGGCACGCATCGCATGGAGGTCGAGCTGCCCGGCCGCAAGCTCGTCTGGGATGCGGCGCTCACGTTCACGAGCGACCACGACAATTTCCATTACAGTTACCACCGGCGCCTCACCGAAAACGGGAAGCTGGTGCGCGAGAAGAGCTGGAACCAAACCATACCCAGGGATTACCAATGACGAAGAAGCTGAACCGCCGACTCTCCAATGCGATCGCACTGCTCCTGGCCGGAGCGGCCCTCGGCGCCTGCGCGCCCGAGCCCGCGGAGAAGGTCGACGAACCCAAATCGAAGGTCGCCGACCTCGCCTTCACGAACGGCGCGATCTACACGGTGGACGGCGAGCGCGGCTGGGCCGAGGCCATCGCGATCGACGACGGCCGCATCAGCTACGTCGGCACGGACGCGGGCGCCAAGGACTACATCGGCCCCAACACGAAGGTCGTCGACCTCAAGGGCCGCATGGTGCTGCCGGGCATGCAGGACGTGCACATTCACCCGATCTCGGGCGGCATGGAAGCGAACGCCTGCGACCTCAACGCGCTGAACACGGCCGAGCAGTACGTGGCGAAGATCAAGGAATGCGCCGACGCACATCCGGACGATCCCTGGATCAAGGGTGGCGGCTGGTCGATGGCGGCCTTCGGCCCCGGCGCGATCGCGAGCAAGAAGCTGATCGACGCGGTGGTCGCGGATCGGCCGGTTCTCGTCTACAGCCGCGACGGGCATTCGTCCTGGGCCAACAGCAAGGCGATCGAGATCGCGGGCATCACGAACGACACGCCCGACCCGCCGGACGGCCGCATCGACCGCGATCCGAAGACGCACGAGGCCATCGGCAGCTTCCAGGAGGGCGGCGACGCGCTCATCACCGCCAAAGTGCCGCCGCCGACGGAGGCGCAGCGCGACGCGGGGCTGCGCTATGCCGTCAAGATGCTGAACGGCTACGGCATCACGGGAATCCAGGACGCGAGCGTCAACGAGGAGGACCTCAAGTCCTACCACCGCGTCGACAAGGAGGGGCAACTCTCGCTGCACGTCGTCGGCGCGATCTGGTGGGAGCGCGGCCAGGGCCTCGAGCAGATCGAGAACATCAAGCGGCTGCGCGGCGAATACTCGGGCGGCCGCATCGACGCCGGAACCGTCAAGATCATGCAGGACGGCGTGATGGAGAGCTACACGGCCGTCGTGCTCGAGCCGTACAAGCTGCCGGGCAAGAAGGACGCACGCGGCATCCCGATGGTGGACCCGGAGCTTCTGAAGAAAGCCGTCACGCAGCTCGACGCCGACGGTTTCCAGGTGCACTTCCACGCCATCGGCGATGGCGCGGTCCGCCAGGTCCTGGACGCGATCGAAGCCGCACGCACCGCAAACGGCGACCTCGGGCATCGCCACCACATCTCGCACATCCAGCTGATCCATCCGGACGACCAGCCTCGATTCCGGAAGCTGCATGTCATCGCGAACTTCCAGCCGCTGTGGGCGTACGCGGACGACTACGTCACCGAACTGACGCTGCCCTTCATCAGCAAGTTCGCAGCCTCGTACATGTACCCGATCGGGAGCATGGAGAAGAGCGGCGCCGTCGTTGCCTTCGGCAGCGACTGGTCGGTCTCGACCGCAAACCCGTTCGAGGAGATGGAGACCGCAATCACGCGCATGGGCGCGCTCGGCGACACGAAGGTGCCGTTTCTGCCCGACGAGCGCATCACGCTGCCTGAAGCACTGGCGGCATTCACGATCAACGCGGCTTACACCAACCGGGACGAAAAAAACACGGGCTCTCTCGAGGTCGGCAAGGTCGCGAACCTGGCCGTGCTCGACCGGAACCTGTTCGAGATACCGGCGAAC
>Ga0075423_10000260_pt1 | contig 40002 bp, 33 predicted proteins | sample SoiMethybrSBSTD2_FD_80114 | JGI IMG/M metagenome (GOLD analysis project Ga0075423, IMG submission 80114) | Bulk soil microbial communities from a Populus tree surrounding site in Tennessee, USA - Soil MetaG P. TD hybrid SBSTD2 | ecosystem: Environmental > Terrestrial > Soil > Tree plantation...
GCTTCGAACGCCGATTCGCTGATCAACCGCATGCTGGCCCTCGATTTCAAGTACACGCTCGCCGACAACGACCTGCCCAAGGTCGTGCGCTCTTCCGAGCTGGCCGGGGTCGACGTGCGCTTCCCGCTGCTGCACGACGAAGTGGTGGCGTTTTCAGCGCGACTGGCGCCAGGCTTGAAGCTGCGCGGCCCCCGGCTGCGCTACTTTTTCAAGCAAGCCCTGCGGGATTTCCTGCCGCCGGAGATCATCACCAAAACCAAGCACGGCTTCGGCCTGCCCTTCGGGCGTTGGCTGCACACGCACGAGCCGCTGCGCCAGCTCGCGTTCGAAAGCCTCTCCGATCTGAAAAAACGGGACATCGTCCGCGCCGAGTTCATCGATCAGCTCAGCGGCGTGCATGTGAACAGCCATGCCGATTATTATGGAACCATGGTCTGGATCCTGATGATGCTGGAGCAATGGCTGAAACAGCACCCGGTGTCGCTGTGAGAGCGACCCTGCTCGCATGGCTCATTGCGCCGCTCGCGGCGCTGCACGGTTCGAGCGCCGTGGCACAGCGCCAGTTCGATCCCAAGCAGCTCGCCATGCTGCCGCCCTACTGCAAGTACACGCAGCTCTACCGGCAATGCGTACCGGGCGGCAGCGATCCGCAGCAGATCGAGCGCTGGTCGAGCTTGATGGGGCCGGAGAATTTCATCCACCTGCACCACTACTGCCTGGGGCTCGAGGCCTCGAACCGGGCGCTCTATTTCTCGAGCACGAAGCCCGACCGGGACCGCGAGCTGGGGGAGTCGGTGCGGGAGTTCAACTACGTGCTCGAGCGGGTCTCGCCCGAGTTCGCCCTTCTGCCGGAGATCCTCACGCGCAGGGGCGAGAATCTGCTGCGGCTGGGAAACGGTCCGCAGGGCCTGCTCGACCTGAGCCGCGCCATCGAGCTCAAGCCGGACCACTGGCCGCCGTACGCGGCGCTGAGCGACTACTACAAATCGCTGGGCGACCTGAAGTCAGCTCGCGAGTGGGTGGATAAGGGCCTCGCGGCCGCGCCCGGGACCCGGGCGCTTCAGCGCCGGCTGACGGAGCTCGATCACCCCAAGTCGAGGCGGTCAGCGGATTGACACAGCACGTTCGAAGACCCCGGTAGCCGCTCGACGCGGTACCCCCAGCTTTCGAGCAGTCGCGTCGTTTCGCCGGTGCTCGTCTCCACGATCAGGACGGGATGGTCGCGCTCGACCAGCCGGCGCATCCCCTGGAGCACCGGGAACTCGTGGCCTTCCGCGTCGATCTTCACGAGCCGCACGGCCGGCAGCGCCAGGCTGTCGATGGAGAGCGCGAGGATGGAGAGGCCCGCGGCGCCGCTGACGACGTGCGCCTGGTAGTAGTTCTCCAGGCCGTCGGGGAAGCGCGGAATTTCCATGCCGACGACGGCGGTGCGCTCCGAGGCGGCGCAGTTGAGAAGCGAGACGTTGGCATGTCCCGAGTGGCGGACGTTTTCCGTCAGGAGCGCGAAAGTGTCCGGGATGGGTTCCAGGGCGATGACGCGTCCGGCCGCACCCGCCAGCTCGGCCATGCGCAAGGTGTAGTGGCCCACGTTCGCGCCGATGTCGAGCGCCCAGTCGCCCCCGCGCAGGATCCGGTCGAGCAGGGCGTACTCCTTCTCGTCGGTGAAGAAGCTGCGGCGGCGGATCTGGGAGCGGAAGAAGATGCGGCGCAGCTCGTGCTGCGCGCCGGCGGGCAGGTGCGCAGCCAGGCGCTTGAGCAATGGGCGCACGCCGGCCTGCGTCACCAGCACAACCCCTCGACCGCGACCGGCAGGCTGGCGCGGTCCGGAACATTGACCAGATCGAGGACCATTTGGTCCTTGCGCACGTGGCGCCTCAGCGCGTCGAACGCGCGACGCTCGTTCAGCCCCACGACCAGGACGTCCGACTCGTTGATCACGGTCTCGATGTCGCCGCGCAGCAGCGAGCCGATGTGCGGCAGATGCTGCTCGATGAACCGCCGGTTCGCCCCCAGGAGCTGGGACAGGTGGACCTCGGGGTCGTAAACCAGAAGACTGAGCCCCTTGCCGATGAACTGCTCGGCCATGAGCACCAGCGGGCTCTCGCGCAGGTCGTCGGTCCCGGTCTTGAACGACAGTCCGATCATGCCTACGCGGCGCTTGCCGCTCGCCAGGACCTTGGCGATGGCATGGTCGATGTGGACGCGGTTCGAAGCGAGCACGCTGCCGTGCATCGGGAGCTCGACATCGTGCCGTTTCGCGAGGTACGTGGTGGCGCGCAGGTCCTTGGGCAGGCACGAGCCGCCGAACGCGAAGCCCGGCTTCAGATAGGCGGGCGAGATGTTGAGCTGCCGGTCCTTGCACACCAGATCCATGACCTGGAACGGATCCACGCCGAGCGCCTCGCAAAGGCGAGCGGTCTCGTTCGCGAAGGTGATCTTGATGGCGTGGAAGTTGTTGCAGCAGTACTTGACCATCTCCGCGGCGCGGATCGACGCGACGTGGAGCTCGCACGGCAGATGGCCGAAGAGGGCGCGCAGGCGCTCGACCGGGAACTCGTGGTCGGCGCCCACGATCGTGAACGGCGGCTTGTCGTAGTCGCGGATCGACGTTCCCTCGCGCAGGAATTCGGGCTGGAAGCAGAGATGGAACCCGACGCCCGCGCGCTTGCCCGACTCCTCTTCGAGGATGGGGCGCAATACGTCTTCCACCGTGCCGGGAACGAGGGTGGAGCGGAACACGATCACGTGCGGTGCCGCTTTCGCGCGCAGCGCGCGCCCGAGCTGGCGGGCCACGTTCAACGTCGCGCCCAGATCCTGGCTGCCGTTGGCGGCCGACGGCGTGCCCACGCAGATCAGGGACAGCTCGGAGGCCGACACCGCGGCGGCGACATCGTCGGTCACCGAAACGCGTCCGCTGGCCGCGACCGCGGCCATGAGGTCGACCATGCCTTCTTCCACCACCGGAGTCTTTCCGGCGCGGATGAGGTCGAGCTTTGCCTTGTCGATGTCGACGCCGGTGACGAAATGGCCGTCGCGCGCCAGGCAGGCGAGCGACACCGCGCCGACATAGCCAAGACCGAATATGCTGATGTTCATTGCGTGCGCGCCCCCCTGAGCGCGTGTTGGCAGATTTGTTCGAACACTTTGGCGGCGCTTGCCGCCGAGACGCTTTCCTCGACGAACCGGCGCGCAGCGGCGGAAAGCCGGCTGCGCTCGTCGTTTCGCTCGAGCAGCGAGAGAATCGAGGCCGCCATGTCGTCCGGCTTGTCGGCCGCTGCAAAATGCTTTCCGTCCTCGACCGGCAGGCCCTCGACGCCGATGCGCGTCGACACCACCGGGCACCCGAGCGCCATGGCCTCGTAGACCTTGATCCGCGTCCCGCCGCCGACCCGCAGCGGAATCACGTAGGCGTGCGCCCGGCGCACGTAGGGCCGGACGTCGTCCACGAAGCCGGTGAACTCCCAGTTGAGACCCCGCGAGGCGGCCCGCTCCACCAATGCCGGCGGCGGCTGGCGTCCCACCACCACGAACTTCGCGTCCGGACGCACGCGCGCCACCTCGGGCCACACTTGCTCCATGAAGTATTCGATGCCGTCGATGTTCGCCATCCAGTCCATCGACCCGGTGAACACGACGCTCGCCGGCTCGGCCGGTTCGAGCGCCGGAGTCGGGGAGTAGGCGAAATAGTCGAGATCGACCCCGGTCGGAATGACGGACACGTTGTTCGCGCCGTAGGCGCGCCCGAAGTGCTCGCGGTCGCGCTCGGCGACGGCAACGACGGCATCGAAGCGACCGAGAAGCGCGCGCTCGTAGCGGGCCATCTTGGCCGCCTGGCTGCGCCATACCGCGCGCCGCAGCGGATCGCGCGCGGTCTCGGCGTGCCGGCGGAAAATCTCGGCCTCCACGTTGTGGGTAAACAAGACGCTGGCGCAGGGATAAGGTCCGGGCGCGAGCACGGCGGCGTGCGGAAAGTCGACGACGATCAGGTCCGGCCTGCGGCTCAGCGCCTCGTCGACGGCCCGGCGCCCGGCGCGCGAATAATCCGTGGCGACCGCGACCGGGAGCCCGCAGACGAGGTGCCGCATCCGGGTCCACTGGAAGGCGGCTCCGCGAGCGGGCGCATGCCATCCGGTGAAGTGGTCGCAGACCTGAGCGAGCTGCGCGGGTTCCGCCGCCGAGGCGCTCGCGGGCAGCGGCGAAACGAGGTGCACCTCGAAGGCACCGCCCAGCAGGCCTCGCAGGATGCTGACGGTTCGAATTTTTCCGCCCGAATCGGCCGGAAAGAGATAGCGCGGTGAGAGGAACAGCAACCGCGGGCGCGACACCGCGCTGCTTTTCGGGGCGAGTTGTGCCGAGCTACGCATTGGCCGGCTGCGCCTCGTTTCGGGGGGCGAGCGAGTAAGAGGAGACCGTGCGCTCGATGATGCCGTCCAGCCGTCGCATGGACGCCGGCCACGCATGATTGCCGAGCACGCGGGCGCGCCCTGCCAGCGCCAGCCGCGTGCGCTCTTGCGGGTCTTCGAGAACGCGCAGCAGCGCGGCGTATTGCTCGGCGTGAGTGTCGGCCACCAGCAGGTGCTCCTGCTGGACGGCGTCGACGCCGCCGGCCGCAGCCGGGCTCGTCACGACGGGCACGCCCATGGCCATGGCCTCGAGGATCTTGTTCTGAGTCCCGCGGGCGATGTTGAGCGGCGCGATCATTGCCGCAGACCGGCGCACGTACGGTCTCACGTCCGGCACCGAGCCGGTCACCGTGACGCCTGGCAACCGGGCGAGGTTCATGACGCTCGGCACGGGATCCGCTCCGACGATGGTGAGCCGCAAGTTCGGCCGCCGCCGCCTGAGGACGGGGAAGACGTTCGCGCAGAAATCGAGCATGCACTGCTCGTTCGGGTAGTAGTCCATGCGGCCGACGAACGAGATCGTGTCGGGGTCGTAAGGCTCCTCGGCCGGGCTGAAGTAGTCGCTGTCGACACCGTTCGGAAACCAGTCCGCCGGCGTCCCAGTCTCATAGCGCTCGAGCGTCTCCCATTCCGCGCGCGTCGTCGCCGTGCACATGTCGAAGCGCTTTGCGAGGCGCCGCTCCTCGCGCTCGAGCTTTTTCCCCTCGAGCCAGTATCCCGCCGACAACGGAAAGGCCTTGTAGCGGGCGTATTCCAGCCACTTCTGCGAATCCATGTCGCCGAAGTCGAGGATCTTGGGTATGCCTTGCACGCCGGCGACGTACTGGGCGGCGGACGAGCAGTGCACGAAGATGAGGTCGAACGCCTCGCGCGCCAGCTGGCCCCGGATGCGCCGCGCCAGGAGCGGCGAATAGAAATACCCCATGGAGGAAGGCGCCGGGGTGGGCAGCCGTACGACCATGCGGGCCATCTGCTGCAGCCCGCGCACCTCGGCCACTTCGTAATGCGCGCAGTGCGCTGCGATGCCGCGGCCGTCCTGCGCTTCCTGCGCGGAGCGCGCGAGCGACGCCACCGTCACCTGATGGCCCGACGCCGTCAGGTGGCGGATCATGTTGAACGGCCGGATCTTCCCGCCGCGGCGCGGCGGGAAGGGGAAACGGTGGCAGACGTAGAGGATTCTCACGCGATGGCCTCTTCGAGCTCGGCGGAAACGTCCTGCGACGAGCGAGCGTCGAGGTAGATGCGGGCCCAGATCTCCAGGTTCATGAGGGCGAGGATCCGGTCGGTGCCGTCGATCCGGCTCGCCTCGTGCTGCGCAATCAGCTCGCGCACCGCCGGATAGCGGAACAGCCCCCGCTCCTCGATGGACGGCTGCGACAGCAGCTCGTGCATGAGCGGGGCCAGGTCATTCTTCAGCCAGGCGCCCATGGGCGTGCCGAAACCGCGCTTTTTGCGCTCGATGAGGTCGGAGGGCAGCAGGTCGGCAACGGCCTCCTTCATCACGTGCTTCAGCCGCCCGCCGCGGATCTTGACCGCCTGGGGCATGCGCGCTGCCAGTTCGACCAGCTCCTGGTCGAGGAGCGGCACCCGGCACTCCAGCGAGGCCGCCATGCTCATCTTGTCGGTGAGGAGCAGCAGGTCGTCGGGGAGCTGGGTCTGCGCGTCTACGCTCAGCATGCGGTTCAGGCCGTCCTCGCCCGGCGCATCGGAGAAGGCCTCCGCGATGCGGTCCCATCCGCGGGCGCGTTCTCCGCCGAGGAGGCGCGCCGCTTCGGCGCGCGGGAAGACCTCGACGTAGGCGCGGTAGCGCTCTTCGAAGGGAAGCGCCGCGTTTTCAAGGAAACCTTTAGCCAGGCGGGAAAAATTGAGCAGCGGCCCGTGCCGGTCGCTCGGCAGGCGCCGTCCCGCGGCCGTGGCGGTGCGCCGCAGCCACGACGGCAGGCGGTCGAAGTAGGCCTGGTAATGGTCGCCGAGGTAACGGCGGTAGCCGCCGAAGAGCTCGTCGCCGCCCACTCCGGACAGGATTACGGTGACATCGCGGCGCGCGAACTCCGACACGAGGTAAGTCGTGATGAACGCGCTGTCGGACACCGGCTCGTCCATGTGCCAGACGAGCCTGGGCAGGAGCGCCGCGGTGTCGGGGCGCACCAGGATCTCCCGGTGCTCCGTGCCGAAGAGCTGCGCAACGCGGCGCGCATAGGGCAGCTCGTTGTAATACTGGTCGGCCGCCGCGCCGTCGAAGCCGATCGAATACGTGCGGATCGGCCGGGCGCTCGCCGCCGCCATCAGCCCGACTACCGTGCTGGAATCGATCCCGCCCGAGAGGAACGCGCCGATCGGCACGTCGCTCACCATTTGCATGCGCACCGCCGCGTCGAGGCGCTCGCGGACGCGCGCGATCCACTCGGCTTCGGGCACATCGCGTTCGATGTCGTGCGGCACGCGCCAGTAGCGCGTCTGCTGCATGCGCCCGCCCTCGACCGAGAGCAGCGTCGCGGGTGGAAGCTTCGTGATGTCCTTGAACAGCGAAGCTGGGGCAGCCACGTAGCCGAGGCTGAGATAGCCGTGCAGGGCCGAGGGCTCGATGGCGGCCTGGACCCCGGGCAGCGCGAGCAAGGCCTTCGCCTCCGAGGCGAAGGCGATGCGCCTGGCGTCGCGGTAGATATAGAGCGGCTTGATTCCGAGCCGGTCGCGGCCGATGAGGAGCCGCCTGCGGCGCGCGTCCCACAACGCGAAGCCGAACATGCCGTTCAGCCGCTGGACGACTTCGTCGCCCCATTGCGCGTACCCGTGCAGCAGCGTCTCGCTGTCCGAGCCGCTGGCGAAGTGGTGCCCCAGCGCCTCCAGCTCGCGGCGCAGCTCGCGGAAGTTGTAGATTTCCCCGTTGCACACCAGCACCAGGCTGCGATCGGCGTTCGCAAGCGGCTGGTGCCCTCCCGCGAGGTCGATGATCGAGAGGCGCCGCATGCCGATCCCGCAGGCGCCGTCCAGGTGGAAGCCTTCGTCGTCCGGACCGCGATGCACGGTGACGCGGGCCATGGCCTGGAGCGCCGCGCGCTCGGCCGGGCTGCCATCGAGGTTGAGAATGCCGAAGATGCCGCACATGGCGCGAGCCTCAGCCGGCCCGCGCCGCCTGCATGGCGGGCTGTGGCGAGTGGGCGGCGAGCAGCTGCCGGAAAAGCTGGAGCTGGCCCTTCGTCGTGGCGCCCCAGCCGAACTGCTCCGCGAAGCACCGCGTGGCGGCGCGCTCCGGCGGCCGGGCGAAAAGCTCGCGCACCGCGCGCGCCAGGGCGGGCGCGCTGCGCTCCTTCACCACGGCGCCAGCGTCTCCCGAGGTGACGATCTCGGGCACGCCGCCGACCGCGGTGGCGATCACCGGCGTGCCGCAGGCCATGGCCTCGAGGAGAACGTTGGGCCAGCCTTCGCGGCTCGACGCGAGGACGAGCGCGTCGGCTGCGCAGTAGTAACGGCGCAGGTCCTGCTGACTGAGCGATCCGACAAACCGCACCCGCGCCGACACGCCGCATTGCCTCGCAAGCGCCTCGAACGCCGCGCGGTCCGGTCCTTCGCCCGCGATGACGAGCTCGTGCTCCCGCAGGAGCGACAGCGCCTCGATGGCGAAGCCGTGGCCCTTGAACGCAAGCAGGTTGCCCACGCTGAGCAGCGTCGGGGCGCGAAGCTCGAGCTGCGCGCGCAGCGCGTCCCGGTTCTCCGGATGGAAAAGCTCGAGGTCGACGCCGTTGCGCAGCACGTGAATCCGCTCCCGCTCGACGCCGAGCGCGGCCAGCTTTTCCTTCAGCGCCTGTGAAACGGCGACGATCGCGCCCGCCTGGCTCGCGGCCCAGCGGATCATGCGCCGCGGAATGCGCTGCTGCGCGATCAGGTTGACGTCGGTCCCGCGCGCGGTGATGACCGTTGGAACGCCCAGGCGCCGCCCCAGCATCGCCGCCGCGACTCCGTCGGGATAGAAGTAGTGAGCGTCGACGAGGTCGAAGCCACGCTCACGGCGCAGGCGCTCGACGAGGGAGAGCGCGCCGCGGTAGAGAAGGAACGGCGCGAGCGTCGTGCCGACCTTCGGCAGCGCCGGGAAACGCGGATGCAGCACCTCGATTGCGTTCCTGGTTTCGGCACGGGGGGCGCGGGCGTGCGCGGCGTAGGCGCCGAACGCCGGATGCTTGAACGGGAACCAGGGCACGGGGGCCACGACCGTCGATTGAACCTGGCCGCTCGCGAGCAGCTGACGCAGGCGCGTCTCGACGAAGATGCCATGCGCGGGCCGCGCCGCATTTGGATAGAGCGTGGTGAACGTCAGGACCTTCATGCGCTGTGGCCCCGCGAGCGGGTCCCCATGCCCCCAATTAGAAGGAACTGCTTGTATTGCCAGACGCTTCTTGTTAGCCAACGGACTGGACCGAGACCGGATTTTCGCGTGCCGGCGCTCGCCAGCCAAACGTAGCCCGTAAGAGCTACTGGGCGCGCTGATGGGCCCCGAGGTCCAGCGCTCCCGCGGTCGGGCGGGGACGCACCCCGAGAGGATGCCGGTATTCTGCAGCGGGGCGCAGCGAGAAGCCGTACACGCTTCCCGCGTCGACACCCTTGCCCACGCCGGCGGCGCTCGCTTTCAGGCGGTAGTCGAGCTTGTCAGGATCGGTAAAGTCTGTCTTCGCCGTGCGCAGGTTGCCGCGCGATTCGCCCTTGCCGGCGAGGAGCTCGCCGGGCCCGGCGAAGAGATTGTTGATCAGGCGCACCGCATCGGCCCCGGGCCGGACATAGACGAAGACCCCGCCCTTCGGATCGTCGTTGACCACGGTGTTGCTCACGAAATAGAGCTCGTTGAGAAGATTCTTGTAGCCCTCGATTCCGTAGCCCACGATGGTGCGGTTGTCGTTCTCGGGACCCTGCTGGATCAGGTTGCCCATCACGAACGACAGCCCGCCGTCGGGCAGGTCGATCGCCAGGCTCGCGCGGCCGTCCTTCTCGTCGGCGATGCGGTTGTAGAGGATGAAATTCTTGATCGCGCGGCTCTTCACGTTGTGGCCGACGAGCGCATGGTGGCTGTAGCTGTAGCGCAACGTGAAGCTGCGCGCGGTGCCGATGTAGATGTTGTGGCTGTGGCCGTCGCCGAAGCCGTTGCGCGCGAACTCGGAGTGCTCGATGACGACGTCGCTCTCGAGATCGCTGCCCGCCAGGATGCCGTTCTCGTTGTCGTGGAAGGAGCTGTCGCGCACCGTCAGCCCGGGACCCTCGAGCCGGATGCCCGCGCCGTTGCGGTCCGGCACCTTCGCGCCTGAGAATTCGAGGCGCTCGATCGTGCAACCGGCGCCCTTGATGACCCAGATGGCTTTGCCTTGGGCGTGCGCCCCGTCTGCGTGCAGGTGCGCGCGGCCGCCGCGGCCCCGGATCGTCAGGCGGTTCTGGGTCCAGATGGCCGCATCGCCGGCGTAGAGCCCGGGCTCGATCTCGACGACATCGCCGTCGTGTGCCACCTTGGCGGCCTCGCTCGGCGTTTTCAGAGCGTGCTGCGGCCCGACGAGCACCGTATCGGCGCGAGCCGCCGCCGCGGCGGCGAGCGCGAACAGGAATGCGAGCCCGCTAGCTCGCGAAGCGCACCGTCGCCGGGTGAGCATGGAGGAGTGCGCCGGACGCCTCGGGGGCGAGGAAGACCTCGTCCATCCTGCGCCAGCGGAAGTCGCGCAGCAGGCACCGGAGCCGCGACTCGGTCCGGCGCAGGTTGACGTAGTGGCGAAACCGGGTCCGGACGCTCGTGCCCGGCACCCGCGGCTGCGCGGGATCGATCTCCCACGGATGAAAATAGAAGACGGCGGAGCGCCGGTCCACCCCGTTTACGCGCCGGATCAGCGCGCGCGAGACGACGTAGGGCAGCAGCCTGAAGTATCCGCCGCCGCCGGCCGGCAGGTTGCGGTGGAGAACCGCGGCGGTGGTCACCGGGATTTCCAGCAGATCGGCGCGAGGACGGTACGCGAAGCGCGGTGCATCCGGCATCCCGTACAGGTCGTGCCGGACCGGATACACGCTCGAGCTGTAGCGGTAGCCGGCCTGCGCGATGCGCTCGAAGGCCCAGAGGGTTCGCGGCCCGATCGAGAAGCTGGGCGCGCGGTAGCCCTTCACCTCGGTTCCCGAGAGGTCCTCCAGCAGCGCCTTGGCGCGGCCGATGTCCTGAGTGAACTCGGCCGGCGTCTGCTCGTGGATGCGCAGATGGCCATAGCCGTGGCTCGCGAGCTCGTGGCCTTGCGCCACGATCTTCTTCACCAGCCCTGGGTAACGCTCGGCGATCCAGCCGAGCGTAAAGAACGTCGCGCGTGCGTCCGCTTCCGCGAAGAGCGACAGGATCGTGTCCACGTTGCGCTCCACCCGGCACGCAATGCGCTCCCAATCCGCGCGCGCGATGTGGGGCGCGAGCGCCGAGACCTGGAAGTAATCTTCCACGTCGACGGTCAGGGCGTTCGCGATCTCAGGCATGCAGCCGTGTCGGGTGCGTCGCGAGCCAGCCCGCGAGATGCCCGGCGATCCGCTCGGCGGCCCGCCCGTCCCAGAGTTCCGGGGTGCGGCCGCGCTTGCCCCCCGTCGCGAGGATTTCGTCGACGAGGCGCAGGATCAGCGCGCGGTCCCTGCCGACGAGCGTGTTGGTTCCCTGCTCGACGGTGATCGGGCGCTCGGTGTTCTCGCGCAGCGTGAGGCAGGGGACCGACAGCGCGGTGGTTTCCTCCTGCATGCCGCCCGAGTCGGTGAGCACGAGCGTGGCGCCGGCCATGAGCCCCAGCATCTCGAGATAGCCCTGCGGCGGCAGGACGGCGAGGCGGGCGCCTTTCAGCAGCTCCGAGAAGCCGAAGCCGTCGACCCGCGCCACGGTGCGCGGATGCAGCGCGCACACCAGCGGCAGCCTTTGCGCCACCTCGCGCAGGATCTCGAGCGACGCGCGCAGCGCCTCGGGCTCGTCGACGTTCGACGGACGATGCAGCGTGACGACGCCGTATCCGTCGACGCCGAACCCCGCGCCCGCGGCTTGCAGCGTCCGGGCGGCCGGCACGGCGCGGCTCCTGTGGTAGAGCAGCGAATCGATCATCACGTTGCCCGCGAAATGCATCCGTCCGGTCGGGATGCCCTCGCGCGCGAGATTGTCGTGCGCCGAGCGCTCGGTGGTGTAGAGCAGGTCGGAAATCTGGTCCGTGAGAATGCGGTTGATCTCCTCCGGCATGGCGCGGTCGTAGCTGCGCAGCCCCGCCTCGACGTGCGCTACCGGCACGCCCTTCTTCACGGCCACCAGGCTGCAGGCGAGCGTGGAATTCACGTCGCCGACCAACACCACGCACGAGGGCTGGTGCTCGTCCATGACCGGCTCGAAGCGCCGCATCACTTCCGCCGTCTGCACCGCGTGCGTGCCCGAGCCCACGCCGAGATTGATGTCCGGGCGCGGCAGCGCGAGATCGTCGAACAGGCGATCGTTCAGAATCGGGTCGTAGTGCTGGCCGGTATGCACGAGCACTGCGGGCGGCAGATCCGCGCGGCTGCGGAATGCGCGCAGCAGCGGCGCCATCTTCATGTAGTTCGGCCGCGCGCCGACCACGCAGAGCAGCGCGCCAGGGTTGTCTCGCAGATTCCCCATTGGAGGGAGTAGCGTATCTGCCGGGCGCCGGTTGCTACAACCCTAGTGCTTTTGCGCTAACGGCAAGGCGCCCGGCAAACGTGAAAAAAGGAAAAGACCCGCTTCCCGCGGTTACGGCCGGGAAGCGGAAGCGCGAGCCGGCACGCGGCGGCGATACGCAACGGCAAATCCCAGGAGCGCGAGGCCTACCAGGGCCAGGGTCCCGGGCTCCGGCACGTTCACCGAGAAGTCGCCGGAAAACACGGTCATGCCGCCGCCGGTCGTCAGCGTGAGGATCTCGGTCACCGAGTAGGCCGCGCTCGGAGACCAGCCGCCGTCGGCCGAGCCGGAGTAGGCGCCCGATGCGGAAGACCCGCCGCCGATGAGCGAACCCTGCCCGAAGAGGGTGTTACCGGCATCGTAGTACGCGCTGTATTCCATCGAGGCGCCGATGCCGTTCAGCGTGCCGCCGTAGTCGGTCGTGATCCGGCCGTTGTAGATGTCGAAATCCGTGTCCGAGAACCCGATCTGCAGGGTATGGGGAGCGCCCGACATCTGAACGTTGACCGTGTTCAGGTCGATCAGCGGTGCACCGCCGGTCAGGATCGGTTTGGAGAGCCCGGTGGTCACATTGAACGTGAAATCGCCGAGGCTCTGGCTGAAGCTGACTATGCCGGCACCGGCATTGGTGTCGCACGCGGCGCCGTCGGCGCAGGTCACCATCGGGCTGCCGTCGATGGAAAAGCTGAGCGTCGGAATCGCGTGCGCCGCGGGCATCAGGCCCGCGAGGAGCGCCGCAGTGGCTGCTTGGATGATTTTGTGTCTCATGATTTGTGGTCTTTCCTCTTGGTCGTCCCTAGTTTGCAACTCGGTCCCCCCGGACCGTGCTTCTCTATAAGCAAAGCGCAGGCCAGAACGTGAATCCACCGGGAATCAATGACATGAATTGCAAGGGAGCCACTTCGAGGCGGGCGCTGTAAAACGGCCCGACAGCGCCGAGCTCAGGACACTTTGTGCGTGTGCGCCGCTTCGCGCGTGCGCATGAACTGCCGCAGCAGGTTCACCGTGATGTTCATCGCCTTCTCGACGCCTACGACGCGCTTTTCCAGCGCGACCAGGTTAGCGGGCTCCTCGCGTGCGTCGGTGCCGCCATTGGTGGTGATGGCCTCGCCGAATTCCTCCGACAGCTCGGCGATGACGTGGTCGACGTCGGCCCCGGCGATGGCGTGCTTCTCGGAGAGGAACGCCGCGAGGAGCAGCCGTGTGCAGAGCGTGTTGATCCGCCGCGGAACGCCTCCGGTGTGCGCATGGATCGCCGGGAACGCATCGTCCTCGAAGATCGGGTCGCGCTGCCAGCCGACGTGCTTCAGCCGGTGCTCGATGTAGGCGCGCGTCTCGTCCTGGTCGAGCGGCCCGAGGTGGTAGGCCGCGATGACGCGCTGGCGCAGCTGCTGCATGCTCGGGCTTCGCATCAGGTCGCGAAGCTGGGGCTGCCCCACGAGGAAGCTCTGGAGAAGCGCGCGGTTGCCGACCTGGAAGTTCGACAGCATGCGCAGCTCTTCCACCGCCGCGGGGGCGAGGTTCTGCGCCTCGTCCACGATGAGGAGCGCCTTGCGGTCCTCCTGCACGAGGCCGAGCAGGTAGGCCTCGAGCTGGGCCAGCACCGCCGCTTTGTCCTTGTCGCGCACTGCGATGCCGAAAGCGGTGGCGACGGCGCGCAGGAGGCTGTCGGCGTCGAGCTGTGTCGACACCAGCTGCGTGGCGACGACCTTGTTGCTGTCCAGCTCGCGCAGCAGGCTGCGAATGAGCGTGGTCTTGCCCGCGCCGACTTCGCCCGTGAGCACGATGAAGCCCTCGCTCTGGTAGAGCCCGTACTGGAGGTAGGCGTGGGCGCGCTTGTGCCCGCGGCTGCCGTAAAAGAAGCTCGGATCCGGGCTGAGCTGGAAGGGCGCGGCGGAAAATCCGAAGTAGGGTTCGAACATGGCTCTCAGTAGAAGCGGTGGTTCAGGCCGACGAACACGGAGTTGGAGTCCCAGTTCGGCCTGAAGAGCGGGTTGTCGGTGTCGAACCTGCTGAGCGCGACGCCCGTGAAGAGCGTGGTCTTCGGCGACGCCAGGTAGGTCAGGAGCACGCTGAAGTAGTCGTTCTTCGAAGGGAAGGACACCGGCTGGATCTGGTCGGAATAGACCCGCATTGCGCGCGCCCCGATGGTCGTCGACGGCGTGAGCTTGTGGTCGATGTAGGTGGCGAAGCCGCGCTGCCGGATCACGCTTGCCTGGAGCAGGGCGTCGGGCAGAATGCCCAAGGCATCCGCCGACAGCTGGGTGGTTTCGCCGGCGTAGGCAGTGAACGTGATCGAGTTGCGCGCGCCGATGATCGCAAAGGAGGCGTCGACCACCTCGTTCAGGAACACGGTTTGGGTGTAGAACGCGATCGAATTGGCCAGGAACTCGGGCGTGCCGCTCGCACGCTGGAACTGCTCGACCGCGGCGCGGCGCTGGTCGGGGTCGGGGAAGCGCCCGGCGAATGCCGCGTCGAGCAGCGCCGTGGTATCGCCAGGCGCCAGCCTAAGGATTTCCTGCTGGTAGGTGGAGTAGTTGCGCGTATAGGAAAGGCTCCACGCGGTCAGGCGCGTGCGATGGGTAAAGCGAGCCAGGCGATACGGGCCGAAGAACCGGTTCTCGTATTCGACATCCGCGGTCGTGCGCGTGCTCGGCCGCCAGGCGACGGCGGCACCGTAGATCGTCGTGCGCTGCATCTCCCCGAGGATGTAGTTGTTTTCCTCGCTGCCGCCGCTTGCCGAAAGGCGCCAGGCGGGATCGGGTTGCCAGTAGAGACGGGCGCGGTAGAGCCGCGCCTTGTCTTCGGGGCGATTCACCAGGGCGTCGTAGTGCTGGACCGAGGTATCGTCGAATTCGAGCGCCCAGCCGAAGACGCGCACCGGCCCTGCGACGCGTCCGGTCCACTGCTGGGTGCGGAAATTGCCGAGCGACGGCTGGTTGCTGTTCGTCCAGGTGTTCCGGTTGCGCAACTCGTACACCAGGTCACGCCCTTCGTGCCGTATATAGGGGCTCAAGGTCGCGGTCCGGGTCTCGATCCGGTTCTGCGTGGTGTTGATCACGTCGGCAGGTCGCGGCGCGAAAGGCGAAACGTAGGTCTGGGCGATGTAGCCCGACCCCTCGACGAAGAAGAACCTCTCCACCGCCTCGAGGTTGGCGTAGCCGGAGAGGTTGTTGACGACGTCGTTGGCCTCGGTGTTCTGCGCGAAGAAGAGGCCGGTCGGCGCATAGTTGAAGTTCGCGGTGAGGCGCGGCGTGCGGCCTTCGACGCGGATTCCCGGCGTCACCTGCGTGACGAAATCGCTGCGCGCCTCGGTCGAGTCCGGAAACGCGTTATCGGTGTAGGTCTCGCGAAGCGTGATGCTGGGCTGGACGGCCCAGCCGCCGGTCCGGAACCGGCTATCCGAGGCGGTGGTGGAGAGGTCTTGCGTTTGCGGGGCCCTGGGCGCCGTCTGCGGCGCTCCGAGCGTCGTCGGATTCCCGGTTGTCGCGGCGCTTCCGGTCGCCGGAGCGTACTGCCCCTTGGCGACGTTGGCGGCGGTCAGCAAGAGCAGAGCGGCAGCGACCCGGCATGTTCTAGCTGCCGTAGGCATACGAGCCGTGGTAGGACCCGACCTTCGATTCCGGCATCTTGTTGAGGAGCGTATAGACGACCGGGCACGACTCGACGGTGGAGAGCGCCGATTCCAGCGCCGCGTGCGTGGTGCGCTCCGCTTCCACCGCGACGATGACCTGTCCCATGTGGGTGGCGAGGGCGCGCGCCTCGGTGGTGGCGAGAAGCGGCGGCGAATCGAACACGACGATGCGGTCCGGATAGCGGCCCGACAGCTCGGAGAGCAGGCGGGTCATCGCGTCGCTCGCGAGGAACTCGGCTGCGTTGGCGTGCGGCGTGCCCGCAAGCAGCAGGCTGAGGCGCTCCACGTTGGTGTTGAGGATTGCTTCGCGCATCGGGATTCCGGGGCCGGTGAGCACGTCCATCAGGCCTTTCCCCGGCTCGATGCGCAGAGTCCCCGGGACCGACGGCGCGAGCACGTCGGCGTCGACCAGGAGCACCCTGCAGTCGACTTCCATGGCGAGGCTCATCGCGAGATTGACCGCGACGAAGGTCTTGCCCTCGTTGGGCAGGGCGCTGGTCACCATGATGAGGTTGCGGTTGGGGCCCTGCGCGGCCCACTTTCCCAGGGCGTGCTGGATCAGGGGCCGCTTGATCAGCCGGAACTCCTGCAGCATCTTGGAATGCTGCACGGCTGGGGTGATGTATCCGGAAGCCTGCAGCCGGGCGAGATCCAGCGTGCGCGCAGGGGCGGGGCGCGGCTCGGCCGGACGCCGGGCGGGTTCCACGCTGGCGCGCCTGGGCTGGCCGGCGAGGGCGTCCTGGATCGCGCGCGGCGCCGGCGCAACGCCGGCCGCTTCAAGCTGACGCAGCCGCTTGGCTGCCTCTTCGATGAGGTTCATGGGCTAGAAGGGGAGCAGGGCGCGGAAGAAAACCACCGCCAGGACGACGGCATAGGTGGCGCCGAGCCCTCCCATGCCGCCCAGGAAGGCAATCGTGCCGCTTCTGCGGCGCCAGAGGACTTCGGGCGTCGAGACCACGGAGATCGTCCCGAGTACCGGCCGCTGCGCGAATTTCTTGAGGCCGCGCCCGTCGTGGAATGTCGGATGCAGCAGGCTGTAGAAGTAGCTCGCCAGGCATCCGGCGGCGAGCGACGCAATCAGCGCGATGAACACCAGCATCTTGCGGTTCGGCGCGACCGGATTGGGCGACACCTGCGGCGGATCGACGATGCGGAAGCTCGCCACGCCGGTCGCCGCCTGCACCTCGCCCGACATCAGGGCCGATTCGCGCCGCGCGACGAGCGCGTCGTAATTCTGTTTCTGGATCGCGTAGTCGCGGTTGAGCTGCGTGAGCTGCGCCTCGCGTTCCGGGACCGACCGCGCCACGAGCCGCAGCCTTTCGAGCCGCTGCTCCTGCTCCTGCACGCGCGCGCGCAGGCGCGCGACCTGCGCCTCGGATTCGGCCATCGCCAGCTTCAGCTGCGGGTAGACCGGGGCGGTGCCGGCAAAGCCGGCGGCGCGCCGGCGCTTTTCCTGCTCGTCCGTCAGCCTCTTGCGCTCCTGGTCGCGCTGCGTTTCAGCCTCCTTGATGATGCGCCGCGTGTTCAGCACGTCCGGGTGGCTTTCGGTATAGCGCAGCAGCATGTCGTCGAGATTCTTCGTCAGGGCCGCGATGCGCGCGTCGATCTCCGGGGTCGCAATGACCGTAGCGTTGTCGGAGAGCGAGCCGACGAGTACCGGCGGGCGCTCTTCTTCGTCGATGATCTGCTGCTTCAGCGCGTCGCGCGACTTCTCGGCCTCCTGCAGCAGCAGGCGCGCCTCCTGCACGCTTTCCGTGAGCGTCGCCATCGTGCCGAAGAAGTCGCGGCCCTGCGGCACGTTCAGGTCGATGTTCTTCAGCTTGAATTCCTTCAGGCGGTTCTCCGCCTCGGAGAGCTTCACCTCGTACTGCTTGATCTGCTCCTCGATGAAGCGCTGCGCCTGGCCGGTGTCCTTCGCTTTGGGCTCGAGCCCCGACTCGACGAAGATCGAGAGCAGCGACTGCACCACGCGCGTGGCCTGGGCGCGGTCCTTATGCGTGAAGCCGATGCTGTACAGGTTCTGGCCGATGCTCTTGATGTAGACCGTGCGGCTCAGCCCGTCGAGCAGGTTCTCGCGCGCATCGCCGGTCTTCGCCTCGAGGTCGAGGTCGGTCATGCGCACCAGCTTCTCCAGGTTCGGGCGGCTGATCAGCGTGCGGCTGAGCATCATGACTTCCTGGTCGACGTTCGGCTGCACGGTGAGGCCCTGCAGCAGCGGCTTCAGGAGCGATTGCGTGTCCACGTAGACGCGCGCGGTCGCCTCGTACCGATCCGGCACGAGGAAGACGAAGACGCCGCCGGCGATGGCCGTCAGCCAGGCCACCACGAGCCCGATCCAGCGGCCCTGCCAGATGCCGCGCAGCACATCGGTCACATGCTGCGGTACGAGGGCATTCATGACGCGGCGCTCAGAACCAGCTCTGCGGAATGATCACGACGTCGCCGGGCCGCATCTCGATGTTGGCGGAGACGTCGCCGCGTCGAACGAGATCCTTGAGCCGCACGCGGTACTGCTTTCCGCCTTCGGCGGTGCGCAGCACGGACGCGTTGTTGCCGTCGGCGAAGTCGGTGAGGCCGCCGACCGCGATCATCACGTCGAGCAGCGTCATCCTCTGCCGGTACGGCAGGGCCTGCGGGCGCGCTGCCTCGCCGACCACCCGGATCTGCTCGCCGTAGGGGCCGTTGAACTGCGTGACGAGGACCGTCACCACCGGCTCGCGGATGAATCGGCTCATCGCCTTCTCGACGTCGCGCGCGAGCTGCGTCGGGGTCTTGCCGATGGCGGTCAGGTCTTCGACCAGCGGCACGCTGACCTTTCCATCCGGCCGCACCGGCACGGTCGTCGACAGGTCGGGGTTGCGCCAGACGGTGATCTGCAGCGTGTCGAGCGGCCCGATCAGGTAGGCGTAATCGGGCGCCGACGCCGCCGCCTTTTGCGGGGCGGGCGGGTTGCCGCCGCAACCGCCGAGGAGGCCGCACAAGCCGGCCGCGATACCGAGCAGGCGTACGTAGGTCATCATGGCGATCGTTCTTGGCACCGAATCCCCCGTGTTTCTGATTGGGCGGCCCCTCGGGGGGACCGCTCCAGGCTGTTAATACGTTGTTTTGCCGCTATTTCCGGCGACGCAGTGTATTCACTGGGGTTGCGCCCCCGCAATGGCTCGTAAGTACTAAGCGAAACTCCATTCTGTATCAATGGCTTAGCGTGCATCTTGGAGCAACTCTATGAGCTGTTTTGCGGGGATCGCGTAGGTGATGCCGCTGGGCTGCGCGAGCGCGGCTTCCCGGGTGGCCTTGACGAATACGCTGTTGACGATGCCGACTACGGCGCCGCTTTCAGGGTGGTAAACGGGGCTGCCGCTGTTGCCGGGGTACGCGGTCGCGTCCAGCTGGAACACCGGAAAAGCGGGCGTGCTCAGGCGCCGCACGCTGCGGGCGTCGAGCTGGTCGGCGCGCGCCGCCGGGATCGCGATCGGCGACACCGCGGCGATCATCGCCCGGTGGGTCACCGGGAAAAGCCCGAGGACCGAGCCGATGGGAAATCCCGTGACGAGGTAGGACTCGCCCTCGCGCACGGCGTCGGCGTCGCCGAAGGCGAGGGGCGGGAGGGGCTTGCCTTCGATCCGCAGGAGCGCGAGGTCGCTGCCGGCGCTCGCGGCCGTCCTGCGCGCGATGCGGATCTGAGCCGTGCCCCCCGCGGCCGGAACCGCGATTGCGATCTCCTCTCCGCGCTCGCGGCTCACCGTCCTGGGGACCACATGGTCGTTGGTCGCAATGAGCAGCCCGTCGCCCACCACGAAGCCGGTTCCGGCGAAGCTGAACTGCGGGTTGCGCAGGCGCTCGAAGGTGCCGACGGCGACGATCGACGCCTTGATCCGCGCAATCGTGGCCGGGGCGCCGCCGTCGGCCGCAACGGGCATCGCCGCCACGGCCGCGAGGCTCAGCGCTGCAAGGCGGGCGCGCTTTCGAATCGCTTCAGATACCACGGCAGGGCCTGTTTCAATCCGCTCGCCAGCGTGTGCGTGGGCGCGTAGCCGAGGCGCTCACGCGCGTGCGAGATGTCGGCGAGCGAGTGGCGCACGTCGCCGGCGCGGAACGGTCGGTAGATGGGTTTGAACTGCGCCGGCTGGCCCTGCGCGGCGAGCAGCGTGCGCAGGATCTCGAGCAGGCGGTTGAGCGAGGTGTTTTCGCCCACCGCGATGTTGTAGACCTCGTTCAGCGCGCGCGGCTCGTCGGTGAGCGCGGAAAGCAGGTTGGCCTGCACCACGTTCGCGATGTAGCAGAAGTCGCGCGAAGTCTCGCCGTCGCCGTTCACCTCGAGCGGCTCGCCGGTCAGGATGGCGCGGATCCAGCGCGGAATCACGGCCGCATACGCGCCCTCGGGGTCTTGGCGCGGGCCGAACACGTTAAAGTAGCGCAGGCCGACGGTCTGCAAGCCATAGCAGCGGGCGAAGACATCGGCGTACATCTCGTTCGCCTGCTTGCTCGCGGCGTAGGGCGAGAGCGGCTCGCCGGTGATCCTCTCCACCTTGGGCAGCGTGGCGTCGTCGCCGTAGATCGAGCTGGACGAGGCGTAGACGAAGCGCCGGACGCTTGCGTCGCGCGCCGCGACCAGCATGTTGACGAAGCCCGTGACGTTCGTCTGGTGGGTCGGAACGGGATCGGCGATCGAGCGCGGCACCGAGCCGAGCGCGGCCTGGTGCAGCACGATGTCGACGCCGCGGCAGGCTTCGCGGCAGGCGGCCGCGTCGACGATGCTCGCCTCGATGAAGCGGTGCTGCCGCCACGCCTGAGGCCCGACGGCGCGCTCCACCTCCTCGAGGTTGGCGCGGTGGCCGGTCGCGAAATTGTCGAGGCTCACCACCTGCTGTCCATGGCGCAGCAGGTGCTCCACGAGCTGCGAGCCGATGAACCCGGCGGCTCCGGTCACAAGCCAGGTGCGCCTGAGATCCTTCAGAGCCGCCATACGTCGATCCCCCGGGCACGCAACGCGGCTGCGTCCCCCCGGTTCTTCACGTCCACGTAAACGCCGTTCGGCGCGAGCTTCGACACCACCGTGTCGAGCGGCCGGCCGCGGTACTCGTCGTGCGCGACCGCCGCCACGATCGCCGCGGCCTGCGGCAGCTCCTCCCACTTCGTGAGCCGGATGCCGTACTCGTGCTCCGCCTCCTTCGGGCAGGCGATCGGGTCGTGCACATACACCTTGATGCCGAAGGACTCGAGCTCGCGCACCACGTCCACCACGCGCGAGTTGCGCGTGTCGGGCACGTTTTCCTTGAAAGTGAGCCCGAGCACGATGACCTTTTCCTTGTTGGGGCAGAAGCCGCGCAGGATCATGCGCTTCACCGTCTGCTCGGCGACGTATTTGCCCATGCCGTCGTTGATCTTGCGCCCGGAGAGAATCACCTGCGGGTGGTAGCCGAGGGTCTCCGCCTTGTAGGTGAGGTAGTACGGATCGACGCCGATGCAGTGCCCGCCCACCAGCCCCGGCCGGAACGGCAGGAAGTTCCACTTCGTCCCCGCCGCCTCGAGCACCTCGGTGGTGTCGATGCCGATCTTGTTGAAGATGAGGGCGAGCTCGTTCACCAGCGCGATGTTGAGGTCGCGCTGGGTGTTCTCGATCACCTTGGCCGCCTCCGCGACCTTGATCGAGCTCGCCCGGTGCACGCCTGCCGTCACCACGCTGCCGTAGACCTCCGCGACCCGCTCCAGCGTCTTCGGCGTGTCGCCCGAGACCACTTTCACGATCTTGGTGAGGGTGTGCTGCTTGTCGCCCGGGTTGATGCGCTCGGGCGAATAGCCGACGAAGAAATCCTGCTTCCACTTGAGCCCGGAATGCTTTTCGAGCACCGGGATGCAGGCCTCCTCGGTCGCGCCCGGATACACGGTCGATTCGTACACCACGATGGCGCCGCGGCTCAAGTTCTGGCCCACCGAGGTGCTCGCGCCGATCAGCGGACCGAAGTCCGGGTTGTGCGCGTCATCCACCGGCGTCGGCACGGCGACGATGATGAAATCGGCTTCGCGGAGCGAGCGCGGATTGGTCGTGACCTCGAGCTTGGCGGCAGCCTTGAACTCCTCGGCCGCGACCTCGCCCGTGGGGTCGACCTTGTTGCGGTAAGCGTCGATCTTGTCCTGCGACAAGTCGAAGCCGATGGTGCGGTATTTCTTGCCGAACTCGATCGCGAGCGGCAGGCCCACATAGCCGAGGCCGACGACGGCGACGGTAGTCATCACAACCCTCCCAGCAATTTGACCGCTTCCTGCCGCTCGGGAAGCTTCTCGTCCAGCCTGGCGAGCTGCTCGAGCTCCCTGCGGGCGGCGGTCCTGCGGTTGGTCTTGATCAGCGATTTGGCGAAATTGAGACGGATCTGGTGCGCCTCCGGGGCGGCGTCGGCGGCGCGCCCGAGCAGCTCGAGGCCGCGCTCGACCTGACCCGCGTCGGCGAGGATCTCGCCGAGCGTGTCCATGATGGCGGGATTGTCGGGCGCGAGGTCGTGCGCGCGCTCGGCGTACTCGAGCGCCCCGGGGCGTTTGAGCTCATGACTCACCCAGGCGAGGTTGTTGAGGAGGAGCGGCCTGTCGGGGGCGCGTTGCAGCGCGCTCCGATAGCGCGCCTCGGCGCTCTCGTAGCGCTGCGCGGCCAGATCCCGGTCGGCGAGATAGGCGAGCAGCGACGCGTCCTTCGGATGGCGCCTGATCCACTCCTCGGCGAGCGCGTCCGCCTCGAGCGACTTTCCGGCCGCTTCGAGGATCGAGTGAGTGCGGATCGCAAGCGAGGCCCGGTCGAATTTCTTGAGCGCTGCGCGGTAGGCGCGCTCGGCGGGCTCGAGCTTCTTCTGCGCGAGGAAGATCTCGCCCTCGAGCACGAACCCCAGGGGGTGCTGCGGCCTGCGGGCCTGGACGGATCTCGCTTCGCGCAGGGCGTCTTCGTGCCGGCCGTTCGCGACGTAGATGGCGGCGATCTCGCGCTGCGCAGTGTCGAGATCCGGCCGGACGGCGAGCGCCGCGCGCAGCGCCCGGATGGCGTCGTCGGGCTGCTTCGCCGCCATGTAGGCCTTGGCCAGCAGGACCTGGGCCTCGGGCGCGCCGCGCTGAATTTCCGCCAGGCGTGTGAAGCTGGCGAGCGCCTGGCGCGTCTCGCCGGCGGCGAGCTGCGTCATGCCGACCGCCTGCAGCATGCGGGGCTCGTCCGGCAGGGCGGCCTGCGCGGCCTGCGCCGCGCCGAGCGCGGCGACGAAGTTGCCGCTTCTCATGTAGAAATTGATGAGCGCGCTGTGCGCCGACACCGATGCCGGATTGCCGGCCACCGCCTGCTTCAGCAGCTTCTCGATCGCGCGCGCATCCGCCGCGCTCGTGCGCAGCACCGCGGCGAGGCCGACGAGCGCCGGCTCGTTGTTCGGGTCCCTGTCCAGGAAGGCCTGGTAGCGCCTTCTCGCGGCGTCCCGGTCATTTTCACGCAGGTCCAGCCGCGCGAGATTGTTCACCGCGGGCATGTAGGCCGGCTGCAGCGCGAGCGCGCGCTCGAAGTTCGCGCGCGCTCCGGCCAGGTCCTGCTTCAGAATCAGCGCCGCGCCCTTGAGGTTGTAGGTCAGCGGGTTTTCCGGCTGCTTGCCCTCGAGGGCCTGGACGGCGGCGAGCGCGCGGTCCGCGTCGCGCTTGCGCAGGTAGTTCGCGATCAGGGCGAGGTCGGCCTGGTAGTCGTTCGCGTCGCCGGCGGAAGCCGCCTCGAGCTCGTTGATCGCGCGCTCGGGCTCACCGGCCGCGAAGCGCACGAGGCCGAGGCGCGTGCGCACCGCGGTGTCCTTCGGCGCGAGCGCCTTCGCCTGTTCGTAATGGCGTGCGGCCGCCGCCACGTCCCCGCTCGCGAGATACGCTTCCCCGGCGAGGGCGAGGGTGCTCGGGTCCTGGCCGAGCCGCAGGAGCTCGTGGACTTCGCTCAGCGCCACGTCCGCCTTGCCCATGCGCAGGTGCGTGCTCACGAGAAGCCGCTTGGCGACGATCGCCTGCGGCGCGTCGAAGACCGCCTGGCGCAGATGGCTCTCGGCTTCGGCCAGCGCCCCCGTATTCAGCGCCGCTATTCCTGCGAGCGTCAGGCTCGGCACGTGGTCCGGGGCGAGCTTCAGCACCTGGAAAATGACCGGCTTCGCGGCGGCGAATTTCTGCTGTCGCACGAGGACCAACGCCTTGGCGTACAACATGCGCGGGTCCCGGGGCGCCGTGGCTTCCATCGCCGCCACTTCGGCCATCGCCTTCTCGGGCGAGCCGACGTTCAGCAGATGCAGGATGAGGGAAAGTCGCGGCGCCAGCCTCGCCGGCGCCGCGGCGATGGCCGCCCGGTAGGCGCTTTCGGCGGCATCGTGCCTCGACTGCTGCTCGAGCAGCTCGGCTTTGAGGAGGAGCGCGGGCACGCTGTCAGGCGCGATGCCGAGCGCCTGTTGCACGCGCGAAAGCGCCGCGGCGAGGTCGGGGCGGGCGGCGGCGAGTCGCGCCGCGCCGATTTGCGCCGTCACGTTGGAGGCGTCGAGCTCGAGCGCGTCTGCGAAGGCGCGAGCGGCCTCGCGCGGCCGTGCGCGCTCGAGGTGCGCCGTCCCGATCAGGGCGCGCAGCTCGGCCTTCGCGGCCGGCGCCGAGAGCACGATCGAGCCGAACCGCTCGGGCAGCCTGTCGGCCTCGCCTCGGGCGAGCGCGGCACGCGCCAGCGCGATCTGCAGCTCGTCGCTCGAGAAGCCGAGCTTCACGGCCTTGTCGAGCTCGATCTGCGCCGCGCTCGGATTCTCCCCCTCCAGAAACGCCATGCCGAGCAGGAAGCGCGCTTCGCCGTTGTCCGGGTTGCGCTGCAGCAGGTTCTTGAGCTGGATGATCGAGGCGCCGTACTCTCGCTTCTCCATGTACTGCCTGGCCGAGGCCATGAGGGCGGCGGGGTCCTCGCCGCGGCAGGCGCAGATCGACGCCACGACCGCGAGCGCAAGGGCGGCGCGAATGGTCCGAATGTTCTTCATCGGCTCGCTTCCTTCAGGCCGAAGCGGTTCAGCAGGTCGTACAAGGTGGGCCGGCTGATCCCGAGCATCTCGGCCGCGCGGCTCAGATTTCCGTCGACCCGCGACAGCACGCGCAGGACGGCGTCGCGCTCGGCCTCGTCGCGCACCACTCTCAGGGTGCGCGGTTGCATCTCCGGCGTCACGGCAAGGCCGAAGTCGGCCGCGCGCAGCACGCCGCCCTCGGCCATGATGACCGCGCGCTTGACGCAGTTCTGCAGCTCGCGCACGTTGCCCGGCCAGGCGTGCGCCTCGATCGCGGTGGCCGCGTCCGGGAGCAGCGTGAGGCTGCCGCGGCCGTGCTCCTCGGCGTATTGGCGCACGAACGCCTGCGCGAGGAGGGCGGCGTCGCCCTTGCGGCTGCGAAGCGGCGGGATCTCCACGACGATCTCGGCGAGGCGGTAGTAGAGGTCCTCGCGGAACCGGCCCTGCGCGATCATGGCGCGCAGGTCCTGGTGGGTGGCGCACACCACGCGCACGTCGACGGCGATCTCCTGCCGGCCGCCCAGGCGTTCGATGATGCGGTCCTGCAGGAAGCGCAGGATCTTCGCCTGCAGCGCCGCCGGCAGGTCGCCGATCTCGTCGAGGAACAGCGTGCCGCGGTGCGCGAGCTCGATCTTGCCCGGAGTCTGTTTCACCGCGCCGGTGAAGGCGCCTTTCTCGTAGCCGAAGAGCTCGCTCTCCAGCAGGTTCTCCGGAATGGCGGCGCAGTTGATGGCCACGAAGCGGCCTTCCCGCCGCGGCGAGAGGTTGTGAGCCGCGCGGGCGAGGACCTCCTTGCCGGTGCCCGATTCGCCGAGCAGCATGACCGTGGCGTTGGTGGCCGCGACTTTCTCGACGGTGCCGCAGACCTTGAGCATTTGCGGGTCGCGGGTCAGGAGCTCGCCCAGCGCGCCGGGACCGCGCGTGGCGTGGAGCTTGCGGTTCTCGGCCTGCAGCTCGTGCAGGCGCAGGGCGCGCTCGATCATGAGCGCGAGCAGCTCCGGCTGGAAGGGCTTCGAATAGAAATCGTAGGCGCCAAGGCCGATCGCCTTCAGGGCGTTGGCGTGGTCGTTCTGGCCGGTGAGCACGATGACCTTGGTGTCCGGGGCCAGCGCCAGAATCTCCTGCAGGAGCCGGAATCCCTCGGTCGGCTCGCCGGGGTGGGGCGGCAGCCCGAGATCCATGGTCACCACGGCGGGGCGGTGGCGCCGCATCTGCACCAGCGCCTCCTGGCGCTCGGAGCAGAGCACCGGCGCGTACTGCTCCAGGGCCCAGGTCATCTGGGTGAGCAGCGCCGGATCGTCCTCGACAATCAGCAAAGGGGTTTTCTCGCTCATGCCGCCATCGCTCCATCCCGTTCCAGCGGAAAGCTCAGCCTGAATCGCGTGCCCACGCCCGGCCGGCTGTCGACCTCGATGCGCCCGCCCATGTCCTTCGTGTACTGCGCGACTTCGAACACGCCGACGCCCATGCCGTCGCCTTTCGTGGTCTGGAAAGGCCGGAACAGCCGCTCGCGCACGAACGCTTCGCTCATGCCGCATCCCGAATCGGCCACCTCGATGACCGCGTTCGTGCCTTCGGCCGCGACGCTCACGCGCACCTCGCCCGAGGGCTGGGTGGCGTCGATGGCGTTCTGCACCAGGTGGCCGAGGACGCGCTCGAGCCGCTGCTCGTAGCCGATCGCCGCCAGCGCCGCGTCGGCTGCGTGCACGGCGATGTCCGCGCGCGCCGCCTTCTTCGCCGCCACCACGCGCTCGACCACCTTGGCGAGGTGGATCGGGCGCAAGTGCTCCTCGCCGCGGCTGCCCGTCGAGAGCTGGGTCAGGAACTTCTTCATGCGCTCCTCGACGTGCCGCAGCGTCGCGAACATGTCCTCCTGGAAGCGCGGATTGTGGCGATGCCGCTCGGCGTTCTTCAGCAGGAGCGAGAGCTGGGCCACGAGGTTCTTGAGGTCGTGCACCACGAACGCTGTCATCCGGTTGAACGACTCGAACTTGCGCGCCTCGAGGAGCGCTTCCGAAGCCTGCACCTGGGCGAGGAAGCTGCCGACCTGCCGCGCCGCGGTCTTGAGCAGGTCGCGCACTTCCCAGTTCAATTCGACCGGGGCGCGCGGCGTGGCCAGCACGGCGAATCCGATCAGCTCGTCTTCGGCGATCACCGGCACGACCAGCCAGGCGGCGGGAAGCTCGCGCAGCCACGACGGCAGCTCGAGGCCGCCGATCGGCTGCGGCTCGCGCAGGTCGACCACCCAGCCTGTTTTGGCAAGGAAGCTGGCGAATCCGCTGTACGCCGGTTCGCGCGCTTCCAGCGCAGGCATGTTCCACCGCGCCGCCTGCGCGTAGCCATTGCCCTCCGCGCTCAGCCAGATCGCGCCGCCCGGGCTCTCGACGAGGTTGGCGAGCGCCTGGATCGAGCGTTGCGCCGAGCTCACGCCGGGATCGCGGCTCGACAGCAGATTGGTGAAGCGCAGCCATTCACGCCGGTAGTCGTAGCGGTACGAGAAGAAGTTCTTGTTGATGAACACGCGCAGCCGCGAGCGCAGCGTGCCCGATGAGAACAGCCCCCCGAGCACCAGCAGCGCGGCGAAGATGAAGCCCACCTGGAGCGTCTTGCCCCAGCTTCCGCCGAAGTAGCGCACGTAGTAGCCGGCGCCGGCGACCGTGAGCAGATACAGGCCGCAGCCGAGGAACGCGGTGGAGTGAAATACCACGCCGCGCGACAGCGCGATGTCGATGGTCCATTCCCGGTTGCGCACCGTGGCGATGGCGATGAACGGGATCACGAGCGCGTGGACGAACCCGCGCGCGGCCCAGACGCCGGCGTCGATGCGGCCGAAGAGCAGCGCATCGGCGAAGAGATAGATGTCGAACATGAAGCCTGCGCCCAGTCCGAGGCACAGCGGCTTGATCGCCCAGCGCGCCGGCGGCAGCGCGCGGCGGAACACCTGCTCGATCAGCACGAGCCCCGCCACCGGCACCGCGAGGAGCACGCAGAAGGCGAGGCGCGAGGAGGCTTGGAAGCCCTCGGGGTAGAAGAACCAGGCCGCCACCGGCAGGGCGACCGGCAGCGCCGCCGCGGCCGCTGCCTTGCGGGAGCGGGTCCCCAGCAGCACCACGCACAGAAAGAGCAGCCAGCCGCCGGCGCGCAGCGCGTCGAGCACCGCCTGCAAGCTCCACAGGATGCCGATCCGGGTGAGGGAAAAAACGAGCATCGCCCCCGCCCAAGCCGCGCTCGCGACGACTACGCCGAGGAGAATCGACGCCTTCGCGCCCCCGCGCCAGCCCAGGCCGAGGTGCAGCGCGAAGGCGAGGAACGCCGCTGCGGCGAAGCCATAGCCGAAAACGGCGGGGTCGCTCAGGTCGCTCATTTGCGGCTCAGCGCGAGCCGATCCGGAACAGAACGATCTCGACCGTCTGCAGAAGCACGATCAGGTCGAGGGCCAGGCTGTGATGCTTGACGTAGTACAGGTCATATTCGAGCTTCTCCTGCGCGTCCTTCTCCGATGCACCGTAGCTGTATCGGACCTGCGCCCAGCCGGTGACGCCCGGCTTGACGAAGTGGCGTTCCTCGTAGAACGGCACCTTGTTCGCGAGCTGGGCGACGAACTCCGGGCGCTCCGGGCGCGGCCCGACGAAGCTCATGTGGCCGAGCAGCACGTTGACCACCTGGGGCAGCTCGTCGATGCGGAGCCTGCGGATCCAGGCGCCTACGCGCGTGACGCGCGGGTCGTCGAGCTTCGCCCACACCGCGCGGCCGTCGCTCTCGGCGTTCACGCGCATGCTGCGGAACTTGATCATGCGGAAGCTGCGGCCGTTCTGGCCGGTGCGCAGCTGCCGGTACAGGATCGGCCCGCGGTCCTCGAGCCAGATCGCCGCCGCGGCGGCGAGCGCGACCGGCGCGGCCGCGATGAGGATGGCGAGGCTGACGAGCACGTCGAAACCCCGCTTGGTGGCGAGGCGCAGGAAATCGCAGCGGAAACCGCTCGAGAAGATGAGCCAGCTCGGGTGCATCAGCTCGACGCTGACGCGGCCGCTTTCGCGCTCGAGGAACGTCAGGATGTCGGTCACCTTGATGCCGCGCAGGCGGCACTCCAACAGCTCCGCGGTGGGAAAGCCCCCGCGCCGGTCGTCCATCGCGACGACGATCTCCTCGATGCGGTTGCGCAGCGCGAGCCGGACCAGTCCGGTGTTGGCGCGGAACATCGGTCCCTTGGGCACGTCGCCGCCGTCTCCCGGCGCCCGCACATAGCCCACGATGCGGAAGCCGCGCTGGTCGGTGCGCCGCCGAAGCCGCTTGCCGATGGCGCGCGCACGGGCTCCCGCGCCCCATACCAGCACGCGCCGCTTGAAGAATTCCTCGTCCACCATCCGCAGGAAGGCGAAACGGGTAATAGCGAGGCCGGCCAGCGTGAACGCGCCCGTCAACCCCATGACCCCGCGGCCCACGTCGAGCGTGGGCGCCGCATAGAAGAGCAGGCCCAGCGCCACCTGGGCGACCGCCATCGCGATCAGCAGGCGCACGAAGACCGCGGTGAAGCGGGTCCGGTGGCGCAGCTGGTACAGGCCGAGCGCGGCGAGCGCCACCATGAATGCCCCGGCGATCGTGAGCGCGCGCGGCCAGAATGGCCCGCGCGAAGCTTCGAAAGCGGCGAGGGTCGCGGAGGAGCCGGCGAACCGGATGAAGATGGCGGCGTACAGGCCGACGATGGCGACCGCCGCCTCGCACAAGGCAAGGAGGCCGAGCCGATGGATGTTGCCGTCGAAGACGCGCAGCGTGACGATGCGCTGCGCGCCGAGATCGGCAGCCTGATGCGTGGTGGATACGGCCACCGAAGTGCTGCTGCTCACTGGCTCCCCGTAATGTTGTTCGTTTAACGGGCCCGCTTCTCACGGGCGGCGAGCTTGGACCTGTGAAAACAGCGCCGACTGTAGCGAGCGCATCCCGCCGCCGGCAAACATAGTCTCTAAGCACTAACCGGCTGCGCCGGCGGCTGATTCCGCAGCGAAAACCAGGGGGACGGCGAACCCGCGCGCCTTGCGGTCCGCTGTTGTCAACATCGGTCAGAATCCCGCGCGCTCGGCCCGCGGCGCAGCTAGCTCCAATTAGCCATTGCGGGGGCCCCGCGCGGAGTCAAGAATGGGTTCTAAAACAGGCCCCGCTTTCGGTGGCCGGATGAACCATGGCTACGCTCAAATGTCTCGCATGCGGGCATGACAACGACGTCGGCGACGAGTCGTGCTCGTCGTGCTCGTCTTCCCTGAATCTCAAGCTATGCAGCGCCTGCGAGGCGATCAACGCCAACGACGCCGAGCGCTGCCACAGCTGCAACGCCCAGTTCAGCGTGGCGCCGGAGTGGTTGGCCACAGGTCAGGCACGCAAGCGCAGCGCCAGGTCGACCGCGGTGCTCGCCGTCCTGCCGCTCATGGTGGGCGGCGCGGCGTACTACTTCTACGCTTCGTCAGAGGCGACCACGCCGCCGCATGCCGCTCCCAAAGTGGAGGCCGCCCAGAAATCCGAGCCTCAATCGCAACCCGAGCTCGCGCCTTCAGGCGGGCCCGCCCGACAGCAGGCGGCTGAGGCCGCGCCGGCGCCGGCCGCGCCGGTCAAGAGCGCGCCCCCCAGGGCGGCGGCGAGGCATTCCAGGAGCGCGCCGCCGCCCGAGCCGAAGCGAACGACCACGGCGGTGACGCACACCCCGGCCGCCAGCGCCGACGCGGCGGAGAGGACGGTGCCGGTCGAGGCGCCGATCAAGACCACGACTGCCGTGCCTCCTGTAGTCAACGCGCCCGCGGTCACTACGCCCGCGGTGGTCGCTGCGCCGGCGCCAGCTGCAAGCGCTGCCATCCTGCCGGTGAGCGACTCCGCCGCCGGGCGCACGTCGGTCACCCATCCGAATGCCGACCTCACAGAGCCGGCCATTACAACGACGACAGCGCTGCCGCCCGCTGCCGCCGCGCGGGGCACCGTCCCCGCCGAAGCAAGGAACGACGAGCCGGCCGGCTGCGTGCCCGCGGTCGTAGCGCTTGGCCTTTGCAAGAGCAAGTGACAATGGGAAGGGGGGAGTTCATGTCCAGAATGGCTCTCGTCGGGCCGGCGGCGAAGGAGCTGCGCAATTGCCGCCCGGGGCGCGAGAAGGTGGTGGCGAAGCCGGCGAGACCCTGCTCGGCCGAGGAGAAGATCCTCGGACTGTGCAAGTGACCGCCGCCGCCGCGGTCAGCATGCACTCGGTGGAGCACGCCGCCGAGCTGGTGGGCGGCTACGAGGCGCTCGGCCAGCGGCTGGGCGTGCGCACGGAAGAGATCGTGGACTGGTCGCTCGGGCTGCGCAGCCCCGACACCGCGACGTTTCTTTTCGTCCTCGACGTCATCATGCAGGAGACGCAGAAGCTCTCGAGCGCCGCGATCGCCTTCGAGCTGGCGCGCCAGGCAATCGCCAAGGCGCGCGACGCCAGCAAAGCGACCTAGGCAGTGGCGTCCCTGATTCGCCGTCCGGGCAGGCCGCCGCGATGAGAGACATCGCGATCAGCCTCGTCATCTTGGGCTCGCTGCCGGCCATCCTGTTCCGGCCGTGGATCGGCGTGCTGATGTTCGCCTGGCTCAGCCTCATGACGCCGCACAGGTTCGCGTGGGGCTTCGCCTACGACTTTCCGTTCGCCGCCATCGTCGCGACCGCCACGCTGATGGGGCTCGTCATCACGAAGGACGAGGTCCGTTTCGAATCGAGCACCGTCGTCTGGCTGCTGATCCTGCTGCCCGCCTGGACCTGCGTGACCTATCTGTTCGCGCTCGAGCAGGTCGCGGCGACCGCCCGGTTGACCGAGGTCCTCAAGGTGTTCCTGTTCGTGCTCGTGAGCGCCATGGTGCTGCGCACGCGCAAGCACGTCCACTGGATGCTCTGGGTCATCGTGATCTCGGTCGGCTACTTCGGTGCAAAAGGCGGCGCCTTCACGCTGGCGACCGGCGGTCTTCACCGGGTCTACGGCCCGCCCGGCGACAGCTTCCTGTCCGACAACAACGCGATCTCGGTCGCGCTGATCATGGTCATCCCGCTGATGTACTACCTGCGCGAAGAATCCGGGTCCAAGTGGATCCGCCGCGGCTTGCTCGCCGCCATGGTCCTCAGCGGCATCGCCGTGCTCGGCACGTACTCGCGCGGCGGGCTGCTCGCGGTCTCGGCGATGCTGATCTTTCTCTGGTTCAAGAGCCGGCGCAAGGCACTGTTCGCGCTGCTGCTGATCCCGCTCGTCCCGCTCGCCATCACGGCGATGCCCGAGCGCTGGTTCGACCGCATGAACACCATCTCGACCTACGAGGAAGATGCCTCGGCGATGGGGCGGATCAACGCCTGGAAGACCGCGATCAACATCGCGAACGACCGGCCGCTCGTGGGCGGCGGCTTCGAGCTGTATTCGGGCACCACGTTCGCGAAGTACGCGCCCGACCCCGAGGACGTGCACGCGGCGCACAGCGTCTATTTCCAGATGCTGGGCGAGCACGGCTACGTCGGCCTGTTGATCTTCCTCGCCCTCGGCGTCGCCGCCTGGAGCACCGCGCGGCGCACGATCGCGCTCGCCAAGGCGAAGCCGGAGCACGCCTGGGCGGGAAACCTCGCGCGCGCGTTCCAGGTGAGCCTGGTCGGCTACGCGGTGGGCGGCATGTTCGTGAACATCGGCTACTGGGACCTGATGTACTACGAGATCGTGCTCGTCCTGGTCGCCTGTCGGCTCGCATCCGCGCCCGCGCAGCCGGCGCGCAGCGCCGCCCTCGACCCCGGCATTCCAGGGGTGCGGCCGGCGCACGCGCAGCGACGGGCGCGGTGAGGCGGGCCGGCGCGGCGCCATGCTCTTCAACTCGTACGAGTTCCTCTGCTTTTTCTTCCCGCTGACCTGCGCGGGGTTCTTCGCGCTGTGCGGGCGCGGCTGGACGCGAGCCGCCGCGGGTTGGCTCGGCCTGATGTCGATCGTGTTCTACGGCTACTGGTCGCCGCGCTATGTGCTGCTGCTGCTCGCGTCGATCGTCGTCAACTTCTTCCTCGGGCAGCTGCTGCTCAGGTGCCGCGCGGGCGAGAGCCGCCTGCAGGCGAAGCACGTGCTGAGCGCCGCGGTCGCCGCGAACCTCGCGACCCTGGCCTATTTCAAGTACGCCAACTTCTTCGTCGACTCGTTGCGCCAGGCGAGCGGGCTCGACGTGCAGCTCGCGCCGATCGTGCTGCCCATCGGCATCTCGTTCTTCACGTTCACCCAGATCGCGTTCCTCGTCGACACCTACCAGGGCAAGGTGCGCGAGGCGCGGTTCATGCCGTACCTGCTGTTCGTGAGCTACTTTCCGCACCTGGTGGCGGGGCCGGTGCTGCACCACGCCGAGATGATGCCGCAGTTCGGCAAGGCCGAGACCTATCGCTTCAGGATCGACAGCGTCGTGTCCGGGATGACGCTGCTCGGCATCGGTCTCTTCAAGAAGGTGATCCTCGCCGACGGCATCCAGCCTTTCGTCGCGCCGGCGTTCGACGGCCCGTCGGCCCAGATCCTCACCGGCTTCGAAGCCTGGGGCGCGGTGCTGGCCTACTCGCTGCAGCTCTATTTCGACTTCTCGGGCTATTCCGACATGGCGATCGGCCTGTCGCGGGTGTTCAACGTGGAGCTGCCGCTGAACTTCGCCTCGCCCTACAAGGCCGGCAACATCAGCGAATTCTGGCGCCGTTGGCACATGACGCTGTCGCGCTTCCTCCGCGACTATCTCTATTTCCCGCTCGGCGGCAATCGCCGCGGCAAGCCGAGGCGCTACGCGAACCTCCTGGTCACGATGCTGCTCGGCGGCCTGTGGCACGGCGCGGGCTGGACGTTCGTGATCTGGGGCGGGCTGCACGGCCTCTACCTTGTGGTCAACCACGCCTGGCAGGCCGCCATGGCGGGCATCGCGGGCTCGTCGCGCTGGCTCGACTCGCGCCTTGCCACCGTGGCCGGCGTGCTGGTGACCTTCGTCGCCGTAACCGTCGCGTGGACGTTCTTCCGCGCCAGCTCGCTCGACGCGGCGCTGCGCATGCTGGCGGCGATGTCGGGCGCCAACGGCTGGATCCTGCCCGCGGAGTGGAAGGGCGCGCTCGACGCCGCGCTCGGCGCGGCCGCCAGCGGGCTGCGCTACGACGACCTGACCGCGTTCGCGGGCTTGCGGCAGGTCGGCTGGATCGCGGCGCTGCTCGCGCTGGCGTGGTTCTGCCCGAATTCGCAGGAGATCATGGCGGCGCTGGGCCGCATGCGGCCGCTCGACGTGCGCGTCAGGGCGACCCTGGGGTGGAGCGCGTTCGGCGCGCTCGCGGCGTCGGTCATGTTGCTCGCCATTGTCAGCGCGTCGCGCGGCGTTTCGGAGTTCATCTATTTCAACTTCTGACGCCATGCGCAACGTATTGAGGTCATGCGGCCTGTTCGCGCTGGGCGCCGCCGCCCTTCTGGCGGTATTCGAGTGCGTGCTCCGCGTGCTGCCGACCTATTCGGGCCTGCAACCGAACCCGGCGCCGCAGGACTATCCGCTGCGAGGCTACGAAGCCTCGCAGCCCTACGGTTACTCCTATGGCTGGGCCATGTTGAACGCTCATCACGGCACCACCAACAACTACGGGCACGTCGCGCCGTTCGACTTTCGCGCGGCATCGCATCCTCTGATCGTCGTCGGCGACAGCTACATCGAGTCGCTGATGAACGACTATGACGAGACGCTGCAGGGCATCCTGGGCACCCGGCTCGGCGCGGAGCGGCCGGTCTACGGCATGGGACTGAGCGCGCTCTCCGCAGCCGATTACCTGGAGCTCGCGCGGCGCGCGCGCGCCGAGTTCGCGCCTGCGGCGGCCGTATTCCTGATCACGGACGGAGACTTCGTCGAGAGTCTGATGCCGCGGCCCGGGGGTTACCACCTCGAGCGGCGCGGCGCGGAGCTCGTGCCCAGGTTCGTGCCGCTGACGCCGAACCCGATCATGCAAGCCTTGCAGAAAACGCTCGGCCGCTCGGCTCTCTACGATTATCTGCGAGCGAACCTCAAGTTCTCGCCCGGCGACGTGCTGCGCGCGCTCGGCAGCGGTCACGGCGGTCCTTCGCCGGCGAGCGCGGCCGCCGCGGCCCCCGCGCAACCGACTCCCGTCGCCTACGACACCGGCCGGATCGTCGACTGGTTCCTGGCCGAGCTGCCGCGCGTGTCGGGCGTGGCGCCCGCCTGCACGGTGCTGCTCGTCGACTCGGATCGCTACGCGATCTACGAAGGCCGGGCCAGGGTGACGCCCAAGGAATCGCCCGCCGTTCGCCGGCGGCTGCTCGAGCGCGGCGCGGACCTCGGCTTCAAGGTCGTCGACCTGGGGCCGCTGTTCGCCGTCGAATATTCGCGCTCGCGGCTCAAGCTCGATCATTGGCCGGTCGACCGCCACTGGAACCGCCACGGCCATACGGTCGCGGCGGACGCCGTGATGGCGGCGCTCTTTGCCGGTGGCCTGGGCACGCCGTGCGCGCCGGGCACCGAAGCCGGCCGGGCGACGCCAATGGCCCATGCGACGACCCTCGGCCAGCCCTAAGGCATAGAATCCAGGAGATGGCCCTGAAGCGATGGCTGTGCTGCGTCCTGCTCGTGCCGCTCCTGGCGTGGGCGCAGGCCTATCCTTCGAAGCCGATCCGGATGATCGTGCCGTTCCCGGCCGGCGGGCCGGCGGACATCTTCGGCCGCGGGCTCGCGCAGGGCATGTCGAGCGAGCTGAGCCAGCCGGTGATCATCGAGAACATCGGCGGCGTCGGCGGCGTGCTTGGCGTCGACCGCGCGCTGAAGTCCGCCCCCGACGGCTACACGCTCGGCTTCAACAGCGGCTCCACGCTCTCGATCGCGCCTTACTCGCTCGCCAAGCTGCCCTACGACGTCAAGAAGGACGCCGCGCTGATCACGCTGGTCGTGCGCGTCCCGGAAGTCCTGGCCGTGAATCCGTCGCTCCCGGTGTCGAATCTCGCGCAGCTCGTCGAGCATGCGAGGAAGAACCCCGGCAAGGTGAACTTCGGCTCGGCCGGCGGGGGCAGCATCACGCATCTAGCGGGCGAGCTGCTCAAGTCCGAAGCCAGGATCGACCTCGTGCATGTGCCGTACAAGGGCGCCGCGCCGGCGGTGAGCGACCTCGTCGGCGGGCAGGTGCAGATGGGCATCTTCGACGTGCCGATCCTGCTCGGCCATATCCGCAGCGGAAAGCTGAAAGCGCTGGCCGTGACCAGCACCGCGCGCGCGCCGACCCTGCCCGATGTTCCGACGACGGCGGAGCTCAATTACCCTCACGTCACGTCGGACAACTGGTACGGCCTGGTGGTGCCGGCGGCCACGCCTGCGGACATCCAGAAGCGCCTGAACAGCGCCGCGGTGGCCGCGCTGCGGTCTCCCGCCGTAGCCGAGCAGTTCGCGAAAGTCGGCGGTCTGGCCTCGCCCAGCACGCCTCAGGAGTACGCCGCATTCCTCGCCAAGGAGCAGGAGAAGTGGAGCCGCGTGGTGAGCGCGATAGGGTTCAAGGAGCAGACCCAGTAAAAGCCTGCCTCAGGCGCCGCGCGGTTTCCGCGAAAAGCTCGTAGAGCGCGTAATAGCTCGCCTGCAGCGCGCTCATGCTGGGGAGCAGCTCGCCCGGCTGGTCGAACCCGAAGCGCTCTCCTGCCACGAGCGTCGGGGCCGGCGTCACGCGCAGGCCCGCGGAGGCGAATTCGGCGCTCGCCCTCGGCATGTCGAAGCCGTGCGCCACGAGGAGCACCCGCTTGATGCCGGCCGGCAGGAGGATCGACGCCGATTCGGTGGCATTCGAACGGGTGTCGCGCGAGCGCTCTTCGGACCAGCGCACCCGGACGTTGAACTCCTGCTCGAGCGCGCGTTTCATCAGCGTCGCCTCGGCAGTTCCGCCGTAGACCGAGCCTCCGCTCACGAGCACCGGAAGCCCGGTGGTGCGAGCGACCAGCGCGCCATAGCGCACCCGCTCGAGCGTGAGCCGCCCGAGCGTGTCGCCGCCGAATTCCGCGGCGTCGCGGCGCACGCCACCGCCCAGGATCACGATTGCCTGGGCATCGCCTGCTCGCCGCAGATCGAGCACCGGCGCCTCGAGCACGCGCAGCAGCGCATGGGAAACGACAGGCAGCGACAGGAGCAGCAGGCTTCCCACGCCCAGCCACGCGAGCCCTCGCCCGAGGCGCGGCCGACGGCCGAGCAGGGCGAGACCGAGCAAGGCGAGCAGCAGCGGCCCGGTCGGCGGCAGGACGAGCGCCGCGAGCGCCTTCCTCGCGATTATCAAATCCAATGGCTACTGGTGCTTGTAGAGAAAGAAGGTCGCGCCAGTGTGACCGGGTTGCGTAATGAACGCCACCACGCCGTAGTCCGAGATCGAAGAGGCGATGACGGCGTCGAGATTGCCCGGGACACCGACTGCGCCCGGAGGAACGCGCAATCCGGTTTGCTGCGTCCATGTTCCCGAGCCGCTCGGGTTAAGCTCCCATAGCTCGCCGGCGCTGAGCAGCAGGAAATTGCCGCTCACCGGATCGTTGACCAGCAGTCCGTTTTGAATCCCGACGGCCTTCCCGGGGGGCACGTCCGGCATGGCGATGAAGGAACCGTCCGAATCCAGGCGCCACAGCTTGTTGGGTGCGACGTTGCCGCCGCCGTAGACGGCCACGTTCTTGGCGGAGCTGTACTCCATTACGCTGTGGTAAGTCTCTCCGCTGCCGTAGAACGGGGCCATCGCCTCCTTGCTGAAGAACCACGCGTTGGTCAACGGGTTGTACGCCAGGATCTGACCGTCATTCGCATTGCCGAGGGCGTTGCCGCTGTTGAAGATCATGAACGAGCCCTGGCTTCCACCTCCCACGAAGGAACCGGACCACCAGGTGGCGCCGATCGCCACCTGCTCGGAAGCCGAGACGCCCGGAAGCGCCACGAAGCTCGAACCGCCGAGCACTTTCTTGAAGGACGAAATCGTTCCCGTGAACCCGCTGTAGAAGCGGTGATAGAGGTCGCCCGTGAACGGATTGACGGTATTGTGATCGTAGCCGTGCTGGACCTGCGTCCCGAGGCCGTCGTCGGCCGCGACGACGATGAATGAATTCGACGCCTCGTCGTAGCGGACGTGGCGCTGCATCTGCCAGTTGTGATCCATCCCGACGATCTCGATCACCTTGGAGAACGGGTTCCAGGGCATGGAGTTGCAGAAGTGAATCATCGTCCCCGACACGTTGCCCACGCCGAGGACGGCATCCTGGTTCGCGGCGGTGAGCTGGGCCCACGTTCCGGGCGCCATCGACCTGGCCAACTTACCGAGTGCGCTGTTCTCGAGGGGAGGTGGAGCGGATGACGCTGGTGTCGGCGAAGGCACCTGAGCTGCGGAGGTGCTACCTTCCGTGCCGCCGCCACCTCCGCCGCTGCACGCGAAGACTGCCAGCACCACCAGTGAAGCGAGCAGAGACTTTCTCATTGGCACGAGAGGATCAAGTCATTGCGGATCGGGGATCTGCGTCCGCGAGATGATCAGCTCGTCGTACCAGGTAAATGCCGTCAGGTGGTTCTGGGAGGGATCCTTGCCGGTGTTGTAAGGCAGCAGCCAGATCTTTCCGAACTTCAGGTCCATGGTCGGGTCGGTCGGGTCCGCCGCGGTCAGAGCGTAGGATTCCCGGTCGATCGCGAGCTGGGATGGCTGGCCCTCGCGGGCGATCCACAGGGTGACGGAGCTGTTGGTCCACTCGTCATTGACACGTGGACCGGTCTTGATCCTGACCTGGAAGGTCATCCACTCGTTCGGGAAGTACCCAACGCAGCTGCCGCTCGGCGGGAAAGAGGTCGGCGGGATGGTGTTCGCCTGCGAATAGAGGCAATAGGGACTTGGGCGTCCGTTCTGGAGCTTGAAATCAAAGCTGCCGAAGGGTTCATCGAGCGGGTTGAAGGCTCCGTGCGAGGTCGATCCGGTGCAGGAGTTGTACATCTGCGCAAATCCGCGCTGGAACGTGTTCTGCACGACCGTTTCCAAGGCCGTGCATGAAGAGCTGCAAAGACCGCTGGCGGAAGTCGCAGCAGTACAGCCGGATTTGTCTCCGGCGCCGATGATCGCCTGCTTCCACCCCCCGCCCCCGATGAAGAACGTGTTGACGAACTCCGGGCTGAAGCGCTGCCGCCACTGAACGAAGAACTCCGCGTTCTCGCCGAATTGCGTCGCCAGGTCGTTCGAGAAATTCGTGAAGAACGATCCCGAGGTATCCGCGTCCGAATTCGGCGGAATCGTCATTTTCAATGAGCTGGCGCCCGAGGCCTTGACGCTAGAGTCGAGCACAGGTGCTGCGGCACCCGAGAGAATGATGCCCGAGTTGTCGCCGAACCCGCCCGCGATATCCGCGGGGGAATCGAAGCCCACGCACTTCAGGACGCCGGGCTGCGCGCACCGGGTCGTGAAGTTCGCGCTGCTTGGCGGCGGCGTCGGAGAGGAGGGAGCCGAAGTTGCGGCGCCATCTCCCGAGCCGCCACCCCCTCCGCTGCAGGCGGCAACGGCCAAGGCAACAAGTGCACAGAGTGAAGGATTTCTCATGGCTGTAGTGAGGGCGCTCATTGGGGCATGGTGGCGCGCAATACAGCGCCTGCGACCCCGCCCGCGAGGTCCACAGCGCATGGAAATCCTCCCCCCAATACCCGGAATCTTGGCGTGCCGGCGAGCGGCGGCCAAACGTAGTTCTTAAGAGCTATTGGGCAACCAGCCCCTGCTCGCCCGGCTCCCACGGGTCGCCGCCCCAGGGGAGGGGGCGGTAGGGGTCAAACGGTGCTTATTGGTGCTTGTAGAGGAAGAAGGTGGCGCCGGTGTGCCCGGGTTGCGTGATGAACGCCACGACGCCGTAGTCTGAGATCGAGGACGCGATGACGGCCTCGGGATTGCCCGGTCCCGGAACACCGACTGCGCCCGGAGGAGTGCGCGATCCGGTTTGCTGAGTCCACGTTCCCGACCCACCGGGGTTCAGTTCCCAAAGCTCGCCGGCGCTGAGCAGCAGGAAGTTGCCCGTCACCGGATCGTTGACCAGCAGTCCGTTTTGAATCCCGACGGCTTTCCCGGCGGGCACGTCGGTCATGGCGGTGAATGAGCCATCTGAATTGAGGCGCCACAGCTTGTTGGGTGCGACGTTGCCGCCGCCGTAGACCGCCACGTTCTTGGTGGAGCTGTACTCGATCACGCTGTGATAGGTCGATCCGCTGCCGTAGAACGGGGCCATCGCCTGCTTGTTGAAGAACCACGTGTTGCTCAACGGGTTGTACGCGAGGA
>Ga0075423_10000261_pt1 | contig 39942 bp, 27 predicted proteins | sample SoiMethybrSBSTD2_FD_80114 | JGI IMG/M metagenome (GOLD analysis project Ga0075423, IMG submission 80114) | Bulk soil microbial communities from a Populus tree surrounding site in Tennessee, USA - Soil MetaG P. TD hybrid SBSTD2 | ecosystem: Environmental > Terrestrial > Soil > Tree plantation...
GACTCGGGGGACCAGTAATAATGATCCGGTTGAATTCGGCAGGCCAGTGGCCAACTGTTGCCCGAAATGTGGCAACGACGATCAATCGATGCTCGAGGATACGCAGGGCGCCGGTCGATTCTGCAACATCTGCGCGCACGAGTGGAGCGAGCAGCGGGCGAACGTGGCCGTGCCGACGGAAGCCGGGACTCTGGATTCCGAGCCCCGAGCCCCGAGCCTCGAGCCCCGATCTATTTCTTCTCTACTTCCACCGACACCGGAGCCGACAGCCGGACCGTGACCACCGCGCCGGCAGGCAGCGTGGCGGCGTTGCGATCGCCCGAGTAGACGACCGCGGTGCCGCCGGCCGCGCCGGTCGCGCCGCCGACGATCGCGCCCTTCTTGCCGCCGATCAGCGCGCCGAGGATCGCGCCCCCGACCGCGGCGCCGCCGATCTTGCGCGCGCTGTCGCCGGCCGGCGATTCCCCTTCACGCATGATCGTGTCGGTCCGGATCGGAAGCTGCGTGCCGTCGGCGAGCACCAGCGTGTGGAACCGCACTCCGAGGCGCGCGCGCTCCTTCATCTTGCCGCCGCGTTCCACCATGGTGACCGCGCCGATCGCGCGGGTGCCGGCAGGAATCGCGGTGCGGCCGTCGACCGCCACGTCCCGCATCACCCGGGCCTCCACGCGATCTTCGAGCCGCGCGCGTTCAGTGGTCACAGGCGTTTCGATCTGCAGGCCGATCACCGACGCGGACGGAATCTCGAGCGCCACCAGTTCCGGCGCCGCCGGCGCCGGAATATCGGGCCTCGGGGCCTCGGTCCTCACCGGATCGGCGGCAGCCGCGGCCGCCTCGGTGCGTGCCGGAGCAGCCGGGTCCAGCGGGGGACGGCTCGTCGCCGGGTGCGCCGCGGTCGCGGGCGTTTCAGGCGCCGGCGCCGCGGGCCGGCTGTCGATCGGTGCAGTCGGAGCGGAAGACCGCGCGGGAGCACTCGGTGCGGCCACGGGCTTCCGCCGTGCGGGCGCCTCCGCCAGCTTCACCGGCGCGGGAGCCGGGGCCGCCGCTGGCGGATTGGCCGTTTCGACCGGCTCCGGTGCCGCCGCTGGCGGCGTCACGACCGCCTCGGTTTCCCGAACGGCGGCAGCCGGCTGGGCCGGCGGCACCGCCGGGCTCGCCGCGACCTCTGCGGGCGCGCTGTGCCTGATCGCCATATACGCCCCGCCGGCCGCGGCGGTCACGCATGCCAGCGCCAACAGCCCGACGGCGAGTGATTTGGAAAACATCCTCTTTCTCCCTGGATGAGGCTGGAATGAGCAATTCGCGTACCCCCGCGGGCGCGCCAATCTGGCCGGAATCCGGCCGGATTCCTCGCGCCAGCCGCAGGCGGACCGGGCCGGATGACACCCGGTGTCCTCCCCACAGGACCCTCGTCATGATAGGTTTCGTCCAACCGCCGGAATCCGGCCAGCGTCTCAGGTACTCGAGTTGCAGCCGTACGCACGTTCCTGTCTGGAGGCCCGCCGATGCGTCTCGTGATCCCTGCCCTCGTGCTGCTGCTGACCGGGGCCGCCGCCCGAGCCGACGCGCTGACCATCCGGGACGTGATCGAGCTGACGAAGGCGGGCATCTCGGAGGAAGTGCTGCTCGCGCTGATCGACGTCGACGGCGGAGTGTACGCGAACGATACCGACACGCTCAAAGCGCTGAAGGAAGCCGGCGTGAGCGAGCGGGTGATGGTGGCTCTGGTGCGGAGCGGCCGCGAGCGGCGCGTGCCGGAGCCTCCGCCAGCGGTCGTCGAGGACGCACCCCCGCCGCAGCCGCAGGTCGTGGTCATCGAACATCACGAGCCGCGGGTCGAGCAGGTGGTGGTTCCTGTCCCCGTGTACGTGCCGGTCTATACGTCCCGGCAGCCCCCGCAGCGCGTGCATCGCCGGGACACTGACGTGCAGGTGGGTTCGTCCTACGACGCGTTCGTGCCGTTCCAGTCCGCGCCGCCGCTGGCGCGTCCCGAGCGCACCGAGCCGGTGTACTGGGGATTCGGCGGGAAGCTGCGCCCGGACGCCTGGGGTCAGCCCGCCCCCGACCGTGACAGACCGGCGGACAAGGGCGACAAGCCCGGTTCCGAGAAGCCCCGTCCGAAGTAACGCGTCTCAGGCGGCGCGGTCCCGGTCGGCCCTCTTGAACACCCTGCGGCTGATGCTCAACGCCGCCGGCAGCAGCGCCGCGGTCCCGATCAACAGATCGCTCGTGCGAACCTTCTCCGGACGAGGCTTCGGACGATCGAGGTCGCAGTTCATGTCGTCCGGGTAGGGCGCGACCTCGGCGATGTCGCCGGCGCGCCGCTCCTCGTAGGCCCGCTGCGCGGCGGCCCCGATCTTCGTCTTCTCGCCCGGAACCTTCTCACCGACCGCCTTGCCGTACGGCGACGCGTGCTCGATCTCCGCGTTGAGCTCCGCGCCGATCAGCAGTGCGATGCCCGACACATAGAACCAGAGCAGCAGCACCATCACGCCGCCGATGGCGCCATAGGTCTCGTTGTAGGACGCGAAGTTCGTGATGTAGAACCGGAACGCGAGTGACGCGATCACCCAGAGGATCGTCGCGAGCACCGATCCCGGCGTGATCCAGATCCATTCCTGCTCGGCGTCGGGCGCGAAGTAATAGACCAGCGCCACCGCGGTCGCCACCAGCGCGAACACCACCGGCCACTGCAGGATGTTCCAGGTCCAGGTGAACGCGCCGCCCATGTGCAGCACGGTCGCGATCTTCTCTGCGATGGCGGGCCCGGCGATCACGAGCGTCATCGCGATGAGGATGAAGAGCGCCAGACCGACGGTCAGGGCGAGCGCCGTCAGGCGCACCCTCCACCAGGCCCTGCCTTCGGTGATGTCGTACGCGGTGTTCAGCGTGCTGCACAACGCCACCACCGCGCTCGAGGAGCTCCACAGCGTGAACAAGAACGCGAAGGTAAGGATGCCGCCGGCGTTACTCTGGCCGATCTTGACGATTTGCTCGGTGACGATGTCGATCACGTCCTTCGGAGCGATGCGGCCGAGCATGGTCTGGATCTCGCCGATGAGGTTTTCGATCGGGAAGAAGCTCGCGATCGAGATCAACGCCAGCAGCGCGGGAAACAGCGCGAAGAAGAAGTAGTACGCCTGCTGCGCGGCGAGGTTGAACACATCGTCGGCGACCGTTTCGTTGAAGGTGCGCTTGAGCAGTTCCGACCAGCTGAGCGGGATGCGGAATCGTTCCAACATGGTCGGGGAATTAGCAATCAGGCTGCCACCCGAAAGCGGGACAGCCAGCAATTCGGTGTGCTATAACCCGACGTTCCGGTCGGTTGCACGCTTCCCATGCACGTTTCGGAGGGTCGTATGTCCACTCAGTGGCGAAGCCGGCTCCTGCGCTTCGCGATCGCCGCCTCTCTCGTCGCGTCGGGTTTCGCGGGAAGCGCCCCCTCGGCGCAGTCGCCGCAAGGGGCGGCCAGGCAGAAGATCGACGCCGAGTACACCGCGAAGATCAAGGAATACCTGCAGGATCCGCGGATCTCGACCGAGCTCGTCGACCACCTGCCCGCCTCCGACACGGTGCCGACCCCTCTCAAGTTCTTCGACCGCATCGTCGGCACGCCCGGCGAGCTCACCTACGCGAAGGACATTTATCGGTACTACGATGCGCTCGACAAAGCCTCGGACCGCATCGCGGTCTGGCGGATCGGCCAGACCGAGGAAGGGCGCGACATGGTCCTGCTGGCGGTTGCGGATGAGGCCACGATCAAACAGCTGGACAAATACAAAGGGATGCTCGCGTCGCTGACCGACCCACGCAAGACCACAGAGGCGCAGGCCCAGCAGCTGATCAGGACGGCGAAGCCCATCTACTGGATCACGAGCGGCATGCACTCGACCGAGACCGGCGGTCCCGAGATGCTGATCGAGCTTCCGTACCGGCTCGCGGTCGAGGACACGCCGTTCATCCAGGCAATCCGCAGCAACGTGATCACCCTGATCACGCCGGTCGTCGAAGTGGACGGACGCGAGAAGCAGGTCGACACCTACTACTTCAACAAGAAGCGGCGCGCGACCGGAGATCAGCAGACGCTGCCGCTCATGTACTGGGGCAAGTACGTCGCGCACGACAACAATCGCGACGGGATTGGGCAGTACCTCGCGCTCACACGCAACGTGACGAAGGCGTTCCTCGACTGGAAGCCGACCATCATGCACGACCTCCACGAGGCGCAGACGTATCTCTACGCCTCGACCGGCACCGGCCCCTACAACGAGCAGATCGACCCGATCACCATCGACGAGTGGTGGCTGCTCGCGAAGACCGAAGTGATGGAGATGACCAAGCGCGGCGTGCCTGGCGTCTGGACCTACGGGTTCTACGACGGCTGGGTGCCGAACTACATGTTCTTCATCGCGCACGCGCACAACGCGGTCGGACGCTTCTACGAAGTGATGGGGTACGGACCGGACAACCGCACCGTGACGGCGGCGCAGACGGTCACCAGTCGCGAGTGGTTCAGGCCCAATCCGCCGCTCCCCAGCATCCAGTGGGGTCCGCGAAACAACACCAACATTCAGCAGTCCGCGATCCTGCTCGCGCTGAACCACGTGGCGAAGAACAAGGAGACGTATCTCGAGAACTACTGGCTGAAGAACAAGCGCGCGGCGGACAAAGGCAGGACCGGTCCGGTCTACGGGTGGGTCATCCCGGCCGGACAGAAGCGCAAGTCGGACGCGGCGGCGGCGGTCAACGAGCTGCGGCGGCAGGGCCTCGAGTTCCACACCGCGTCCGCGGCGTTCAAGGCGGGCACCGTGGAGGTGAAGCCGGGCGACTACATCGTCCGGGGCGATCAGCCGTATCGCACGGTGGCCGACATGTACTTCTCGGTGCAGAACTACGCACCGTCGAATCCGCGTCCCTACGACGACACCGGCTGGACCTTCCAGTACATGCGCAATCTGGCGATCAAGCCGATCGAGGACAAGGGCCTGCTCGATCAGCAGATGGCGGCCGTCACCGCCGACGTGAAGGCGCCGGGAGGTGTTCAGGGGTCAGGTCCCGTGCTCATCGTCGAGCACACCACCGACAACAGCCTCGTGACCTTCCGTTTCCGGCACAAGGACGTGGCGATGGAGGCGGCTGAAGAGGAGTTCGAGGCAGCCGGCCGTAGGTTCCGCGCCGGCTCGTTCATCGTCAAGGACGCGAACCGCGCCGCGCTCGAGCCGACCCTCACCGGCCTCGGTCTCTCGGCGTGGGCGGTGCCGACGGCGCCGGCGGTGCGGACGCACAGCCTGGACGTCCCGCGCATCGGCTACATCCACAGCTGGTCGAACACGCAGAACGAAGGCTGGGTCCGCGCCGCGCTCGACACCTACGGCGTGCCCTACACCTACTTCGCCGACATCACCCTCCGTCAGGGCAATCTGCGCCAGAAGTACGACGTGATCGTCTATCCGCACGTCGGCGGCAGCGCGCAGTCCCAGGTCAACGGCATTCCGAAGACAGGTGGATCCGCGCTGCCATACAAGAAGACCGCCGACACACCGAACCTGGGGGCGATCGATCAGGCCGACGACATTCGCGGCGGCATGGGCTGGGAAGGGCTCAACGAGCTGGTGAAGTTCGTGCGCGAAGGCGGGACGCTGATCACCGAAGGATCGACGTCGACGATCTTCCCCGAATACAACATCAGCAGCGGCGTGACCGTGGAGAACCCGGACGGTCTGTTCGTACGTGGCTCGGTGCTGCGCGGGGTCGTGACCGATCGCCGCAGCCCGATCGCATACGGCTATGACGCGCAGGTGCCGGTCTACTTCAACCAGGATCCGGTGCTGACCGTCGGCGGCGGCTTCGGCGGCCGCGGCGGCGGAGAAGGTGCGATCCCCGGAGTCGGCATGAACGTGACCCCGATGGCGGCGCCGACCAACCGGCTGTCGGCGTACGAGGCCGATGGCGCCGACGCCCCGACGAGCGGCGCAGGCGCAGGCACGGGCTCCGGCCGCGGGCGGCAGGGCGGCGCTCCCGGCGGATTCGGAGGCGGCCGCGGCGGCCGCGGTGGCGGGGGCGGCGGCGGCGGGTTCGGCGGCGGCGCGGTCTCGGCCGACGCGCCGCGCGTGGTCATGGCCTTCCCGTCCAATCCCGACGAAATGCTGCTCTCGGGCGTGCTGGTCGGCGGCCAGGCCCTCGCCAACCGCGCCCAGGTCGTCGACATCCCGGTCGGCCAGGGCCACGTCGTCTCGTTCGCGATCCGGCCGTTCTGGCGCTGGCAGACGCAGGGCACGTTCTTCCTGGGCTTCAACACCATCCTGAACTGGAACGACCTCGACGCCGGCAGAGCGACGACGAGGCCGACGACGGCGACGCAATAACTTCGGGGCTCGGGGCTCGGGGCGCGGGACTCGGGACTCGGGACTCGGGAGAGCCGGTCGTATTCGAGGCAACCGGCTGCTGGGATCAGTGTCTGTTGCCTCTCAATACCACCGGCCCCGAACCCCGAGCCCCGAAACCCGAGCCCCGAGCCCGGAGCCCCGAGCCCCGATATGATCGTTTGAATGCCCGCCCAGGACGTCGTCGTCATCGGGGGAGGAATCATCGGCTGTGCGGTGGCGCGGGAGCTGGCACGGCGCGGGGTGGCGGTGCGGATGTTCGAGGCGCGCACGGTCGGCGCCGGCGCGACGCAGGCCTCGGCCGGAATCCTCGCCCCCTATATCGAGGGCCACGATCGCGGCCCGCTCTTCGAGCTCGGCATCCGATCGCTGGCGATGTACGACGCGTTCGTGCGCGACGTGTGTGAAGAGTCAGGGCTGAGCGTCGAATACCGGCGCTGCGGCACGCTCGAGGTCGCGGCCGACACGGCGGCGGCGGCCCGGCTCCGTGAGGCGGCGCGCGCCGACTCGCACCTCCAGTGGCTCGATCCGGCCGAAGCTCACGGCCAGGAAGCAGCGCTCGCGGCGTCGATCGAGGGCGCCGTGCTGGCGCGCGACCACGGCTACGTCGCCGTGCCCGCTCTGATGGACGCCCTCGCGTGGGCGGCGCTTCGACACGGTGTGCAGATCGAGGCCGCGCATCGCGTGACCGGCGTGAGGGTCGACGCCGGTGGCGCCAGGATCTCGACCGAGGACGGCACCTCCTGGTCGGCCGCCGCGGTCGTGATCGCGGCGGGCTGCTGGTCGGGCCGCCTCGACGTGGACGACGACGCGGCGTCGGCGGTGCGCCCGGTGCGCGGACAGCTGCTGCGCCTGCACTGGCGGGGCGCGCCGCTGAAACACATCATCTGGGGCGAGGACTGCTACGTCGTGCCGTGGGAGAACCAGACCGTGCTCGTCGGCGCCACCGTCGAAGACGTCGGCTTCGACGAACGGACGACGGCGGCGGGGGTGAGGGATCTCCTCGACGCGGTCTGCGAGCTGCTGCCGGAAGCCTGGCGGGCGACCTTCATCGAAGCGCGCGTCGGCCTGCGTCCGGCGACGCCCGACGGGTTGCCGTTTCTCGGCGCGTCCGCGAGATCGAATCGCCTGATCTACGCGACCGGTCACTACCGCAACGGCGTGCTGCTCGCGCCGCTGACCGCGCAGCTGATTGCTGATTTGATCGTCGAGGGGAAAGAGGACGCGGCTATGAAAGCGCTGCGGCCGCGGTCCTGAGAGTCAACAGGAGGTCAAGAGGTCAGGAGAAACAATGAATTGCTCTTGACCTCTTGACCTCCTGTTCTCGTTCCTGGTCGTGCTACCGCGCGACAGCGCCCGCGGCTGCTGCGGCGAGGCTTCCGATCGGCGACGCGGTTCGCTGCACGCGTTCGAAGATCACCGACGCCAGCTGATAGTCGAGATAGGCGCGCTGCTCGTTGTCACGCGCCACGGCGAGATCGCGCTGCGCCTGGATGACCAGGAAGCTCGTCGACATCCCGACCTCGAAACGTTTCTGCTCGGCGTCGAGGCGCTGCTCGGCCAGCTCGCGTCCGAGCTTCGCGGTCTCGATCCGCTGGCGGTTCTGTTCGAGCCGGAGCGCCGCGTCGCGAACTTCGCGGACGACCGACAGCTCGAGGCTTCGCACCCGTGCCGCGGCCTGCTCGCGCTCGATCTGGGCACGCGCCAGGTTGGCTTCGCTCTGGCTGCGGCCGAGCGGATACGACAGCGACAAGCCGACAGTCCAGGTCGGATAGTCCGAGCTCAGAACCTGGCCGAGCACGGACCCGAACGATGTGCTGTTGACGCCAACGATCGTGCCGGGGAACCCCCCTTCGCGGAGCAGCCGGGATCCACCCTGGCCGTTGGTGAGATAGGTGGCCTGCGCGCGGAGGTCCGGCAGCGTCTGGTTCTTCGCCAGCGCGACGTTCGTATCGCTGTTCTCGATCTGCTTGCGGGCCTGCGCGATGTCCGAGCGCTCGCCGAGCGCGCGGCGCACCGCAGCATCGACGTCCGGCGCGCCGGTCACCGCCGGCTGACGTTCGGCCGGATCGAGCCTGACGCTCCAGTAGTCGGCGCGCTTGGGATCGAGGATCAGCGTGCGCAGCAGGTCCTCGGCCTGCAGCGCGTCGGTTCGCGCCACGATCAGGTTCTCGCGGCGCTGCGCGACCTCGGCCCGGGCGGCGACGAGATCCAGCGGCGGCGATTGTCCGACGTCGACGCGAGCCTGGTTCGTGCGCTCGAGCTCGAGCGCGAGATCCAGCGAGCGCCGCTGCACGTCGACCGAAGCGAGCGCGGCGACCAGCGCCCAGTACGCGGACTCGGCGGCCGCCGAGACCTGCGCCCCGCGCTCGCGCACCTGGATGTCGGCGATATCGCGGTTCCGGTGCTCGATCTCGATCTGCGCCCGCGCCGGGTCGGTCTTGAAGTCGCGCAGCAGCGGCTGCGAGAAGATCGCCTGCAGCGCCGACGTCAGCGACGGCGTGAAGCTCGTGAACGGGTTGTCGGTGGTCGTCCGCTGCGAGAGGAACGACACGTCGTAGCTGGCGCCGCCCCACGGCAGCCGCTGATTCACCCCGGCGTTGGCCGACCAGAAGTCGGTCTGGATGCCCGCGGCGCCGGAAAACAGGTTCGCCGGCGGCGTCGCCGTGCTGTTGCGATTGAGACCGGTCGACACGGTCGGCAGGAACGCCGCGCGCGCCGCCGCCACTCGCGCGTCGCCCGCACCGGGCTCGTAGCGCACGACAGCGAGCTCGGGGTTGTTCTCCATCGCCAGCCGCACGGCCTCGTCACGCGTCAGCTTCAGCGTCTCCGCCGACGCCGCCGGCTGCTCGCGCGGCAGCGTCGTCGTCACCGGCTGCGCCTGCGCCAGCGACGGAAGCACGAGCAGCGCGAGGATGGTGGCCGCCGTGGCCGCCGCCGGGCGCGCGCCGCGGCGCCAGTGCCAGAGTCTCAGCCGCGAGGCGTCGTCGAACAGCGAGTAGGCGACCGGGGTCGCCACCAGGGTCAGCACCAGCACCAGCGACTGCCCGCCGATGATGACGAAGCCGATGGCCCGGTTGGTGGCCGAGCCGACGCCGCTCGACAGCACGAGCGGAATCATTCCCGCGACGAAAGCAAAAGTAGTCATGAGGATTGGTCTCAAACGATCGCGGCTGGCCTGCAGGATCGCCGCGTCGCGCTCCATGCCGCGCTCGCGGAGCTGGTTCGCGTGATCGATCTGGAGGATCGAGTTCTTCTTCACGACCCCGAACAGCACGAGGAGGCCGAGCGCCGAGAAAATGTTCAGCGACTGACCGGTGATGATAATCGACAGCAGCGCGAACGGCAGCGTCAGCGGCAGCGACAGCAGGATCGTCACCGGATGCAGCCAGGACTCGAACTGGGCCGCGAGAATCAGATACATGAAAATCAGCGACAGCCCGAACGCGATCAGGAAGTTCTGCGCGGCACGGCCGAGCTCGCGCGAGCGGCCCGCAAATCGCGTGCTGTATCCCGGCCCCATGTTGAGGGAGTCGGCCGTCCGGCTCATCAAATCCATCGGACCGGTCTGGGAGACGCCCGGCAGCAGACCCGCGTAGATCGTCACCTGCCGCTGGCGGTTCAGGCGGTTGATCTCCGACGGCGACGTGCCCGGAGTCATGCGCGCCAGGTTGTCGAGCGGCACGCTGCCGACCCTGTCGGACGGCACCGTCAGCTGCCCGATGGCGGCGGCCCGGTCGCGCGCGTCCTGCGCGGCCCGGACGTGCACCTCGTACTGTTCGCCAGCTTCGTTGTAGGTCGTCACCTGGTCGCCGCCGACCAGCAGTCGCAACGCTTCCGCGGCGTCCGACACCCTGACTCCGAGATCCGCCGCCTTCAGCCGGTCGACCTGCACCGAGAGCTCGGGCTTGCCGACGTTCATCGAGGTGTCGACGTCGACGACGCCGGGCTCCTTCCGCGCCGCGTTGGCCACCGCCGACGCGAAGGTCTCGAGCTTCTTCAGGTCCGGGCCGTTGATCGTGAACTGGATCTCCGCATTCTGGTTGCCGCCGCCGCCGATGGTGGCGACTGGCCGCACGCCGGTCCGCAGACTGGCCACCGCCACCTGCGGCAGGATGTTGCTGCGGACGTCGTTCATCACCGCGAACTGGTCCCGTTTCCGCTGGTCGACAGGCTTCAGCCGCGTGTACACCGTCGCCACGTTCTGCGTCCGTGCCGGATCGTCGGCGACCGTGACCAGCGTGAACTCGACCTCGGGCAGCTGCCGGATCCGCGTGGCGATCCGGTTGGCGATGATCTCGGTCGCGTCAATCGCGGTGCCCTCGGCCGCACGCAGTCCGACCTCGAACTCGGACTGGTCGTCATTCGGGAGGAAGTTCTTGTCGGCGATGCTGAAGAGCGGCACGCTGCTCAACAGGGTGAGCACCGCGATGGTCGCCACCGCCCAGCGATGGTTCAGCGACCAGCGCAGGATAGTGGTGTATCCGTGGTCCAGCGGCCGGAAGAACTTCGAATCCTTGGTCGCTTCCTGTTCGATCTCGTGGCCTTCGGCGTCCTCGCGGCGCGGCCGCATCTTGATCCACCGGGCCGACAGCATCGGCGTGAGCGTGAAGCTGACCAGCAGCGAGACCAGGATCGCGAAGGCCATCGTGAACCCGAAGCTGGTCATGAAGCGCCCGACGATGCCGCCCATGAATCCGACCGGGATGAAGATGGCGACCAGCGAGAGCGTGGTCGCGAGCACGGCGAGGCCGATCTCGCGGGTCGCCTCGATGGCGGCCTGCGCCGGCGGACGCCCCTTCTCCTCGACGAACCGGTAGATGTTCTCCAGCACGACGATGGCATCGTCGATGACGATCCCGACCGCGAGTGTGAGCGCGAGCATGGTCATCGAGTTGAGCGTGAAGCCCTGATACCAGATCAGTCCGAAGGTCGCGACGATCGACGTCGGGATCGCGATCGCCGCGATGAACGTCGAGCGCCAGTTCCAGAGGAACACCAGCACGACCGCGGCGGCGAGGATCGAGCCGACGATGAGGTGCTCTTCGACGCTCCTGATCGACGCCTTGATGAATTCCGACATGTCGCGGACGACGCGGATGTCGTAGCCCGCCGGAACCGTCGCCGCGATGTCGGACAGCCGTTCCTTGACGGACTCCACGACCTGGACGGTGTTGGTGCCGGACTGGCGCCGCACGGTGACCAGGACCGTGGGCTCGCCGTCCTTGCTGGCGCGGGTCAGCGATTCGGCCATGCCGTCTTCGACGCGCGCCACGTCTCGCAGCAGGATCGCGTGGCCGTCGCGCTGCCTGACCACGATGTCGCCGAACTCCTGGACCGACTGGACCCGGCCCCGCGTGCGGAGCGTCAGCGCCGTGGCGCCCTGCTCGATGCGGCCGCCGGGAATCTCCGCGTTCTGCGTCTGCAGCGCGCGCGAGACGTCGGTCACCGTGAGGTTGTAGGCCTGCAGGCGTGCGGGATCGAGCCAGAGGTTGATCTGGCGTGAACGGCCGCCGGTGACGACGACCTGCCCGACGCCGTTGACGTTCTCGAGCTGACGGCGGAGCGACTTGTCCGCGTATTCCGTGATGTCGCGGATCGGCTTGTTCGCCGAGACCGCGAGCGTCAGCACCGGCGCGGAGTCCGGATCGAACTTCTCGACGGTCGGCTGCTCGATGGTCTTCGGCAGCAGCGGCAGCACGCGGTTGACGCGGTCGCGGACTTCCTGGGCGCCGATGTCGGCGTCCTTCTCGAGCAGGAACGCGACGATCACCTGCGACACGCCCTCGGACGAGGTCGAGCGCAGCTCGTCGATCCCGCTGATCGTGTTGACCGCTTCCTCGATCTTGTCGGTAATCTCGGTCTCGACTTCCTCAGGCGCCGCGCCCGGCAGCCGCGTCGTCACGACGACGGTCGGGAAGTCCACCTTGGGGAAGCGATCGAGGCCGAGGCGTCCGAACGAGAACGCGCCGATGACGGTGAGCGAAAGGATGATGACGGTCGCGAAGACCGGGCGTTTGACGGAAATGGAGGCAAGCCACTGCATAAATCGACAACTCTCAAATACGCGAAACCACCGAAGTAATGAACGGGTAAACCGGTGGGCGGATGCCCGCGGCCGGTGATTACCGGCTGCGAACGGGCATCCCGTCCGTGATGCGGCCGCGCGGCTCGGCGACCACGATCTCGCCAGCCTTCAGGCCGGTGGCGATCTCGATGCGATCGGCAACCTTCTCGCCGAGCGTGACGATGCGTTCCTCGGCCTTGCCGTCCTTCACCACATACACGCGGCTGGTGCCGCTGACGGTCTCGATCGAGGTTCCCGGCACGGTCAGCGCCGGCGCCGGCGACCCCTGCTGAATCAGCGCCGTCGCGAAGAGGCCCGGCTTCAGACGGCCGTCCTTGTTCGGCGCGATCGCTTCGACGGTCAGCGCGCGCTGATCGACGCGGACCGACGGCGACACGAACCGCACCGTCGCCGCGAATTCCTCGCCCGGGTAGGCGTCGACGGTGAGCCGCACCGGCTGGCCGACCTTGATCTGCGCGATCGCCTGTTCCGGAACGGTGAGCTCGACCCGCAGCGGATCGATGCTGACGACGGTGGCAACGCGGGCGCCCTTCGTGACGTAATCGCCGACGCTGACGACGCGCTCGGCCACGAGGCCGGCAAAGGGGGCGCGCACCGACGTGTCCGCCATGGACTTGTTGGCGAGCGCGACCCGGGCCCGCGCCGCCTGGAGCGACCGGTAGGACTGCTCGGCGCCGTTCACCGCGACCCTGTACTGCTGGCGCGCGGCTTCCACCTGCGTGCGGCGCTGCTCCCACTCGCTCTTCGACACGACCTTCTGATCGAGCAGCGACTGGATGCGCGCGAATTCCGCCTCGGCGAAGTCGAGCGAGGCCTGCGCGTTCAGCACTTCCGGCACGTGGCGCGGGTCGAAGCCCTGTCCCGGCGACAGGCCGAGGCGCGCTTCGATCTGGCCGGCATTCGCTTCGGCCTCCTGCAGCTGCGCGGAGCTCTCCGATGCGGAGATGCGGACCAGGAGCGCCCCCGCGGGCACGCGGGTGCCGCGCTCGACCGGGGTCGCGGTCACACGTCCAGCGAGCTCGGCGCTGACCTCGGCCTGTTCGTCGGCAGCGAGCGACCCGGTCACACGCAGGTGCCGCTCGATCGGACGGCTGTCGACCGCGGCGGTGGCCACGACGGTCGGCTCGGGCGTCGCCGGCGTCGCGGCGGCGGCCGATGTCTCGGAGTTGCACGCGGTCGACAGCGACGCGGCGGTCAGAACGAGCGCAAGAAACGGAACGCACGAATGACGGAACATGAATCAATACCTCACGAATCCTCCTTCGCGCTGCGCGCTACGGAGGACAGGCTCTCCTTCGCGCTGGGCGCTAGGGTGGACAGGGCCGACGGGTCGTCGCACGACGACGTCGGACGGAACTCGAAGTCGATGCCGGTGCGGAGGCCGGTGAGCGCGGCTTCCAATGTGTCGTGGGCGAGCGCATCGGCGTCCTCGCCCGGAGCGATCCTGTTGCACAGCTGCACCACCGCGGCGCCGACCATGGCGGTGCTCAGGATCCGGAAGACGACGTGCGGATCGATGCCCTTCGGCAGCTGTCCGGCGTCGGCAGCCTTCTGAATGAGGCTGGTGAGGCGCGCTTTCATCGAGCTGATGAACGAGAAGCGGCCCCAGAGATGACTGATGCGCGGGACCGAGCGGTCCAGGAACATCAGCGCGAAGTACTCGGGATGCTTGCGGCTGAATTGATAGAAGTGCCAGAACGCGCCGCGCACACCGTCGAGCGGGTCCGCCGTGTCGTCCATCGCCGCCTCGGCGGGACACGCCGACGCGAAGAGCAGGTAGAAGCCTTCCTCCGCGAGGGCGAAGAAGATGTCGTCCTTGCTGGGGAAATAGCTGTAGATCGCGGCCGGGCTGTACTCGATGCGATCGGCGATCTTGCGGATCGAGACGTTCTGGTAGCCCTCGGCGACGAACAGGTCCCGCGCGGCATCCAGAATGGCCCGCGAAACCGCCTCACGCTCCCGCTCCTGACGTTCTTTGACTCCCAATGGTGACCCCTCGCTGAAGTAGCGCTGAACGGTGTTCACCATAATAACACCGTTAGACGCACGAACGATGTGCTGGTTCCTGAACGGACGTGTTTTTTATTGATGAGCTAATGAACCGCGCTATGCTGCCCCGATGGGAACGCTGAATTCCGAGGCAATTCGGGCAAAGCTGTCAGGACTCCCCGGCTGGGAGCTCAAGGATACGGCGATCAGCCGGACCTTCACGTTCGGGGACTTTGCGGAAGCCCTCGCTTTCGTGATCAGACTGGGGTTTGCCGCCGAGGCCGCGGACCACCATCCGGACATCGATATCCGCTACAAGCGGGTCACCCTGACCTACTCGACACACAGCGAGGGTGGCCTGACGGAGAAGGACTTTGCGGGAGCGAAGAAGGCGACGAAACTAGCTACTTAGCCGATGGGGAAGATCGTGTCGAGGCCCTCGGCTGGCCGGGCGATGACGTGAACGCCGACCAGCTCGCCGACGCGCCGGGCGGCGGCGGCGCCGGCATCGGTGGCGGCTTTGACCGAGGCGACATCTCCCCGGACGATGGCGGTGACCAGGCCCGCGTCGACCTTCTGCCAGCCGACGAACACGACGTTGGCGGTCTTGACCATCGCGTCGGCCGCTTCGATCATGCCCACCAGCCCGCGGGTCTCCACGAGGCCGAGCGCTTCGCCGGGAAGTTCCTGCGCCACGGTCCGTGATTCTACTATGTGATGCACCCTCGCGCGGCGACTCGCAGTTTGTCCAGCGCCTCGCGGCCGTTCACGATCCACGCCTCGTCCACCAGGTTCGACACCACGCACGCATGGTTCGGAATCACCCGCACCACATCGCCGGGTGCGAGCGTGCAGCCGGCGCCCGCGACCTTGACCGTCGCGTGCTCTTCCGAGAGCCGCTCGATCAGCAGCCGCTCGTCGGGCGTGGGCGTATCGAGGCCCGTCTGCACGACACCATATCCCGCCGCGCCGCGTGCCAGGTCGTTTGTCAGCGTCTTGCTCCCTGAATCGAGAATGAGGCGGTCATCAGCGGGGCGGCTGACCACCCGCGCGAGCACCGTCAACGCACAGTCGTCCCACGACGCCGCGCCGAGCCCGACCTGCATGCGGTCGTAATAGATGTAGTTGCCCGGCCTGATTTCCGTGATGCCGGGCAGCCGCGCGCTGTGGCGGGCGGTCGGCGTCGCCCCGACGCTGATCTCTTCGAGCGCGACGCCCTTGGCCGCAATCCGATCGCGAAGCGTCGTCAGGATCTCGGCCTCGCGCGCCGCGATCGCCTCGACCTCCGCCGCCGATGTCGCGCCGTACGCATGTCCGGCATGGCTGAGCAGCCCTTTGACGGTGAGTCCCGGAAGGGCGGCGACGCGCGCGACGAACTCCGCGGCGTCGGTCTTCCCGGGATCGACGCCGCACCGGTGAAAGCCGACGTCGATCTTGACGAGAACATCGACCGTGCGTCCCGCATCCTCCATGACCCGCGACCAGCCCCGCGCCACCTCCAGATGATCGACGATGAACGACAGGCGAGTGCGATCGAGCAGCGCGAGCACGCGATCGCCGTTGACCGGATTCAGCGGATAGGGGACCCGGATGTCCTCGACGCGATGCTCGGCGAAGACCTCCGCCTCGCCCAGCTTCGCGCAGCAGATGCCGACCGCGCCCCGAGCGATCTGGGTCAGCGCCAGGTCCGGACTCTTGTGGGTCTTGGCATGCGGCCGGAGCCGCTTGCCGCCGGCCACGGCGATGTCCTGCATCCGCTCGATGTTGCGCTCGACGCGCGTCTGATCGACGAGCACGCAGGGCGTGCGGAGGGCAGTGATGTCCACCGGGGGAGTGTACTGCCTGGGGGGCAGACTCAAGTCCCAAGCTCCAAGCTCCAAATCCCAACCACCACCAACGCCCTACTCCCAAACCAACGCCCAATCTCGACTCCCAACGGTCAAAGGCCTGGCCGTGGTTTGGGCTTTGGCAGTTGGTTCGGGCTTTGGCAGTTGGAAGTACGTTGGGATTTGGAGCTTGGAGTTTGGGATTTGACGATGGCTCAGAAAAGTACCTCGAGCCCCCTGCTACGCGAACATCCCCAGCGTCCCGTTCGCCGTGAACCCCGGGAACACGGTGCGCGTGTCGGTCAGCCCGAGGTGGCTGCGCACGACCTCGGTGAACACCGCGCGGAAGTCTGTCGTGATCGACAGGTCGCGTCCCTCGTGGCGCTGCTCGGGGCCGAGACCGGGCCAGCGGCCGTACACCTTTCCGCCGCGGACGCCGCCGCCCAGGATCATCATCGCGTTGCCGTGTCCGTGATCGGTGCCGCGATTGCCGTTCTCGGCGACGGTCCGGCCGAACTCCGACATCGTGAGAATGACGACGTCCTGCATGCGATCGCCGAGATCCGTGGCGAGCGCGGCGATGCCCCTGGCGTGGTCGTCGAGCCGGTTCGCGAGCTGCCCGGTCGCGGCGCCTTCGTTGGCGTGGTGGTCCCAGTTGCCGGATTCCGCGAAGGCGACCTCCAGCCCGAGGTCCGCCTTGACCAGCTGTGCGATCTGGCGCAGCGCGAGCCCGAACCCGGAGCTCGGATACTCGGCGCCGTTCGCCGGCGTGTAGCGCTGCGGGTCGGCGGTCTTCAGCATGCGAATCGCGTTGAAGGCGTCACGGCTCGTGGTGTTGAGCACGCGATCCGCCGCGGCCGCGTACTCGCTCTCGAACGACGACTGCACCATCTCGCTGCTCTGACCGGCGCGGATCCCGAAGCGATCGATTTGACCGATCGCGAGGGCCGGCGCGATCCCCTGCAGCGACCGCGGCAGCTGCGGCGCGAGGGCGACCGCACGGAAGGGAGTCGCCGCCTGGTGCTCCCGCGCGTGGAGATAGCGATTGAGCCAGCCGTCCTGCGTGCTCTTCACGCCCGGCGTGGCGGTTTCCATGTAGTCCTGCGCGTCGAAGTGCGAGCGCGTCGCGTCCGGCGATCCGCACGCGTGCACGATCGCGAGCCGTCCCTGGCGGTAGAAGGGCTCGAGCGGCGCCAGCCGCGGATGGAGGCCGAAGAAGCCGTCGAGATCCAGCGCGGCGCCGGGACCGGATCCCGGCCTGCCGATGGCGATGCTGGGGCGTGAGGAGTAATAGGCGCGCTCTCCGAAGGGCACGACCATGTTCAGGCCGTCGACCGCGCCGCGCTGAAAGATCGTGATCAGTACCCGGCGGCGGGACTCGGCCGCGGCGGCGGTGCGCGCCAGGAACTCGGGCGCGAATCCGAGGCTCACCAGCGCCAGACCGCCGTTCTTCAGAAAGATTCGTCGTGAAGTCATCTTATTCCGGGGGGCTTCGCCCCGCCGGACCCCCCATCGCCGTCGCTCGCGGGGCCCCACTGCCCCACTCCGCTCCCGCCTTCGCTAAAGCTCCGGCGGGCCGCCGTAGCCTTGGCGGAGGCTGGCCGGCGGGGCGCGCCGTGCGCGCCTAGCGTTTCTGCGCCTATCGTTTCTGAAAATCGGGCGACCCGAGCGTCAGCGCCACGACTTGCGCCGGCGTCGAGGCCTTTTCCACTGTTGCCGACGTCGACGGGCTGACCTCGCCCGCGAGCGCGCTCGCGAACAGCGCCCGCCTCGTCTCGTCAGCGTTCCCGGTTCGAGACGGCGCGCCGGTCCCGAGCATTCGCATCTGTCCGCCGGTCAGCGCGATCGCAAAGTTCATGCGGTTCAGCAACGCGCCCGAGTTGACCCAGGCTTCGGCCTTGTCCGAGTACCCGGTCGGCGGCTGCGCGCCGTAGATCGGCATCCCGAGATCGCGCAGCGACTGCACCAGGGGCAGCGCGTTGACGACGTTCAGATCGGTCACCCGAATCGCGCTGACGACGAACTCGAAGGGGTTCTTCGTCTTGGCGCGGCGGCTGGCGAGGAATTCCGGCGAGGTGACGATCGTGCGCACGACCTCGCGAATGTCGCCGTCGGTCGCCCTGAACTTCTCCGCCGCCCGGGTCACGAGCGCGGGCGGAGGCTCGTCGGCCACGAACCGGCGCGCCAGCTTGGTGGCGATGAACCTGGCGGTGGACGGATGCCGCGCAAGCAGATCGAGCACCTGCTCTCCGTCCTTCCTGCCGCCGCCCGCCTTGATCCGATGTCCCAGCACCACCTTCTCGCCGTCGTCGTGCAGCCGCGGCTCGAAGCGGAACTCGCCGCCGAGCCGCGGGTTGGCGATCGTCCAGCCGGTGAACGCGCGCGCGACCTCCTGGACGTCCGTCTGCGTGTAGCCGCCGTCGACGCCAAGCGTGTGCAGCTCCATCAGCTCGCGCGCGTAGTTCTCGTTGAGCCCGCGGCGCCGGATCTGCTGCGGCTGGACGCCGTTCGCCGTCCTGCGGTCCATGACCTCGGGTCTCGGGAACGGCCGTCTCGCCTGGCCAGGCCGGCGGAGGATCGTCCGATCGCGCGGGCCCGCGCCGCGGCGTGCCGGCGCCCGCATCCGCTCGCCATCCTCCGACGTCGGCGCATCGGGTGCCGCACTGCTCTGCCAGTTGTCGAGATAGAAGAGCATCGCGGGACTTGCCGCGGTCGCGCCGAGCAGATCGCGGAACCTGCCCAGCACGCGCGGGCGGATCGCGTCGCGCTCGTATTCGGTGAGATACAGGCGCACCTGCCCTTTGCCGACGAACACGTTGAAGTGATTCATCCAGAAGTCGACCATCACCTCTTCGAGCTGGCGGTCGCTGTAGGCGGCGCGGAGGATGCGCTGCTGCGACAGCTCGCCAATCACGGTCCGCGCCGCCCGCGCGAGCTCCATCTGTTCCGGCGTTCGCTTCGCCGGATCGGGAGCGCCCGCGTCGGGTGTCGGGGGTTCGCCACTGCCGGCGCTGCGCCGTTGCGCTTCACGGCGCTGCATCATCGCGGGCAGGAAGTAGTCCTCCGCGAGATCGCGCGAGCTCTTCGTCAGTGTGGTGAATCCGGCCAGCCGCGGGGCCAGCGCCTCGTCTGGAATCCGTTCGGGCTGCAACTGTTCGTCGACGTAGACCCGGATCCCGAGGCGCCTGACCCGTTCGATCGCCGCCGGCGTGGGGCCGAACCCGAGCCGATTCAGGACGTGAACGATCGCGCGGTCGTCGGTCGCGGCCGGCGCCGGCTGCGCCAGCACCAGCACGGTCGAGGCGAGCGCAACGACGAGCGCGGCGGCGAAAGCGCGAAATCGGTGTGGCGTCATCGTGAAACCTTAGACCAGGCCGGCGGTTCCCCGGTTACAACCCTCAAAACGTCAAAACTGTAACCGCACGCCGGAGCGCCTGCGCGAGCCGCGCCGTCTCTTCGGCAATACGCTGCGGATCGCCCGCGGCCAGGGCTTCGGTGAGGCCCGGCAGCACCAGGGGCGCGTAGTTCGGGGCCGGTGCATGGAGGAGGTGCCGGTACCACGGGCGGCCGCGCAGGCCCGCCGGATCCGTGAACGCACGCTCGAACGCCAGTGCGCGGCGATTCAGGTCGACGAGTCGTGCCGTGTCGCGCTTCGCGATCGCCGTCTCGCGAGCAGCGTGGAATGAAGCGGCGGCCTGTTCGAGCTCACCGGCCGCGGTCCTGACGCCGGCAAGGCTCCGAAAAACCTCCGGATCACGGGCACTCTGTTCGATCTCGCGGAGATACCCTCCGATTGCTGAGGCCGACGCCCGTACGTCGAGTGGAAGTGCGTCCGCCTGCAGCAGCCGCAGCGCCGCGATGCCGAGCACCTTCACCAGTGTGGTGGTGTAGCGGAACTCGGGGTCGGCGACGCGAGCCACGAACCGATGCGTGTCGTAGATCGAGTGGTAAGCGGTGGCTGGTCCATCGAATGCGAGATCGGCCGCGGGCACCCCGAGGTGATTCAGGAAGACCGCATAATCGGACCCGCCTCCGAGCCGGTCCTCGACGACTTCCTCGCTCGTTCCCCGGATCTCGCCTCCTCGCTCCGCCGCTTTTCGCGATCGCGCCGCTGTCGCGACCGGCCCCCGCGTCTGCGGGTCCCGCACGGCCTGCGCCGCTTCCGCGATGACCCGCATCAGCGACGGCGCCGCGCCGGCAACGAATCGGGATCCCGACGCCGCGCTGTCGACATTCAGGTAGGCGATCGCGCGGTCGCGCAGCCACGTCTCGCGCGACTCGCCCCACTCGGTGGAGGACATCAAGGCGAGCTCTTCGGCGTCCCAGCTGGCGAAGAGAAGGTTGCGCTCCGGACGCCAGCCGCTGCGGGCCAGGGCGCCGAGCGTGCGCGCGAGCTCGATGAGCGCCGCGGAGCCTGTCGCCGGATCGACCCCGCCGTAGATCCACGCGTCGCGATGGTTGCCGACGATCACGGTGGCGCCGTCCGGATCGCGTCCACGCAGGAGCCCGGTGACGGTCCAGACCGGACCCACGTCATCGGCAGTCTCCACCGTCATCCGCACGCGCGCGGGTCCCGGACCCGCGCGCAGATCGTCGACGAGACCGCTGCGGAGCCGCTCGGGCAGCGCCGGCCCGCCAAGGGCCTGCAGAATCGGGCGGGCGTCCGCCGCCGACAGCGGGATGCTGAGAATCGACGGAAGCGACACCGCCTCTCTTCGCTCCACCCGGCGGGCGCCGGGATCCGACGCCCAGCCCGGCGTCAGCGGATCGCCAGGGACGAGAAAGTCGAAGGCGATGCTCCCGCGCTCGATCCGCGTTTCGTTCTGGCGCCGATCGTCTGGAGATTGGGCGGAGGCCTGCGGCTCGTCGTCTCGCGGATCCCGGTACATCAGGATGCCGGCCGCGCCGCGCTGCTGAGCGATCCACGCGGCCGCGCCCCGGTATCTCGCCTGGCCGCTGTGCCTGACGATGACGATGCGGCCCCGGACGTCGATACCTTGACGTGACAGCCAGTCGTAGTCGGCCGGCTCGCCTCGCCCCGCGTAGACGACAGGCGCAGCGATTTCGCCGGCTGCGGAGAACGCGTGAAAGGGGATGCCTGCTTCTGCGGGTGCAATTGCGGTGTCGGGATCGTCCTCGAGAGGCACCTCGCGCAGCGTCGCGCGCCACGGCTTCGGCTCGAGCAGCTCCACGCCGATCCGCACCGGGCGCGGCAGCAGCACCTGGTGCGCGACGATTTGCACGTCTTCGAGGCCGGCATCGCGGAACTGCGCCGCCGTCCAGTCCGCGAGCTCGCGATCGCGCGGAGATCCAGCCGGATGCGGCCGCAGGGTCAGCACTCGATGGGCGTCGAGAATGCGCGCCGGGTCGGGGAGCGCCTGAAAGCGGGCCTCCAGCGCGAGATGGGTCCTGGCCGTCTCGCGCGCGAAGCCGAACGGCGGCGCATCGCCGTTGCGCGAGCAGGCGAGCGACGTGACCCCGAGCGCGACGAAGAGCCACCGGCCGCGCGCGACTGCAGTCATCGTCCAATCGCTAGTGTCGGAGGGTCTTGAGAATCTCGCGTGCGGCGTTGCGTCCGGAGAGGCCGGTGATCGTGCCGCCGGGGTGCGTGCCGGCGCCGCAGAGGAACAATCCGTCGATGGGTGTGCGGTACTTGGCCCATCCGAGCGTGGGACGCATGCTGAACAACTGATCGATGGCCTGCTCGCCGTGATGAATGTGCCCGCGCGTCAGCCCGTAAGTCTCCTCGAGATCCACGGGTGTGAGCACCTGCCGGTGCTCGATCGCGTTCCAGATGCCGGGCGCGTAGCGCTCGAGGATCTTCACGACCGTATTCGCCACCTGATCCCGCGCGCCCGCCCAGTCCCCGGCCGCCAGCCGATAGGGTGTGAATTGCACGTACACCGACATCACGTGCCGGTTCGGAGGACACAGCGAGGGATCGATCAGCGACGGAATCGTGATGTCGAGGTACGGTTCGGCCGACATCTCGCCGTATTTCGAGGCGTCGTACGCTTTCTCGAGATAGTCGAGCGAGGGGCCGACGTGAATCCGCCCGTGCAGGTCGCCGGGATTCGCCACGCCGGCGAACGAGGGCAGCGCCGACAACGTGAGGTTCACCTTGGCGACGGTGCCCGGCATCCGGTAATTGCGGAGGCGCTGCGTGAAACCGGGATCGAGCTCCACGGGATCGACCAGCCCCAGCAGCGTGCGCCGCGGATCCGCATTCGAGATCACGGCCGCGGCCGGAATCTCCTCGCCATCGGACAGCACCACGCCGGTGGCGCGGCCGTCCCGCACCTGCACTCTGGCGACGCGCGCGTCGACGCGGATCGTCGCGCCCGCGGCGCGGGCCGCGTCGGCGAGCGCCGCCGACAGCGCGCCGGGCCCGCCGGCCACGGTGACGGCGCTGCCGCCGGGAACCGGATCCGTCGCGGCATTCCAGAGCAGCGTCGCGCCCGTGCCTCCCGACCACGGCCCCGCGGCCCCGCCGAAGATGCCGCGCGCCGCAATCGCCGCCTGCAGCAGATCGCTCGTGAACCACTCGCCGACCAGATCGGCCGCGGCCATCGGCATCCATCGAAGCAGCCGGAATCCGTCCGTCTTCCCCAGTTTGCGGAACCGGCGCCCGGTCTTGATCAGCTCCCAGACGTCCTGCGGCGCCGGACCATCGAGGGCCGGCGGCGTTCGCTCGAGAAGCGGAAGCAGGAAGGCCGCGAGCCGTTCGAGCGTCGCGCAGAACTGCGGGTAGCGATCGGCGTCCTGCGCGGCGTGCTGGCGAATCGCGTCCGCGGAGCGCGCGACGTCGTTCGACAGGACGAGCGGACGGCCGTTTGGCGACAGCACGACGAGCCGCGGATCGGGCCGCAGGAACTGTACCCGCCGATCGAGGTGCATGTCGGCGACGATCGACGGCCGCATCGGCCCGGTCGCGTGCGCCAGCGTCGGACATCGGTGGCCCGGCGCGATCTCCTCGGTGACGGCCGCGCCGCCGACGATCGGCCGCGCTTCGAGCACCACGGGCTTGAAGCCGGCGCGCGCCAGGTAGAACGCGGCAACGAGACCGTTGTGGCCGGCGCCTATGATGATCACTGAATTCACGTCAGGAGGTAGGAGGTAGGAGGTAGGAGGTAGGAGGTAGGACGTAGGAGGCAGGACTTAGGAGGTAGGACATCGGAATCATCACGCGTTGCTCATGACCGAACGCACGTAGGCATTCAACAGCTTGGCGACTTCGTCGATACGCTCACGCTCGATCTCTTTCGAATAGCCCAGATCTCGTGCCAACAGGAAGTAGTACCGCACTTCTTCGAGTGAACCCTGGGCAATGTTCATGCAGCGGGCCTTGTCAGGGTTCTTCCGTCGCTTGAAACCTTCCGCGATGTTCGCCGGAACGGAAACAGCAGCGCGTCTCATCTGCGCTACGAGCCCGTACAACTCGGTCTTTGGAAAAGCGGAAGTCACTTGGTACACGAGGAGCACCAAATAGTGACTCTTCTGCCAGACGATCAAGTCTTCGAAGCTCTGCGCAGGTTTGAGCATATTCCGACCTCCTGTCTCCGACCTCCTATGTCCTACCTCCTATGTCCGACCTCCTATGTCCTACCTCCTACCTCCTACCTCCTACCTCCTACCTCCTTGAGAATCCGCATCGCCGCGTTCTTCCCCGGCGCTCCCATGATGCCGCCGCCGGGATGCGTCGCCGATCCGCACATATAGAGGTTGCGAATCGGCGTGGCGTAGCGCGCCCAGCCGGGCGCCGGGCGCAGGAAGAACAGCTGCTCGAGCGTCAGCTCGCCCTGGAAGATGTTGCCCTCGGTCAGCCCCCACTCCCGCTCCAGGTCCAGCGGCGTCAAGACCTGGCGGTGCAGGATGATGTCGCGGATGTTCGGCGCGTACTCCGCGATCGTGTTGACGACCGTGTCGCCGAACGCCTCGCGCTGCTCGTCCCAGGTACCGTCCTTGAGGTGATACGGCGCGTACTGGACGAAGCACGACATCACGTGCTTGCCGGGCGGCGCCACGGAGGGATCCGTCAGGCTCGGAATCACCATGTCGATGTACGGCCGGCGCGAGAACCTCCCGTACTTCGCATCGTCGTACGCCCGCTCCATGTAGTCGACGCTGGGCGAGATCGAGATCGCGCCGCGCAGGTGCGCGCCGGGTCCCGGCAGTGAAGTGAAGTCCGGGAGCGCGTCCAGCGCCAGGTTCACCTTGCCGGAGGAGCCGCGGAACTTGTAGCGGCGAACGTCCTCCGCGAACTCGCCCGGCAGGTGCTCCTCGCCGACCATCTTGAGGAACGTGAGGTGCGGATCCACGCTCGACGAGACGATGTTGGCGGTCAGGTAGTCGCCGTTCTCCAGCACCACGCCGACCGCCGTGCCGTCCTTGACGATGATTCGCGAGACCGCGGTCTTCGTGCGGATCTCGGCTCCCGCGGCCCGCGCCGCCTCGGCACACGCGTTCGAGATTGCCCCGGTGCCGCCGCGCGAGAGTCCCCAGGATCGGAACGCGCCGTCGATCTCCCCCATGTAGTGATGAAGCAGGACGTAGGCCGTGCCCGGCGAGCGGACCCCGAGAAAGGTGCCGATGATCCCCGACGCCGACATCGTCGCCTTGAGCACGTCGGTCTCGAACCACTGGTCGAGAAAATCGACGGCGCTCATCGTCATCAGCTGGATCTGGTTGTATTTGTCGGCCTCGGACAGCGCCTGGAACCGCCGGCCCAGGAACAGGAGATCTTTCAGACCACGCGGATCCAGCGAGGACGGATCGGGCGGTGTCATCGTGAGGATCGGCTTCACGAAGCGGCCCATCTCGACCATCGCCTTGCCGTACTCGTCGTAGGCCTCGGCGTCGATCCTCGAGTGCCGGGCGATCTCGCGGCGGGTCTTCGCGTGATCGTTCACGCGCCACAGATGGTTTCCGCCCGGCATCGGCGTGAACGTGCCGTCGAGCGGCAGGATCTCGAGACCGTGGCGCGGCAGGTCGAGCTCGCGGATGATCTCCGGCCTCAGCAGCGAGACGACGTAGGAGCAGACCGAGTACTTGAAGCCGGGATGGATCTCCTCGGTCACGGCCGCGCCGCCGAGCACGTGCCGCCGCTCGAGCACGAGCACCTTCCGCCCGGCGCGCGCGAGATAGGCGGCGTTGATCAGGCCGTTGTGGCCGCCGCCGACGACGATCGCGTCAAAGTGCATAGAAATGTGTCAGCGTCACGTGCTACGTGCTACGTGCTACGTGCTACGTGCTCGTGCGGAAGCTCAAGGCTCTTCGACCCATCGGGTGCCGCACATGCTACGTTTTATGTATCACGGCCGCGGGTGGCAGCGTAGCCAACCTGCCAGCACGGAGCACGAGCAGGAGCACGAGCACGTAGCACGCAGCACGTAGCACGCAGCACGTGACGAGATTGCGCCTATGCCTATCGGAACCGCCGTCCACTCCCGCACCTTCGCTCTCTGTCAGAGCTTGAGCTACCGCGAGTGGGCGGGCTATTTCGCGGTCAGCTCGTACGAAGAGCTGCACGAGCACGAATACAACGCGATCCGCAACGCGGCCGCGCTGATCGATGTCTCGCCGTTGTTCAAGTACCTGATCACCGGGCCGGACGCGGCGCGGTTCGTCGATCGCCTCATCACCCGCGATGTCTCGAAGATGTCGGTAGGACAGGTGTTCTACACGCCCTGGTGCGACGAACGCGGCCACGTGATCGACGACGGCACCGTGGCGCGGCTGGGGGAGACGCGGTTCCGATGGACAGCGGCGGATCCAAACCTGCGCTGGTTCACGCAGAACGCCGCCGGTCTGAACGTGAACGTGGCGGACATCTCGGAAGAGGTCGCGGCACTGGCGCTGCAGGGCCCCACGTCCGCGCGGCTGCTCCGGGCGGTGTCGAGCGCCGACATCGATCGCCTGAAGTACTTCAGGGTCACGAGCGGCACGATCGCAGGCGTCACGGTCGAGATCTCCAGGACCGGCTACACCGGGGATCTGGGCTACGAGATCTGGATGCCGGCCGGGAGCGCGGTCCGGGTCTGGGACGAGTTGATGGAGGGTGGCAAGCCGTTCGACATCAAGCCGGCGGGGATGCTCGCGCTCGACGTCGCGCGTGTCGAGGCCGGGCTGCTTCTCATCGAGGTCGATTTCTTCAGCACCAGGAAGGCGCTGATCGATCGGCAGCGTTACACACCGTTCGAAATGGGGCTGGGACGTCTCGTCAGTCTCGACAAGGCCCGCTTCGTGGGGCAGCAGGCCCTGCGCCGCGAGCGCGCGGAGGGTCCGCGCCGGCAGATCGCCGGCCTGCACGTCGACTGGACGACAGTCGAGCGGCTCTACGACGGGATGGGGCTGCCACCGGCCGTCGGCGCGACCGCGTCACGCGTCGCCGTGCCCGTCTACCGCGGCAGCAGGCAGGTCGGAAAGGCCACGACCACGACGTGGTCGCCCGTGCTGAAGAGGATGATCGCGCTCGCGACCATCGATCGGCCGCACTACGCCGAAGGGACCGCGCTCGAAATGGAGCTCACGATCGAAGCCGTCCGGCACCGCGTGCCGGCGGTGGTCGTGCCGACGCCGTTCTTCAATCCGCCGCGCAAGACGGCAACGCCTCCCATTTAGGAGGTAGGAGGTAGGAGGTAGGAGGTAGGAGGTAGACGCTTCCTCTCACGCTCCGGCGCTGCCGTGCAGTTTGACGATCATCTGGTCGAACGCGAAGAGCAGGTCCTCGCGATTCGAATAGGGGCCGGGCGTGTAGCCGCGTGACGAGATTCCCGACTGCGACAGCTCGCACACCATCCAGTCCTGCCGGTTCGTCATGTCCCAGAACTCGACCGCATCGTCCGCGCGGAATCCCGGGCGCGCGAGCTCCTCGGGATGGAAGTGCCACTCGCAGATGTTGACGGTGCGATCCGGCGCCAGCGGCCAGAGCGTGTGCACGAGCATGTAATCGGGGTGCAGGCTCAGGAGCATGTTGGGAAAGATCGCGTAGTAGTAGACGCGGCGGCGATCGTCCTCCGACAGCCCCGGCAGGCACGCGCGCGGGCACGTTCCATCCATCGAGAGGGTCTCGACGCCCGGCCGCAGATCCATGCGGCCGCCCATGTAGGTCTGGCGGAGCGGCTCGTTCTCGCCGCTCAGGTAGTGAGACAGCCGGTTCAGCGCGGGATGCAGGTTGGGGCAGTGCAGGCACTCGTTGTAGTTCTGGACGATCAGCTTCCAGTTCGCCTGCACGTCGTAGACGATGCGGTGGCCGAGCCGCAGGTCCTGCATGCGCCACGGACGGAACTTCTCCGGGAGATCGCCGAGCTGGGTGGGCAGCGGCTCCGCATCGGGATCGAGATTGAGGAAGATGTGTCCATCCCACTCCGCGGCGCCGACCCGGTGCAGCGGGTACTCCTCCTTCCGGAAGTGCGGGACCTCGTCCATGTGCGGGGCGCCGATCAGCCGCCCGTCCAGGTCGTACGTCCACGCGTGGTAAGGACACTGGATGCTGCCGGGGAAGACGCCCTGCGGCTCGGAACAGAGCCGGGTCCCGCGATGGCGACAGACGTTGTACAACGCGTTCACCCCCGTTGACCCGCGGGTGACGATCAGACGCTCGCCGAGCAGCTCCCGGACGAAAAAGCGACCCGGCCCCTCCACCTGCTCGGTCCGCCCCGCGCACACCCACATCCGCGCGAACAGCTGTTCCATCTCGCGATCGAAGTAGGTCCGATCGGTGTAGAACGCCGCCGGCAGCGTATACGCATGCCGCGGCATGACGTCGCGAGGCTTGGTGGAGGAAAAGGTCAATGTGTATTGCCGCTGATGCTCGGGCCAGCCACGAGCTGTTGCCCAGCAGTCCTTAGCATTCTTTGGTTGCCGGCGGGGCCCCACCCCCGCCGGCTCGCGTGGGGGCCCCACCCCCACGCGAAGACCGGGCCTCCGGCCCGGTTGCTGCTGACAGCGATTCGCTCGACGTGATTCACCAGGCCGCGCCGCAGGCGCGGCAAGGCCAAAGGCCGTCGCGCGGAGCGCGTGAGCGCGCGGGGGTGGGGCCCCGCGCGCAACGAAGAATGATACAACCTCACCCGTGACTCAAACGCCGGACGCGGCCGCGGCGCCGACGCTGCGCCGTGAGCTCGGACGGTGGGACCTCACGGCGATCGGGATCAATCAGGTCATCGGCGGAGCGGTCTTCGCGCAGCCCGCCGTGCTGGCGGCGCATGCCGGGGCGTGGAGTCCGTGGATGGTGGCGGCGATCGGGCTGGCGTCGATGCTGATCGCGTTGTCGTTCGCCGAGGTCGGGAGCCGCTTCGACCGGACCGGCGGACCGTATCTCTACACGCGCGCGGCGTTCGGCCGCTTCGCCGCCTTCGAAGTCGGCTGGATGCTGTGGTTCACGCGGGCTGCGAGCTGGGCCGCGGTGATCAACGTGCTGGCGACCTCGCTCGGCTATTACTGGCCGGCGCTCCGGGCCGGCGGCCCGCGGGCGTTCGCGATCACCGCGATCATCGTCCTCATCGCCGCCATCAACATCCGCGGCATCCGCCAGAGCAGCATCGTCGTGAACGTCCTGACGATCGGCAAGATCGTGCCGCTCGTCGTGTTCATTGCGATCGGCCTCTTTGCGATCGATCCCTCGCGCCTCGCGATCGACCAGCCGCTGACGGCGAGCGGCGCGGCGGCGAGCGCGCTGCTGCTGATCTTCGGCTTCGGCGGCTACGAGGTCGTGCCCGTCGTCGCCGGCGAAGCGCGCGATCCGCGGAAGGGCGTGCCGTTCGCGTTGATCCTGACCATCGCGATCGTCGCCGCGATCATGACGCTGGCGCAGATCGTGGCGCTCGGCACGCTGCCCGATCTCGCTTCGTCTTCGACGCCGCTGGTGAGCGCGGCGGCGGTGTTCATGGGCGCGGGCGGGGCCGCGCTGATCGTTTTCGGCGCGACGGCCTCCGCCTCCGGCAACAACATGGGCCAGGCGCTGTCGGGGCCGCGCAACCTCTATGCGCTCGCCGAGAACGGGGATCTGCCGGCGTTCTTCGGCCGTGTGCATCCCCGCTTCCGCACGCCGGTGACGGCGGTGCTGTTCACGGCGGCGGTTTCGCTGGTGCTGGCGCTCTCGGGACGCTATGCCGCGCTGGCGACGGTCAGCGCGATCAGCCGCCTCGTCGTCTATCTGTTCACCTGTGCCTCGACGATCCGGCTCCGGCACCCGCGGTTCGCCGGCCGCGTGCCGCCGCCGCTGTTCATGGTGCCGCTCGGTCCGACCGTTCCGGCGCTGGCCATCGTGGTCGCGCTGACCATCCTCGCCGGCGCCACGCCGCAACAGCTGCGAGCCGGCGCGATCGCGCTCGCCGCCGGCGCTGCGCTCTACGCCATTGCCCGCTTCTCATCGACCACGCGCCGCATGGATGCGGCGCCGGAGGTTCTCTGATGCGTCACTTTGCCGCTGCTGTCGTGTTGTTCGCCGTGTCCGTCGCGCAGCCCGGATCCCTCGGACGTGCGGACGGACTAGAAAAGGCCGCTCCATCGCAGCCGCGCGCAGACGCCGCCGCTCAGCGTGTCGTCTTCCTCGTGCGCCACGCCGAGCGGGCCGATGCCGGTATGGCGTCGGCCAAGACGCCCGGCGCGGATCCGTCACTGTCGAAGGAGGGGATCGCGCGGGCCAGGTCGCTGGCGGCGATCCTGAAGAACGGCAAGCTCTCGGCAGTCTTCGCGACGGAGTACCGGCGGACGAAGCAGACTGCCGAACCAGCCGCCAAGGCCGCCGGAGTGCCGGTGACGGTCGTGAGCTCGGAGGACTCGGCGGGGCTGCTGGCGAAGGTGAAGGCGGCGGCCGGTAACGTGCTCGTCGTCGGACACTCGAACACGCTGCCGGAACTGATCAAAGGGTTAGGCGTCGCCGAGCCCGTGGTCATCGCGGAGAACGAGTACGACGCGTTGTTCATCGTCACACTCACGGCGCCCCCGGCCCTGGTCAGGCTGCGATATTACTGAGTGCCTCGCTAGTGTCCCGACCGCGTAATTCGCGACATGACTTCCGGGCGGGGCATCCCGTCTGGCAGCGTTGCTCATCGCTCACTTATGCCCAATAAGCTCGCTCTTCGCGCCTCGCCAGCCGGGCGCCGCGCTCCGGAATTCATGCCGCGAATTACGCGGCCGGGACACTCGTTCAGAGAGACATAATCGGCGCCTATGCGCCGTGCCGTCTCGACCTTCTGCGTCATCCTGTTTGCTTCGCTTCCGTCCGCGGCCCAGCGCGGTCCGTCGGCGACCGTCTCGCCGCAGGATCTCGCCCGCATCTGGGATGCGGAGCACGTCTCGCCGCCGTCCCCGCCACTCTTGACACACGCGGAGGTGGTGAAGCGGCTCGACACGGTCGTCGCGGGGGCGCCGGACCTGTTCCGGATGGAGCGGGTCGGCGAGTCGGTGGAAGGGCGGGCGATCAACCTTGTGCAGGCCGGTACCGGTGGTTTTCGCGTGCTCCTCTGGTCGCAGATGCACGGCGACGAGCCGACCGCAACCGCCGCGCTGTTCGACCTGTTCGAGTACCTGCGCCGCCATCGCCAGGATCCCGCGGTTCGCGGCATGCTGTCGGCGCTGACCCTGTACTTCGTGCCGATGCTGAATCCCGACGGCGCGGAGCGATTTCAGCGCCGGAACGCGCAGGGGATCGACATCAACCGCGACGCGCTCCGCCTGCAGACCCCCGAAGGGCGCGCCCTGAAATCGGTCCGGGATCGGCTCTCACCCCGAATCGGCTTCAACCTCCACAATCAGGGATGGCGCACGTCGGTGGGCTCGCCGCCGCAGCCCGCCTCGATCTCGCTGCTGTCGGTCGCCTTCGACGAAGCGCGCTCGAACAGCGAGGGCCGGACCCTGACCAGGAAGGTCTGCGCGGTCATTCGCGACGCGCTCGAGCCCTTTGCATCCGGGCAGATCGGCCGCTATGACGACGAGTTCGAGATGCGGGCGTTCGGCGACAGCCTCACGCTGTGGGGCACGCCGGTGGTGCTCATCGAAACCGGGCCCTGGCCGTCGGCCGATCCCGATCCCGCGCTCGTCCGATTGAACTTCGTGGCGATTCTTTCCGCACTCGACGCCCTCGCGACCGGCGCCGTGAATCACGCCCGGCCCGACCGCTACGAGTCACTGCCGGTCAACGGGTCCGGCGAGCTGTTCGTGGTCGTCAAGAACGGCACCGTCATCAACGGCGCCGGAGTGCCACCCTACATCGCCGACATCGGCATCGTCGCGACGCGGCGGGTCCGTGAGGTGAACGGCAGGCGCGAGCTGCAGCTCGTGACGACGATCGACGACATGGGGGACCTGAGAACGCTCGGCGCGCTCAGAACCATCGACGCGGCCGGGATGACGGTGGTGCCGCTGCTGTCGGAGACGGTCGAGGCCGGACAGATCGTGGATCTGCCGGAATGGAAGACCATGCAGGCGGCGACCGTCGCGGTCGGCCAGCCCGCCAGGCTCGTGCTCCTGAAGCCGGCCGCCGAGCCCGGGAAGTATCAGATCGAGCTAGTGCTGAAATGACGGAGCGGGCTCGGTGAGCGAGCGGCCGTCACGGCGGTGCACGATCTTGCCATCGAAGATCGTCACGGCGACCGACGCGGACTCGAGCTTGTCCGGCGACGCGAGCACGTCGGCCGACAGCACCACCAGATCGGCGAGCATGCCCGCAGCGATCGATCCTTTGCGCTGATCGTCGAAGGAGCCCCACGCGCCGGCGGCCGTATAGGCGTCGATGGCCGGTTTGATCTTCAACGGCTGCGGCGCCGCCGGCTCGGCGTCGCCGGGCTCGCCCGGCGCCGGACTGAACGGGTGCAGCGTCCGCTCGAGCGTCGTCAGGGGATCGAGCGTGTGCGCCGGCCAGGCGCTGCCGAGCAGCAGGCGCGTCTCGACGGCGATGCGCGAGATCGGGAAGCTCTGTGCCGCACGTTCGTGTCCGATCGACTTCGCGAGCAGCTCGAATCCGGTCTCGTCGGCGGCCATCATCGAGGGCTGCATGGACGCGGTGACACCGAGCGGCGCGAACCGGGTCATGTCCGTCTCATCGACCAGCGCGACGTGCTCGAGCCGATGACGGCGTCCGTGTGCGGGCGGACGGTTCGAGCGGATGGCATGCGCATACGCGGTCAACGCCATGCGAACGGCGCGATCGCCGGTCGCGTGCGTCACAATCTGCCACCCCGCCGCGTCGGCGAGTCGGACGGCGCGGTTCAATTCGTCGGGATCCACGAGCACGTTCCCCGATTCGTCGGTGCCGGTGTAGGGATCGAGCAGCGCCGCCGAACGCGCGGGCAAGGTCCCATCTACCGTGAAGGCCAACGCGCCCACCTTGAAGAGCGGATCGTCCGGATAGCGCTTCCGGATCTCGTCGTAGCCGGCGAGGTCGGCTTCCTTCGCAACTCTGTGCGGCGTGACGGCGACGGAGCAGTACACGCGCAGCGTCATCTCGCCGCTGCGCCGCGCCTCGTCGAAGAGGTCCAGGTTCTTCTCGCACGAGTCGGCGGTATTTTGCGCGCTCGTGATGCCGTGCCGGTTGGCGGCGGCGATCGCGGCCCGCAGTGCCTGGGCCCGCTCCTCGCGGCCAGGCGGCGGAATCAGCGCCGCGACCGTCGCGGCCGCGGCGCCGCGCAGCACGCCGGACGGCTCGCCGCGGCGGCCCTCGCGCAGGATGGCGCCGTCGGCGGGCTCGGGCGTCCGCCTCGTGATCCCGGCAAGCCGCAGCGCACGCGAATTCACCCAGATCAGCCGATCGCCCTCGTCGGCCGCGTACATCAGCACCGGCCGATCCTTCACGACCGAATCGAGCATCTGCCGGGTGGGCAGCCCGTTCTTGAATTGATCCGGCGTCCAGCCCCGCCCGACCACCCAGGTCGCGCCGGGATTGGCGGCGCTCCAGCCGCGCACCCGGTCGAGGACGTCGGCCGTGGTCTCGGCGCCCTCCAGATCGGCCATCGCCATGCGCAGTCCGCCGCCGATCAGATCCACGTGGGCATCGTTGAATCCCGGAAACACCGCGCCGCCTTCGGCGTCGACGACGATGGTCTGGGGGCGCTGCAGGCGGGAGATCTCGCGGTTGCTGCCGACGCGAAGGATCTGATTGCCTCGCACCGCCACCGCTTCGGCGACGGTGCCCCGGCGATCGGCGGTGTAGACGGCAGCGTTGCGGACGATGAGGTCCACCGGCCCGTCGTTGTCATCGCGCTGCGCGCCGACGATCAGGCCGGCGATCAGGGTCGCCGCAACGATCGCGACGACGAGGTATGCGGTCAAGCGCGCCGCCATGGCTCCTCCGGGTCAGTCGGGTGCGTGTCTAACGCGTGTCTGTGGAGACGCGGCCGCGGCTGAAGGGCCGATTCTAACACGCAGGGCCGCGGTCCGCGGCCCGCAGTGCGCAGCCCGGAACGGCCTTCTCCACGTCGCTCCTGATCGGTTTTGTGAGAAGAAAAGGTGCTGATTACGGTGACGCTTTTGGCGCTGGCGCAGCCATCGGCGACCCCACCCGCTTGAGAAGCGCCTCGTAACGCGCGTGGCCGCGGAGCTCCCGCAGCGTGGGATCGACGCCGATGAACACGGCCCCGCCGACGTGGTGGTCGACCATCGCCTCGAGGCGGCGCACCGCTTCGTCGGTCTGGCCGAGCTTGACGTGGCAGATCGCGAATCCGAAGTACATGGCCGGCACGATTGGTTCGGACGCTTCCATCTGCGCGAGGCGCGTGCGCCAATAGCCGTCGGCGCCGTCCTTGTGGTACGCCTCGAGCAGGGCGGTCCCATCGAGCCGCATGCCCCAGGACCGCTGATCCGAGACCAGCCGCGCCGCATCCTCGAAGCGGCCGATCAGCTCGTACGAGCCGATGAGGATGTTGCCGGCTTCCTCGAGGCCGGGGACGAGGTCGCGGACCCGCAGCGCCTCGTGGATGGCTTCGCGATGCCGTCCGGCGAAATGGTGCGACCACGCCACGCCCATGTTGATGAAGGTCGAGATCGGATCGAGGTCGCGCGCCGCACGGGCTTCCTGCAGCGACTCGTCGAAGCGGCCGCAGGTGACGAGATACAGCGCATAGATCGAGTGTGCCACTGCGTGCTTCGGGTTGAGCGAGAGCGCCTGCCGGAGCTCGTGCTCCGCCGCCGGCCAGTCCCATTGCGCGAACAACCGCTCGAGCGCCAGCGTGACGTGGGCGTCGGCCTGGTCCGCGTCGAGCTCGAGCGCCCGCTCCGCCGCCGCCCGCGCGCGCGCGAATCCCTGCTGCGGATCGATGTGGCCGTAATAGGCCATCGCGCCATAGGTATCGCCGAGCCCGGCGTAGGCGAGCGGGTAGACCGGATCGAGATCGATGGCGTGCTGAAACTCCTCGAGCGCGCGCCGGAATCCGTCCATCGACCAGCTGTTCCAGTGATGCCGGCCCCGCAGGTACGCCTGATACGCCGCCGGGTTGACCGTCGAGCGCTTCCGCAGCTTCTTCTTCTGCGCCGTCGTCAGCTTGAGGCGCAGCGCCTCGGAGATCTGCCACGCGATCTCTTCCTGCACGGTCATCAGATCCCGCATGTTCTGTCGGAACTGCTCGCCCCACAGCTGCGACTCCGTGGTCGTGTCGACGAGCTCCGCCTGAATGCTCAGCGTGTCCTCGCGCTCGGTGACCCGGCCCGTCAGGATGGTCTTGACGTTCAGCGCCGCGCCGATCGCGGAGGGATCCACCTGCATCCCCTTGTATCGGAACACCACGCTCCGCGGCACCACCCGCACGTGCTCGAGCTGCGAGAGCGTGTTGATCACACTCTCGGTGATGCCGTCGGTGAGGTAGTCGAGCCTCGGGTCGGCGTTGTTCACGAAGGGCAGGATCGCGATCGACTTGCCGCGAGTGCGTGAAGCGCGCGGCACGCGGGCCGCCGATCCCGACACGGTGCCGCGGAGCGCTGCGGCAAGACCGATCGCCGACTCGAAGCGGCGCGCCGGATCCCGCTCGATCGCGCGCGCCACGATGCCGCGCAGCGCCTGCGGGGCGAGCGGATCCACGGTCGACAGGTCCGGCGCGGACTCGTGAAGCAGCTTGGCAATCTGCTCCTGCGGCGTCGCGCCGGTGAACAGCTGGCGCCCCGTGAGCATCTCGTAGAGCAGGCAGCCGAGCGCGAAGAGATCGGTCCGGCCGTCGACGCGCTCGCCGGTCACCTGCTCGGGGGACATGTATCCGAAGGTCCCGAGGACAACGCCGGCGGCGGTGTGCGCGACCGTCGGCCCTTCCGCAACCTCGAGCCGCTGCAGCGCCAGCCCGAAGTCGAGGATCTTGACGTGGCCATCGCTGGTCAGGAACACGTTCTCCGGCTTCAGGTCCCGATGGACGATGCCCTTGGCGTGTGCGGCGGCGAGGCCGTCGGCGATCGCGGCGGCGATGTCGACCGCTTCGCGCCACGGCAGCGGACCGGCGGCGATGCGCTCGCGAAGATTGCGTCCTTCGAGCAGCTCCATCACCGCGAACGGCACGCCGTCGGCGATCGCGAGCTCGTAGATCGAGAGGATGCCGGGATGGGTCAGCGAGGCGACGGCGCGGGCTTCGGTCTCGAAGCGCGATCGCATGACCGGATCGGAGGCGATGTGCGGGGCCATCACCTTCAGCGCGACATCGCGCCCGAGCCGGGTGTCGCGCGCGCGATAGACCACACCCATCCCGCCCGAGCCGACGGCCGAGACGATTTCGTATTGAGCGAGCCGGGAACCGGCGGTGAGGACCACGACTACGCCAGGCCTTCCTCGAAGAAGCGCCGCCCGCCTCCGCCCTGCGGGACTCCGGCGGAGCAGGGATCATGCACTACAATCCGTGGAGATTTCCGTCCATCATACACCCGCGGCATGAGGCCCTTCGGACGCGTCCCGCCTCCGTTTCTCCGCATCGTTGCCTGAGATCACCGGCCCGATCGTCGCCCTGGTCCTCGTGGCGGGCGCCGCGGCCGGCGGTCTTGGCTCGATGCTCGGGCTGGGGGGCGGCGTGTTCCTCGTGCCGTTCCTCAACGTCGCGCTCGGCTTTCCGCTCAAGGTCGCGTCGGGCGTCGGACTCATCACCGTCGTCGCCACCTCGAGCGTGATCGCACGCGGCACCGACCGCACCGGCGTTGTCAACCTGCGGCTCGGGATGGTCCTGCAAGTCGCCGCCGCCGCCGGCGGGTATTTCGGCGGCCGCTACGCCCGCCGCATTCCGGAACACCTGCTGCAGCTGATGTTCTCCGCCGTGACCGCCGCCATCGCCGCCATCGTGCTGTCGCGGCTCGAGCGCCGTAACGTCATTCTCGATACGTCGATCGACCCGGGTCCGTTCGGCGGCCGCTACTTCGACGGCGAATGCGGCCAGCCGATCGTCTACCGGACCCGGCGTCTCCCGGTCGCGTTCGGCGTCTCGCTCGTCGCCGGCAGCATCTCAGGCCTGCTCGGGCTCGGCGGCGGCATCCTCCAGGTGCCCGCGCTCAACGCGTGGTGCGGCGTGCCGCTGCGCGCCGCGGCCGCGACCAACGCCATCATGATCGGCATCACCGCGGCCGCATCCGCTCCCCTCTACTACGCACGCGGCGACATCGTCCCGCCGCTGGCCGCGGCCGCGGTGCTCGGCACGTTCTTCGGGTCGCGCGTGGGGTTGTGGTTCGGCGGCAGGGCGCGCGCGAAATGGCTCAAGATCCTGATGGCCGCCATCCTGCTGTTCGTGTCGGTCGTGTATCTCGCCAAGGCGTTATGAGCGGGGACGATCGCAGACCGGAATCGAGCGGCGAGCGGATCATCTCGGCGGTGATGCTGGCCGTGTTCTGGGCCGCGTTCACCTCCCTCGCCGCCGGCCTGCTGCTGTGGCTGTCGCAGCCGTCGAACGACGGGGGAGCGCTGGCCCTCGCCAGCGGCCTGCTCGGGCTGATCCTCATGCCCCTCCTGCGCGTGATCTCCACGCTCGCCACCGCCGCGGCGCGCCGCGACTGGCTGATGCTGGGGGCGACGATGATGGTGCTGGCGATTCTGATCGCGCTGACGCTGAGAGACGCCGCGAGGTTGTGACCTGACGGGGCGTCAAGGTAGAAGGCAGAAGGGAGAAGGGAGAAGGGAGAATTCAAAGAATTCGGCTTGAACGGAAATGTTCTGCCTTCTCCCTTCTCCCTTGTCGGCGACACCGTTTCAGCGACGGCTAGATCACGCCGTCGTGCTCGTACGCTTCCGGGCTGGTGGGGATTCCGGTGCCCTCCATCGAGCTCGTGACTTCCTTGAGTCGATCGTTCGCCGAGCTGCGCATCTTCTCGAGGAGCTCCGCAATCCGCTGCGCCTGGCGAACCACCGTCGCCAGGTCGCGCTGCAGGCCCGGGTCCGGATAGCCGCGCTCGAGCAGATCGCAGTGCCCCACGATGGTCTGCAGCGCGCTGTTGATCTCGGCGGCGATCGAGAGCATCACGTCGGCCATGGCCTCGGTGGTCCGGTACTTCCCGAGCAGCATGTGGAGCTGCTGCGCGACGTGGGCGACCGCGAGAATCTCCGCAATCGGCCGCAGCGTCTCGATGTCGGATTCCTGGAAGGACCGCGGGCGGCGCGATACCAGGTTGAGCGTGCCTACGCCCCGGCCGTTCGACACCAGCGGCACGATCAGCGCCGACTTGAAACCGGCGGTGAGCAGCACGTTGACGTCGAGGAGATCCCCATCCGCGTCGCCGACGTCGCTGATCAGCACCGGCTCCAGGGTGCGCACGACCTGCCCGATCGCCGTGCTCTCGACCTTGAACACGACATCGGGACGAGGACGGTTACGGCGCTCGTCCTCCTGGACGCGCGCGGTGAACGTCTCGAACTCCTGCCCGGACTCGGTGAGCAGCGCCAGGCCCACGCGGTCGCACTTGACCAGCCCCGCGATCCTGACCGCGAGCGCCTGGAACGTCAGCGCGACGTCCACCGAGCGCGCCACGATCTGCAGCATCGCGTTCTGGGTCTGCAGCTGCTGCACCTCGTCCAGCGTTGCCTGGTGCGCGGTCTCGCGCGCGGACAGGCGCTCGCTCAGCGATCCGATTCGCCGCGACGCCAGGACCGCGAGCGACAGCACGACGATCCAACCGGCCACGAAGTAGATCAGCCGCGGCGCGCCGTCGGCGTCGAAGCGCGCCAGGCCCCACAGCGTGAGCTGGACCACGGCCAGTCCGGCGACCAGCCCCCAGATCACGCCGAGCTGACGCCGGCCCCGCGGATTCGTCATCTCCCTCACGTGTCGCTGAAACAAGAATGATACCCGGTGCCGGCCCCTTCCTGATCGACGAACGCACGAAGCGCGGCGTCCCGCTCCGCCGCCGGGACCAGCGGAAAAGTTCGCAGTACGTGCTCGAATTCCTTTGTCTTCAGCCCATACAGGCACGCGACGAGGCCATTCAGCTCCGCCACGACCCGCTCGTCTCTTTCCAGCGTGAGCGAATGCGCACACGCCGCCACCCGCATGAACCGCCGGTCGAGGCGCGACGGTTTCGGAACTGGCAGCCGCGACACGATTGCGGTGGTGACGTGCGTGCCCACGCGCATCCGGATCAGGAAATTCGCCACGTAGCTGTTCAGCACTCCACAGAGGAAGGCCTGGGCCTCGTCTTCGAGGGGAGTCTTGAGGCAGAACAGCGTATGAGTGGTCACGACGCCCGCCGGGATGATGGCGGCGATGAGCGTCATGCGATTGCCCGCCGCCGCCACGTCGCGGTACGCGAGCCGGCGCCTATGGAAGGTCCGTTCCGGCTCGAGGAGCCGGCCGGCCTCGTCCGGGGCGATCCGGAACCGGGCCTCTTCGGCGGCCACCCGAAAGGCGTTGACCTGTTTGCCCTCGATCACGGGCATGCCTGACCGGGCTGTGAAGTGCGGTCGATCGTCGGTCGCGTTCAGCTCCCGACCGAAGCGCGCCGCCCAACCGTCGGACGCCGACACTGCCGGAACGCTGGCGGTCACCGCCGTCAGGATTCGGAGATCCAGTTCCGCGCGAACCTCCGGTACTGCGAGCGACTCGCCGCTGACGCGCTCGAGGAGCGCGCGCGAAAGACCGAGCGTGCCGGGATCGGCGCCCGTATCGGGCACCCGCTCGAGCGCTTCAGTCGAACCCACTCCGCTTCTCAGCGGCACCTCGACTGTCTTTCCGGGGGTTCGGAAGGTGAGGAGGAGAAACCGCAGACCACGATGAATCGGAAAGATGCCGCCCCGGTTGTCGATGGTGGTGAACGTCTCGACGTGCGCGTGCTCGAACAGATGCCGCCGCAGCACGCCGCTGCCGTGATCGCCCGCGAACCCCGCCGGCAGGATCAGCCCGCAGCGAGCGTGACGCTTCAATAGTCCGAGCCCTCGCTCGAAGAACAGCTGGTAGAGGTTGGCGTGACCATCGCCCTGCAGCCGGTAGTGTCCCGATCCCTTCGCAAAGGCCATCACGCCGGCCCGCGAATCGCCCTCGCCTCTGAGCATCTCCCATGGAGGGTTGCCGAGAACGACGTCGAAGCCGGCGTCGGTCAGCGGCAGGCCTCGTTCGTCGTAGAAGATCTCCGGGAACTCGAGACTCCAGTGAAAGACGCGCGCGGCGGCCGCCGCCGCCCGGCCCCCTGCCACGAGCGGCGCGGCCACGTGCTCCGGCAGCGGGCCGGCGCCCCGGACGACATGATCGCGGAGCGCGGGAAAGGATTTGTCGCC
>Ga0075423_10000262_pt1 | contig 39808 bp, 45 predicted proteins | sample SoiMethybrSBSTD2_FD_80114 | JGI IMG/M metagenome (GOLD analysis project Ga0075423, IMG submission 80114) | Bulk soil microbial communities from a Populus tree surrounding site in Tennessee, USA - Soil MetaG P. TD hybrid SBSTD2 | ecosystem: Environmental > Terrestrial > Soil > Tree plantation...
ACCCGAGCTGCGCGCGCCATGGCGTTATGAAGGGCCAGATCGATATCACTGCGCGCCTGATATGGATTTTCGAGAAGCTGGGCTGGGCCTGGGATGTTCGCTGGCCGGACATGGACAAGTTCAACAAGAAGCTAGCGGCGGCCTAACGGCAGCTTCGCGACGTTCTGGCCGCGGCTAGCGTATATCTGTGTCTGCTGCCGCGACCGACGCATGGGCTGCTCATGCCGCGGGCGTGCAGCGGCTTCTCGCGAGCTATCGGTCTATCCCAGAAAACGCCACGGTTCGGCTGGCCAAACCCACGTCGAACCTGTTCCGGGCGCGGGCCAAGAACACTGTCAAGGGCTTGGACACTTCTAGGTTGACGGGCGTTATCGCGGTCGACGCCGACGCCCGGACCGCCGATGTGGCCGGGATGTGCACGTATGAAGACCTCGTCGCCGCCACGCTCCCCTACGGGTTGGCGCCGCTGGTGGTTCCGCAGCTGAAGACGATCACGCTCGGCGGAGCCGTCACGGGACTCGGTATCGAGTCCACATCGTTCCGCAACGGCCTTCCGCACGAGTCGGTGCTGGAGATGGACATCCTAACCGGCACCGGTGAGGTGCTAACCGCGTCGCCCGACCAACACGGCGATCTCTTCAGTGCGTTTCCGAATTCCTACGGGACGCTCGGCTATTCGGTTCGTCTCAAGATCGAGCTGGAGCCAGTCAAACCGTTCGTTGCGCTCAGGCATCTGCGTTTCGGATCGCTGCACAATATGGTCGCCACGATGGACCGGATCATCGAGACGGGCGGCCTGGACGGCGCCTCCGTCGACTACCTCGACGGCGTCGTGTTCAGCGCCGATGAAAGCTACCTGTGCGTCGGCCTTCAGACCTCGACCCCCGGGCCGGTCAGCGACTACACCGGCCAGCAGATCTACTACCGCTCCATCCAGCACGATAACGGCGAGAAGCATGACCGGCTCACCGTTCATGACTATCTCTGGCGGTGGGACACCGACTGGTTTTGGTGCTCGCGGGCGTTTGGCGCGCAGGACCCGCGCATCCGTCGGCTCTGGCCGCGGCGTTACCGGCGCAGCAGCTTCTACTGGAAGCTCATCGGCTACGACCAGCGGTTCAACATCGTCGACCGCCTCGAAAAGCGCAACGGCCGTCCGCCCCGCGAGCGCGTCGTCCAAGACGTCGAGCTGCCGATCGAACGCACCGCCGAGTTCCTCGACTGGTTCTTGCACAACGTGCCTATCAAGCCTCTTTGGCTGTGCCCGCTGCGGCTGCGCGGTGACGACGACTGGCCGCTGTATCCCCTCCGCCCCCACCAGACATACGTCAACGTGGGCTTCTGGTCGTCGGTGCCGGTCGGTCCCGACTGGCCGTCTGAGGAGGGTCACACCAACAAGCTCATCGAGCGCGCGGTCAGCGAACTGGGCGGACACAAGTCGCTGTATTCCGAGGCGTTCTACTCCCTCGACGAGTTTGATGAGCTCTATGGCGGTGAAACGTACAAGACAGTGAAGAAGACCTACGATCCTGACTTCCGGCTGCTGGACCTGTATGCCAAGGCGGTGCAACGACGATGACCACATTGAGGGACAAAACATCACAGGCGGCGCCGGCCAGGAAGCTGACATTGGCCGAGATCCTCGAGATATTCGCCGCCGGCCAACTGCCGATCAAGTTCTCGGCGTACGACGGCAGTACCGCAGGACCCGACGATGCCGAGCTCGGGCTGAAGCTGCTCACTCCGCGCGGTACCACGTACCTGGCCACCTCACGCGGAGATCTAGGGCTCGCCCGGGCCTACGTTTCCGGCGACCTCGAACTGCACGGTGTGCACCCGGGTGACCCCTACGAGTTGCTCAAGGCGCTGGCCGAGGGAATGGAGTTCAGGCGGCCGTCGCCGCGAGTCCTCAGCAATATCGTCCGGTCCATCGGGTTGGAGCACTTCAAGCCCATCGCACCGCCGCCGCAGGAGGCGCCGCCCCGCTGGCGTCGGATCGCAGGAGGCTTGCGGCACAGCCGGACCCGTGACGCGGAGGCCATCCGCCACCACTATGACGTGTCCAACACGTTCTACGAGTGGGTTCTTGGCCCGTCGATGACCTACACCTGCGCCTGCTACCCAGACCCCGCCGCGACGCTGGAGGAGGCGCAGGAGAACAAATATCGGCTGGTGTTCGAGAAGCTACGCCTGAAGCCGGGCGACCGGTTGCTCGACGTCGGCTGCGGCTGGGGCGGCATGGTCCGCTACGCAGCCCGGCACGGGGTGAAGGCCATCGGCGTCACGCTCTCGAAGGAGCAGGCGACGTCGGGGCAGACCATGATCACCGACGAAGGCCTGGCCGACTTGGCCGAGATCCGCCACGGCGACTACCGTGAGGTGCCTCAGTCCGGTTTCGACGCGGTGTCCTCGATCGGGCTGACTGAGCACATTGGTGTCGGTAATTACCCCAGCTACTTCCGGTTCCTAAAGTCCAAGTTGCGCACCGGCGGGCTGTTGCTCAACCACTGCATCACCCGCCCGAACAACCGGACGCGGTCGTCGGCGGGCGGATTCATCGACCGCTATGTCTTCCCCGACGGCGAACTGACCGGCTCCGGCCACATCATCAGCGAGGCCCAGGATGTCGGTTTCGAGGTCGTACACGAAGAGAACTTTCGCCGTCACTACGCGCTTACGCTGCGCGACTGGTGCCGCAACCTCGTCGCCCACTGGGACGAAGCCGTCGAAGAGGTCGGGCTGCCAACCGCCAAGGTGTGGGGCCTTTACATGGCCGGGTCACGGCTGGGCTTCGAGACGAATGTCGTTCAGCTTCACCAAGTCTTGGCGGTCAAGCTCGACTCCCATGGAAGCGACCGCGGTTTTCCGCTGCGACCGTGGTGGACGCCCTAGGCGAGCTACCAATTTCGTCCCAGATGCTCTCGAACGAGGGCTCCTTCCTCGCGCGAGCCGCATTGACCCGGCTCTCGTCCAAGCCATGCGCCGCCGCCAGCCTCGCCGTCACATGGCCGATGGGTTTCTACGGCGGATCTCCGGGCTGGATGACGGCCCAGTGGGCCAAGCGGCTCCGCGAGCCTGCGACGCTTCTTTGATGTTGCGCCGTAGGGAGGACGCGGCGGTCCATGGCGAGGCGCAGCTGCAGCGGAGTCCGTCCTCATGCAGGTGGGCCAAGATATCGCCAGCGATCGCATGAACCCTGCGATTGCTGCGTTGGCTGTGCCAGCACCGGCGCCGCGGTTTCCCGGTCATGACAACGCCATCGGAGCAGCTCCCGTCTGGATCAGGACCGTTGGTGCGGGGCGAGTCACTGCTCGCATGGTCACTGATCCGCCGATTGATCGAGGAACACCTGCGCCGACCACCTCTGTACGAGCGGGTGCCCACGGTGTTGCGGGACCTGACGCAGCATGAGCTCGGGGCTTTAGTGATGATCAGCCGTGGGTTGGCCAATGATCAGATCGCGAAAGCACTAGTCGTCAGCGAGGCCACTGTCAAGACCCACGTCAACAGGATCTAGGCAGAAATGACGCTGTGCAGCCGAGCGCACGCGGATGTCCTCGCGTACGAGTCGGCTTGGCCCGTCCAGGAGAGCTAAGGCTGAGAGGCTACGCCGCTTATTGATCTTGCTGTGACCGTTGGTGCGTTGCGAGGCGTACCGCAATCGCGGCGATCCAAGCGAACACGGTGATGATCGCCATCAGGAATGTGGCGTTGCCCCAAGGCAAGAACAGGAAAACAACAAACAGGCGCCGTAGCCGGGAGAGACAGGACCGCAATAGGCCGCCAGCACGCCCATCGTGATGAGCAACAAGAACAGCCGGTGCGCGATCTGCCGGATGCTCAAGCCCGCGTGATGCAGATCGGCGATCTCGATCCGCTCGTCCTGCGACAGGAACCTCGCGCTAATCTGACGCACCGCCAGCCGCTCCAGCGCAGATACCGATCCGACGACCTGACCGTGGCGGTAAGTCTGGTAACCGCGTGACCAGTTGTTCCCCGTGGTACGGGAAACTCCGACCTAACGAGCCGCGGCGAGGATGCTCCATCCTCGTTCGCGTAGTTCCATGAACCGCTGACGCTTGGCCGACTGCGGACGCCGCCCCGGCCCCGTCCTCACACGACGAGAGGACGACAACACAACCTCCAGAGTCTAGGAAGTGTTGCGACCGTCGATAGAAACCACCCAAAGTGAAATCTGACCAGTTCCGGGTTCGTTCGGAGTCGGCCGTGTCGGCTGCGAGCCGGCCGAGGTCTCGGTTCTTGAGTCGGTAGAAGTCGCCTCGGAAGGAGACGACTTCGATGACACTGATCCGGAACGTGAGCCGAGAATTCGCATCTAGCTGCATTGGTGTCAGCGGTCCCTGGCCATGCGCGAGCCGCCACATATGAGGGTTCATGCCGTGCATGAGGTCGATGCGGCAGCGTTGCTGTCAGGGCATCCTCGAGAGCCGCGCGATCACTCTGCGCCGGGGCTTGGTAAGTCCAGACCTGATTGGGCGTCAGCCCCAAGTCGCGAAACTGACTACAGACCGGCTAACCGGCGTAGATGCCCTCCAGGAGCTGCCGCCGCACCTCGGCTGGTAGCCGTCGCGCCACACCGAATGCTTTCGGAGTCGCGGTGTGGCACTCCGGCATAGCGTGCAACGACAGCCGCTGCCCACCGATGTGTCGTCGCGCGGGTGGTCACGAACGTAGTGGCCTGGCTTCTGAGGCTCAAAGCGCTGCTCATGCGACTACGGACGACAGAGGCCGGGGACGCTGATTGCCCCGGCCTCTGCTATTCACCTACCCCGCGCTAGCTTGCGATCACGCCGAGTCGGTTCCGATTAAGCCGTAGTTGGTGGGGTAGATGACTAGTACCCCGAGAGAGTAGAGAGCCCGGTCCCCGTCGGGCTCTCCTTATTTCCAGCCAGGCAGGGCACGCTAATTCGATGTTTGGACAGCCGACAGTCGGGTACAGCTCGATTTCACCGCTGGAGTTGTAGCCGCACGCCCTTCCAGATGCCCTACACCCCCAGCGAAAAGCACCCGCCGCTGTCCGCGCGGCTCGGCCGGGGCTTGGTGCGAGAGCCTCCGGGGCACGGGGAGCCACCGCAACAGGGGCGCTTCGGGGCTACTCATCCCCAGATGATCTCGGTCCAGCGATAGCCCTGCCGCCAAGAAGCCTCGACCCTCGTCCTCTCTCTCCGGTCGGAGTCTCAGCGCCCTTAGGTCTGTTGATTTCTGCGCGAAGCTTCTGCGAGTACGCGGCACTTGGCCCAGGTGGACGGCGAACGCGTCGTAACCGAAACGAAGACGGCGAAGTCACGCCCCATTAACCGAGCATCGTAAGGACGGAATACTTGCCATGATCAGATCAATGTCCGCCTCGACCTTCGAACTCAACCCTGTGGATGTTCCAGGCAAATCCGCCACGGGACAAGAGGTGGTCGGCGATGCAGGTCGCAGTGATCTGGCAGCCGGTGCAAACCACCCAAGAATGCTCTGGCTGGGCTTTGGCAACCGAACGGTCCTCAGCAACCTTGCACCCCAAAGGGGGTCACCGCTACCCGGCACGCCAGCGAGAGTGCCTAGCTGATCCCAGAGGTGTCGATGCGCGACATAATGCGGTCGGCATCGCGGCCGAGGCGGCGCAGCTGCTCTGCGGATAGCACGTCGATGACGAGGGATCGCACATGTGCCACGTGTCCGGGCGCTGCTTCGGCGAGTGTCTCGAAGCCCTCTTCGGTCAAGATCGCGTCGTCCGCAACGACGACCAAGCCGACATCGTCGCGGCTCGCGGCGCGACCCCGATGGTGGTCGACCTCTACGATCGAGCGGCGGTGGTAGGCGTCTTCGGTGATGCGGATGCGGCCATTCACACCGCAAGTCCGGGTGACGCCACCAGTGCCGACCTGGACTCTGCCGTGGTCGACGCGGCGACCGACGCGTACGCCGGCACCGGCAAGGCATACATCGAAATCAGCGGCACGTGGGTCTACGGCACCAATCCCTCGATCAGCGAGGAGTCCCCGTTTCAGGCGCCGGCCCTGGTGGCGTGGAAGGAAGCGATCGAACGCCGAGTGCTTGGCGCGAAGGGCATGCGCGCAGTGGTCGTCGTGTCTGGCACCGCATACGGTGACGGCGGCGGAGCGATTCCGGAGCTCTTGCTCGGCTCGCCCCGAGACGACCAAGGCAACTTGCTCATGCTCGGCACCGGAGAGCAGCACTGGGCGCCAGTCCATGTTGCCGACCTCGCGGACTTCTTCCGCCGGGTCTTGGAACATGACACGGCCCGTGGCTACTACGTCATCGGTGATGGATTGAATCCGACCGTCGCCGAACTCACCGAGGCGGCCGCCGTGGCAGCTGGAGCGCACGGAGCAGTTCCCGGCTCCGACGAAGAGGCTCGGAACCGGCTAGGCGACTACTTCGCCGAAGTCCTACTGCTCGATCAGGGCACCGTCGCCGCCAAGGCCCGGGCCGAGCTCGATTGGTCCCCGACCCATCCAGGACTCATCGAGGAATTCCTCCACGGAAGTTACCGCCATTAACGATCAGATCAGGCGACTCTGCCGTCGGTGATCATGCCCTAAGGCAGGGGTGTTGCCCGTCGATGCGTGAAGGCCGTTGCCGCTCTCACGGCTGACTGAGGCTGGTCTACTTCGACCGCGCTCAAGATCAACCGTGTCACGACCTCCGGCTGGGAGACCGTGGACGCGTGCGAGGCCGTCACCTCCTCGATCCGCGCGTTCCCCCTCTCGGCCATGAATCGCTGCCCCGCCGGCGGGATGGCCCAGTCCTCGACGCCGAGCAGATAACACGAGGGGATGGACCGCCATGTGGCGTCGGCCCGCGCGCCGGTGACGGCAAACCCCTGGTTGCGCCGCGAACGGCGGATGAGCTGTCGGTCTCCCAGAGCATGCCGAGCAAGTACCTTGAGGCAATCCTTGGTGAGTTGCGCCGTGGTGGGCTGTTGCTTAGCCAGCGCAGGCCCGACGGTGGCTATCCATATCGTGAACGGCTCAGGCTTCGCCAGGCGGCCCCGTGTCGAAGTGGCGCGGTTGCACGTTTCGTGTGACCTCTACGTTCCTTCCCGATCAGGCGTAGCGCATGTGAGGTTGAGACCGCCCCGCACACGACGTGCTTGCGCGCCGGGTGAGCGGTCGGTAGGACGTCGCCGCCTTACCGGTCGTTTCTGGTCAGGGTGGTTCTTGTGTGAACTAATCGGTCGCCGCGGAGGCGGTAGGAGCCGACCTGAGTTGGCGGGGGCAGGTAAAGGTGCAGGCTGACGGCCGGTCGCGGCGCGTCGTTTCTGAGCATGTGGATGTGTCGACCATCGAATGCGCGCACGCACTCCCGTCCTGGGCGTACTGCTGGGCGAAGGGCTTGGGCGAGGGTTGACTGTCGAGTCGTACGTCGGCTCGTTGCTCGGTCAGAATGCCTTGGAGTATTACGAACGCGCCGTCGCTACCGCCGTGATCGTGCCAGCCGGTGTGCTGACCGTGCAGCCAGGTGAGCAGCCAGGCTTCGTATTGGCCGTCGGCATCGAGAGAGATGCGATATCGCGAGATCGCGTCGAACCGGATGAGGCCCTCCCACCGCGACCGGTTGGCGGCGAGTTGTAGTGCTGTTTTGGTGACATCGACGTTTGGCGGGGCTGTCGGGGCCGCCGCCGGATGGGCCGGTGGAGTGCCGTAACTTGTCATGGCAGTGATGTCAGCTGTCTACCCGTTGTTGGTAGGAACCCCGGCCAGTTGCCGAGCGCCAGTCTGAGAAGTCTTCGCCGGTGATTTTCTCCAGGAGAGTGATGTCGTCGTCGAACTCACCGAGGAGTGCCTGCCGTTGCTCGATGCTCAGCTCGGGCCGATGTTGAGGTCCGCTGAGTCGTCTCGCGGCCAGTAGGGGACGGCTGGCGTGTCGCCAGACCTGCGGTGGGGCGTACTGCCCGAGCCAGGCGCCGGCGGTGAGTGCTCGACCGGTAATCCATGTCTTGGGTCCACGACCGACAAAGCGTCGCGAGTTGTCGGCCGGTGTCGATGTGACCGCCGACGGGTCGATGCGAAGGAAGTCGGCTACCCGCGCAAGCGTGGGTGCGGGTGTCGACACCAGGTCGCGGTACCGAAAGACCAGGATCCGTTCGCGATCGCTCCGACGGGTCAGGTCCTCGAGTTGCTCGCCGTAGCGGCCGAGTTGCCGGTAGTGCCAGAAGGGGGCCCATCCTGCGGCGATGCGCTTGGTCTCGGCGTCGCAGGCTGTGAGGAAGTCGGCCTCTGGTTCGAGTCCGTCAACCCAAAGGTGCATCCAGTTGGAGTAAGCGCGGTCGATCGGGTCGCGGATCACCGCGATGAGTTTGACGTCAGGGAGTTCTTCGCTGATTCGGCGCCGGGCGTCTGCGCTGTACAGGTAGAAGGGGCAGCTCTCAAGTCGCACTTGACCGTTCGAAGCGTCGGCGAACAGTTTCTCGTAGTCGTTGCGGCGCCAGATCCACTCCTGCTGGCTGTGGGCATCGCCGGGTCCGCAAAACGCCGGTGGAGGTGCTTCGCCGCATAGGTAGAACTTGGATTCCTTCACCGTACTGGCGTAGATCTGAGGGTGCCGAGATAGGGCGGCATGGAGTGCGGTCGTGCCAGCCTTCGGAGCCCCCACAATGAGCGCATCCGGACGATGTTGTCTGGCCTGCGTGCCGATGGAATAGGTCATGTCGGGATCGCTTTCGGGTGGGGAAGCCACATTGCTGGGTGGCGCAGGTCACGGGCTCCCTGGGGCCAGGAGCGGCGGCGCACTCGGGCCGCGATGGCGTCGAGCGTGTCGACGGGCCGGTGGTCGCACGCCAATCAAGCTCGCTTCGGACAGTGTCACCCGCGCAAACACCTCCAGCATGGCTTGATGGGGGGCGACCCATAGTGACGGCAGCTGGTTGCGCGGGTCCTGATCGGCCGGGGTGCTCGGCTGGGTCCCGTCAGCCAATGTGAGAGGACCGTCGATGGCACAGATGATCTCACTGAGCGTTATCGTGTCTGCCGGTCTGGCCAGCTGAAGACCGCCCGCCGGGCCGCGTCGGATCTTGATGAATCCGGCCCGCCGAAGCTCGGCGACGATCGTCAGCAGGTAGTTGTACGACAGATCCAGCTTTTCAGCGAGGGCGTTCGCCGGAACCGTCGAGACATCTGAGTCGGCGAGTGCGACCATTGCCTGGAGGGCGTAGTCGACACGAGCTGTCACATGCACGGGTCGCTACGCTCACATCGATTATCGCCGCGTCGCCGACGCCGGTCGACGGAATTCAGGTGCGGGAGGGCTAAACAAAAGATCACGCTCGGTCGCCTGAGCCGGCGAGTTCGCTGACGGGCTCGACCTCCCCGATGCTGTCCGCGGACCGAACCGGGATTTGGGACGCTCCTTCGACTGGCTTGATCCATACTGGCGCGCCGTCCTCCAATCGCTTCGCCGTCGCCTCGGCTCTGGTCAACGTGATCAGCACCGGCGGCGCGTCAGCCGCCTCGGCCAGGGCCACCTCCAATCGGACTTCGAAACCCACACGGCTTGACCCGACGATCCGTCCGGCGTAGGAGCCGGGGAATGGCACGGCGACCACTTCGATGTCGTGCGGGCGGACCAGTCGGCCGTCCAGCACCGTGACGGGGCCGAGGAAGCTCATCACGAACTCCGACGCAGGTGTGTCATAGAGCTCGTGCGGGCTGCCGATCTGCTCGATCCTGCCGTCGTTGATGACTACGATCTGGTCGGCGACCTCCAGGGCCTCCTCCTGGTCGTGGGTGACGAACACTGTGGTCACGTGGACCTCGTCATGGAGTCGGCGCAGCCAAGCGCGGAGCTCCTTGCGGACCTTGGCATCCAGCGCGCCGAACGGCTCGTCGAGCAGCAGTACCGTCGGCTCGATCGCCAGCGCCCGGGCCAGCGCCATCCGCTGCCGCTGACCGCCGGATAGCTGCGACGGAAGCCGGTCTGCGAACTGGGCCAGATGCACCAGGGCGAGAAGCTCCTCGACCTTGGCCGCGATCTCCTTCTTGGGCCGCTTCCTGATCTTGAGGCCGAAGCCGACGTTGGCCGCCACATTCATGTGCCGGAACGCCGCATAGTGCTGGAAGACAAAGCCGACGTTGCGTTTTTGTGCCGGCAGGTCGGTGGCGTCGGTTCCTTCGATTTCCACCGTGCCGGTGTCGGAGAGTTCGAGGCCGGCGATGATCCGGAGCAGGGTTGACTTGCCGCCGCCGCTCGGTCCGAGTAGCGCGGTGAGCTGGCCGGACGCGATGTCGAGGTTAATGTCGGACAGTGCGGCAAAGTCGCCGAACTGCTTGCCGACACCAGAAATCTTGATGCTCATGGCTGGTTCTCCTTGGGACGCAGGCTGGTTACGACCACCAAGGCGAGGACGGCGATCAGGGCCAGGATGAAGGACGCGGTGTAGGCGGTGATGGTGTTTTCGACGCCGAACTGCTGATAGCGCTCTTCGACCAGCAATGTCGCGGTCTGCGTGCGCATCGCCACCCCGCCGGAAACGATCTTGACTGCACCGAACTCGCCCAGTGAACGGGCCAGGCTGAGCACCACGCCGTACAGCAGGGCCCACTTGATCGCCGGCAGGGTAATCCGCAGGAAGGACTGCAGCGGCGAGGCACCGAGGCTGCGGGCCGCCTGTTCCTGCTCGGTGCCGATCTCGGTCAGCACCGGGACGAGCTCGCGGATCACCAGCGGCAGGCTGACGAAGGCGGTTGCCATGATCATTCCTGGTGGGGCATAGATGATCTGCAGACCGGCCGACTCCAGCGCACGCCCCATCCAACCGGTGCGTCCGCTGTAGACCAACAGCAGGGCCAAACCAACCACGATGGGTGACACCGACAGCGGCACATCGATCATCGCCGACAAGGCCCGGCGCCCTGGGAATGTGTACCGCACCAGCAGCAGTGAGATGACGATGCCGAAGGCGGTGTTGATCAGCACCGCCCAGAACGCGACCGAGAGGGTCAACTTGAACGCAAAGACCACTTCCGGCTGCTGCAGGGCATCCAGTACCGGCGCCAGACCTTGGGAAAATGTCGCCTTCGCCACCAGCGCCACGGGCCAGATCACCAGGAGGAACAGATAGGCGATCACCACCACTCGAAGCACCCATCGGAACGGCGAGCGGCTCCGGACGGTGAGCACCTTCCCGCGAGACGGCGTCGTCGACGGCGCCGGTCTGGCCAGCGTGTCAGACATGACGGGCCACCCTTCGAGAGATGATGTCGAGCACGACGATGACCAGGACCGCCACGACGAGCAGGATCGAGGCGACCGCCGCGGCCTCGGTCAGCTTGTCACCCTCGACGTAGGACAAGATGCGGACCGACGCGACCTCGGTGGAGTAGGGCAGGTTGCCCGACAGCAGCACCAGCGAGCCGTACTCGCTGATTCCCCGGGCGAAGCTGAGTGCCGCGCCGGAGGTGATCGCCGGCGCGAGCGCCGGCAGGATGATCGACCGAAATGTGACGTACCGACTCGCGCCGAGAGATGCAGCCGCCTCCTCCACCTCCGGTTCGAGCTCGAGCAACACCGGTTGCACGGTCCGGACGACGAACGGCAGGGTGACGAAGAGGAACGCCAGGAAGACCGCGACGCGGGTGTTCGCCCAGTCGACTCCGAGCGGGCTGGATGGCCCATACAGGCTGAGCAGGACCAGCCCGGCCACGATGGTGGGCAAGGCGAACGGAATGTCGATGACCACCTCGAGGAATTGCTTGCCCCAGAACCGGTCACGGACCAGCACCCAGGCAATGGCGGTGCCCATCACGATGTTGACCAACGTCACCAACAGCGCCTGGCTGACCGTCAACCGTAGAGCAGCGGCGGTCTGCGGACTCGTCAGTGCGTCCCAGTACGCCTGCCAGCCACCCGAGGATGCCTGAACCAGTATCGCGATCAGCGGGATGAGGACGAGCAGGCTAAACCACAACATGGTGATGCCCAACCCGAGCCCGGCGACCGGAGTGAGCGCCGTGGTCCGGCGACGCCGCCACCGACCACGACGGTTCGGTGACGGCGCGGCGTCGGGCCGTTCAACCAGCGGCGCGACGGCCGAGGCGGTCACTGTGACTTACCCGTCGCCTTCTGGATCTGCGGCACGATCCCGGATGCCTCGTCGAAGAACTTAGCGTTGACCGCATCCCAGCCGCCGAGGTCGGCGATGGTGAACAGCTCACTCGGCACCGGGAACGGTTTCGCCGGATCGTTCGCACCCTCGACGGTGCCGACCGGGGTGCCCTTTACCACTGGCCGGAATCCCTTTTTGACGAACTCCTCCTGACCGGCCGTGCTCAACACGAAGTTGAGGTAGTCCTTCGCCTTGGGGTTGGCCTCCTTCAAAACGGCTCCTGGGTTCTCGATCTTCAGCGTCGCGTCCGGGACGATGTAGTCGAAGTCCTCACCGGATTGCCGCGCAAGGATGGCCTCGTTCTCGTAAGAGATCAAGACGTTGCCCGATCCCTGGAGGAAGGCGTTCGTGGCGTCGCGGCCGCTTCCGGGAAGTGCGACCACATTGTTGAAGAACTTAGTTAGATACGCCTTGGCCTCAGCCTCGGTGCCGCCGTTGGCGATCACCTGCTGATAGGCGGCCAGGATGTTCCACCGGGCCGAACCTGACGACGCCGGATTCGGTGTAATGATCTTGACCCCAGGCTTGACCAGATCGTCCCAGCCCTTGATGCCCTGCGGGTTGCCCTTCGGAACGACGATGACGACGGCCGAGTCGGTGACGATGCCCTTCGTCGGACCGTCCTGCCAGCTCGCATCAACCAGTCCAGCCTTGACGAGGCGGCTCACATCGCCCTCAAGAGAAAAATTGACATAATCCGCCTTGAGCCCGTTTACCACGGCCCGACTTTGATCACCCGAAGCGCCGTAGGACTCCTCCCAGACGACACCCTTGCCCTCTGGAGTCTCGGCGAACTTCTTCTCAGCTGCGTTGTTGGCCTCCTTCGGCACGGCGTAGCCGACCAAATGGAGGGTCGTTGTGCCCGAGCCGTCCGAGGCGGGTTGCGCCGCTCCCCCGACACAGCCTGACAGCGTCGCAGTCACACCCAGGGTGATCGCGCCCGCTGCGGCTTGAAGCACTCGGCGTCGCATAATTGACATATCCGATCCTGACTCCTGATAAGGTAAATCTTCCCTATTCCTAGTAGTACAACCGAGAATGTAGACAAGTTCTGACAGCGTCCACTCCGGTGTTCAGAATGTGAGACGGGCGAAATATCGGATCAGCTGATCTCTGTGGGAGCGATTGTTGTGAGGCGCCGCAGCGCACCTCAGCCAGATCATCTCGGGTCGATCTACGGCGTCCGCCCGCCGCGATCCTGCGTACGACCAATTTCACGGCGTGAGAATCCGCGATTCTCAATCTTGGTCAAGGACTCCGACGAGACGCTGCCGTCTTCAATTTGTTCCAGCTTCTCCAACTCGTTCCAGCACACCGGACAGTGTGCCGGAAACCCCCAGACAAACGGATCAACGAGTGGAGCTTCCTCGAGGCTGAGCCAGCACAAACGAGATGTTGTTGCATGCTTCGCAGGTCTCCGGAGGGATCACACCAAGTCGCATCAAACGGACGAAGATCCAGCAGCCCATACAAAACGCGAAGGCCGACTCCAGACCCGCTGCCACGATCATGAGCCCGAGCAAGGCCTGGGTTGCCATCGGAAACCCTAAGGCCAAGACACACACGGCGGCAGTCGTCACGACCAACCCCATCCCCTGCGCAAAACGCTTCGGCGGACCCGGCACCAGCTTGGGCATCCCAAGGCGCGGCGCCACCAGCCTGGTGGCCACCTGGCCAAGCGGGCTCAGTCGTGGACCTGTGAGCACTCGTGCCACAAACCCCAGAGCGATCAACACCGTGAGCCAAAGCCATCGATCACCGGCAGTGAGACTCAGTACCAAAGTGACCGAACACAACAGCAAGACACCGCCGGCGACGGTGCGAGCCGCCTTCTCATTGACCGGGTTCGGGAACCCGATGATCTTCCGTCCAGCGCCCGCTGATGCGTCGACCCCGACCGACATTTGTCTGCCTTCCCTGTAGGAATAGTTGCCATGATATCGCTCGGCTCGGACGGCTATCCCCGCGCGGCTGCGCTCAGTTGGCCATGCATGGCTTGATGGTGGGCCGCTGCCCCTGATTGTGTCGAATGCGATCTTGTGCGTTTCGTACTGAGCACCTGTGCGCCGGGTATCGAACTCATGCGGGACGAGCCGAGACTGCGCAAATATGGAAGTTTCGTAAGCCAATTGATGACCCGCTTACGTCCGCGATCGCCATCAACTTAGCAAACCAGATATTCCCTATAGTGCGGGATTTGGCCGGTCCGGCAGTGCTTACGATCGTTCAGGTCATTACGCCGCCACCCGTCAGCCGAAGAGGAGTCGAGGTGAACGAACTGCTATACCGCAGGCTCCATGTCCACTTGCGGCGTACCGGCAGCTCAGCCTGTTTCCCAGCCCGCTGATTCGAGCCTGCTCGCGGCGGCTGTGGGGCACGGTTGTCATGCACGCTCGGGCCCCTCCCGCCTGATCGGGGCGGTGCACACGGTTGTCGGTCATAGCGCGCCACCAGCGCTCGCTTAAGCGAGGTCCCTAATCCTCGGCAGGGCATTGGACGGCAAGGACAGGCGAGTACTGCGTCAACGGCTTTGCCGCCATTAATCAGGTCTATTGCCGACTATTCGGATAGGTTTTCTTGCGTGATTGTTCTGGTCGACGCGCAGCTTCCTCGCTACGAGAGTGCGGAGGTCGTGGTATCGGCTCCTGATACCGGCCCCGGCAACTGGGCCGGTGGCGGCAGCTGTGTCCTCGTGGATGGGACGTTCTGGTTGGCCTACCGCAGCCGCCGACCCCTCCACTCCGGCCGGGGTGTCGGCGTAATAGTTGCAAGGTCGTTGGACGGCATTAACTTCAAGCCGGTATGTGAAGTAAGTCGCGAGGCCTTCGGGGCCGCATCTCTGGAACGCCCGGTGATCTTGCCGACTGAGTTGGGATGGCGCCTCTACTTGAGTTGTGCCAGTCCGAACTCCAAGCACTGGTGGATCGATGCCTTGGACGCCGAACGGCCTGAGGAATTGCCCTTCGGTGATCATCAGATTGTGCTCGCTGGTGACCCAGACTGGGCGGTCAAGGATCCGGTGATCATCCGCGAACCGGAGGGTTGGCGGATGTGGGTCTGCTGCCATCCGCTCGCAGACAGAGGGCAGGAGGACCGCATGATCACCAGCTACATGACCAGCCTTGACGGCCTCCACTGGCAGGGCCAGGGCATCGCGCTGCGAGGAACGCCGGGGAGCTGGGATGCGCGCGGCACCCGGATCACCGCGATCTTGAACGAGGTGCCGTTGACGGTGCTATATGACGGGCGCGCGAGTGCCGCCCAGAATTGGTTCGAGCAGACCGGTCTTGCGTATGAACAGAACGGAAGATTGATGCCGGTCGGCGGCGCACCAGTTGCGAAGTCCCCCGATAGCGACGGTTCACTGCGCTATGCGAGCGCCGTTGCACTCCCGGACGGCCGCACTCGGTTCTATTTCGAAGCGGCCCGGCCCGACGGCTCGCACGACTTGATGACCTGCATTTGACCATGAATGTGATCACCGAAGGGATCAACTGCGCGCCCGGAATCTCATCGGCGAGAGCGTGCACGTGAGCTGGAGGGAACGCGAGGCACTCGCTTGGGCTGCGGCACATCGGCGTAACCACTCCCAGCGATAGATAGTGGCTTAGCTGGCAGCTGAAATTGCGTCGCTACTGTCTCCGTCGATCAATCCGACGTGAGCCAATCGGCAAAGTTTCGACATGCCGTACTGGTCGTGGGAGACCACGCTTATAGGGGGTACTGACAGGAACCCTCTACCGCAGAAGGGCGTGTCTACCGTGAAGGGTGTGAACTCAGACAGCGACGTGCGCGGCGATATTCGCCAGTTCCTGATGAGCCGTCGAGCACGAATCACACCCGAGCAAGCCGGGCTACCCAACTACGGTAGCCGGCGGCGGGTACCTGGGTTACGTCGGGAAGAAGTTGCCCTGCTCGCCGGGATCAGCATTGAGTACTACACCCTGAGCGAGGTAACGCCCGTGGTATCTCTGACCAGGTCATCGACAGCTTGGGTCGGGTTCTCCAGCCCGACGAAGTCGAGCACGCACACCTGATCGACCTGATCCACTCCTCCACCATCGCTCAGCAGCGGCGGACCCGCACAGCTGCGCCGCAGCTCCGGCGCAGCGTCGGCCAGGTACTCGACGCCATGACCGGCGCCAGCTGCCTTTGTCCGTAACGCCCGCCTCGACGTCCTCGGCGCCAATCACCTTGGCCGAGCGCTCTATAGGCCTCTCTATGACAACGCGGACCTGGCAGCCAATCTCGCCCGATTCGTATTCCTCGATCCTGAGGCCGCAACCTTCTACCGAAACTGAGACGGCATCGCCCGAGATGCCGTGGGCAGCCTCCGAGCCCAAGCGAGCCCGCAACGACCGGCAACTATCCCAACTCATCGGAGACCTCTCCATACCGCATTGAGCCGTTCCGCAGCCTCTGGGGCGCCCACGAGGTCAAGTACTACCGACGCTGCACCCAACCCTTCCGCCATCCGGCCATCGGTGACCTCGACCTCGACTACGACGCTTTCGAGATCCCCCGACCCTCGGTTCACCATGGTGCCTACACCGCACCGTCCGGCTCGGCCGCCCGTGACCGCCTCGATCTCCTCAGCAGTTGGGCAACTGAGACTGCCCTCGCCGCCGATTCCGCTGAAGCAGCTATCAACGTCGAGAACCCAACCGCATCCCAGACCTAGAGCTAATGGTTCGTGGCGGCCGGTCGTGGTGCCTGCGCTGAACCAGATCGAGGTCCACCTGCTGATCTTGCACCAGGTACTGCCCTCGGAATTCGACGCGACGCTAGAGGCGTACCGGGCGCTCAAGACCCTGCTCGCGGAGGGCCCGCTTCCAGCGCGGCAGACACGGCGGCCCGAGTTTCATCCGGCGGGGTCTGGAACACACCGAACCCGAGGGCGGGCATGACGACGCTGTTGTTCAGCGCCACCGGGTCGCCGGCTGCCAGGCCATCGATGCCCTCCACAACTGACCAGAACCGAATGTGAAGGAGTCTATGAATCCTTCGGCGACCTCCTTCAAACGGTTGCTAACTCGCAGTGAACGGGTCGAGCATGCTGGGATGAGCCAGTTGCTGGATCTTTTTCCGCTGGGTAGCGCCACCGATGCCGATGGCATGTTGATCATCGGTGGCTGTCGCGCCGATGATCTTGCAGCTGAGTTCGGGACGCCGGTACTCGTCGTCGCCGAGGAAGCGCTCAGGGCTCGCGCCCGGGAATACGCCGATGAGTTAACCAGCCGGTGGCCTAACTCGCGTGTCGTATTCGCCTCGAAGGCGTTCCCCTGCACAGCCGTTCAACGGGTAATGGTGGAAGAAGGGCTTGGGCTCGACGTCGCCGGGGGCGGTGAAATCCTGACCGCGCTCAAGGCTGGGGTCGATCCGGCGCTCATTGTGCTCCATGGAAACGCCAAGACCACCGAAGAGATCACCATGGCGGTCGACAACGGTGTCGGTCTCGTCGTTGTTGATGGCCCAGATGACGTCGACCGCCTTGAAGCGATTGTGCCGCCTGGACGTAATCAAGACGTATTGGTACGCGTCATACCTGGCGTAACTGCCGACACCCATGCCCATGTGCTCACCGGTCACGAAGGTTCCAAGTTCGGCCTCGCGCCAGCTGACGCGAGTGCCGTAATCCAGCGGATTGATCAAAGTCCGCGACTGCAGATGCGCGGTGTGCACGCCCATGTCGGCTCACAGATCCTCCGGGCCGAGCCTCTGGCTGCGGCGGTCGCTCCGCTTGCTGCGCTCGGAGAGTTCGAGATCTACGATCTCGGCGGCGGGCTCGGCGCCCGTTACACCTGGGTGGATCAACCGGCGTCGGTTGCGGAATATCTCGACGTACTCATTTCGGCGGCACGCGAGCACCTGCCAAGAGATGCGCGGATCATTATCGAACCGGGTCGCAGCATGGTCGCCACTGCGGCGGCAACCATCTATCGTGTGATCACCATCAAACGTGGGCAGATAACGTTCGTCGGTGTTGATGGCGGGATGGGTGACAACCTCGAGGTGGCGCTTTTCGATCAGCGCTTTGAGGCGGGAATCGCAAACCGGCTAGACGCGACGGATGGCGAGATCGTCAGCGTTGTCGGACGGCACTGTGAGAGTGGCGACATCCTGGTCGACGGCGTGCCGTTGAATAGGCCCCAGGTGAATGATCTGCTCGTTGTCCCCGCGACGGGGGCATATTGCTTCACAATGTCCAATAATTACAACGGAAATCGACGCATCCCTGTCGTCTTCGTTGCGTCCAGAACGCCAAGTCTTGTTGTCCGACGCGAGACGTGGGATGATCTTGCCGCGCGTGATGTCTCATGAGCGCCAGAGATTTTCTCGGGGCTGGCGCCCAGTTGGGTCGCTCTACATAGAGAACTGGTGGGAGGCGCATCGTGTCAGAGCTGACATCGCAACTTTTCCGGCGCAAGCCCGCTATCGAGATGGACGAGGAGTCAGGCGCCGAAACAGAGAAGAGCGAGCTAACTCGCTCCATCGGACTCTTCCAATTGACCATGTTCGGTGTAGGGGCAACGATCGGCACCGGAATTTTCTTCGTGCTGTCCCAGGCAGTACCGATCGCCGGTCCGGCAGTCGTCTTCTCCTTCTTGATCGCTGCCCTTGTTGCGGGTCTGACAGCGGTCTGTTACGCCGAGCTCGCGGGTGCAGTGCCGGTCTCGGGCTCCTCTTACTCGTATGCGTACGCGACAATCGGTGAACTCCCGGCCATGGGGGTCGCCGGTTGTCTGCTGCTCGAGTATGGCGTGTCGGCCGCTGCGGTCGCCGTTGGTTGGTCGGAGTATCTCAACGAACTTCTCGACAACCTCTTTGGGTTCAAGATCCCTGAAGCGCTGTCGCAAGCGCCCGAGCAGGGAGGGATCTTCAACCTTCCAGCGGTAATCTTGATAGGGCTCTGCACACTCCTGCTGATCCGGGGGGCCAGTGAATCAGCGACAGTGAACACCGTCATGGTCCTGATCAAGATCGGCATCCTGATCTTGTTCATCATCATTGGCTTCTTTGGCTGGAATTCCAACAATCTTGCGGATTTTGCGCCTTTTGGAATCCAGGGAGTCACAGCCGCGGCAGGAGTTATCTTCTTCTCCTTCATCGGCATAGATGCCGTCTCGACTGCTGGCGAGGAAGTGAAGCACCCGCACCGCAACATGCCGCTCGCGATTATCTTTGCGCTGCTCATTGTCACCACCTTGTACGTCTTAGTCTCGCTAGTTGCAGTCGCCGACCAGCCGTACACCCAGTTTGAGGGCCAGGAGGCCGGCCTCGCCGCGATTTTGGACAGCGTGACCGGGTCGAGCTGGGCAGGAACACTGCTGGCTGCCGGTGCAGTGATCTCGATCTTTAGCGTCACGCTTGTAGTGATCTACGGGCAGACCCGCATCCTGTTCACTATGGCTCGTGACGGAATGATCCCGGAGCTGTTCCACAAGGTGAATCCGCGCACCCGGACACCCGTGCCGAACACGATCATCGTGGCCGCGGTCATTGCGCTGCTGGCCGGACTCATCCCGATCAATTTCCTGGCTGAGATGACAAGCGTCGGAACGCTCGTCGCCTTCGCCGTTGTTTCGCTCGCCGTGATCATTCTGCGGCGGCGGGAGCCCGACTTGCCGAGGCCATTCAAAGTCCCCGGTTACCCGGTGACCCCGATCCTGGCAATTCTTGGGTGCTTGTGGATTATCAAGGACCTGCGGATACCCACGATCCTGGTCTTCCTGATCTGGACTGCAGTTGTGATCGCCTGGTACTTCGCCTACGGCAGGAAGCATTCACACCTCGGCCGTCACGAGCATGTCGGATTGATCAAGGACGAGCCAGTGGTATAACCCAGAAGGGACTGGCAATGCACCACGTTGATCAAACCACCGAGCAAATGGTGCGAAGCGTTCTTGCATACGCGGAGAACCGATTGCGGATGGATCCGGTACCGCTCGACAAGGGCACACAGGAGGCTGTCGACCTGTACAAGGCGCTCAACGGTGTCATCCGCGATCGCGGCCGGGCGCCGGACGAGGTTTTGGGCATCTATTCGTCGGTGATCGCGCCGAGCATTATCTCTGCGGACAGCCCGCGGTTTCTGGGATTCATCCCGGCCGCCCCCACCAAGGCGAGTCTGTTGTTCGACATGTTGATCTCGTGCGCCTCGATCCAGGGCATCTCCTGGCTCGAGGCATCGGGGGCGATAGCGGCAGAGAACACGGTGCTGCGTGTCATCGCAGATGAGGCAGGGCTACCTGCCTCGGCAGGCGGATGCTTCGTCTCGGGCGGATCCGCCGGCAACCTCTCGGCTTTGGCGGTCGCCCGGGAGACGACCAAGAGGCGACTTGGGGACGATGCGGCCGGTCGGCGGCTACGGGTGATCGTGGGCACCGATGCGCATTCCTCGATCGTTAATACATTGCGGCTGCTCGAGATGGACGCTCTGGTGGTGAATACCCCGGACCATCGACTGACCCGGGACGCAGTAACGGCTGCCGTTGACCAAGATCCCGATGTCAGCGATGTGGCCGCGGTTGTTGCCACTTCAGGCACCACCAATGCGGGCATCATCGATGATCTTGCCGGGGTTGGGGAAATAGCGAAGCGGCATGGTTGGTGGTTCCATGTGGACGGCGCGTACGGCGGATCTGGGATCTTTGCCCCGACGCTGCGCAACAAATACGCCGGCATCGAGCAGGCCGACTCGTTCATCCTCGACCCGCACAAGTGGCTCTTCACACCCTTCGACTGCTGCGCGCTTATCTACCGGCAGCCCGAACTAGCCCGCGAAACTCACACCCAGGACGCGTCTTACTTGGACGTCATCCATGCGTCGGACGGGGAATGGAACCCGACCGATTACGCCTACCACCTGACCCGCCGTGCAAGGGGACTGCCGCTGTGGTTCTCATTGGCCGTATATGGCCTCGAGGCCTATCGCGAGGCGGTTGAGAGCGCCGTCCGGCTCGCTCGGGACACCGCAGAGTTGATCAAGGCAACACCGCATCTAGAACTGATCCGGGAACCGGATCTCGGCGTAGTGCTGTTTCGTCGGGTTGGCTGGGAGCCGGCTGACTACGACAAGTGGGCCCAAGCATTGCACGACGATGAGATCGCCTTCATTCCCCCAACCAAGTGGGAGGGTGAGACGGTCGGCCGCTTCGCATTCCTGCATCCACATACCCCGATGGATCTCGTCAAGGAGATCCTCGACCGAACCGCATAGTTTGCTGACTCGCCGTCACGTCATGAATCAGAGACGGGGAAGGGGAGATAGATGGCGCAGACCGTACCGGTTTCCAGCAAATACGCAGTGAACTCGGAGGTGGGCCGGCTCCGCAAGGTCCTGGTCTGTGCGCCAGGTCTGGCGCACAGCCGACTGACGCCGAGCAACTGCGACGAACTGTTGTTCGATGACGTGCTCTGGGTACAAAACGCGAAACGTGATCATTTCGACTTCATGTCTAAGATGCGCGACCGGGGCGTAGAGGTTGTGGAGCTTCACGAAGTATTGGCCGAGACGATGGAGAACCCAGAGGCGAAGTCGTGGTTGCTGGACCGCAAGATCATCGCCAATGAAGTCGGCCCGGGATTCATCAAAGACACGCGGGCATATCTGGACAGCCTGGATGCTCGGTCGCTGACCCGGTTCTTGATCGGGGGCCTTGCAACCGATGATCTGCCATCCGATCCTGGGTCGGCGACCATGAGCTTCGCACGGGAGGCACTCGGGGGCCGGGAATACCTGATGCCGCCGCTGCCGAACACGCTTTACACTCGCGACACCACATGCTGGATCTACGGCGGTGTAACGATGAATCCCCTCTATTGGCCCGCCCGTCACGACGAAACATTGTTGATGAAGGCCATCTATGAGTTCCACCCCGACTTCGTGGGCTCAAAGGTCTGGTGGGGCGACCCTGAGTTGGACTGGGGCCTGGCCACCTTGGAGGGCGGCGACGTCTTGGTCCCCGGCAATGGTGTCGTGCTGATCGGGATGAGTGAACGTAGCTCCCGCCAGGCGATCGGGCAGGTCGCTGGCATGCTTTTCGCTGAAGGCGCTGCCGAGCAGGTGATCGTGGCCGGGATGCCGAAGCTACGTGCGGCTATGCACTTGGACACGATCTTCACTTTCGCCGATTGTGATCGCGTCACTGTTTACCCAGGCATCGTGGACGGCATCCATACGTTCACCCTTCGGCCCAGCGAGACCCCGCCAGGGTTCGATGTCACTCAAGAGACTCGGCCGTTCCTAGAGGTCGTTCGAACCGCCCTGGGACTGAGCGAACTGAAGGCCATCGACACCGGTGGAAATGTCTACGACACCGAGCGCCAGCAATGGGACAGCGGCAACAACCTGGTCGCGATCGAACCGGGAGTTGTGATCGCATACGACCGCAATACGACGACAAACTCCCTGCTCCGCAAGGCCGGCATCGAGGTCATTACCATCGTTGGCGCTGAACTCGGGCGCGGCCGAGGCGGCGGCCACTGCATGACCTGTCCTCTCATCCGCGACGCCGTCGATTACTGACCATCGTCGCCATCGACGGGCGCTGGGATGCGGCGAAGCTGGTCCACGATCGGCCGTCCGAGATATATCCCGAGGGTGGCGTTATGCCCAATGCGACACCCAGCGCCAGCAACGGAGTTGACCCCCCCTTCGATGGATCGGCTGCCGCAGCTCGCCAGTTCCTTCATGCTTTCGGGTCAGGTTCCGACCACTTCCCACAGACCGAGAACGTCAAGTCCGAACCCGCCACCGTGCACCGGGTGCTGTCGATGATTATGGCGTACGCCATGAAGGATGGCCGGCTGGCGGTCAATCCTGCTGCCGGTGTCAGCCTGCCGCGCGTGCGAGAGCCTGAGAAGCGTTACTTGACGGAGCGGCCGGTTGCTGAGCTCGCCGACGCCGTGGGCGAGGAGTACCGGCTTATCGTCTTGTTCCTGGCCTACACCGGTCTTCGCTGAGGCGAAATGGCAGCACTCAGGGTTGGCAGGCTCGATCTCTTACGCCGGCGGGTGCTCGTTGCCGAGTCAGTGACTCCGGGTCAAGGGGGTAATGACGTTCGGTCCGACGAAGGGACACCAGCGTCGCGAGGTCCCGCTGCCCAGGTTCCTCATCGAGGAGCTGGCTCGCCACGTCGAGACAAGTCAGCTGCCGATCTGGTGTTCATCGGCGAGCCAGGGGCCGTGATGCGCTCTCAAACCTTCCAGCGGGCAGTGCTGACCAGGGCCGCGACCGACCTCGGCATCCCTGACTTCCATCCGCACGAACTCGCCATACCGCGGCCAGCTTGGCCATTGCCAGCGGCGCCGACATCAAGATCGTCCAGCAGATGTTGGGCCACAAGTCGGCGGTCATGACCCTCGATCAGTACGGTCACCTGTTCGGCGATCGGCTCGACATTGTGGCCGATGTGGCCGACGCAATGGACGCAGCGCGCACCTCAGCGCTCGCTGGTGGGTACCCAGTAGGTACCGGAGGGAAGGTGGTCCAATTGAGACGAGACGCGAAATAGCTCCTGCCTAGGTGCTTCACCTGGTAGCCCCGACGGGATTCGAACCCGCGCTACCGCCTTGAGAGGGCGGCGTGCTAGGCCACTACACAACGGGGCCCTAGCTCATGATCATCATTCCGATGAGACCGCGGAAGCCTACCAACTCCCCTTGTCATATACGAATCAGAGGCTCTGTGTCGCTGGGGTACTAGGACTCGAACCTAGACTAACTGAACCAGAATCAGTCGGGCTGCCAATTACCCTATACCCCACTGGCGTTGCCGCCGGGCCTCGTACCCGTCCGGGCACGAGGACAAACCCTACTGTAAGCCGCAAGCGCCCCCAAACGATGGCTGACCGTTCCGCTCAGCTACGGTCGCGGCCGGCCAAGAGTGCCACATGGGTTCGCAGCTTCATCAACCGCGACAGCCCGTACGCCAGCACGGCGAACAGCGCGAATCCACCTACATCGAACCCGGCGTCGACCCAACCGATTCCCTTGATCGCCTTGAGCGCTGCAACCGAGGTAGTCAGCCCGGCGATCAGGTAGGCGAACACATTGTTGATCACGTGCGCGGCTATGCCGGCCTCCAAGCCACCGGTGCGCCACACCAGAAGTCCTGCGAGCAGGCCGAAGGCGAGTCGGTCGGCGAACAGCGGAAGATTCTGTGTACCATGCAGCAGCGCGAAGACCAGCGAGGACGCGATAACTCCGAACCAGGGCTTCGCGACCAGGCTGCCCAGCGCCTGCAGGAGGTATCCGCGGAAGAAGATCTCCTCCGCCACTGCCTGGATAGGCGAGGTGAGCACGATCACGAGAAGGAAGCCCCAAAAGCCGCTCTGCTGGTGAATGGACAGCTTGTCACCAAGCGTCGTGGACAGCAGCATGACGCCGTTCAACACCACCGCGGCAATCGCCAGGCAGCCGAACAGGTAGCGCCAGCGGATCCGTGGCTGGACAGATGACAGCCATCTCGGTCGCATTTGATGGATCATCCCCATCAGTGCCCAGGCAATGGGAATCAGCGTTGCGATTCCGAGGTTGACCGCCAGCATGCCGACCGGCAATTCGAAGGCGAAGGCCTTCGCGAAGTAGTCCCGATACGGCTGGTCGGCAGCTGTTGTCGCCCAGAACGCCATGATCAAGGCCTGGCTGACGACCGTGGTCATCAGCAGGAAGAGTGACAAACCCAAAATCACGCCTGCCACCGAGCGCCACCACATGTACCACTGGCCGCGCAAGATCTGGGGGTAGCTGGCACCGTCCGGCGGCAGCGCACCCTGCTCGGGAACCCAAACGGCCTGCTGCGACGGCTGCCGATTGGCCGACGGTGATTCCGTTGGTCGGGCAGCCGGCTGAGCTTCGCCGGCTCGGACCGCTGGATTTCCCGACCGGCTGCGCACCTTGGACGTGTTGTGGGCCGGGACAGCGGATCTCTTTTCTTTAGTCACGATCTCAGTCGTCCAACATCGAGGCGACCCTTGTTCGATCCGGCGATCGCCGGCTCCCCTAGCTCTGCAAGGGCCGCAGCAATCCGCGCCAACGTTGACTCTCTACCGAGCAGCTCAATCGATTCGAACAGGGGTGGTGAAATACGGCTGCCTGTGATGGCTGCACGCACCGGCCCGAACGCAAGCCGGGGCTTGAGCCCAAGATTGTCGACCAGTGCCGTGCGCAACGCGGCCTCGACAGTGGAGTGATCGAAGTTCGCAACGCGAGCGAGCGCCTCGTGCGCCGCCGTAAGCGTCGCAACGGAATCCCCGGACAATCCGGCATCCGGAGCAATGGTGATCTTGTCGTCGGGCAAGAACAGGAAGGCCAGCATCCCCACGGCCTCGGACAAGGTATTGATGCGCTCCTGGATCAATGGCGTTGCGGCCGAAAGCCGATCTTGCTCCTCAGGACTCGGCGGATCGCTGATCAGCCCGGCCGCGGCTAGAAAGGGAACGAGAGCTTCGGTCAACTCGGCCGACGGCAGCATGCGGATGTGGGCTGCGTTGATGGCCTCGCACTTCTTGGCGTCGAAGCGTGCGGGGTTGGCGTTCACCCGCCGGATGTCGAACACCTCGATCATCTCCGCAATGGTGAAGACATCGCGGTCCTCGGCAATGGCCCAACCCAACAGAGCAAGGTAGTTCAGCAACGCTTCGGGGAGATAGCCCTTCTGCTGGTACTCGGCCAGCCCAGATCCCTTGTCTCGCTTGGATAGCCGCTGGTTGCGCTCACCTAACACAGTCGGCAAGTGACCGAATGCCGGCGTCCGACCGCTGCCCACCCCAATCTGCTTGAGCGCGTCATAGAGCACGATCTGACGGGGGGTCGACGGCAACAGATCCTCACCGCGGAGTACGTGAGTGATCTCCATGAGTGAATCGTCAAGCGGGTTGACCAGGGTGTAGAGCGGTTCGCCGTTGCTCCGCACGATGACGTAATCGGGAACATGCGCGGCGGCGAAGCGTACCGGCCCGCGTACCAGGTCATCAAAAGCAATGTCGGCATCGGGCACGCGCATCCGAACCACCGACGGAACTGACATCGCCTCCAACTCCGCAACCCGCTCCTCGCTGAGGTTGCGGCAGAACCCGTCGTAACCCGACGGTGAGCCGGGCGCTCGCGCCGCCTCGCGAGCTTCGATCTCCTCCCGGGTGCAGAAGCATCTGTACGCCAGCTTGGTCGCGAGCAGCTTGCCAACCACCTCGCGATAGATGTCGCCGCGTTCGGTCTGGATATAGGGACCGTACGGGCCGCCGATGAGCGGTCCCTCGTCCCACGTCAAGCCCAGCCAGGTCAGCGAGTCGTAGAGAACCTGATACGACTCGGCAAGATTGCGACCCGCATCGGTGTCCTCCACCCGAAGCACAAAGGTTCCGCCGTAATGCCTGGCGAAGACCCAATTGAACAGTGCGCTGCGTACGTTACCAACGTGCAAGTTCCCAGTCGGGGACGGGGGAAACCGTACGCGTACCTGGTCCGGCGCGAGGTCGCCGAGCACCGCAAAGTCGTCCCGGATCGCGGTATCGTCTGTCACTGCTCTGCCTCGTTTGGTGCTTCTTCAGATCGCGTACCTGCGACCGGATTGGTGAGGGTGCCAACTCCCTCGATGTCGATACTTACCACTTGCCCGGGCAGCATTGGCCCGACGCCTGACGGCGTACCGGTCAAGATCACATCGCCGGGTAGCAGAGTCGTGTAGGAGGAGATGTACGAAACCAGCTCAGGGATTGTGAAGATCAAGTCCTTGGTATTGCCGTCCTGCCGTAGTTCACCATCCAGGCTGGTGCGAATAGCGAGGGAAGCAACCTCTTCCAGCCCCTGATGGGTGGTGATCCAAGGCCCGAGGGGGCAGAACGTGTCATAGCCCTTGGCCCGTGCCCATTGGACATCGGTCTTTTGCAGGTCACGTGCGGTGACGTCGTTGGCCACGGTGTAGCCGAAGATCACCTCCGGCACACGGGAGGCCGGCACTTCCTTGCAGATCCGGCCGATCACGACCGCGAGCTCACCCTCGTAGCTCACTTCGCGGCTTGCTGCCGGATAGATGATCGGTTCGCCTGGCCCGATCACTGAGGTATTCGGCTTGAAAAAGGTAAGCGGTGTCTTGGGCAGCTCTTCGGACATCTCTGCGGCGTGGGCGGCGTAATTGCGGCCGACGGCGACGATCTTGCTACGCGGGATCACCGGCGCTAGCAGGCGAACGCCCTCCAGCTCCTTGCGCTCCCCTGTCAGCTTCACCGACATAGCCATCGGATCTCCGGTCAAAACCGAGACCGTGTCGGGGTTCGGCCCACCGTCGTCGGCGAGTTCCACAACGCCGTACTGCGGGTCACCACCGGCAGCGAATCGGGCAATGCGCACCGAAGTAGCCTATCCGGCATGGTCACGGCCCCGGGCCCATCGCATGCTGCGTTCAACGTCGTCGAGCTCATTCGCATGAAGTGCGACAGGGTTGAGCTGAGCGATGCTCAAATCGACTGGTTGTTCGCTGCCTATATGGCCGACGAGATCGCCGACGAGCAGATGGCGGCATTCGCTATGGCGGTGCGGTTTTGTGGATTGAGCCGGCGGGAGCTGGACCGCTGGACGCGGGCCATGATCAATTCAGGTGACCGACTGGACTTCTCAGGCTTGTCGAAGCCGACCGTCGACAAGCACTCCACCGGCGGTGTGGGCGACAAGATCACACTGCCACTGGTCCCGCTTGTGGCTGCCTGCGGCGTCGCGGTACCTCAACTCTCCGGTCGCGGGCTCGGGCACACCGGCGGCACGCTGGACAAGCTCGAGTCGATACCTGGCTGGCGGGCTTCGCTGACAAATGAGGAGATGATGCGCCAGCTGGAGGAGATCGGCGCAGTGATCTGCGCGCCTGGAGCCGGCCTGGTGCCCGCCGACAAGAAGCTCTACGCGCTTCGCGATGTGACTGGAACAGTCGAGTCGATTCCGCTGATCGCTTCTTCGATCATGAGCAAGAAGATCGCCGAAGGTGCTGGTGCCTTGGTGTTGGACGTGAAGGTTGGCTCGGGCGCGTTCATGAAGACGTCCGATTCGGCACGTGAGCTGGCACAGATCATGGTCGAGCTCGGTCAGGCTGAGGGCGTGACCACCGTCGCGCTGCTGACAGATATGTCGACTCCCCTGGGCCTCAGTGCGGGAAACGCGTTGGAGGTTGAGGAATCAATCGAGGTGTTGGCCGGAGGTGGTCCGTCCGATGTGGTAGAACTCACCGTCGCACTGGCCCGTGAGATGCTCGCAGCGGTGCAACGAAATGATCATGATCCGGCCGCTCTGCTGGCTTCTGGCGCGGCCATGGACGTGTGGCGTGCCATGATCAAGGCGCAGGGCGGCGATCCGGAGGCGAAGCTCCCAGTCGCCCGTGAAACCGATGTGATCACCGCTGATCGCGACGGCGTATTGCAGTCGCTGGACGCGCTCGCGGTTGGTGAAGCGGCCTGGCGGCTGGGAGCCGGCCGCGCCCGTAAGGAGGACGCCGTGCAGCCGGGAGCCGGCGTACAGCTGCACGCCAGGCCGGGAGATTGGATACCGACGGGTCAGCCGTTAATCACGTTGCACACCGACACACCGGAGCGATTCACTCGAGCTCGGCAGGCACTCGCGAATGCGTACGCGATTGGCGACTATCCACCAGAGAAACAGCCACTGATCCTCGACCGAATCGCGTGACTCCGGAGGAGGCGGTGATGGACATCGAGCCGAGCACCTGGCATTACGGTGTCGTCGCACGGTGGTGGGCCGCGTTCAATGTCTCGGGGCCGGAAATTGACTACTTCCGAAAGTTCGTCGAAGCGGGCGGCCAGCCTGCGCTCGACGTCGCCTGCGGTACCGGACGCCTACTCATCCCGTATCTGCGGGCCGGCCTGGACGTTGACGGCTGCGACCTTTCGGACGACATGCTTAGCCTCTGTCGCGCGCGAGCGGAGGCTGAAGGGCTGTCGCCGAACCTCCACAAGCAGCCGATGCATCGCTTGGATCTGCCACGCCGATACCGCACGATCCTCGTTTGCGGAAGTTTCGGCCTAGGGGGCACCGTGATCACGACCTCGAGGCGCTGCAGCGCTTCTACAAGCACCTCGAGCCGGGCGGCACGCTGGTCTTAGATAACGAAGTTCCGTATTCGCAGGGATCGGTCTGGCGATACTGGCCGAAGGATGCCCGCAGCGCACTTCCGGTGGCCTGGCGCGCGTCCGGGAATCGTCGGCGCGGGTCCGACGGGGCCGAGTACGAGTTGCGCTCGCGGCTCGTCGACCTCGATCCGCTGACCCAGCGGGTTACGTACGAAATTCGCGCGACGATGCGGCGCGACAACACGTTGGTTGCCGAGGAAGATTACTCACTCCAGATGACCCTCTACTTCACCAACGAGATCGAGCTGATGCTGAAGCATGCTGGGTTCGTCAACATCGAAGTTCGGGCGGGGTACTCAGATGCTGCACCGACAGCCGACGACGATTTCGTGGTCTGCATCGCCAGGAAACCCGCCCCCTAGCGCAATCTGTCAGTGTCTCAGCGAGCTACAGCAAGCTCAGACGCTGACAACTCGGGCTCCTCATTCGCGTGGACGAGGCCGTAGAGGTACGCGTCGCACAGCGCCTCCCAGGAGGCTTCGATAATGTTCTGGCCGACTCCAACCGATGTCCAGGCACTCAGCCCGTCGGTGGTCTCGATTAGTACGCGTACGGCCGCATCCGTGCCGTGGCCCTGATCGAGGATGCGTACCTTGTAGTCGATCAGCTCGAATTTCTCGACGCCGGGGTAGGCCGGAAGCAGGGCGTTTCGTAACGCCTGATCAAGCGCGTTGACCGGACCGTTGCCCTCGCCGACGACCCGCTGGCTCTGGCCCTTGGCGGTTAGCCGGACGGTGCATTCGGTATCGGTTTCTTGGCCATATGTCGACTGGGTGAAGACGCGCCAGGAGTGCACCTGGAAGTACTCAGGCAGTTGCCCAAGCTCCCGTCGCAACAGCAACTCGAAGCTGGCATCCGCCGCCTCGTAGGTGTACCCGGCTGCCTCAGCGTCCTTCACCCGGTCGGTGATCCGAGCCGCAACCTCGCGGTCGGATAGGTCGAATCCCAGTTCCTCCCCCTTGATTTGGATGTTCGCCCGACCCGCCATCTCCGAAACGAGCATTCGCATGTCGTTCCCGACCAGAGCAGGGTCGATGTGTTGGTAGAGGTTGGGATCCACTTTGATCGCGCTGGCGTGTAGCCCTGCCTTGTGGGCGAAGGATGACAGGCCAACATAAGGCTGACGAGCGCTCGGTGGGACGTTCGTCACCTCTGCGATGGCATGCGCGAGACGGGTTGCCTCGCGCAGCGAGCCGGCCGGAAGCAGCGGCCAGCCGTACTTCAATTCCAGATTCGCGACCACCGAGAGCAACTCGGCATTTCCGGTGCGCTCCCCGTAGCCGTTCACGGTGCCCTGGACGTGCATCACACCGGCATCCACTGCTGCGAGTGCGTTCGCAACGGCGCAGCCAGAGTCGTTATGGGTGTGAATGCCGAGACGGACACCGGTCTCGGCGGCAGCAGAGACGATTTCGCCGATCCACGGCGGCAGCATGCCGCCGTTGGTGTCACAGAGCACGGCAACCTCGGCACCAGCCTCGGCAATCGTGCGCACCGCTTCAAGCGCGTACGAGGGGTTCTCCCGGTACCCGTCGAAGAAGTGCTCGCAGTCGACGAATACCCGCTGGCCCTCAGCGCGCAGGTGCTTCACCGTGTCGCTGATCATCGCCAGGTTTTCCCGCAAGGTGGTGTGAAGAGCCTGCTCGACGTGACGATCATGAGTCTTTGCCACGATGCAGGCTAGGGGCGCTCGGGAATCCCGAACAGCCGCCGTCATCGGGTCGTCGGCCGCCTTCATCCCGACCCGTCGAGTAAATCCGAAAGCCACCAGCTCGGCATTCTTGAGTCTCAGTGCGCCGTCGGCCATCGCGGCGAAGAACGACGTGTCGTTGGGATTCGCACCCGGCCAACCACCTTCAATGAAATGGACACCAAGCTCATCCAGCAAGGCCGCGATGGCCAGCTTGTCCGGCACCGACAGGTTGAGACCCTCCTGTTGCGATCCGTCGCGCAGGGTGGTGTCGAAGACGTGGAACTCGGCCGGCTTGGGCCTTGGCTGGGAAAGCATTCGAATCCTCAGGTCGATTGTTGGACGTCCTGCTATGTCCTGGCATGAAAAAACCTCCCGTGTTTGGACAGGAGGCTGCGCGCGCTGAACGGTGCTCAGCGCGCTAACAAATAATCACCACCAAGAATTGCATGCCCCACAGTGTTCCTTAGATCTCGCAGAATTACCAGTCGATCTTCCGCCGAGTCGTCGCCCTTCGACGGGCTTAGCGCGCAAATGTGCCCTGAGCCTGCCGAAGGGCCCAAGTCGGCAGTTGTCAGAGGACACGACGCATCCAGCCGTAGGTGTCTTTGGCGCGACCGTATTGGATATCCAGCAGTCGCTTGCGCAGCGCCAGGGTGGTCTCCCCGCTTTCCCCGGAGCCGACCTGATGACTTCCGTCCTCGTTGTGCAACGTACCGATGGGGGTGGCAACCGCCGCTGTGCCGCAGGCGAAGAGTTCTGTCACCTTTCCTGAACCAATGCCCTCCAACAGCTCAGCGATGGAGACTCGGCGTTCAACCGGAGTCAGCCCGAACTCGGGTGCCAGGGTCAAGATCGAATCTCGAGTCACGCCCTCGAGGATGGTTCCGGTGAGTTCTGGTGTGATCAACTCATTATCAGTTGTGATCATGTAAACGTTCATGCCACCCAGCTCCTCCAGATAGCAGTGCTCGGTGGCATCGGCAAACATCACTTGATCACATCCGTGATCAAGGGCCTCCTGCTGTGGAAGCAAGCTCGCGGCATAGTTGCCGCCGCACTTAGCCGCGCCTGTGCCGCCCGGCGCCGCGCGTGAGTAAAGCATCGAGATCCAAATACTCACCGGCCTCAGCCCAGAAGCGAAATAGGATCCGGCCGGGCTTGCGAAGCAGCAGTAGGTGACGCGCTTCGCAGGGCGGACGCCGAGAAATGCCTCTGTGGCGAACATGAACGGTCGCAGATACAGACTTTGCTCCGGAGCCGTTGGCACCCACGCGACATCCGCGGCGACCAGCTCCTCAATACTGGACAGGAAGTCTTCAGCAGGCAGAGCGGGCAGGGCCAGCCGCCGCGCTGAGCGCGACATCCGCTCGGCGTTCTTGTCAGGCCGGAAGGTCCAGATCGTGCCGTCGGCATGCCGATAGGCCTTCAGGCCCTCGAAGATCTGCTGCGCATAATGCAGCACAGCTGTCGCAGGATCCAATGAGAACGGTCCATACGGGACGATCGCCGAGTCATGCCAGCCGTCGGTGGCCGTCCAGGTCGCTACCGCCATGTGATCGGTGAAGTACATCCCAAATCCCGGGTTGGCCAAGACGGCCGCGCGTTCGCTCTCGCTGCGCGGTTTGGGATTGGCCCGGAGGTCGAAGTGAAGGCTCACATCTGTCGCTTTCGGTCGGGGTGTCGAGCATCGGCGCCCGCACCTGTGCTACTGGCGGTCACGCTACCGCCACCATCTCTGTCACTCTGAGATCTGATCACTGCAGTAAGTCTCCGACAGCTACGATGCGCCGGTGACCGATACGCGTACCACTCCCAGCAATGAGGTCCGGCCGCGCATGCGCCAGACCTTCAACTTGGCCGTGATCGGCGGAGATGGGATTGGCCCCGAAGTGGTGGCTGAGGGATTGAAGGTGCTCGAGGCCGTGGCGGGGCCTGGGGTGTTCACACCAACCAGTTATGACCTTGGAGCTAGCCGCTGGCAGCGTACCGGTGAAGTCCTGCCCGACTCCATCCTGGACGAGCTCGCCGCCGCCGACGTGATCTTGTTCGGAGCGGTGGGGGCGGCACCTGGCGCGACGGACGTACCGAGCGGGCTGCTGGAACGCGGCCTGTTGTTGAAACTGCGCTTTGCATTCGACCATTACGTGAATCTGCGGCCGAGTCGGCTCTACCCCGGCGTACCGACGCCGCTTGACGAGCAGGTGATCACGGGCAGGGACGTCGACTTCGTCGTGGTACGCGAAGGAACCGAGGGCCTGTACTGCGGCAATGGCGGCCTGGTACGCGCGGGCACCCCGCAAGAGATCGCAACCGAAGTAAGCGTCAATACCGCGTACGGAGTGGAACGTGTCATCCGCGATGCTTTCGAACGCGCGACCAGGCGTCGTAACAAGATCACGCTGGTACACAAGCACAACGTGCTGGTCAATGCCGGTGGGCTGTGGAACCGAATCTTCCAGGCGGTCGCCGCGGAGTATCCCGGCGTGGTCACCGACTACCTGCACGTCGACGCGGCAACGATCTTCCTCGTCACCGATCCGGCACGCTTCGACGTCATCGTCACCGACAATCTCTTCGGTGACATCCTTACTGATCTTGCTGCTGCGGTTACCGGAGGCATTGGGCTCGCGGCAAGCGGCAACATCAACCCAGATCGTCGCTTTCCGTCCATGTTCGAGCCTGTGCACGGCTCGGCTCCTGACATCGCCGGCCAAGGCATCGCCGACCCGACGGCGACAATCCTCTCCGTCGCTTTGCTGCTGGATCACTGCGGACTTTCTGAAGAAGCGGGACGGATTGAAAGAGCGGTCATCGCGGACATCGCTGCACGTACGCCGAATCAGTCCCGACGAACAAGTGAGATTGGTGACGCGATCGCCGCGGCGATTTGATGTTGAGTAATCAAGCTCACGCCGCGGCGGCGTTAGCTTTGTGCGCCCGAGCCTGGAGAATTGCAGGTACGACGGAATGTTCCTTCCGGGCCCGCCGACGCGGCTGGTCGGCAAGTACCTGATGCTGCCGATCAGCAACGACCTTCCATGCGTCCGGATACATGTCGTACATGAGCTTTTCCCGTGAGTAGCTGGAAACTAAGACGAGAAAATAGTAGGACGTCCAACTATATGTGCCCACCTCTTTATCTGGTCTGTTCCACATCGTGGAACAGTGATCAGCTTCCTGCCACACTGTTGAAGTGAGCGCTCCTCCCGACCTGCCCGAGCTGGTGATTAGGGCATTGCGACTGTCGTTGGAGCGCGGCTACATGCAGGCGTCGCGCACTGAGACTGGCAGATTGCTTGCGGCATTGGCAGCGACCCGGACCGGAACGATTGCCGAGTGCGGAACCGGCTGCGGTGTGGGTGCCGCTTGGTTGCGCAGCGGAGCACCGAAGACGACGCGGGTGATCACTGCTGAACTGGACCCGGAGCTGGCACACGGGGTCATGGACATGTTCGCCGGTGATGACATCGACGTCATGCACGCGGACTGGAGCAGCCTGGCGCAACACGCGCCCTTTTCATTGATCTTCATGGATGCCACCAGTGCAAAGGACTGGCCGCGCGAGCAGATCGTCGAGCTGCTTCAGGAAGGAGGCATGATCGTCCTCGACGACTTCACGCCGTGTCCAACCTGGCCGCCACTCGATGGCGGGCGGGTCGACACATTGCGCCTGGACTGGCTTTCGGACGAGCGGTTCACCAGCGTCGATGTGATGGTTGCCGACGACACCTCTGTGGTGATCGCTGTCAAGAAATAGCCCAGCGCCGCCTGGCGTCACATTTGTGATCAAATTGATGCCGCCCACTTATATACGCCGGCTACCAGTTCGGGCAACCATGGCCTATGGCCTGGAGACGTTCTCGGCCTGGCACGGGCCACCCACACCAAGCCCTGCGAGTTCTCGGGGGCACACTCCTGATGCTGGGTTCGGTGCTGGTCGCACTTGGCGTGCTTACCCAGTACGCCGGAGCCTGGGGCGTGCCCTACTTCAGCTTCACCACCGATCGAGGCTCGACCTGTAAGAACGGCCTAGCCGGCTACACCTGCTCGCAGATGACTCTTGCCGAGGTTGAATACGTCAGCAATGTTGATCTTCCAGACGACAGTTCGGTCGTCGCAGGAACGTACCACTCCACGCACGATTACCAGTTGGAAGCGGTAATCGATGTGCCGTCTACGTCGGCTCAGCAAGCCCTTGACAGCCTGAACCAGGCATTCGGCCAGTGCATCGAAACGCTACCCTCACCCGTGAGCACCAAAGGGATGCATCAGAAGTGTGTTATGGCAAATGCAGATGCCGTTGAGGAGTCAGACGAGCCGAGCAGCCGCCTTTACATGATCGGTACCGGCGTGCGCAACGACGGCACCCGCGTCATCGGAATGGTGATCAAGTCCCGGTAATCGCGGCGCTCGCCGGCGACTCGTTGCACGAGTTCCTGGACAACCGCCCGGCCTTCGCAAGCTACGGCCGGGGGCCAGGCCCATCCATGTCCAGGAAACTCGTGCAACAGCCTCCGGCTCGCTTCCCGGCTGAAAAAGACTAACGGGCGGCGGTGCCCTCGACGTAGTCGTCGTCGTGGCTCTTGACCCATGACATGAGCTCGCGCAGCTCGCGACCGACCTCTTCGATGGGGTGCTTCTCCGCCGCCTCCCGGAACGCTTTGAACTCCGGTGCTCCAGCATCTTGATCTTTGATGAAGCGCTCCGCGAATGTGCCGTCCTGGATGTCGGCGAGTACGCCCTTCATGCTCTCTCTGACATGATCATCGATGATCCGGGGCCCAGAGACGTAGTCGCCGTACTCGGCCGTGTCGGACACGCTCCACCGCTGCTTGGCGATGCCGCCTTCATACATCAGGTCGACGATGAGCTTCAGCTCATGCAAGCACTCAAAGTAGGCCACTTCTGGCTGATAACCAGCGGCGGTAAGAGTGTCGAAGCCCGCCGTCACCAGGGCTGAAACGCCCCCGCAAAGCACCGACTGCTCCCCAAAGAGGTCAGTCTCAGTCTCCTCGGTGAAGGTTGTTTTGATGCCACCGGCCCGGAGCCCGCCAATCGCCTTCGCATACGACAGCGCCAGATCCCACGCCTTGCCGGATGCATCCTGCTCAACCCCTACCAGGACCGGCACACCGCGACCTTCGGAGTACTCCCGACGGACCAGGTGACCCGGACCCTTGGGCGCCACCAGCGCTACGTCAACTCCCTCTGGCGGCTTAATGTAGCCATAACGAATGTTGAAGCCGTGGCTGAAGAACAAGGCATCGCCTGGCACCAGATTCGGCTCGATTGCCGCTGCGTAAACCTTGCGCTGGGCCGGGTCGGGCGTCAGCACCATGATCAGATCGGCCTCTTCACAGGCCTCGTACGGCGCCAGTACACGGAGACCCTGAGCTTCGACCTTCGGCCGGCTCTTGCTGCCCTCGGGCAGGCCAACGCGTACGTCGACGCCGGAGTCGCGCAGCGACAGGGCGTGAGCGTGGCCTTGGCTGCCGAATCCCAGCACGGCAACGTTGCGGCCCTGTATCAACGACAGGTCGGCATCTCCGTCGTAAAACATCTCTGCAGGCACTTCGTGGTTCTCCCTTGGTGTTGTAGTGCTGGTGAAAGTTATCGCACGCCGGTGCGCTGTGCGGTGGCGGCCCCAACAGGCCTCGGACGTCCTTCGACTAGCTCGGGGCCTATGTCCAGGTACGGCGCATGCTAGTCAGGGCGCAGGTCTAGACGGCACGGACGGCCTTGAGACGCTCGCTGCGCTGATTGCGATCGGTAAGGGATCGATTGCCACGGCCTAGCGCGACCAGGCCGGACTGTACGAGCTCGCGGATCCCATACGGCTCCAGCAAGTCAAGCAGTGCTTGCAGCTTGGCAGGACTGCCGGTGGCTTCAACGGTGATGATCTCAGAGGTCAGATCGACCGCCTTAGCGCCGAAGAGCCCGATGATCTCGATCAGTTGGCTGCGGGTCTCCGCTGTCGCTTTGACCTTGACAAGCACAAGCTCCCGGCGCACCGCGCTGTCCTCCAGCTCGACGATCTTGAGCACCTCGATCAACTTATTCAGCTGCTTGGTGATCTGCTCGAGAACGACGTCTTCGACGTTGACCTGGAGCGTGATCCGCGACATCTCGGGTGACTCGGTTGGCCCAACCGCAAGCGATTCAATGTTGTAGCCGCGGCGAGAGATCAGACCGGCGATGCGCGCCAGAACGCCCGGCTTGTTCTGCACGAGCACGCTCAGGATGTGGGTGTTGGCAGCTCCGGCCATCACAGTTCCTCCTGATCCCAGGCTGGCGCCATGTCGCGGGCGACCTTGATCTCGTCATTGCTGGTGCCGGCGGCCACCATAGGCCACACCATGGCGTCCTTGTGGACGACGAAGTCAACGACGACGGGTACGTCGTTGATCGAGTTCGCCTTTTCGATCACCGCGTCCACGTCGGCAGGCGACTCAGCGCGAAGGCCGACGCCTCCCATCGCTTCTGCGAGCTTGCAGAAGTCAGGAATCCGGTGGGTGTTCAAGTCGGTATTGGAGTAGCGGCCTTGGTAGAACAGGGTTTGCCACTGCCGGACCATGCCGAGACTCTGATTGTTGATCACTCCGATCTTGATCGGAATTCCTTCCAGGGCGCAGGTGGCGAGCTCCTGGTTGGTCATCTGGAAACAACCGTCGCCATCGATTCCCCAGACCATCTTGTCGGGCCGACCCACCTTGGCGCCCATGGCGGCGGGCACGCAGTACCCCATCGTTCCCAAGCCACCTGAATTCAGCCAGCGGCCTGGCAGCTCCCAGGGCAGGAAGTGCGCAGCCCACATCTGGTGCTGCCCGACGCCGGCTGCATAGTAGGCGTCCGGGCCCGTGATCTCGCCGATCCGCTTGATCACATACTGAGGCGACAGAGTGCGGTCCGCCGGCTCGTCATACCCGGTGGGATAACGCCGCTTGAGATCTTGCAGATACCTGACCCATTCATCGATCATTGGCCGGCGCTCGCGCTTCAGCAAGCTGATCAACTGCGAGATCACTTCCTTGCAGTCGCCGACGATGGGCACGTCTGCAACGCGGTACTTGGAAATCTCAGCCGGATCGATATCAGCGTGAATGATCTTGGCCAGCGGGGCGAAGGTGGACAGCTGCCCGGTCACCCGGTCGTCGAAGCGGGTACCGAGTGCGATCAACAGATCACTGCGCTGCAGTGCGCCGACTGCGGCGACCGTGCCGTGCATGCCCGGCATGCCCATGTTCTGTGGGTGACTGTCTGGGAAGACGCCGCGAGCCATCAATGTGGTGACGACCGGAATTCCGGTCAGCTCGGCAAGGTCTTTGAGCTCCGACCAGGCGCGGGCCTTCACGACGCCGCCACCGACGTAGAGCACCGGTCGGCGCGACTCGGCAATCAACCGGCCAGCTTCTCGTACCTGCTTGCCGTGTGGCCGGGTCACTGGGCGGTAGCCAGGTAGATCGAGCTGGCGTGGCCACTCGAAGCGTGTCTTGGCCTGCAAGGCGTCCTTGGTGATGTCGACAAGCACCGGACCCGGCCGGCCCGTTCCGGCAATGTGAAAGGCCGAGGCGATTGCCGAGGCGATATCAGCAGGCTTGGTGATCAAGTAGCTGTGCTTGGTGATCGGCATGGTAATGCCGCGGATGTCGGCCTCCTGGAAGGCATCGGTGCCGATGGCTGCACTGCCGACCTGACCGGTGATCGCCACAATCGGCACTGAGTCCATGTGAGCGTCGGCAATCGGCGTCACGAGATTCGTCGCACCTGGCCCCGAGGTCGCCATACAGACGCCGACCCTTCCAGTGGCCATGGCGTAGCCCTCAGCCGCATGACCTGCACCTTGCTCATGGCGGACCAGAATGTGCCGCACGTTGTCGGAGTCGAACAGCGGGTCGTACGCGGGAAGGATTGCACCACCCGGGATGCCGAATACGACGTCTGCGCCCACGCGCTCGAGCGATCTGACGAGAGCCTGCGCTCCGGTCAGCTCATCTGCGTGTTCGTTGTCAGACATTTCGGGTCTCCTTGCCCTGACGATCCCGCCCTCTTAATTTCCTTTTTTAGGCGGATTCCGTTGTGGATGTTACGCCTGCGCGCACAGGTCCTCGTACCAACAAAAAACCCCCGCTGCCGAGTGGCAGACGAGGGAGCGCGTCGGGATTGAGCTAATGCTCAGCCGACACGCTGACGTACGAGAATAAGCGTTCCTGCAACACGCACGCCGTAACAATAGCTGGCTGGAGAGGCGAGTCAATCCAGCGCGCGCTGCGTCTTGCGATCCGGAAGGACCGTCGGGTGCCCTAGTAAACGCATGTGTGATCGCTCAGCTCGCATTCGCTGGTCCGGAACGGATCCACGTAGTGTCGGTGGATGCGCCGTGTCCTAACCGCGCTCTCCCTCGTCGTACTTACGCTCGGATGCTCGGATTCACCTAGAGCGGCACCGACTTCACCGCCCGCCATCCCAAGCTCCGCCACTGCATCGCCAAAACCGACGGTTGTTAACACTCCCGCACCGTCCCCAACTCCCCGGCCCACAATGGACCCGCGCGCGGCACTCCGTGACATCCGCCATCTGGCCGCCGACATCGGCCCTCGCGAGGCAACCTCCCGCAACTTCGCGGAGGCGGCCACCTTTGTCGAAAGGCGGTTCGAGCGGCTGGGCGACGACGTGCGGCGAACCACAGTAGGAGTGCCTGCCGGAATCTCCTGGGGCACACCCGTACGCCGCGGTACCTCGGTCAATGTGATCGCCGAACCGAACGACTTCGACGCGAGCGATTCGCATGTGGTTGTCGGCGCCCACTTGGACACTGTGCCGGTGGCGCCAGGGGCTGAGGACAAC
>Ga0075423_10000264_pt1 | contig 39700 bp, 39 predicted proteins | sample SoiMethybrSBSTD2_FD_80114 | JGI IMG/M metagenome (GOLD analysis project Ga0075423, IMG submission 80114) | Bulk soil microbial communities from a Populus tree surrounding site in Tennessee, USA - Soil MetaG P. TD hybrid SBSTD2 | ecosystem: Environmental > Terrestrial > Soil > Tree plantation...
CAGCCGCAACCCCCAGCAGGTCGTCGACTGGCTCGCCGGCAAGGCGTCACTGTGCATCGCCTGCAACGATGCCGAAAGCGGCAAAGAGCAGGGTCTGCCGGTCGACGTGGTCACGCAGCCGCTGAAGGAGGGCGATTACATCGCCGGCGGTCAGGGCGTGGTGAGCCTGATGACTCCCGCGCCGCATCCCAACGCCGCGCGCGTCTTTCTCAACTGGTTTCTCTCGCGCGAGGGGCAGACACTGTATCAGGAATATTCCGTCAAGTCCGGGCAGCTCAACGCGAACTCGCGAAGAATGGACATCCCGAAGGACGTCGTACGAGCCGAATACCGTTTGCGCGAGGACGGGATCTATTGGGAGAACGGCCCGACCGTCGACCAGGAGACCGCCGAGGCGACGAAATTGTTGAAGGATATTCTCGCGCGGCGCGCGCGATAGGAAAACGATGCTCTCCGCCGAAGAGAACGAACTGCTCACGCGCGTCCACCCGGACAGCCGGATGGGAAATCTTTTCCGCCGCTATTGGATTCCCGCGCTGCTGGCCGAGGAGATTCCCGAGCCGGACGGCGCGCCGGTGCGCGTGCGCCTGCTCGGCGAGGATCTGGTCGCCTTTCGCGACACCTCCGGGAGAATCGGCTTGCTCGACGAGCACTGCGCGCATCGCGGCACCTCGCTTTTCTTTGGACGGAACGAAGAGTGCGGCTTGCGCTGCATCTATCATGGCTGGAAATACGATATCGAAGGCAATGTGCTCGACACGCCGGCGGAGCCTCCCGACAGCCAGCTCAAATATAAGGTCCATCACATCGCTTACCCGTGCGTCGAGGCCGGGGGAATGGTGTTCGCCTACATGGGACCGAAGGACAAGATGCCGGTCTTCCCGGCGTACGCCTGGCTCGGCGTGCCGCAAAACCAGATCTACATCGCCAAGAGTTTATTGGAATGCAATTATCTCCAGGCGCTCGACGGCGACTGCGACTCTTCGCATCTGAATTTTCTCCACCGCATGTTCAAGCCCGACGAGCGCAGGAGCTTTCTCGTCCACGATCAGGCGCCGGAGTTCGAGATCGACGAGATGGAGTTCGGCTTCCGCGTCGCCGCCATCCGCAAGACCGCGCCCGACACAAATTACGTCCGCATCTCGCATTTCGTGATGCCGTTCATCGGCTGCGTTCCGGTCGGCCGCGAAATCGACGGCAAGCTCGACGGCTTCAAGGCGGTTTATCAGGTCCCCGCCGACGATCACACGACGTGGCGCTACGATTTCTTTTTCAAATGGTCCCGGCCCATGACGAAAGAGGATTCGTCGAAGCGCGACTTCGTCGGGCCCGGCTACCGCAAAATCCGCAATCTCGGCAACAATTATCTTCAGGATCGAAAAGTGCAGAAGAGGGTCAACTTCACCGGCATCGAGGAGTTCTTGAACCAGGACGCCTGCGCGACGGAGAGCATGGGGCCGATCGTCGATCGGACGAAGGAGCGCGTCGGCGTCAGCGACTCGTATGTCATCCAGGTGCGCCGCTTTCTGCTGAAGGCGCTGACGGACGTCGAGGCGGGCAAGGCGCCTCCGGGAGTGATTTACGACACGGCAAAGGCGGACTTTTCCGGCATCCGCTGCGATGTCGCACATCTGCCAGCGAACGTCTCATGGCGCACGTTGTTCGAAGAGAAGGCAAACGGCTGAGCGGCGCGGCGCGCAGTAATAAAAGGAATCGGCGATGGCGCGCGAGCGCTCATATCATCTGTTCGACCACTGCGCGCACTGGGTGCAGTGGGACCAGGCGGTGCGGTTCAACCGGATCGTGGCCGATTTTCTCAAACGCGGGCCTTCCGTCCGGTAAAAAATCCGATACGATCTAGGTTGATATGGATGAGATACCCGAGATTTCCATCGCGGCCGCGAAAATAAAATTCGACCGGGGGGAGTGCCTGTTCGTCGACGTCCGCGATCCGGGCTCGTACCGCGCGGCACATATCCCCGGCGCCGTTCACCTGCACGACGGCAACGTGCGGCAATTCGTCGAAGACGCGGACAAGGAGCGCGAGGTGATCGTTTACTGCTATCACGGCAACAGCAGCCTCGGCGCAGCCGCCCACTTTTTGCAAAATGGCTTTAAAAACGTCTCGAGCCTCAGCGGCGGTTTCGAAGCCTGGCGGCGGGTCAATCCCAGCGAAGCATAATAAAATCACATCGAACATCGGGAGTTTTTACACATGAAATCATCCGTTCTTGCGTTGCTGATATTTTTGCCGGCATTTTTAATCCGCGTATACGCCGCCGATCTTTCCTCTCCGGTAGGGCACTGGATGACTATCGACGATAATTCCGGCAAGCCGGGGGGATTGATACGCATCGAGCTGGTCGACGGGCAGTACAAGGGATGGATCGACAAAATTTTCCCCGACCCGGGCGAAGACCCCAATCCAAAATGCCTCAAATGCGAAGGCGCGCGCCGGAATCAGCCGGTCCTCGGCCTGAATTTCATGTGGGGCCTGACCAAGCAGGGCGACGAGTTTCAGGGCGGGGAGATTCTCGACCCCAAGACCGGCAAGATTTACCGGGCGAAATTGAAGCTCGAAGACGGCGGCAAGAAACTAAACGTACGCGGCTTCATCGGCTTCTCGCTCCTCGGCCGGAGCCAGGTTTGGCACCGTGCGGAATAATGCGACGTATGCCGGGGGGGCCGAATGGCTATTCCACCACTATGATTTATTACCACCACGCCGGGATGCCCCCCCCTATTCCTCGCCCTTTACAAATGCTAGCCTAAGCCTACCCACCGCGCTTGCGGCGGAGTTGTCATTTTCGATTAAGGGGAGGTGCTGTATGAGGACAATCTTTCTTTTACTCGTTGCGGGTCTGTTGAGCGCGTGCTCAACGATGTCTTCGCGCGAGCGGATGCAGTCCGACGTTGAGCAGTCGGCGGCGATCATCGAGCGCTTCGAGGCGATTCCCGAGAAAGGCATTCCGCCCGCCGTCATACGCGCCGCGCGCGGCGTCGCCGTCTTGACCGTGACCAAAGCCGGTTTCATCGGCAGCGGCCGCGGCGGCACCGGCGTGGTTATCGCGCGAACCGCGAACGGCTGGAGCGGCCCATCGGCGATCGGCACCGGTGGTATTGGAGTCGGCTTTCAGGCGGGCGTCGAGATAACCGAATTTGTGATCGTGCTCAACACTCCCGCGGCCGTTGAAGCCTTCGCGCAGGGCGGCAACGTCACGCTGGGAGGCAACCTGAGCGTGGCCGCCGGCCCCGTCGGACGCAGCGCCGAAGGCAACGTGGCGGTTCAGGCGGCGATGTACAGCTACAGCCGAACCCAGGGACTGTTCGCCGGGATTTCGCTCGAAGGAACCGTCATCGGCACCCGGGACTCGGTCAACGAGGGGTATTACGGCGCGCCGGTCAGACCCATGGATATTCTTACCGGCAAGGTCCGCCCGCCGCGCGATGCGGAGAGATTAATCTCCGTGCTGCGCAGGTACTGACGCCGATACTCAAACGTGCCGCGGCGCAGAGGGCCCCACTCCGGCCCTCTGCGTCCTAGCGGCTTATCGCGTGCGATTGTAGAGGTAATCCTCGCGCTCGGTGGCGCCGACGCGAAGCTCCGGCCGCACCGGCGGGCGCGCGTTCTGGATGCGCGCGTGCGCGTCCAGCGATCCCGCGTCGGTCCAGCGCTCCAGGATCGCGAGCTTATCCGGGTTGATGACGCTCTGAAACAGCTCGAACTGCTCGCAGCCCGGCTCTCGTATGACTTCGGCGCAGCGCGCCTTGTAAGCCTCTGCCAGCTCGGCGCCTTTGCCGGCGGCGGCCGTTATCGTAACAATGAGTCGTATCGCCATGACGTGTTTCCTATTGTAAAAAGATTTTTCGATATTCCTGCATCTTTTCCGCGAACGCCTTCTCGTCCATCGGCACCATCTCGACAACCTTGATCTTCTCCGCGTCGGCGAGCGGCGGATAGATGCCCTTGCGATTCACGAATTCGCCGATGTTGGCCATGATGCGCAGCGATTCCTCCCCCAGGAAGAAATCGAGAAACGCCTTGCTCGCATTGGGGTGCGGCGCCTTGGCGCTGACCGCGATATACTGGCCGTCGCCCATGAAGCTCGGCAGCCGCACATAATCGAGCTGAACGCCCCGCTGAGCGTAAAAAACGACATTTTTAATGAAGCTGATGCCGACCGGTGTTTCGCCCGTCGTGATCCGCTCGCCCGCCGGCGTGAGCGATTCCACGAGCAGCGGCTTGGTCGCCGCAAGATCGCGCACGAATTTCTCCGCCTTTTCTTTGCCCATGATTTTCTGCAGGCTCACGAGCCATTGCGCCGTCGTCGTATGCTGGCTCGCGTCCGGGATCACGAGCTTGCCGCGGTATTGGGGCTTGAGCAGATCCTCCAGCGATTTGGGGGCGTCGGCCGGCTTCATCACGGCGGTGTTGTAAACGATCCCGATCAGAACGTTGCGATAGCGCGGCCCCAGATTCGTGTCGATGACCTCGCTTGAAAACCCGCGGGAAGACGGGGAATCGTATTTTGTGAAGATGCCGGCCTTCTGGAGAAACTGCATCGGCGCGTCGTTCATCAGCACGATATCGAACAACGGCTTGCCGGTGCGAAACTCGCTCTGCGCGCGATCCATGACTTTCGTGCTCGACCCGCGCCAAAACTCGGTCTCCAGTCCGGTTTTCTTTTTGAACGCGGCGGTCACCAGGTCCATGGTTTCGTTTTCCAGCGAACCGTAGACGACGACCTTGCCGCCCTCGCCTTTCGCCGCATCGACGAGTTTCGTATCCTGCGCGTACAGAAGCCCCGGCAGGAGCAGCAGCGATAAAACCTGAAACAAGCGGGCGGCGTAGTTTTTCATGGTGTCCATGTCCCCTTCGTCAAAGGCCGGGCCTACATCTCCATGGCGGCCTGAAACGCCGTGTAGCCCTCCGGAATCAGCTTGATGATCTCGTCGTTTTGCTTGTCCATGTTGACGCCGATCGGATCGGCACCATTTTCCACCGCGCGGATCTGATCGCGCAGGAGCTTGCGGAACATGATGATGCCGCGGTCCGATTCGCCGAGATGTTCGGCGGGCCGGTCGGCCAGCGGCCCCTGCGTCGCCCAAGCCATGTGGTCCTGGCTGGTGAAGTCGTTCATATGGAATTCGCCGTCTTCGTTCTTCGTCGGCACGAAGCTCACCGCCGGATCTTCGGCGTCGGCGACCGCGCTCGCGTCGTCCGTCGGCCGGAATCTATATTGATAAATTTGCGTATGCGCGTCGTCGATCGGCGTGCGAAAATGCATCGCGTAGCCGCTCCGCACCGGGACGAAGAGAATATTCGGAAAAACCAGCGGGTGCGGCGCCTCGACGCGCCCCTCTTCGCCGGCGAAGAAGCGCTGCTTCTGGATGCCCGCCCAGCTTGGATGCACGACGAGGTCGAACTCGATTTTTTCCACGCGCTGATAGTGGAACGGAACGTGATCGGGATCGCCTTTGAGCTTCAGCGTGTGCGAGTGGAGATAGTAAGTGTGGACGGGATCGACCGAGTTCTCCATCGCCTGCAGCCAGTTGCAGTCGAGCACCTGGCAGACTTCGATCCGCTTGACGCCGTCGTCGCGCGCCAGGATGTCCCAGCGCGGCAAAACCGGTTTTTTCTCCGGCGGGCCGAGATACGCGAACAAGAGTCCCGCCGATTTAACCACCGGATAGGCGCGGTGCTTGATTTCCTCTTTGTAGCGCACTTCCGGGCTTTCGAAAGGCTGGTCGAGACAGTTGCCGCACGCATCGTATTTCCATCCGTGATACGCGCAGCGGATGCCGTCCTGTTCGACGAAGCCGTAGTACAGCGATGCCCCGCGGTGCGAGCAGTGCTCGCCGACCAAGCCGTACGTTCCGCTCCGATCGCGGTAGAGCACAAGATCTTCGCCTAAAATCTTGATGCGCTTTTTCGGCTTTTCGTTGTCGAGCTCCGCGGCGACGCCGACGACGTGCCAATATCGGCGGAGCAGCCGCCCGGCGGGAGTTCCGGGGCCGATGCGCGACAGCAACTCGTTCTCTTCCTGGCTCAGCATGAACGCGATTTCCTTTCTAAGCTTCTGGAGGATGCTAGTAGATGCGTTTCGGTGTGTCAACTTAGCTATGAAATTTGCGCTTCAAATCACATTGACACGGGCCGCGCCGGTCGGGTAGCTTCTAGGCGCCGAAAGGAGCCGAACTATGAAGACAAAGAATATCTGGTTCTGTTCGGCGGCCGCTCTCGCCGCCGCTATCATCGCCGCCTGCGCCGGCGACATGACCGGTAAAGGCGGCGCACCGGAGAGCGCGGCTTCCGTCGCCATCGACAACGACGACATCGGCGGCGTCGTCACCGGGCCGAAAGGACCCGAAGCCGGCGTCTGGGTGATCGCCGAGACTCGCGAGCTGCCGACGCGCTTCGCGCGTATCGTCGTCACCGACGATCAGGGGCGCTACCTCGTGCCCGATCTACCGAAGGCGAATTACGACGTATGGGTCCGCGGCTACGGACTCATCGACTCGCCGAAAGTGAAGGCGGCGCCGGGAAAGATCGTCAATCTGAAGGCCGTGAAAGCGCCGAACGAAGCCGCCGCCGCGCGCTACTATCCATCGATTTACTGGTACTCGATGATGAAGATCCCGGATAAGAGCGAGTTCGGCGGCAAAGGAAAAATTCCCGAGAAGATGACGCAGAACGAGTACCTCAACTTGATGAAGTCGAACGGCTGCGCCAACTGCCATTCGCAAGGCGTCGAGGCGATGCGCACGTTTCCGCAAAACGTGCCCTTCCCGCTGGGCAAATTCGCCAATTCCGAGGAGGCATGGTTTCGCCGTATCCAGTCGGGTCAGGGCGGCGTTCCCATGCTCACCACCGTGGCCAAGGAATTGGGCACCGCGCCGATCCCGTATCTCGCCGACTGGACCGATCGCATCGCCAAAGGCGAGCTGCCGCACGCCAAGCCCCCGCGCCCGCAAGGCGTCGAGCGCAACATCGTCGTCACCACCTGGGATTGGCTCGACGACAAGCATTATCTCCACGACCTGATCGCCTCCGACCGCCGCTTCCCGACGGTCAACGCTTACGGTCCGGTTTACGGCTCGACCGAGCTCAGCGTCGATGTCATTCCGATCCTCGATCCCAAGACGAATGCCGTGAAGAACTTTCCTACGCCCGTGCGCGATCCGGACACGCCGATGGCCGTGGAAGAAGGACCTTTACAGCCGTCCCCGTATTGGGGCTCCGAACGGGTCTGGACGAGCAAGGCGAACAACCACAACGGCATGTTCGATCGCAAAGGGCGCGTCTGGTTCGCCGCCGCGATCCGCGGCTCGAACAATCCGGCGTTCTGCAAAAAAGGCTCGGACCATCCCTCCGCCAAGGCCTTCCCGGTGGAGCGCTCGAACCGCCACCTCTCGATCCTCGACCCCAAGACGATGAAATATACCTTCGTCGACACCTGTTTCGGCACGCATCATCTGCAGTTCGATGCGAACGACGTTCTCTGGACGAGCGGCGGCGGACAGGTCCTCGGCTGGCTCGACATGAAGAAGTTCGACGAGACCGGCGACGCGGCGAAGTCTCAGGGCTGGACGCCGATGATTCTCGACACCAACGGCAACGGCAAGCGCGACGAATACGTGGAGCCCAACCAGCCGGTCGATCCGAAGAAGGACAAGCGCATCTCGGCGGGCTTTTACGCCGTCATGCCGAGTCCGGCGGACGGTTCGGTGTGGGGGTCGGTGCGGACCTTTCCCGGCGCCATCGTGCGCATCGCGCCGGGCCCGAATCCCTCTGAGACGGCGCTCGCCGAGATCTACAACATCCCGCTTCCCGGCTTCGGCATCCGTGGCGCCGACATCGACAAGCAGGGCGTCGTGTGGGCGTCGCTCGCCAGCGGCCATCTCGCGAGCTTCGACCGGAGGAAGTGCAAAGGGCCGTTGAACGGCCCGAAGGCGACCGGCGATCATTGCCCCGAAGGCTGGAGTTTTTATAAATATCCCGGCCCCGGCTTCCAGGGCGTCGGCGACAACAGCGCCGAGGCGAGCTATTACAGCTGGGTCGATCAGCACAACACCTTCGGCCTCGGCGAAGACGTGCCGATGTCGACCGGCAACCTGAACCAGGGCCTTATCGCGATGAAAGACGGCAAGATGATCGTGCTGCGCGTGCCGTATCCGATGGGCTTTTACGCGAAGGGATTCGACGGACGCATCGACGATCCAAAGGCCGGCTGGAAAGGCCGCGGTCTCTGGAGCTCGACCGGCGACCGCGCGCCGTGGCTCATGGAAAACGGCAAGGGCTCCAAGCCTATGGCGATTCACTTTCAGCTGCGGCCCGATCCGCTGGCGCATTAGTGAGACGTAAGGCATGAGGCATCGGGCGTGAGGAAGACAGGGCCGGAATCGACAGATACCGTATGGTCGGCTTTAAAACCCGCCCGTACAAAACGCCTCGCGTCTCTCGTCTTACGTGTATTCGCCGCTCTCGCCATCGTTCTTTCCGCCGCTTTCGCGGAAGCGGCGGATAAGATCAGGATCGGCTTTCCCGAGCTCGCCGTCCAGTTCCTGCCGCTTCCCCTGGGAGAAAAGCGCGGCTTCTTCAAGGAGGAGGGGCTCCAGGCCGAGTTCATCCGCATGACGCCGCCGGTCGCTCTCGCGGCGCTGACGGCCGGCGAGATCGACTATTACACGGCGATAGGACCCGGCGTCGCCGCGACGATCCGCGGCGTCGCGGTGAAGGCGGTCGCCGGCTTCACCACCGGCGCTCCGTTCGTGCTGCTCGCGCGCCCGGAGTTCAAAACCGTTTCTGATCTCAAGGGCAAGGCGATCGCGATCAATACGTACGGAAGCCCGCTCGAGGTCGGCGGCAGGTTGATCGTCAAACACTTCGGCATCGACCCCGACAAGGAAATAAAATTTCTCGCTACCGGTCTGTTCGAGTCGCGGCTCGCCTCCGTTCAGCAGGGGCTCACCGCCGCGGCGATGGGCTCGACGCCTTTCGAGTTCTTCGGCGCGAAGATGGGCCTCCTCGTGATAGCCCGCGCTCTCGATCTCTTCAATTATCCGGCGAGCGGCCTCGTCGCGACCACGAAGAAGATCAAGGAGCGGCCCGACGAGATCAAGCGCGTCATTAAAGCGGGCGTCAAGGCGAACCGCTATATCCATCGGAATCGCGACGGCGCGGTGTCGTTCCTGATGGAATGGCTGAAGCTCGACAAAGAGACCGCGGCGTCGTCGTACGAAAGCGTCGTGAAGGCATATCACGAGGATGGAAGCGTGCCCGAGGATGGGCTCCGGCTCATCATTGAAGAAGCGAAAAGGCTCGGCAAAGTCGAGCGTGAAGTGCCGCTCGGCGAAGTGATCGATCTGTCGGTTTTGAGAGATGCCCAAAGAGAGCTTGGGATAAAAGGCAAATAGTCGGACGAGAAGGAAAACTCGGAACGGCGTATTGAATAGAAAGGAGACCGCGATGAAATTTTGGTTGATCGGTTTATTGCTGGCGGTGGCTGCTCCATCATTCGCGCAGGAGGTTTCGCAGATCGCCTTCGATTCCGTTCCGAACGCGGTGAGGCTGCCGCAGAATATGTACCTCGGCGAAGCGACCGGCGTCGCGGTCAATTCCAAGAAGCACATCTTCGTGCTCTCGCGCGGCAACACGAGCGGCCCGGCGTTCGGCGCCGCCGCCGCGCAGTTATTGGAGTTCGCGCCGGACGGGAAGTTCGTGCGCGAGATCGGCAAGAATCTCTACGCCTGGGCCTTCGGCCACACCGTGCGTGTCGATAAAGACGACAATATCTGGGCGGTGGATAAGGGCTCGGACATGATCGTCAAGTTCAATCCCGAGGGACGAGTGCTGATGGTCTTCGGACGCAAGCAGGAGGCGTCCGACGAGGCCGCCCCGCACAAGCGCACCGGTCCGCCGCCGAAGCACGAGGACGGCCGCTTCCGCCAGCCCACCGACGTGACATGGGACGCGGCGGGAAATTCCTATTTCAGCGACGGCTATGTCAATTCGCGCATCGCCAAGGTCGATAAGAACGGCCGCTGGCTAAAGTCCTGGGGCGAGCGCGGCGAGAAGCCGGGGGAGTTCAACACGCCGCACACCATCGCCTCGGACGCGCAGGGAAACATCTACGTCGGCGACCGCGGCAACGGCCGCATCCAGGTCTTCGACGGCGACGGCAAATTCCTCCACGAGATCGTCATCAAAGTCCCCTTCGACCGCAACACCGCGCGTCCCGCCATCGGCAACATGCCGGGCGAAGACGTCAGAGGCACGCAGGCGCCGGGCGCGCCGTGGGCGATCTGTATCACGCCCGGCCCGCGCCAGGTGCTCTACAGCTCCGACGCATTCCCCGGCCGCGTCTACAAAATGACGCTCGACGGTAAAGTGCTGGGCGTGCTCGGGGAGTCCGGCAAACAGCTCAAGCAATTCGGCTGGGTGCATGAGATGGCGTGCCCGTCGGAAAACGAGCTCTATGTCGCGGAGGTATTGAACTGGCGCGTGCAAAAATTGATCTTGAAGCCCGGTCAGCAGATGTCGGCGCAGTAAACCACGGCGGGACGCGATGCATAGCTTGAAAGGACTTAGAAGCATTCGCCGAATGCGGAGAGATGCTTCGCCAAGCTCAGCATGACAGAACGAGAGCATTCATGATAAATCATCGCTAGCGTCATTCTGAGCGGAGCGAAGAATCTCTCCGAATACTTCTCCAGCGCGGTCTTGGCTTACGTCTATGTCCCACTCCCGGCTCGTCCCGATCCTCCGCGCCATCGCCGTCGGCGTGCCCGCCGGCTACGTTTTTCATCTGCTGCACACGCCGATTCCGTGGATGATCGGCCCGATGGTCGCGGTCGCGGCGCTGAATCTAACCGGCGTCCGCATGTACTCGCCGCCCTACGCGCGGCAGATGGGCCAGGTGATCCTCGGCTCCGCCGTCGGACTTTACTTCACGCCGTCGGTCGTGCGCGAGCTCGCCGGAAATTTTTCCGCGATCCTCGCCGCGACGGTGGCCGTATTTCTCGTCGGCGGCCTCGGCGCCGTCACGCTGAGCCGCGCGTCCGGCGTCGACAGCAAGTCCACCTTCTTCGCCTCGATCCCCGGCGGCGCGATGGCGATGGCCGTATTGGCGGAAAAGTACGGCGCGGAGGTCGCGCCCGTGGCGGTCGCGCACAGCCTGCGCGTTTCGCTGGTGGTGATTTTAATTCCGTTCACGCTCACCTACGGCGGAATTCCCCTCATCGCGTCCGCCTACCGTCCCGATGTGCCGCTCGATTACTATATTCTGATTCCATGGCTGCTCGTCGGCTGCGCTCTCGGAGAAATCTCCGAGCGCCTGCACATGCAAAACGGTTATCTGCTCGCGCCGATCTTTCTCGGCGCGGCGCTCACGGTCGCAGGCGTGCAGCTCTCCGCGGTCCCGCGCGGCTTCACCGATTTCGCGCAGCTCATGTTCGGTCTCGTGCTCGGCGCGCGCTATGAGCGGGCGTTCTTCGTCCGCTATAAATTATTTATTCCGTTCGCGCTGCTGAACTCGATGTTTATTCTCATTGCATCGGTGATCGCCGGAGTGCTGCTCGCCTGGCTGTTCGGCTTACCCATCGCCACCATGCTGCTCGCGACCTCCCCCGGCGGGCTTGCCGAGATGACGATCACGGCGCAGGCATTGAAGATCGGCGTCCCGCTCGTCGTCGCGTTTCACCTCTTCCGCGTGATCGTCGTCAATATGGGAACGCAATATATTTATACGTTGAGCCTATGGGCGCGCGACGCGCTCGCCGCGCGGCGGGAGATCGCGAAGCTGAAGCAAGCGCACGATCCGGCCGAAACTCAGGCCTCGCCCCTGGCGGCTTCCCGCGCGGTGCCCCCGACCACGCCGAACGACTCCGAATAAGGCTTTCGTAAAGTCACCAGCCGGTGCCCGCAACGCCCAGCACCGCCGCGATCGAAAAGCGCGAGCGGCGCGCCGATCGAAATTGACAGTTCCTCCTGGGGCTGTCAAACCTAAATCGGGGGGTTTTTCTCTTGACGCCGGCACCCCCATCCGAGTAGGTTTCAATCGCACGCCATTAGGAGTCCCTATGACCATCTCGCCTGCCCTTCGCTCCGATCTCGCACCGACGGGAAAGATCCGCGTCGGCATCAATCACGCCAACCCCGTGCTGGCAAAGAGAGATCCTAAGACCGGCGAGATCAGCGGCGTCGCCGTCGACCTATCGCATGAGCTCGGCCGACGGACCGGGGTACCCATCGAGCTGGTGCCCTACGACTCCGCGGGTAAGATGGTCGATGGGCTGAAGGCCGGCGACTGGGACATCGCGTTCCTGGCGGTCGATCCCGGGCGCGAGGCGGACATCGACTTTACCGAGCCGTATGTCGAGATCGAGGGAACCTATTTGATCCCCGCCGGGTCGGCGATCAACACGATCGCCGATGTCGATCGCGAGGGCGTGGGCGTCGCGTTATCAAAAGGCGCGGCGTACGAGTTGTATCTGAGCCGAACTTTGAAGCATGCCAAGACGGTAAAGACGGCGACGCCCCCTGAGGCGTTTGCTCTGCTGGCAGAGGGAAAGGTCGACGCGCTCGCGGGAGTAAAACAGACGCTGCTTACGAACGCCCAGAAGCTTGCCGGATCGCGCGTGCTCGACGGCCGCTTTATGGCGATCGGCCAGGCGATCGGGATTTCTAAAGGGCGCTCCTACGGCTGGAAATATCTCAGCGAGTTCATCGCGCACGCCAAGAGCTCGGGACTGGTCAAGCACATCATCGAGAAGAACGGCATCCGCGGCGTGGCGATCGCCCCCTGAAGCAACGAGAGTCACACCAAGAGGGATTCATTCCACCTCCGGATTCTAGGCATCTAAAGCTTGCGCGCGGCATCGGCCGCGTGTTAAGCAGCGGCGATGTGGTACATCGTCTTCACGCGCAACGTCCCGGGAAAAGAAGCGGCGCTCAAGGAAAACTTCGAGCCGCACCGGAAATGGCTGGACGAGCAGCACCGCTCCGGGCGGCTGCTTTTCTCCGGTCCGACGACCGACGGTAACGGCGGTGCGTATATCATGCTTGCGAAGAGCCTGGAGGAAGCCCGGCAAATCGCCGCCTCCGACCCGCACCATGCCGAGGGTTTCCGCAAGATGGAGGTCTTCGAGTGGCGCGCGCACCGCGCCTTTCGTTTGAACGGCCCCACGATCGAGGACGTCGAGCGCATGGCGGCGGCCAAGTAGATACCCGATTGACTTCCCTCCCTCACCTCCTAAGAAAATATTAGGAGGTGCTCCATGAATAGCGCTCAGTTCAAAGGCGGCTGGAAGGAGTTCAAAGGCGAGCTCAAGAAAAAATGGGGTCAGTTTACCGACGACGATCTTCTCGAAGCCGAAGGCGGCTACGAGAAGTTTCTGGGCGTCGTGCAGAAAAGATACGGCGATAAGAAAGAAGAAGTGACGAACTGGACGCGCGACTGGTACTCCAAGCGCGAGCAAGAGGAGATCCTGCGCAAGCAGGCCACGACGTCGCGCAACCAGATGTAATCGGCGTCACTTCGAAGCCGCGGGCTTGGCGGGGCCGCTCTTGCCGCCGCCCATGAGATCGATGCGGACGAGCGGATCGCTCGGCTCCATCAGCGGCCCCTCCATGCGAAGAAAGCCCGCGGGCGGAGGATTCACGAGCCAGACGGAATAGTCCGGAATCGTCACGAACAGTTTCACGATGCGCGGGATCTTCGGCCGTAGGAGAAAACGGTCGCCGCGCAGCGTGCGCCCGCCCATCTCCATCTCCTCGAGCCCAACGTGCGAAACGTCGACCGACAGGCCGCGCGGCTTGGGCGTGAAGCCGATCGTCTTGATCTCGGCGTGCGTGCCGCCGAGCAGCTTCTGACGCATCTCTTTGATCGCGAGCACAAAACCAAAGCCGGCGAAAGTCCGTCCGCGCTCGATTTCGACGTCTTCCGACCAGCTTTTCTGCTCGTCGCCCTCGCGCTTTTCCCCCGTCGCCTTGCCCGCGGCGAAGTCGATCTGAAAGCGGCGCAAGATCCGATCGCCGCGCGATTCGCGCCACGACCACTTCTCCTGCGTAAGTTGAGGCTTCTGCCGGAGCTCGGAGATCTCCTCGACGCGGCGTCCGTCGTGAAACGTGTAGGTCAACTTGACGCGAAGCCGGTCTCCTTCGAGCGACTGCGAGAAGTCGCCGTCGGCGAGCTTATTGCCCTTCAAATCGAGGAGGACGGGAAATCCGTGCAGCGCGCCTTCGCGCTCGCCTTCGGCGGCGAAGGAGGCGACGGATAGAAACAGCGCGGTGAGCAGAACCAGCGAAAATATTTGATGTTGGCGCACGCCACTATTATGACCGGCTAACGAGGGTTGTCCAGAGAGGCGGCCGCGCGCAGGGCAAGTGGGAACGCGGCTTGACGCGAAGAACGCCGCGGTGCTACAAAATCCGGACGCCTCTTGCCCGCATGTTCAAGCTTTTCCGCGCGAAAAATATCGCGACCGACGGAGTTCTCTCTCCTTTTCAACTCCTGACGCTCTACTTCCCAGGCTTCATCCTAGCGTTGGGCTACAGCATCGCGACGCCGGCGGTCCCGGTCTTCGCCAAATCCTTCAATACCGGCTTCGGCGTCGCCTCGCTCGTGCTGGTCATGCACGGCCTCGGCGAGATGATCGCGACCGTGCCGACCGGCTTTTTCGTCGACCGCTTCGGCCGCCGCCCGATGCTATTCGTTGGCCCTCTGCTCACCGCGGCGGCGTCGTTCTTGATCGCCGTATCTACCTCATTCCCCGAGCTGCTCGTCTACCGCTTCATCGAAGGTTTGGGCAGCGAGGTGTGGCGGCAGGCGCGGCTGGCGATGATCGCCGACGCCAGCAAGACGCGCGAGCGCGGCCGGCAGATGAGCGGCATGATCGGCACCGAGCGCGCCGGCAAATTGATCGGACCGGCGCTCGGCGGGCTCTTCGCGCTCTCGAGCATCCGGCTCCCGTTCATCGCTTACGGGATGCTCGCCTTTCTCGCCATCGTGCCGAGCTTTTTTCTCGTCCGGGAATCGGCGCCGGGATGGGGCAAGGCGTCCGGCACGAAACAAGAAGCGCCGCTCGGCACGGCCGCGCTTTTGAAGTCGATGCTCACGCCGCGCTACCTCGGCTTTTTTACCGCGCAGTTTTTCGCCTCGACGACGCGCGGCGTGCTTTGGGGCGGCACCCTGCTGCTTTACGCTACCTATGCTTACGGCGCCGGGGCCCAACTCCTCGGTGGACTCGCCACCGTGGGCACCGTTGTCGGCATTCCGATCACCTTCGCCGCCGGCTATCTGATGGACCGCTTCGGGCGCAAGGTTACGATGGTCCCCGGATTCCTGCTCATCGCCCTCGGTGTCTTTTACCTGGCAGTGAGCGCCGCCTGGAGCTGGAGCCTCTTAACTTTTCTCGGCGGTTTTCTCTGGATTCAGGCGACCGGCAGCATCACCGCGGGCAGCATGCAGGTGCTCGGCGCAGATATGGCGCCAGCGGCTGGCCGCGGACGCTTTTTCGGCTTCTGGCGACTGATCAACCAGGTCGGCGCGCTGATCAGCCCCGCGTGCTTCGCTTTCATCGCCGAACGCCAGGGCTACAGCGCGGCGTTCGTCCTGTTCGGCTTCAGCGCGCTTGTAACGGCGCTGCTATTGGCGTTTACCGTCACCGAAACCGTGCAAACGGAAAGGACGGCCAAGATCGCTCCCGCCAAAGGACGCGAGGTCGAGGCGGCGGCGACAAAAACATCTTGACGCTCTCAAGAATCGGGGCTATTACGATGCAGCGACGACTCGGAGGAATTATGCGGCTGAAAATCTTACTTGCAATCCTTGCCCTTGCCCTGTCATTCAGCGCCACGCAAGCGGCGAACGCTCCCGCTCCCGCCCTGACGGGCCAGGTCGCCTCGCCCCAGGAGCCGCGCATGGAAGGTGTCCTGGTGAGCGCAAGAAGCGAGGCCTCGACGATAACCGTCACAGTGGTCACCGATGCGCAGGGCCGCTACAGCTTTCCCGCCTCGAAGCTCGGGCCGGGTCGCTACGCGCTCGCAATCCGCGCCGTCGGCTACGAACTGGACGGTGGCAAAACAGTCGAGGTCACAACTGGGAAATTGGCGCAGGCCGATCTGAAGCTCAAGAAAACCGCCGATCTCGCCGCGCAGCTCTCGAACGGCGAATGGCTCATGAGCATGCCCGGCACGGACGAGCAGAAGCAGGGATTTTTAAGCTGCACCTCTTGCCACACGGTCGAGCGCATCGTCCGCTCGAAGTACAGCGCGGAACAGATGGTCGACGTCATCAAACGCATGCGCACTTACGCGCAGGGCAGCACGCCGCTGCGCCCGCAGGTGCGGCCCGGCGTGCGCGAGCCTTCGGCATCGCAGCTCGCGCAGATTAAAAAATTCGCCGAGTACGTGAGCACCATCAATTTGAGCAAGGACGACAAATGGAGCTACGCGCTGAAGACGCTGCCGCGGCCGAAGGGGCAAGCGACACGAGTGATCTATACGGAGTACGCTCTGCCGCGACCCGAGGCGATGCCGCACGACGCAATGCTCGACGCCCAGGGTATGGTCTGGTACTCCGACTTCGGCTCGCAGTTCGCCGGCATGCTCGATCCCAAAACCGGGAAAGCGGTCGAGTACGCCATACCGGTGACTAAGCCGGGCGCGCCCGCCGGCGGGCTCGATATCCGCTTCGATCCGGACGCCAACGTCTGGCTCGGCATGATGTACCAGGGCTCCGTCGCCAAGCTCGATCGCAAGACCGGAAAGTTCCAGACCTGGACCGCGCCCGGTTTCATGGAGAACAACGAGGCGCGCCTGGCGATGGTCGATCCCAAGCATTTGAATCTCGACGGCAAGGTCTGGGTCGGCGGCGACAACGAGTACCGGCTCGATCCCAAGACCAACGAGTGGTACACGGTCGACTATTCGCGCGGCCTGCCGAAGGACGGGCCGCCCGCGGACCGGCTGGGCTCGTACGGCGTCATTTCCGATTCGCGCAACAATTTTTACGGGACCAATTTCGGCGGGCAGTATATTATTCGGGTCGACGCCAAGACCCTCAACGTGACGCCCTTCCCGACGCCGACGCCCAACTCGGCGCCGCGCCGCGGTCACATGGACCCGGAGGACCGGCTCTGGTTCGCGGAGTACCGCGGCAACATGATCGGAATGTTCGATACCAAGACCGAGCGCACGAGAGAATGGGCGGTGCCGACACCGTGGAGCAATCCCTACGACGCGATCTCCGACAAAAACGGCTACGCCTGGACCGGAGGGATGAGCAACGACCGCGTCGCTCGACTGAATCCCAAGACGGACGAGTTTGTCGAGTATCTATTGCCGCGCACGACCAACATACGCCGCGTTACCGTGGATAACACGACAAGCCCGCCGACTTTCTGGGTCGGCAATAATCACGGGGCGGCGCTCATAAAGGTCGAGCTGCTGGAGTAGGCTTTCGCAGATATCGGCCGTAGATTCTCTGGCCGGTGAAACGAAATATAATTCGTTGGCTTGTAGTGCCGCTTTCGGCCGTCGCCGTCTGGTTCGGTATCCTAATCCTTGGCGTGGTGCTTGCCGAGCTGCTTGATCGGCTGTGCCCGGCCGACTTGATAGAGTCGGGATTTTGCACCGCCTCATGGCATAAACCCGCGTTCGACACGCTGCTCGGCCTTTGCACCGCGCTTGTTTCCACTGCGGTTGTTCTCGTTCCAGCGCGCATCGCGCCAGCGCATAAATTCGCAGTGGCAGCGGCGGCTTATATTTCAGGCGCCGCTTTTGCCTTCTATATCCTGATCGGAGATTTCGAGTGGTGGATTTTTATGACCGCGGCGCTCAGCGGCTCGGCTGCTCTTGCGATCGCAGCGGTGAAATGGCTGCCCGCGGCACGGCGTCTACCGGCCGGAGTCTAACCCTTCGCAAACGCTACTTCATTCCCTTGATTTTATGCACGTTGACGGCGCTCCACACGTCCTTGGGGCGCGTCTTCACCGGCTGATAGCCGCAGTGTGGACAAGTAGCCTCGCGAGCCGCGGATGTGATCGCTTCGCCAGGCTCAAGCTTCCATTGAAACTCCAGGCCGCACTTAAAACATTCCAGTAAGCAGATCCGCTCGCCCGCCATTGAGATCGTCCTAACCCTTGCTGCCAAATGCATGGAAGTGTGGCTCAGTGGAAGCAAGAATGACTTTGATTGCGTAATACAAGGAAAGTCTCTGATTTGTCAAATAGATTTTTCATTTGCGATTAATAGCGCTTTTATATAAGACATGAACGATGGATCTGAAAAGACTCAAATATTTCGTCGCCGTCGCCGAAGAGCTCCATTTCGGTCACGCGGCGAAGAAACTCAAGATGACCCAACCCCCGCTCAGCCAGCAAATACAACTCCTGGAACATGAGCTCGGGATGATCCTTTTTCATCGCACGCGCCGGCACGTGGAGTTGACGAGCATCGGGCGGGTTTTTCTCGCCGAGGCGCGAGCCTTGTTGCAGCAGAGCGAACTAGCCGTGGCGCGGACGCGGCGGGTTCAGCGAGGCGAGACGGGTCGGTTGTCGATCGGATGGATGCCCTGGTCGGTTTTGACGCCGCTTCCCTACATGATTCGCGAATTTTGCCAACGCTATCCCGAGGTTCATTTGGACGTGCATAGCCTCAGCGCCGAAGGACAGCTCGAAGCGTTGCACGAAGGAACCATAGATGCCGGCTTCGTCCTCTGGACTTCCGATCTCGGCGTTCCTTCTCGCAGCAGCCGCCTGAAGACGGAAATCATAATGCGGCCGCGGCTGCTTATCGTAGCGCCGGAAAATCATCGCTTCGCTTCGGCTCGCCCCGCTGAACTCGCCGACTTGACCAATGAACCGTACATCTTATTCAAGCGCGAGAGCGGCCCGGTGTTTTATGATTACGTCGTCAGCTTCTATCAGCGGAACGGGCTCGGGTTGAACATCCGCCATGAAGCGGATCACCCTTCGACCGTCCTGGGATTGGTCGCCGCCGGGCTCGGCATCACGCTCCTGCCTTTCACTTCGACCCAAGCCCCGCCGGGTGTGGTCTGCTGCGACCTGCCGGCGACTTCACCGCGGCTGGAGATCGCGCTCACGTGGCGGCCGCAGAACGATTCGACGCTGCTGCAGAACTTCACCGACACGATTCGGTCGTATCACGCAAGGGCCGGCGATATTTATACAACCGATGGCGACAAAGCACGGAAGAACGCCGGCTGAAGAATACGGTCAGTATCCGCCGATAACGCTGCGCGGGTGCCAGCGGTGCGCTTGCCGCTCATCGACGTAATCCCCGCGCGCGAAAAGTTTGATTAGAACGATCCCCGCGACGAAACCGCCAACGTGCGCCCAGAACGCTACTCCGCCCATCTCGCCGCCGAAAGAAACCAGTCCGCTGATGAACTGGAGCACGAACCAATAGCCCAGCATGACCCAGGCCGGCAGGGCCATCGATGTGATGAAAAAACCGATCGGCACGAGCGTATAAACGCGCACATTGGGATAGAGCAGCAGATAAGCGCCCATGACGCCGCTGATCGCGCCGGAGGCGCCGACCATGGGAATCGGCGAAGACGGGCTCGCGAGCAACTGCGCCATCGCGGCGGCGAGACCGCATAAAAGGTAAAACACGACGAAGCGGAAGTGGCCCATCGAGTCTTCGATGTTATTGCCGAAAAGCCATAGAAACCACATGTTGCCGAGAAGATGCATCCAGGAGCCGTGCAAAAACATATGCGTAAAGATGTGCGAGAGGTGGCGACCGGCTTCCGTGGTGCAGGCGATGCTTTCCCCAAGCGGAACTCTCATACCCGGCGGAATCGTGCCCGTGAGCTCGCCGGGGATGAGCCCCAGCTGGCAAACCGACTGCGCGACGGCCATTTCCGAGCCGGCGCCCTGCACGACGAGCCACGTGAGAACGTTGAGAGCGATGATTACGCCGGTAAAAATCGCCGGCCGCCGTGTCTCGTTCTCATCGCGATACGGAAACATACCTCTGAGGGTATGTGCCAAGCGTCGGAAAATCAATATGGGTATTTCTGCCCCACTTGACAGCGGCATCGAGAGCGGATTTTTAATATCGAATGTTCGCCGTAAAGCTCGCCCTCGTTGTCTTCTGGGCGTTTTGGTTCGGCGCCACGTTTGCGAAGAACTTGTGCTGCGGCCTACAGGCGGAGGAATATTGCCCGGTTAGCTCATCAAACGGCCGCCGGAGACGTTGAGCGCCTCGCCGGTCGTGTGCGAGGAGTCGCTGGAGGCCAAAAAGAGCGCCGCGGCTGCGACCTCTTCATGCTTGGCGTATTTTCTGAGCGGCGTATCTTCGAGAACCTTCTTTTCCAGATCCTTGAAGTCCATGCCGAGGTTCTTCGCTCGCTCTGCGTACATCTCCCGGAGATCGGGCTCGTCCATGCCGCCGGGACAGATGACGTTGGCGCGGATGCCGTAAGGCCCCGCTTCTTTGGCGATCGTCTGCGAGAGGCCCAGGAGCCCCCACTTAGCCGCGACAAGGGAGCCGCGGAGCGCCATCCCTTCCTTGCCGGCAGTGCCGGAAATGCTGACGATGCTGCCACTCTTTTGTTTCATCATGACCTTCAAGACAGCTTTGCAGCAGAGGAAGGCGGCTTTGAGATTCACCGCGAGCACGGCGTCCCATTCCGTTTCGGTGATTTCCTGAACCGGCACGAGCGGGCCTCTCAACCCGGCGCTGTTGATGAGGATATCGACCCTGCCGAAGCTGCGCACGGTCTCGTCGACCATCCGCTGCACCTGGGCGGCATCGGTGCAATCGGCGGAGAGTCCGACCGCCAAACCGCCGGCGTTCACGATCTCGCGCGCGACCTGCTCGCCTTCGTTCTTCATCTTCTCCAGGTCGACGAGCACGATGCGCGCCCCTTCGCTCGCGAACTTGCTCGCGATCGCCGCGCCGATCCCGCGCGCCCCGCCGACAATGATCGCCGTCTGGCCGTCGAGCTTCCCCACGGCTCTAGTCCGGAATTTCCATCATACCGACGGCGAGCGCGTTGCGATAGGCCCGGTCGATCGCCAGGCAGTCGTTCGCGGCCCTGACCACCATGCGGGCGATGCGGTCGTCGGTGACGTAGCGCTCGAACACCGCCTCGAACATGTTGGAGTGATCGATGTCGGCGACCATGTGGACCTTGGTGTTCTTGTCCAGCTTCTCCACTGATCCGACGAGGTCCTTCACCTGCTTCGCCGCCATGCGCTGGGTATACCCGCCGCCTTGAATGAGCTCGGAGTTATTCTTGCGCTCGGTGGTATGATTGATCATCAGGCTTTCGATCCAAGACCGCGTCGTGCAGAGATAAAGCCAGGCGTAGATCGCGGCGCGCGCGGCGGGAAGCAGCGTCTCCTCGCCGACCGCGCGCGACATATCGTCGTCGGTGAGGTGCGCGGCGCCGAGCCGCTCGTCGTAGATCAGCTCGTCTTTTTCGTGCTCCCAGATCGCGCGCTTCACGTCGAGCGGCGCCTTCGCCTGGGAAGCGGCCCAGCAGTCGCGCCGGCTTTTGATGTAATGCGGATAATGCCGGCCCATCAGCTCGTTCCGCGCCGGCGTGATCTTGACGCCGAAGAGCCGCTTGTATTCCGGTGTGTCGAAATGATGATTGAGAGTCTCGTCGATCTCAGCGCGCGCGCTTTGCCAATAACTCATAGGACCTCCAGGTATGATTTGTGTTGGAACCAGCGTTGTGACCATCCCTAAAGTTTTATCCGCTCCTGCGCCTCGGCGATGCCTTCGCGGAAGATCTGATTTAAATCGAGCGAATCCTTGGCCGCCTGGAGCGCGAGCGCTTCCTTCTCGCCGGTCGCATGCTTCTCCAGGAACGGCAGAAACATGTCGCTGTGCTTCTCGTCCGCCTGGCTGTGGGCGTGGAGGTTGGGGATATGTTTCCAGGTAAAGCCCAGGTCCTCCATCCAGCGCTTCGCCATGCGCGTCGATTGCCCGCCGCCCAGGTCGCCCAAAAGTCTGTCGTCGTTGCACCATTCGGTGATCGTCAAGGCGGCGAGCGCCTCGACCCAGCTTTTTTCCCGCGTGATCCAGCCCCAGGCATAAAGCGTGGCGAGCGTCGACGGCAGCGGCTTGGCGTCGATGACCTCCTCGGGCGCGAGGCCGACCGACTGGCCCTGCTTGATGATGAGCGCGAGGTGGCCGTACTCCGAAAACTGGTCGCGAATGATCTCCTCGTATTCGTGTTCGAGGATTCTCTGCTTGATCGCCAGCACCGGGCAGTTGCCGGAGACGTTGGCCCAGCAGTCGCGCCGGTGGCGCACGAACAGGCTCTGCTGCGTCACCATGACTGCGGCGCGCGGCTTGCTCATCTTGACCGAAAAATAACGCTCCAAGGCCGGGGAGCGGATATAATCCCGCACCATCCCACCGAGCGTTTCTCTCCATGCTGCTTGTTTCATTGGCGGCTCCCCGCGGGATAGAGTTTGTCGAAAAATCCTTCGCCCTTGAGCTTGTCGATGATCGCGTTGTCGTAGAGCTTCGCCGGCACCGGTCCGGTGTGGCCGACCATCTCGAGGATCGTATCCACGGCGGCCGGATCGACGCGCGGGATGCGATCGAGATATTTCACCACGAACTCATAATGCATCTCGGGCGCGCCGCCGCGCTGCCCCATGTATTTTCCCAGCATCTGGAGCGCCTGCTGCTTGCGCGTCCCGAGCGCAGCGATGCCTTCGATGTACGCCTTGACGATCCGCTCCACCGTCCCCGGCGATTTTTTATAAAATTCGTTGCTCACGGCGAGCAGGTTCATCGAAAACGGAATGCCGAGCTCCGCCGCATCGACGAGCGCTTTGGACTGCGGATCCGGCGCCTGGGAGGCGACCCGGCCCTCGGCCTGGTGCGCGCGGAAGCCCATGTCGGCTTCGACAACGCCGCCGAATTGCCGGATCTCCACTTTGCCGTCGAGGCCCAATTTCTTCGTGACGAGCCGGGTGACGAAATCGCTGGTCGAGCCGTAGCGCGTGATCGCGAGCCTCTTGCCGACGAGCTGATCGGGCCGGGTGATTTCCGGGTGCACCCAGAGCACCATACCGGGGCGGCTCGTGTTGCTGCCGACCGCGACGATCGAAGCGCCCTTCAAAGTCGCTGCAACGACCGCGTTGCTCGCGCCGAGCGCCGCCTGCAAGCTGCCGCCGACGAGCGCTTGGATGACGACGGCGCCGGAGCTGATATAGATGAGCTGCGCGTCGAGGCCGTACTTCTCGAAGGCGCCGACCTCCTTCGCCATCCACACGCCCGCCATCGTCGGGCTGATCGCGGCATAGCCGAAAGTAATTTTTTCTTTCGGCGCTTCGGCGGAAAAAGAATTCCCCGTGGCAAACGCGACGAGCAGAGCCGCAACGGCGGCGCCTATTGCGCGAACGAACCGATTCGACATTTTCTTTTTTATACCGCTTCCATGGCCGCGGCGATGCCGGCCTGGTAGGTCCGGTACAGGGCCTCGGACTCGCTCGCGGCGTCGAGCACGAGCTTCTCTTTGTCGCCGACGGCGTATTCGGCGAGCACGGACAGGAACATGTCGCTGTGCTCCTTGTCGGCCTCGCGGTGCGCGCGCCAGTTGGGAAGATCGTCCCAGGTGAGACCGAGCTGATCGACCCAGCGCTGCCCCATCTTATAGGCGTGGCCGCCGCCCTGATCGCCGAGAAGCCGGTCGTCCTGGTTCCATTCGGTGATCGTCATCGACGCCAAGCCTTCGAGCCAGGTCTTGTTCTTCGTCATCCAGCCCCAGCCGTAGAGCACCGCCATCGTCGATGCAATCGGCTTGGTCTGCAAAATATCTTCGGCGCTGAGGCCGATGGGTTTTCCCTGGCGGATGAGCAGATCGAGGTGACCGTGCTCGGAATGCTGGTCGCGGATGACTTCTTCGTATTCGTGCCCGAGAATTTTTTGCTTGACCGAGAGGACCGGACAATTGCCCGAGACATAGGCCCAGCAGTCGCGGCGGTGGCGCACGTAGAGCGAGAGCTGTTTCAAGATAATTTGCGCGCGCGCACGCGTGATGGGAATCGAATAGTAGCGCTCCAGTTCGGGCGAGGACATCGTCTCGCGCGCGAGCTGCCCGAGCGCTGCCCTCCAGCCTTGTTCGTTCATCCTTGCTTCTCCGAATAAAGAATTTTCAGACCGGCCAGCCGTGCTCCGAGACGTCGACGCGATTGCCTTCGGGGTCTTTGATCCAGCTTTCGGCGATGGCGCCGAAGGTGTTCGACTCGGCGGTGGTGTCTGCAGTCTTTTCCACATCCTTCACGCTGTCGACCTTGAAGCCGAAATGGTTGATGCCCCAGGGATGGCGCGGCGTGCTGATGAGCGCGACGTCGACAAAGCCGTCGGAGAGATAGATCGTGCCGTTCTCGCCGCGGTGCTTCTCTTCCATGCCGAAGACTTTTTTATAATAAGCGGCGGTCTTCTCGCGGTCCTGGACGTTGATCGCGATGTGGCGGATTCTCGGCTTTTCCATAGAAACGCCCTCCTTTATTTCTAACCGCTGTTTAACGCTTCCCCGAAAGTTTGTCCACCCAAGCGTCGCGTAATGGCCCCTATTGAATCGTTACAGGTTATGTGTGTTCGGCGCGAACAGCTCTTCGACCGGAATCTTCTTCGGAGCCAATCCCTGTTCGTAGAGATAGCCCATCAAGGTCTCGACGACATGGCGGTTCTTCTCCAACCCGTACGGCCATGGATCGCCGCCGAGAATTTCCCGCTGGCGCTGGAGCGGCTCGCGGAACCAGACGAGGCTGATTTTGTAGGGCGAGAGATCGTTCAGCCGCTCGTACGCCTGAAGCTTCGCCTGCTGGAAGGCTTTCAATAGATTCACCGCAATCTCCGGCGCTTCTTTCCACAACTCCTCGCGCATCGCGACCGTATGCATGATCGGAAAGATGCCGGTCTTCTTGAAATAAGCCGCCTCGACCTCGGGATAGTTCTCGAACAGCCGCCGGATTTCAGGACGGCCGTTCAGCATGGAGGGAAATAGATTCGCGCAGATCATCGCGTCCAACTCGCCCGATGCCAGCATCTCATCCGGCGCGCTGCCCACGGGAATCTGGGTGATGTCGTAGCCGCGCGCCATCTCGATCTCCATGCGGCTCTTCGACCAGCAGAACCAGCGGATCTTTTCCAGATCGACGCCGTATTCGTGCTGCAAGGCGCCGCGGATCCAGACCGTCGCGGTCTGCTGGAATTCCGCCAGACCGACTTTCTTTCCCATTAAATCGCGCGGCTCGCGGATGCCGCTCTTCGCGTTGACGAAGATGCAGGAGTGGCGGAATGCCCGCGCCGGAAACACCGGGACCGCGATCAGCGGCTTCCCCATTGTCCGCGCGATCAAATAGGACGAAAGCGACAACTCGGAGGCGTCGAACTCGTAGCGGTTGAGCATGCGCGTCCAGATCTCGTGATAAGGAAGCACTTTCCAGTCGAGCTCAAGCCCTTCCGGTTTGATCGTCCCCTCGATCAGCGCGTGCGTGCGATCGTAGTCGCCGCCCGCGAAAGTGATGGTCCGGCTCATTTACAGTCCCTTCTGTGCTTCCTTCAGCGGGCGGAGATCGATGACGCGCGAGAGCGGGATCTCCTCTTTTTTATCCACGCGTCCCATCTCGCGCTCGAGCGCGTCGCGGATGCCCTTCTCGTTCATGCCGCCGTCGGGTGAGAACGCCGGCAGCATCGAGGCGTAAAGCTCCTCCGCCAGCGACCGCTCGACCTTCCATTCGCGCAGGATGTACTGCACCGTCTCCTCTTTGTTCTGGCGCACGAAGCGGAGACTTTTCAGCGTCGCGCGCAAGACTTTACGCACCGTCTCGGGATGATCGCGCAGCATCTTGTCCGAGGTAGCGACTCCCGACAAGGACTGCTCGACGTGATCGCCGAGGTAGGCGAGAATGTGAAAACCCATCATCTTCGCCATGGAATGGAACGGCGGCGAAAGCATGCCCGCCTGCACCGAGCCGCCGTTCAGCGCGGCGAGAATGTTCGCCGTCGTGCCGGTGGCGAACAGCGCCACCTCTTTATCCGGGACGAGCCCGTATTTGCGCACGAGATAGCGCGCCAGCGTATCGGTGGACGAGCCGATCGCCGTGATGCCGATAACTTTCCCTTTCAAATCGGGAATGGACCGGATCTCCGGGCGCGCCGTCAGCCAGAACGTCGGCTTGACCGTGATGAAGCCGACGACCTTGACGGGAAAGCCGAGCGCGGCGGCGCTGGAGACCTGGCTCTGCGCGCCGGAGAATTCGAGATCGCCCGTCGTCAGCGCCGTTACCTGGATGCGCGAGGTGACAAGCACGAGCTCGAGGTCGATGCCCTCCGCCGCATAGATGCCTTTGTCCTTGCCCAGAAACAGCGGCAGGTAGTTGAGGCTTTTGGCAGGATAGGCGTAGCGGACCTTTTCCGCGGCGTTCAGGATTGCCGGACAAAATAAAAGTAAGAAGAGGATCGCCGCGCGTCTCATCGCTTGTCCTGTAGCGTTTGTCTCAGGGTTCCGAAATCGACGACCCGGTCCAGGCGGACCGCCTCCGCGATCTTCAGAGACTCGCGCGCGCGGTCGATATCGAATTGGAGCGTCTTCTCGCCGACGAGCCCGTCGGGCGTAAGCCCGCGCACATAAAGCTCGTAGGACGCCGCGGCGGCGGCGGGATCCAGCTTGAGCCAATCGGCGATGATGCGCACGCTGTCGTTTCGGTTTTCTTTCATGAACGACTGGGTCCGCAGAAGCGCCCGGATCATGCGCTTCACCTGGCCGGGATTTTCTTTGAGCTTGTCGATGTTCACGCCCAGACCGGAAGTGGCCGAATCGAAAACATCCGCCGCGGCGATGAGCCGCTTGTACCCTTTCGCCTCGGCCTCGATGTTATAGGGCGGCGGCAGGATCGCCGCCTCGACCTTGCCGGTAAGCAGCGCCGTCAACCGAGGACCGCTCCCGGAGATCGCCAGCGCCTTTACATCTTTCTCCAGCTCCATGCTTTCTCTGTGCAAGATCGCTCGCAGCATGAATTCCGTCGTGTCCCCGTAGCCGGCGAAGCCGACGATCTTGCCCTTCAAGTCGGCGATGCCGTTGATCTCGCGGCGCGCGACGAGAACGTGAAGCGGCTTGCCGTTGAAATACATGACCACTTTAACCGGCAGACCGCGCACGGCGCTCCGCAGCACCGCGCCGGAGGCGGTGGAGTAATCGATGTCTTTGGTGGTAAGGGCGACGATGGTGACATTGGTCGCCATTTGAATGAGCTCGACATCCAGCCCCTCGGCGGCGAAGAAATCCTTGGCCTGCGCGACCTTTGGAGCGATGAAGCTAAGCGAGAAGCTCGGCATGCCGACCCGCACTTTTTCCAGCGGCTGCGCCGCGGCAGCGGCGAAAAAGAACGCCAGACATGCGAACGCAACGATGCCTCGAAGGAGCATGGGAGCGATTAATTCTTCCGGTAGAGCTTGTCGATAAACCCGCTCTCGTCGAGCGCCTTGACGAAGGTCGCATCGACGAACTGCTCGGGCTTCGCAGCTTTGGCCTCGGGGCTGCTCGCCGCCATCTCTCCGAGCACCGCGCGAATGCCTTCGACGCTCGGATAAGGTTTTGCGGGCGTGATGCGCGAAAAGTAGTCGTAGGATTCCTCGGCGATGCCGTCGTCGCTCAGGCGCAGGAACTCCTTGATCAACGGAACCGCTTCACTCCTGCTCGTTTTATAGAATGCGATGCCTTCGACAAAGGCGCGGAGAAATGCCCGCACGGTCTCAGGCTCGGTGCGGATGAAAACCTCGGTCGTCGCAAGGTTGTTGTGCGGATAAACGAGGCCGAGGGCGGAGGCGTCGGCAAGCTGGACGAACCCCTGCCGCTTCGCGAGCACCGTGTTGGGGGAGTCGATGACCGCGCCGTCGACGACGCCGCCCACCAATGCCGAGAAGCGTCCGTGCTGATTGCCGATCTGGAGCAGCGTGACATCTTTGGCGGGGTCGAGGCCTATCCCCTTCAGCATGAAGCGCGCGGCGAATTCCGACGAGCTCCCGAAGCGCGACACCGCCAGCTTGCCGCCCTTCAAGTCTTTGGCCGACTTGATGCGCGGATTGACATAGAGGCTGTACGGCATCGTGGGCGTGTAGGTCGCGACCAGCACATTGCCCGCGCCTTTCAGCCGCGCCTGCTGCGCGGCGCTCCCGCCGCCGCCGCTGATCATTTTGACGTCGCCGGCGATCAGCGCCTGCAGCGCCTGCGAGCCGCCCTGGAACAGCACCAGATCGACGTCGAGACCATGGCGCTTGAAGGCGCCGATCTTCTTCGTGACATAGAGCAAATCGACCCCGCCGCCGTTGCCGGCGAGGCCGCAGATGAATTTCCTGGGCGTCTGCGCGAGCGCGGCCGCGCTCCACAGGCGCGCCGCAAATACGAGTGCCCACGGGATAAATCTAAAGTAAAACATGAAGTCTAGGCAGACTTCTTATAATACTTTTCCATCTGGCTCTGGACGCCGGCCTTGGCGCACGCCTCCTCGAAGATGCGCCGCACCATCGGGTCTTCGTCTTCGTACTCGATCTGATGGCCGCCGAGCTTGATGTCCACGTCGGTCTGGCCGCCGCCCTCGCCCATGATGCCGTAATACTTTTTGCTGCCCCAGCGGAGCGCGAGATAGCGCGCCGGGGTCGCGCCCGCATTGAAGTGCTGATGGAACCAATCGGCAGGCGGCACAACCATGCTGCCGGGCTTCCATTCGTAGCGCTTGATCGGTTGACCCTTCGGCCACATCAGCGAGTAACCCTGGCCGCTCAAGATGATGACGTGCGCGCCCGGCCCATGGTAATGTGCTTTTTTGTAAGTGCCGACCGGAAACTGCGAGACATGGCCGCACATCGTGTTCTCGGCGATCTGAAATCGCACCTGCGAACCGCCTGCGCCCCGCTCTTTCCATTCGAGGAGTTTGAGATTCTTCACGTCGGGGACGAAGTTCGTCTCCCAGACGCGCCCGGCCCACCAGGTCCCCTCCTTGGAAAAGTAGTCGTCCTCGGAGTTAAAGCGATCCTTGAAGACATACGGGCAATTGAAGACGAAATCGATATTGTGGATCAAGTTGATCATGATCGGCGCGCTGGTGACGGCGAGGTAGCGCGCGGGCTGCGTGCCGCTGCCGTTGAAGTGCTGATAGTTCGTGTTGAGCGGGGGCGAAAAGAGCGACCCTTCCTGCCATTCGAACGTGCGCTTCTGGCCGTTGTCGTTCCAGATCGTGGTCGCGCCCCGCCCGCTGACGACATAGACGAGCTCTTCGTACATGTGCTTCTGCGGGTTCAGCGACTTCCCAGGGGGGATCTCGCAGATATAGGCGTCGTTGGTCTCGCCGGTGCCTTCGAGGCAAACGCGCACCGCGGGGGCGTTCAGGCGCGCCCAGTGTTTCAGGGGCACCTCGTTGATGTCCTCCATGAAAAAGCCTTCGACGAGCGGAACGCCTTCCGCCTCGATCCACTTCCGGTAAGAGCTCTTTTTTTCCGCTATCACCTTGTCGGAAATTTTCGGTTCGGGCATGTTATTCTCCTTTGTGTTGTCGTCTTTTGAAAATCGGCGATCGAAAATCTAAAATCGTTATCTCCCTTTGATTCCCAATTCCTTCTGCGCTTCGCGGAGCGGCGACAGGTCGGCAACGTCTTCCGGCGCGACCGGTTTATCCATCTTGAGCGCCTGCCGCGACTGCTCGATGACGAGCTTGAGGCCACCTTCCGGAATACTGCCGTCGTTGTTGAAGACCTTCACCGTTCCGTCGTACGCCGCGGCCGCGCTTTCGCGGTCGGTCCGGCCCCACTCGGCGAGCGTCTGCACTGCGCCCTCGCGGTTGGCGAGGATATATTTATTCGCTTTGATCAAGGCTCTGATCGCGCGCTTCACCTCGTCGCCGCGCTCCTTGATCTTTTTCGTGGTCGCGCCGAGGCCGACGAAGGGCAGCGTGAAAAGCTCATAGGCGCGCGCCACGACGTTGAAGCCCATCTTCTTGCCTTCGACGTCCGCGGGTGGCGAGATGACGGCGACATCGACGATGCCTTCCTTGAGGGCGCTGAAGCGCGCGCGGTCTGAGCCGAGCGCGATGATCTTGATGTCTTTCTCGGGATCGATGCCCGACTTCTGAAACATCATCCGGGCGGCCACGTCGGCGGTGGCGCCGAACGAGCTCACGCCGAGCGTCTTCCCGCGCAGGTCCTTGACGGACTTGAACTCGGGCCGGGCGATCAGCGCGTGCGTCGAGCTGTCCAAGAAGCTGGCAACGACCTTGACCGGCAGCCCGCGGACTCCGGCGCGGACGACCGAGCCGAAGATCATCGTGTAATCGATGTCGCCGGTCGCGAGCGCGGTGATCGAGACGTTGGCGTTCATGCGGATGAGTTCGACGTCGAATCCCTCCTCTTTGAAGAAGGCGCGCTTGAAGGCGACGCCGCCGGTAAGAAAAGCGACGTCGAGGCTGGAGATCGAAACGCGAATGCGGTCCGCGGCGAATGCCGCGTCGCAAAAAGAAAGCAGCGCGATAACCGTTAGAGGTATTTTCCTGCAAATTTTCAATCGACGCATTACTGGTCTTCTCCCCTGATGGTGAGGCCGGCCGCTTCCCTGATCGCCGTTTCGATGCCCAGATAAGCGCCGCAGCGGCAGATGTTGCCGCGGAGCCACTCGGCGATCTCGTCCCTGTTCGGCGATGGATTTTCCAGCAGCAGCGCTTTCGCCGCCATCAATTGACCCGGCGTGCAGTAGCCGCACTGCGCGCCCATGTGGCGGATGAAGCCCGCCTGCAGCGGGTCGAGCTGCTCTCCCTGAGCGAGCCCCTCGACGGTCGTGACGGATTTTCCGTCGGCTTCGAATGCGAGATAGCTGCACGCGCTCACCGGCAGCCCGTCGACGATGACGGTACAGGCGCCGCAGACTTCCGATTCGCATGAGCGCTTCGTGCCGTTAAGTTCAAGCCGCTGTCGCAGGCATTCGAGCAGCGTCTCCTCGACCGGCACCTCGCCTTCCCATGCTTGTCCGTTGACGGTCAACGAAATAGAAACACGAGTTTCTGCTTTTCTAATTTCAACTCTCGAAAGCGAGCCTCTGTATTCCTGCCTTGAAGCTGGAACTTGATACCCAATACCTTTATTTTCCGCCGCGTCGTCGAGCGCGCGGCCGAGCAGCACCTGCGTCATATAGAGCTTATACGCTGCCGAGCCGAGCTGATCGTCCACCGGCTGTAACAATTCGCGCAAATAATCTTTGCGCGCTTGGATCAGTCGCCGCGCGGATACAATATCCGCCCCGCAAACTTCCCGCTCGAGATCGCGCAAACGCATCGGTTTGGGGCTGACACAGCCGACGGCGAGGCGCGCCTCTTCGATCCGGCCGTTTGCAAACTTTGCCGCGGCTCCGACGCCGAGCGTCGGCCGCTGATACCGGTGCACGCGAAGGTAGGCGCTCGACCATCGTTGGGGTAATCGCGGCGTCTCGACATTTACCAGCAGCTCGTCGGGCCCCAGCGCCGTCGCATACATCTCGCCGAGAAAATCCTCCAGCGCGATTCGCCGCGACGCGCTGCCGTTGGCGACGGTGACCTTGGCCTCGTGAATGAGCAGCGCGGTGCCGGGATCGGAATGCGGATCGTTGAAACAGAGATTGCCGCCCAACGTGCCTTGCGCGCGCACGCGCACGTTCGCCACCTGGGATTCGGCGTAGGCGAACGCCGGCAGATGTTCGCGGACAAGAGCGTCCCGCTCGATACGATGGTGCGTCGCCGCGGCGCCGATGAGCAGCGCGTTTCCCTTCTCTTCGATTCGGTTCAGCTCGGCGATGCCTTTGACGTCGATCAAATATTCCGGCTCGACGAGGCCGTGGCGCATGAGCAGCACAAGCTCCGCCCCGCCGGCATAAAGCTTGGCGCCGTCGCCCAGACGCCTGAGCTCACCGGCGGCCTCGGAGACCGTCGTCGGTCGCAGCAGTTTGAACTTCGGCAGCATGTTCTGTTCTTTCGCTGAAAGCGGAACGCTTGCAGCTATTCTATTTTCCCCATCGCCTTGAGGATTTTTTCGGGCGTGATCGGCAGCGAGCGCACGCGCGCCCCGAGCGCGTCGAAAATCGCGTTGCCGAGCGCCGGCGCGACGGTGACGATGGACGTCTGCGACATGCCCTTGGAGCCGAACGGCCCGGGGCCGTCTTCGTTCTCCAGCATGTCGGCGTAAAACTCCGGCGGCAGATCCTCCATCACTGGGAGGCGGTACTGGAAAGGGTCGCCGTTCATGAGCTGGCCGTTTTCATAGAGCACTTCTTCATAGAGCGCATGGCCGAAGCCCATCACCGCGCCGCCTTCGACCTGGGATTTCGCGGATGGATAATGGAGCGCGCGGCCGGCGTCGGCGATGACGGCGAACTTCAGCACCTTGAGCTCGCCGGTCTCGCGGTCGATCTCGATCTCGACCGCCCCGGCGCTCGGCGCCCAATGGTCCATGCCGTGGAACGCCGATTCCTTCTCGGTCGGCGGTGTGCTGTGCGCGCCGATCGCTTTGACGACGGCGTTGGCCCCGGCGAGCCGGACGACTTCGGCGAAGGAAAAACTGTTCTCCGCGCGCCACAATCTTCCTTGCGCGATTCTCCATTCCTCGGGTTTGCCGCCTTTCGCCTGCGAGGCCATCGCAACCAGCTCGCGCTTAAGATTCTCGCAGGCGTTTTCCACCGCCTTGCCGATCTGCATCGTCGTGCGCTGCGCGCTGACGCCGCCGAACGGCAGGTGGATAGCCGTGTCGGGCTGGGCCACGCGAACTTGGCTCAGTGGAATCTCGAGCGTCTTCGCCGCGACGACGCGGATCATGTTGTGCGTTCCCTGGCCGATCTCCGGCGCGGTGTGCTGCATCGTTACGTTGCCGCGCGCATCGAGCGTCGCGAGCGCGTGCGCCCGTCCGCCGCCCTGCGAGCCGTGGCGGAGGCTCAAAGCGAGACCGCGCCCGCGCACCATGCGGCCGTTCGCGTGCGGCGACGCATTGGGCCTGCCGTCCCAGCCGATCGCGGAAACCGCCTCGCTAATCAGGTCATGGTAATCGGTATCCATCTTCGGCGTCCCCTTCGCGACGAAGTCGCCGCGCAGTAGGACGTTTTTTCGGCGGAACTCGATCGGCTCGATGCGCATCTGGCGCGCAACGCTGTCAATCGCGCACTCGATCCCCCACGTCGTCTGAACTTTTCCGGTCGCGCGCGTGTGGCTCGCCGGAACCTTATTGGTGTACGCGCAGCGCGCATGGATTCTTAAATGCGGAATGCGGTAGCAGCCCCATGCCGAGATCACGGCGTTGTGCGTGGTCGTGGCGCCGCCGGTCGTGTAGGCGCCGGTATCGACGAGGAGATCGACGCGCAACGCGGTCAGCGTGCCCTCGGATTTGACGCCGAATTTCGCCTTGTATTCCATCGCGTGGCGGGAGTTTTGCCGGAAGCTCTCGGCGGCCGTGGGCATGAGCTTCACCGGCCGGCGGATCTTGCGCGCGAGGACAAGCGCAGCGAGCACTGAGTTGGTGACGATCTTCGAGCCAAAGCCACCGCCGATATACGGCACGCGGAGGCGAACCTTGTCCGATGGAAAACCGAAGAAATGCGCGATCTCCCCGGCGTCGCGAAAAGGCGAGCTGGTGCCGGCCCAGAGATCGATTTCGCCGCCTTCGAAGCGCGCCACGCACCCGCCGATGTTTTCCATCGGGTGGTGGAACATCGCGGGTGAAATGTACGTCTCTTCGAAAACCCGGTCGGCCTCTTTGAAGCCGCGCTCGATGTCGCCCCATTCGAGCGTGTCTTCGAGCAACAGATTCGTGCCGTGATCGTCGTGGAGAATCGGCGCGCCGGACGCGAGCGCGGAGGCCGCATCGAAAACCGCCGGCAGCGGCTCATAATCTACCTCGATCATGGCGGCTGCGCGCCGCGCCGTCCGCAAATCTTCGGCGACGACCATCGCGATAAGCTCGCCGTCGAAACGGACCTTGTCGATCGCGATGAAGTTCTCGTCGTCCCGCAGCTTTAACAATTCGTGGCGCGGCGCGGGGAGCAGCGGGTTTAACCCCTCGAGCTTATCGCGATGGAGCACGCCGAGGACGCCGGGAAGCTCCTCCGCTTTGGCCGAATCGATCGATCGGATCCGCGCGTGCGAGTAGGCGCTCAAGAGCGGCGCGCCGTAAGCGAGACCGGTCAAGTCGGGCAGGTCCTCGACGTATTTCGCCTTGCCCGTGACCTTTTCCTGAAGATCGAGGCGCGGCTCGCCTTCCCAATGCTCCCTGCGCTCGAGTTTCATTTTTTCTTCGCCGCCCGGGCTTCTTTCATCGCGCGCCAGATTTTTTCCGGCGTCAGCGGCACGCTTTGCATGCGGACGCCGATTGCATCTTCAACGGCGTTGCACACGGCGGGCGCGACCGCGAGTATCCCGCCCTCGCCCATTCCCTTCGCGCCGTACGGTCCGAGGCCGCCGCCTTCTTCCAGGATAATCGTCTCGAAATTCTCCGGTACATCGCTGAAGCGCGGCAGGCGGTAATCGATCAGCGTCCCGTTCATGAGCTCGCCGTTCTCGTACGCGAGATTCTCGAAAAATGTCTGGCCGATGCCGAACACCGCGGCGCCTTCGTCCTGCCCGCGGCATTGTTGCGGATTGATCATCTTCCCCGCGTCCGTAAGCGAGAGATAATTCGCCAGCTTCGTCTCGCCGGTCTCGGTATCGATCTCGACCTCCGCCGCGCCGAAGCCGATCTCCCAAAAAGGCGATGGATAGCCGAGCGGCACGGCGGCGTTGCGCGGCACTTTGAAATAACCGCGGCCGACGATCTCGCCTTCCGCGGCGCCGAAGCGGCGCCGCATGATCTCATGAAGCCCCATGCTTTTGCCGCCGCCGGAAAGCTTGCCGTCGCTCAACGTAACTTCGTCGGCCGAAACGCCGAAGACAGACGCCGCGGCGGCGATGAGCTGCGTGCGCGCGTCGCGCGCCGCCTGCTGCATCGCGAGACCCATCACCGTGGTCGCGCTGCTCGCGTTGGTGCCTTTGTCGAACGGCGTGTATTGGGTGTCGAGCTCCGCCGCCTGCACGCGCTCGACGGGGACGGTGAGCTCCTCCGCGACCATCTGCAAGAACACCGTGCGCATCCCCTGCCCGATCTCGACTGAGCCGCTGGAATAGACAACGCTGCCGTCGATAAGAATCTTCACCGACGCGTGCGCGGCTTTATTCGTCCCGCCTCCATCTTTGACCGCCGCCGCGAGCCCGCGGCCGCGTTTCGTGGAATTTTTCGCAGCCTCGAGGGTGAAATGTTTCGCTCCCTCCGCGGCTACACGCTGCAGCGCGCCGCGGAGATCGCAATCGATCGGCGTATCGCCGGCGGCGTATTCGTCGCCGCGCCCGAGAAGATTTTTGAGTCTTACCGCCGTCGGATCGAGATGCAATCGGCGCGCGATCATTTCCAAATGCGAATCGTAAGCGTACGCCGCCTGCGGCGCGCCGAAGCCGCGGAATGCGCCGGCGGGAACCGTATTCGTATATATGGTGTAGGCGTCGGTGCGGACGTTGGGGATCGGATACGGCCCGTGCGCGCGGTAGCCGGCCTTCTCGGTCACCGACGGACCGGAGTTCGCGTACGCGCCGCCGTTAAGATAGAGCTGGCATTGGCGCGCGATGATGGTGCCGTCTTTTTTGACGCCGCTCTTGATGATCATTCGCGCGCGCGGCTGGCACAGCGTGCGGAAGGTCTCCTCCGCGCTGTACGCGATGCGCACCGGACGGCGCGCCATGCGCGACAGCGCGGCGGCGATCGCCTCGTTTTTCACGCCGCTCTTCGCGCCGTAGCCGCCGCCGACGTACGGCACGATCACGCGCACGCGGCTGAGCGAGAGTCCGAAAATGCGCGCCAATTCCTGGCGCTGAGGAAACGGGCTCTGCGTCGCCGACCACACGATGAGCATGTCGCCGTCGAACTTCGCGAGACTCACGTGCGGCTCCATGGGATAATGCTGCGCGCTGGGAAATTCGAACGCATCCTCGAAGACGTGATCGGCGGCGGCAAACCCAGCATCGACGTTGCCGCGCTCGTAGCGAAAATGGAAGCAGACGTTGCTCTGCTCGTGCACGATGTGGCTCGCGCCGGCGCCGAATTCCGGCGCCTTGCGCCCCTCGGGACTCTCGTGAACCAGCGGAGCGCCCTCCCGGAGCGCGTCGTCGATGGTCATTATCGCCGGCAGCTCGTCGTATTCGATCTCGATTTGCCCGAGCCCCGCCGCCGCGCTGCGTTCGTCGACTGCCGCGACAGCTGCGACGACGTCGCCCGCGTAGCGGACTTTGTCGAGCGCGACGACCGGCTGGTCCTTTACATAGGCACCGTAGCGCGGCTCGGCGACCTGTAGGTTCTCGCGCGTCAGCACCGCGAGCACGCCGGGCAGCGCCGCCGCCCGGCTCGCGTCGATGCGGCGGATCCTCGCGTGCGGCAGCGGGCTTCTCAGCACCTTGCCGCAAAGCAGCCCCGGCATCGCCATGTCGCCGGTATAGACCGCCGCCCCGGTGACTTTGTCCCGCCCGTCCGCGCGCGGCACGCTCTTTCCGATCGAGGACATCGTGGTTAAAGACTCGTCAGTTTATCTTTTCTCGCCGAGCAAACAATTGGCGACGCAGGCCGCGCGATCGAATCGGCCGTCGGGCGGCTCGCGAACCGTCCCTACTGCACACTGTTACCCTTTGATCCCTTCCCTCGACACTTCTTTCAACAGCCGGTAATCGACAATGTCGCCCACGGCGATCTCGCGTGTCACGCCGGTCTCCTTCTTCATCTGCTCGAGCAAATCCTTCAGCGCGTCCTCGCTCACCGTGCCGTCCTCGCTCAGCGTCTGGAGCACGACCTTGTAGGTCTCCTCCGCGGTCGCCGCGTCGAGACTGAACTTCCGTCCGATGAACTCGACCACCTCTTTTTTCTCCTGCCGCACCGCGCGCAGCGCACGGAGAAATCCGCGCAGCACCTTTTTCACCTGCTCGAGGTTCTTCTCGATCTTCTCGCGCGTCGTCGCAATCCCCGTGAGCGGCTGCTGCATCACGGTGCCGGCAAACATCAGCTCCTTGAATCCCTTCTGCCGCATGCGAAAATTCCACGGCACCGGCATGATCGCCGCCTCGACCGAGCCCGCCTCCATCGCCGCCATGCGCACCGACGCCGCGCCGATGACGATGTACGTGACGTCGCGGTCGGGATCGAGCCCCATCGCCTTGAGGCACGCGCGCGTCGACGCCGTCCCCGTCCCGCCGAGCGAGCTCACCGCGATCTTTTTTCCCTTCAGGTCCTTCGCGGATTGGAAGCTCGGCTGCCCCATGAAATAAAACAAAACGCTCTTGAAATCGTGCGACAGGATCTTCACCGGCGCGCCTCGCACGGCCGCGAGAAACGCGGTCCCCGCGCCGTAGATGTAGTCGACGTCCTTGCTGCTCACCATCCCGGCGATTGCGAGATCGCCGCGCAGGATGCGGAATTGGAGATCAACGCCTTCCCTCTTATAAAGCCCCTTCTCGATGCCGTAAAGCAGCGGCGCGATGCTGATGCTCTCGCTCGAATGCGTGAGCAGCGGGCGGTCGAGCTTTTGCGCGCCGGCCGGCGCCGCCGCCGCAAGAAAAAGGAGACTCAGAAAAAATATCCACCGCTGTCGCATCGTCGCTCTCCATGCCTTTACACCGAATCGCGCGCCGAATCCATAAGGGATTCTTGACAATAAAAAGCGCTTTCGATAGGTTCCTCCCCATGGGCGAACATATCAAAATGACGCAACAGGAAGCAAAAGCCAGAGTCGCCGCGCTAAGACAGATCGTCCTCGACACCTATGAAAAAGAGATCCGCCCGCATCCTTATTTCCGCGATCTGCGCGCAGGAACGCTGGAAAAGGGCCATCTCCAGTTCTGGGTCAAGAACTGGCACGCCTTCGCCGTCGAGGTGAACACCGGCATGGCTACCGTCTATCACCAGTTCGTCGGGTTTTTCAAAAGACATCCGGAGCTGGAGGACATGGTCGCGCAGAAGATCGGCGAGGAGTTCACGACGCCGGCCCTGGGCGGCCACGCGCGAGTGCTCTTAGAGCTCGGCAAGGCGCTCGGCGTCAGCCGCGAAGAGATGATCGAGTGCGAGCTCATCCCCGAGGCGCGCGGCCTGGTCGATTTCTTCGTCCGCTCGTGGATCGACGTGCCCCTCGCCGAATGCTACGCGATTCACCTCGAAGAGGAGATCTTCGGCCACATCGCGCAGGACTACCGCGCCGCGCTGCCGAAGTATGGGCTATCGAAAGAAGACATGTCGTACTTCCGCATCCACGAGGAGGCGGACTTGAGCGAGGAGCACGGCGGCACCAACCAGCGCATTCTCGAAGCCGCGCTGATCGACGGCTACGGCCAGGAGCGCGCCGGCTGGCCGCTCGAATACTGTGCGCGCGTCTCCGTGCAGATGATGACGACATTCTATGACGGCATTTACCGCCGTTACAAAGGCATCAAGCTGTAACGCGCGGCGTAATACTATCCAGCATTTAGGACTGGATCTCCGATTAAATATTCAGGTGTGACAGATTTTAAGATATTGTACTCTTTCCGTTCGCCCTCAGCCTGTCGAAGGGCTCTTTTTTTGCTGCGCGCTTCGACGAGCCATCACTTCAGCTTCTTAACAATCACATAAGCGTGGTTTAGCGGGTACTGATCCAGTTCCAGGTGACGACACTCGCAGCCGTTCTGCATGATCACCTTCACGTTGCCGCTTATTCCAATCGTGCTGTAGTAAAACTTGTCGTCGTGCCAGTCGCTTTCGTGCCCGCCGCGCTCCGCGTCGCCGAAAGTGTAGATCAAAATCCCGTCTCGATCGAGCAAGCGGCATAACTTGGCGACCACAGGTTCCTGCATCTCCAACGGAAGGTGAAAGATGCTGTCCCAGGCGCAAATAAAGTCGTACTTCTTGTCCGGCTCCCATGCACAGATATCCGCGGTATGGAAATTTACTCCCGGATGATTCTCCTGCGCGATCTCGATCATCTTCGCAGAGACGTCGATGCCGGTTACTTCGAATCCTTCGCTCAGCAATTTGCGGACGACCCTTCCCCCGCCGCCGCAGCCTACGTCCAGAGCCGCGCCGCGATTGCGGCAATATGAAACGGCTCTGCCGATCTGGCTCATCCCATAATCGGAATCGAAGTGCTGATCGTGCCACCAGTGCGCTATCTTGTCGTATTTCAGCCCTAACGTTTTGGGATCCACGTTGCTAAAGTAACAAATTCGCCTCGGGTCTCCTAATCAGCACTTGCGCGCGTGTCTCCGTACAGATGATGACGACGTTTTACGACGGGATTTACCGCCCGTACAAGGGCATGAAGCTATAAGGGGCGCGGCTTTCGGCTCTTTGGGAAGAATAGGGAAAGTCCGTCCCTACGGTTCTTCTATTTATAGAACCCGCAAACCTTTGCGAATGATACGGCCATCAGGAACATGGCCGTGACAGCTATTTTCACGATAGAGTGTGGCTACACTCGCTCAAAGCAAAAATGCTTTCCGCCGGGCCAAATGGTAGAGAACTGCCTCAGCAGGCCCACTAGCGCGATGGCGCCGAGCACCGCGGTCGCGTAATAGCTGAACGAACTGCCTTGCCCAATGACGATCCAGAAAAATAAATAGCCGCCGATGGACGCGCCGACTATCCCGAAAACAA
>Ga0075423_10000265_pt1 | contig 39691 bp, 34 predicted proteins | sample SoiMethybrSBSTD2_FD_80114 | JGI IMG/M metagenome (GOLD analysis project Ga0075423, IMG submission 80114) | Bulk soil microbial communities from a Populus tree surrounding site in Tennessee, USA - Soil MetaG P. TD hybrid SBSTD2 | ecosystem: Environmental > Terrestrial > Soil > Tree plantation...
CGGCCGAAGAAGGGACCGCGCCGGGACTGGGAGTGAGGGGAGTAGGGCCTGTAGCTCAGGTGGTTAGAGCGCACGCCTGATAAGCGTGAGGTCAGTGGTTCAACTCCACTCAGGCCCATAACTGAAAAAAGACGTCGCGCAGAGGCGTCACGCAAAAGCGTCCGAAGCCCCGGTAGCCAGTTGCACGGTTACCGGGGCCTCGTAGTGTCGGGCGAGGCGTGCGAGCAATGACGGGAAGGGTGTCACAACGCCAGACAACATCGCCTTCGAGATCCTAGTGCTTGTCGCCCCTGTCGCCCGCCTCGCTCAAACTGTACGTCCCGTCCCAGGCCCAGTTGGGCCCGCCCAAATACGAGACAACGACACTCGCATGGAACCCAGTGAACTTCCCGGTCCCGCCGGAGATCGTGACCATCCCGCTACCAGTCACAAAATCGAGTACGACGTGGCCGAACGCGGTGTTGTTGCCCCGGCCCGGCGCGTGGAGGATGACGTCAGTGTCCAGCGAGCTAGCGCCGGCTGCCTTTGCATAAACGACCCTGGAGCCGACGGCAATCTGCTTGAGGTTCGACGAGGTGATCGTGCAGAAGGAACCAGCGAGCCCGGTGTAGGCAGAACACTCTTTCGTCACGTGGAGAGCTCCGCTGCGTCGGAAGCTCTCCCCGTTGTTGTCGTCGCCTGCAATTCGGGAACTTGACACTGCCGCACTCGCGCTGGGACCGGTCACAGGACCGCTAGCATCCCGTCCGCTACAACCGCCCGCCACCAGCAACGCCAACACCGGACAAGCAAATCGATAGGTCATTTGAGCCTCCATGGAGATTCGCAGCCGGGCACGCATCGCGCTTGACCGGGCGGACACAGCTCTCCATGATAGGCCGTCCCCCTCAGCAAAACATCAGATAAAACTCACAGAGCTCGCGTAGCGAAAAAATGTTGACCCTCGAGCTTCTGGGAACGCTTTCCCTGCACGACGAGACTCGCGCGGTCCCCGTAGCCGCGCGGCAAAAGCGGCCGTTGGGTCTGCTTGCGATCCTGGGCCTGGGCGGAAAACCGGGTCTCTCGCGGGACCGTATCGAGGCCTACCTCTGGCCGGAAAGCTCTGGCGCACGGGCACAGCACGCGCTCGATCAGACGGTCTACGCGATCCGACATGCGCTGAGAAGCGATTTCATACTTTCGACAGGGCGAGAGCTCCGGCTCGATCCGGATCTGGTTCGGGTCGACGTATGGGAGTTCGAGAAAGCGATTCGCGCCGGTCAGTGGACAGTGGCGGTCGACCACTATAAGGGGCCGCTCCTGGACGGATGTCATTTTGCAGACAGCCACGAGCTCGAGTCGTGGATCGACACAAACCGATCGCGTCTGCGACTCGAGTATCAAAAGGCCATCGAAGTCCTTGCCAACAGTTCGGCGGAGGCAGGCGACCATTCGCAAAGCGTGACATGGTGGCGCAAGCTGGCCAACTCCGATCCGCTTTCAGCCGGCGCTACGAAACAGCTCATGCTCGCTCTTGCCGCGGCCGGAGACCGCGCCGGTGCGGTAAAGCACGCGCGCCTGTACCAGGAGCTGGTACGACAAGAGCTCGAGATGGAGCCGGATTCCGAGATCGCAGATCTCGCCGCGGCGTTGAGCCGTCCCGCGATCACCGAGACGGTCGCCACGGCTTCGGACAATCGGTCGGTCACGGCGTCCGTCGCCGCATCGACGCTCGAGGTCAAAGAGCGTAGCCCTCGCGACAGGAGAGTGTTGTACGCCGTGATCGGGCTCGCCATTCTGATTGCTGCCACCGAGATCTGGGGTTGGCTGCGCCCCGAACCGGCGAAGCAGGTGGTGCGGTCCATGCTGGCGATCGACTCGACCGAGGCAATGGCTCCAAGTACGGCCTGGTCGGGACGTCTTGCCATCTCCCCTGATGGATCGCGACTGGCGTACATCGGCGGTCCGCGATCGCAGCTCTGGATACGAGCTCGCAACCAGCTCCATGCCATCGCCGTGCCAGGGACAGAAGGCGCGACGAGCCCGTTTTTCTCACCCGACGGTCGCCAGGTAGGCTTCCTCAGGGATTACATCGTTCAGATTGCCTCGCTCGGTGGGGGCCCGCCAATCACCGTATCGAATTCGCTCACCCTGCCAGCCGCTCAAAGGGTTGGAGTGTCGGGCGCGTCCTGGGGACCGGACAATTTCATTTACAGCGACGCGATCAACGACGGGGTTGGTCTGCTCCGCATGGAGGCCAAACCGGGGGCGGTGCCGAGACCGTTTACGACGCTCGACACCGCCCTTGGACAGATCGATCACGCATGGCCCGACGTGCTGCCCAACGGAAAAGGCGTGCTGTTTACGGTCAGGTTCAGGGGGAAGAACGGAAAAATCAGGCTCTCGATCGCTGTGGCCGACATCCCGTCAGGGAGACACCGGGTGATCGTGGACGACGCGATGTACGCACGCTACACCACATCGGGCCACCTCATCTATGTGACGACGAACAAGACATTGATGGTCGCGCCCTTCGACCAGCATTCCATGAAAGTCACGGGCGAGCCGACCGCGCTTACCGGAGATATGCGGTTGGGGTTCGTGGGCGGCTCAGCGGACCTCGCGGTTTCAGCGACAGGAACGCTGGTCTATGCGACCGGCGCAGGAGAGGGGAAGCAGGAGCTCGTGTGGGTAACGCGCGACGGGAAAGCGCAGGCGGTCGATCCTGATTGGCCGGGCAACTTTTTGGGCTTCCCAGCTCTCTCACCGGACGGCAAGTCGCTCGCCGTAGCGCGGGTCGTCAATGAAGAGTCCTTCAGTGTCTGGATCAAGCGTCTTGACCGAGGCCCGAGCATCAAGTTGACGCTCGATGGCAGGCAGAATTACGGCGCGGAGTGGACACCAGACGGCAGATCTGTGACGTTCTCCTCGACTCCCGCCACCGGCGCCACCGATCTATGGACCAAACGGGCTGATGGCGCTGCCCAGGCAGTGATGCAGCTCCATCAGACGGGGAACTTGTACCATCCACGTTGGTCTCCCGACGGGAAATGGCTGCTGTTCCAGACGGACGTCGGGACACCCGGTTCGGGTGACATTCTTGCGATACGGCCGGGAATCGATACGGCGCCGGTGCCCGTGGTGGCGACGAGCTTCACCGAAATGGCTCCGGCGTTCTCACCCGACGGGCGATGGCTGGCGTACACCTCGAACGAAACCGGTGAGGACGAGATATACGTGGTGCCGTTTCCAAACACGGGCGCCGGAAAGGGGGCCATCTCATCGGGCGGGGGAACGGAGCCGCTCTGGTCCCATCGCGGGAACGAGTTGTTCTATCGCGACGCCTCCGGGGACCTCGTGGCGGTCGAGGTACACACTGATCCGACATTCTCGCTCGGCCGCTCGGTAGCGCTCTTCCCGGCCGCGGGATTCTCGTCCCTGCGATTTACCCCACAGTATGCAGTGGCCCTAGACGACCGGCGCTTCTTGATGATTCGGCCGCTGCAGACCGGGGCACCCGACAAGCTGATCGTTGTGGAGAATTGGTTCGAGGAGCTCAGGGCAAAGTCGCGGAAATGAGCCAACTCCTTATGACTTCGTTTTCTTCGAAGGTTTCGACTTGCCAGACCGGTTGAGGGCGACCGCCTGGCGAACGAGCGCCTTGAAGGCAGACGCGTCAACGTCTTCTCCTTGGTGGATGTCGATCGCGCGGCGTACCTTGCCGTCGAGACTCGAGTTGAAGAGACTGGCCGGATCCTTGAGAGACGCGCCTTTGGCGAAGGTCAGCTTCACGGCATTCTTGTAGGATTCGCCGGTGCAGATGATGCCGTCGTGCGACCACACCGGGTTGCCCCACTTCCACTCCTCGACGACGTCCGGGTCGGCGTCCTTGATGAGCTTGCGCATTCTGCCGAGGGTTTCCCCGCGCCAGTCCTCGAGTTCCGCGATTCGTTTCGAGATGAGCGCCGATGCCGACTGGCCTTGGCTCGTGGTCGACTTTTTCATGTTCTCATCCTAGAAGTTGTGACCGATGGGCGCCACACGGCTCGCGATCGGTCATTGTTCTTCTCCTGGAGGCTAGGCGTCAGGCCGGCGGCATGAGCACGTACCGCCCGTAGGCCGCGAAGGCCGCCAGCAGCCCCATCACGACGGCCCGGTCCCGGCGGCTGCGCCGTTCACGGCGTGCCCCCCCGCCCGCGGTAAGACAAAAAAGGCGTCGTCTCGGCTTGACGTCTCATGACTCTGAGGAAGTACCCGGCGCAGATCCACAGCAGCGTGACCGTGAGCCAGGCCACCAGCGAAGCGCTGAGGGCGAACGGGTTCGATGCCCCCGGCAGGGCCGATGGGACGATGTCCTTGGCGTTATTGACCGCGGCGTGCAGCAGCATGACCAGCAGCAGGCTCCCGTTGGTGCGCGCATACAGCCACGCCATCGCGACGGACAACGCAGTCACCTGCAACACGAACACGAGGAACGACTGTCCGTACGTGTCCGCTTCCGGAATGAAGAATTGCGGCAGATGCCAGCAGGCCCAGACGAGGCCGAGCAAGAGGCTGCCGCGCCCGAGTCCGAAGCGCGCCGCCAGGCGGGGCAGCGCATAACCGCGCCAGCCGATCTCCTCGCCCGCCTGGAAGGGTGTCGAAACCGCGATGGCCCCGAGGATCAAGTACCACGGCTCGTCGCCGAACCGCGGCCACCCGCCCGTGGCTACGCGATACATCAGCGCAGCAGTGAGCTTGATAGCGGGAATGTAGGTCAGGGCGAACAGGTACCAGCGCGCGGCCACCCGCCACTGGAACAGGCCACCGAGCAAGGCACGCACGCCGGTTTCGCGCTCCGTCCGCGCGGTTAACCAGACAGCCACCAGGGAGGGGGCGAACGTGCCCAGCAGCACCAGTACACCGCCGAGTGGGGCGTAGATGGGAATCCCCAGGGCCGCGACCGTGATGAAGCAGGCCCACATCACGGCATAGGTCAGCAGGAAGAACTTGGCCAGGGGCCCCAAGGGCTTCAGGTGGGATCCCTTCGCGCCAGGGTCCATCGTCCCAGTGAAAACAGCCGGCGTCGCTGCGCCACGGGGCGGATCGAGGTCGTAAAGATCATCTCAAAATGGTCCAACACACGGTCCGTGTCGAAAAACTCATTCGGCCTGTTCTGGTAGAAGTAGGGCTCGACCATGTACTGGCGATATAGGGCATCGCTCTCGTCGAGCTCGATGATCTTCTCGATCAGCGCGTCCTCGTCACGAAAATCGAAATAATTGAGAAAGCTCTTCGGGTTGAATTCGCGCTCGATCAACGGGTTGCCCCAGTATATCGGCAGGCAGCGCGCTGCCATGGGTTCGACGATCTTTTCGGTCGTGTACCCGGGCAGTGAGGCGTTCTCGAACGCGATGTTGAACTTGTACCGCTTCAGGAAGTCGATCTTGCCCCACGGTCCGCCCGGTACCCGGTATCCGATGTTGTTGAACGCGCGGCCGCCGGCATCCACTTTCTTGTAGCGACTGAGGCGGTGAAAGAAGTCGCTCCGCTTACGGGCGGATCTCGGATGACGCGTGTTGCTCGCAATGAAGGCGCAGAAGTCGGTCTTCGTCGCCATGATCCTGTCGGCGTCATTGCCTTCTCGCAGCAGGATGTCCGGCTCGTAATAAAAAGAGTACAGTGGCCAGCGCAGATGACGGGGATCGTCCAGATAATGACAGGTGAACGCGTAGTCGCAGGTCGAAAAGTCCGGGCGGTGGGATTCGCCCGTGAAAAAAATACGGGTACAGGAATACAGCCGGTGGTGATGTCCGAAGCTGGAATAAATCACGAAATCCGGCCGGTCATGCAGCTCCACGGCGTAGCGCGTCTTCAACAGGTTGTAAATCCGATTGTCGTCCTTGCGGAACCCGGGCCAGAAATCGCAGAAATCGATGCGGATGGACCTCATGGCCGGTAGGGGCGTGCGAACACCGAGTCCCACGTGGTCAGCGCCCGCTTCGCGTGCATGGCGCTGTCCGCCAGGCCCAGGTGGGTGAACAGGGGGAGGATGGACCCGGGCGGCAGGGACATCCCGGTCGTGTCGAGATCGTAGAAGGTCAGCTGGAACAGGCCGCGTGCGCTCGCCTGGTCCAGCAACTGCACCTGTCGGGCGATGTAACGGGCCTGGACAGCCGGCGTCGACGTCGTTGGGCCGACCGAGATCGACGGCCACCCGCCTTCGACTACCAGGACGGGCAACGTCGTGCCCTGAACGATCCGGCTGTAGTAGTCGAGCGGCAGATCCTCCGGCAGGACAAAGCCGCCGAGGTACGGGTAGCTCGAGAGCCCGATCGCGTCCACGAACGGGAAGTCGGCCAGATCCTGCGCGATTCCCTGATACGGCCCGCCACCGGGGGTCAGGCGGCCCCATGCAGTCTCCACCTGCACGCTCACGTACAGCCGCGAGGTCAGGGCCGCGGCGTGGATCTGCGTCGCGACGGCGTTGGCCATGACCGCGAGGGCCTGGTACACGGAATCCGGGGCGATTGCGCGGATCAGGTTGGTTTCGGCGACGAGCCCGAGATAGTCGGGCCGCAGCTTCTGCGCGACCGCGAACACCCACTCGCGATACAACCGCTGGATGACCGTATCGGTCACGCTCCGGCCTAGGGCCACGAGCTCCGGGGCCTCGGCGGCGCGGTTCAACCCATCGGTCGCATCGACCGTGAACACCAGCGCCAGTCCCTTCGCACGGAAGTAGTTCGCGAGGGGGACTTGGACGGTGTCCACCGCCGTGGCGGGCGAAACGCCACCGACGAGCGCGGCCCAGGGTGGCGAGGCGTGGATGATCGCGGCGTCCGCCCGCTGCGCCCAGAGGTTGATCGCCGGCAGGATGATGGTGTTGTCGAGGCGGGGTGGGATCGCCGAGAACCCCATTAAGAAGGCGCGCGAGGCCCTAGGACCGGAGCTGTCTCCGCACGCCACAACGCCGCCGAGCAGCAGCGCCGCCGCCAGCCGCACGCTGCCGCTCACGGAGCGGCGCTCGCGTGCTCGCGCAAGTGGCTGAACAGGTCCAGCCCCGTTTTCAGGACGACCAGCAGCGCCAGCGGCAGCAACGGTGATCCGAAGGCAGCGACGAGAAAGCCGCCGCCCAGAATCACGACGTGCAGCACCATGACCCGTCCGTACGGGCGGAACATCAGCGCGGGGACTAGCGCCGACTTGTAGTCCCCGGTGCCGATGTAGTTGAGCGCGAACGACACGGCGTGACTCAGCGCGAGGCCCCAGGCGGCCGGAGCGACCCCCGCGGCCTGGACCGCGTGCGCGAACGTCGCCGCCGTGGGGAACCCTCGCTCGGCCAATCCACCGCCGAACATCGTGAGGACGAACACTCCGTGGACGGTGACGAACATGCCGTAGTGGAATGTGAAGAACGGGATCATGAACAGCTTCGCCGCCCACATCGCCGCGATCTGCGGCTGCGCCACGAGCATGCGCAGGACGTTGAACCCGCCGACGATCACGTTCTCCACCCAGAAGAGCAGCAGCGTCGCGAACACGCTCCAGCCGAAGAACAGCACGCCGCCGAGCGGGACGAGATTCGCCGCAACCAGGGTCAGGGCGCTGGGCGAGAGCCGCAGGGTGGGGCGGTCCGGTGCGAGCGAGGTCACGGTGCCCCAACGATGTCGAGTGGAGGGGACGCCGCCAAGGGCTTGCCGGCTCCGAGGGGGAAGAGGATCTTGCCCGCGTGAGCGATTCGCCCCGAAGCTTGGCCGCCGTGGGGATCTCCGGCAGCCCGTCCGCGACATCCAAGTCGCGCGTGCTGGTAGAGTACGCCCTCGCGCAGCTCGCGGCCCGGGGCGCGACCACCCAGCTGGTGGACCTCGCGGCGCTCCCGGCCGAGCCGCTGCTGGGCCGAGGCACGAGTGCCGCGGTGGCAGGGGCGATCGAGGCGACGACGCGCGCCGGGATCATCGTGGCGGGGACGCCGGTGTACCGCGCGACCTACAGCGGGTTGCTCAAGGTGTTCTTCGATTTGCTCCCGCAGGACAGCCTGATCGGGAAGATCGGCGTGCCGCTCGTGACGGGACACGACGCCGCGCACTCTCTCGCGGTGGACCACGGACTGCGGCCGCTGTTCACGAGCCTCGGCGCCACGGTGGTGGCGAGCGGCGTGTATGCAACGAGCCAGCAGTTCACCGACGGAAAGCCCGACCGCGAGCTGCTCGCGGCGGTGGACCGGGCGGTGGGAGAAGCCCTGGCCCTCGCTACGGCCGGGCCACCAGGACCAAGCCCCCGAGGCACATGAGCAGCCCGATCACCTGGCGCGCGGCGAGTTGCTCCCGGTAGCCGGCGACCCCGATGATCACCAGGAGCAGGGCGGTCGCCACGTTCGCGACCACCGAAGCGAGACTGATGCGCCAGCCCGCCCGGTAGGCGAGCAGAATAGCGAGCTCCACTCCCACGATCGACAATCCCACCACGTAGGTCGCCCAGTTGAGGTCTTTGATCGAGCGGACGAACGTGACGCCCCCAGGCGCGAACGGCACGACCGCGAGGCACGCCACGAGCGACGTCGCGTACGTGAGCACCAGCGATACCATGGGATGCACGCCTGGCACGATCGACTTCTGAGCGATGTGGTACAGCGTGGTAGCGAGTGCGGTCAGGGCGATGGGCAAGTAAAACACAATGTCGGGCCTTTCGTTGTGGGGTCGCCATCGGGGGTTTCGCGGGGAAACGCTGGCGAATGGCACGGCTGCCTCATATAAATAGATAACAGTGCGCGACCACAGCGACGTGGGATGAAACCGTCCCGTCGGCGCGGAGGCTCCGGCCGCCAGAAAATCCTCATCATTGAGGACGACCCTGTCGCTCGCGCCGACCTGCAGGCGCGGCTCGAGGCGAACGGCTACATCGTCGCCCGGGCGGCCGACGCCGCCTCGGCCATGACCGTCGTGAACCGCGAGCGTCCCGACCTCATCCTGCTCGACCTGGGACTCCCCGCCGGCGATGGGTTTCTCGTTTTGGAGCGCCTGCGCAAGATCGAGGCGCTCGCCGCCATCCCCGTGCTCGTCATCACCGGCCGCAGCGACGCCGAAACCCGGAAGCGCGTGGAGGGGATGGGCGTCCCGCCCGTCCTGGTGAAACCCGTACAGACCGAAGCGCTGCTGGCCGCCATCGGCGAAGCCCTGGAGACGAAGTCGGCGTAAAGCTGTCGCACCAACGCCCCACCGTGCCGCAAAAACGCCCTATCCTGGCGATCACGGTCCCGCGATGTTGCGCAACCGACCGTGATGACCGGAATTAGAGGCATGTCTCGAGACCCGGCGGCCCTCGCCGCCGACGAGGAGCCTCGCGTCCAGGCCGAGGTGCAACGCGCCGCGGTCCGCCAGCTCCTGGGGGGCGGCCCATACGCCGAGTCGCTGCACATCCTGCTCGTCTGCGTCGTCGCGGCCCTGGTGTGGAACTCCCTTCCGCTCCCCGTCACCGCGGGATGGGTCGGCGCCGTCACCGCCGCGGCGCTGCTGCGGACCGGGTGGCGGCTGCGCGTGCGCCGGCGGTCGGTCGGCACCGAAGAGGCCTTGCGGGTCATCCGCCTGACGGTAACCGGCATCGGGCTGGCCTGGGGAGTGGGAACGGCTATGGCCATCCCCGATCTCCGACCCCATGAGGGCGCGCTGATCCTCGTCGTGCTCACCGGGATCATTGCCGGCGCGACCAGCACGTTGGTCGGCGACCGCCGGAGCTTCCACTACCTGGTGTTCACGACGTTGGCTCCGCTCCCCATCGGGATCCTGCTGCAGGGGCAGAGCAGGTTCAACCTCATCGCGACCATCCTGATCGCGCTGTTCGCCTTGGGGATGGACCGCGTGCACCGTCGCGGGTATCGCAACTTCTCGGAGCGGGTGCGCGGCGGAGTCCTGCTGGAGTTGTCCACCCAAGAATTGGCGCGCCAGCACGCGTACCTCGACGCCCTGATCGCGAGTACCCCGGTGGCCATCGCCGTGCTGGACGACCGGCGCGTGGTGCGCAGCGTAAACCCGGCGTTCGAGGCCCTGTTCGGCTACGCCGCGGCCGAGGTGGTCGGTGCCGGGATCGACCGGCTGATCGTGCCGGAGGCTCTGCGCCCCGAGTCGAGCGACCTCGAGACGCGAGTGCGGCGTGGTGAAGTCGTGCGCGTGGAGCTCGAGCGCATGCGCAAAGACGGCCAGCGCATCCAGGTGCGGCTCTCGGCGGCCGCCGTCAAGGCTGCCGCCGACGGCGCCCTGGTCGCGCTGTACGAAGACATCAGCGACCGGAAGGCGGCGGAGGAAGCCATGCGGGCGGCACGCGACCTGGCGGAGCGCGTAGCCCGGGCGCGCAGCGCCTTCCTCGCCAACATGAGCCACGAGATCCGCACGCCGATGAACGCGGTGCTGGGCTTCGTGGAGCTGGTGCTGGACACAGAGCTCGCTCCGGAGCAGCGGCGGGCCCTGGAGCTGGTGCGCACCTCGTCCGAGGCGCTCCTCACGATCCTCAACGACATCCTCGACTACTCGAAGATCGAAGCCGAGCATCTGGAGCTCGAAGCGATCCCGTTCGATCTACCCAAAGTGGTACATGCCACCGCCACGCTGCTCGCGGTCCGGGCGCGCGAGAAGCACCTCGAGCTCACCGTGGACGTGCCACCCGACGTCCCGCAGATGGTGCGGGGCGACCCGACCCGGCTGCGCCAGGTCCTCATGAATCTGATCGGCAACGCGATCAAGTTCACGGAGGAAGGGGAGGTGGAGGTATCGGCGAGCGTGATGCAGCGCGACGGCGCCGGGGCGGCCGTAGGGTTCCGTGTGCGGGATACCGGAATCGGTATCCCGCAGGAGCAACTCAGCACCATCTTCCAAGAGTTCACGCAGGCGGACGCGTCGACGACGCGTCGCTACGGCGGTACCGGCCTCGGCCTCGCGATCTCGCGGCGCCTGGTGGCGCTGATGGGCGGCCAGCTCGCCGTCACGAGCGAAGTGGGCCGCGGCAGCGAGTTCAGCTTTAGCCTTCGTCTCCCGCTCGAGGCAGCGCCAGCTACTGCTCGCGCTGCCGTGTCGCTCGGAGGGCGCCGGCTCCTGGTGGTGGATGACAACGAGACCAACCGGCGGATCGTCCGGGACATGCTGGGGGCGGAGGGGATGGCCGTGCACGAAGCACCTCGTGCCGACGCGGGCCTCGAGGCGCTGCGGCGTGCCGCGCGAGCGGGAGCGCCATACGACCTCGCGATCCTGGACGCCCAGATGCCCGACCAGGACGGCTTCGAGCTCGCCGCCGCCATCCGCGCCGATCGCGCGCTGGCGACGACCCGGCTCCTGATCCTCACCTCGGCGGGGCAGCGGGGCGATGGGGAGCGATGCCGGCAGCTGGGCATCCAGGCGTACCTCACCAAGCCCATTGCGCGGGCCGATCTGGTCGAGGGGGTGGGCACCGTGCTGGCCGGCGCCGTGTCGGCCCCAGGCGCGGCCGACCTCGTCACGCGCCATTCGATCGCCGAGTCCCGTCACGCGCTGCGGATCCTCTTGGCGGAGGACAACCCGGTGAATCAGCAGGTGGCCACGGCCATGCTCTTGAAGCGCGGGCACCAGGTGGACGTCGTGAGCAACGGTCGCGAAGCCGTGGACGCCGTCGCCCGGGAGCGATACGACGTCGTCCTCATGGACATCCAGATGCCCGAGATGGACGGGTTCGAGGCGACGCAGGAGATCCGTGGCCTGCCGCAGGGCCGGGCGCTGCCCATCATCGCCCTCACGGCGCACGCGCTGAGCGGGGAGCGCGAGCGCTGTCTGGAGCGCGGGATGAGCGGCTATCTCGCGAAGCCGTTCAAGGCGCACGACCTGTTCGCCGCCGTGGAAGGACGGAGCGCCCAGCCGGCCGATACCGCTGCCGCGCCGCCACCCGCGGTGGACCTCGCGGGGTTCCGCCGCACCATGGAGGAGGCGGGGGCGGCCGAGGCGGTGGACGGGATCCTCGAGACCTTCGTGGCAACCCTGCCGCAGCGCCTGGCGGCGGTGGCGGCGGCGGTGGCCGGGACCGAGGCCGAGCCGCTGCAACGGGCGGCGCATGCGTTCAAGTCGGCGGCCGGGACGATCGGCGCGGGCCACCTCACCGCGCTGCTCGAGGAGATGGAGCGCGCCGCGCAGGGTGGCGACCTAGCCGGCGCGCGCGACAAGATCGAGCACCTACAGGGCGAGGCGCAGGCTGTACTCGACTATATTCGGACGGTCACGAAAGGCGGCGGAGATGCCTAACCTGATCTCGGTGATGGTCGTCGATGACGATGCGGTGTCGAGCGCTCAGCTGGGTGCGCTCGCGAAGGCGGTCGGGTACGAGGTCAGGAGCGCGCCCAACGGCCGCGAGGCGTGGGAGCTGCTCCAGTTGGCGCGCGTACCCATCGTGATCTCCGACTGGTACATGCCCGAGATGGACGGGCCGGAACTGTGTCGCCGCATCCGCGCCCGCACGCGCGAGCCGTACGTCTATTTCATCCTTGTCACGGCGCGCGGCGGCAAGCAACAGTATCTGGCCGGGATGGAAGCAGGGGCGGACGATTTCATCGCTAAGCCGGTGGACCCGGACGAGCTGCGCGCCCGGCTCAAGGTCGCGGAGCGCATCCTCGGCCTGCGCAAAGAGATCGAGCAGCTCGAGGTGTTGCTCCCCATCTGTTCCTACTGCAAGCGAATTCGAAACGACAACGAAGAGTGGGAGCCGCTGGAGCAGTACATCGAGGAGCACTTCGAGCAGCTGCTCAGCCATGGCATCTGTCCTGACTGCTACACCAAGTACGTGCAGCCGCAGCTCGATCCAGGCCCGTCTTCATGACAGAACCCGCGACGCAGCCCCCGCCGGCGCCAGCCTCGGCCGACGGCTGGTGGGCTACGGTGCGGGAGGCGCTCCGAGGCTCGCACCACGATTACACCTCCGGCCCGCTCGGCCGGGCGATCGTGCTGCTCGCGATTCCCATGGTCGCCGAGATGCTCATGGAGTCGTTGTTCGCGGTGTGGGACGTGTACTGGGTCGGCCGGGTGGGGCCGGCGGCCCAGGCCACGGTGGGGCTGACGGAGTCGCTCCTCACCCTCATCTACACGGCCGCGATGGGTCTCTCGATCGGCGTCACGGCCATGGTGGCGCGGCGCATCGGGGAGAAGAACGCCGAGGGGGCGGCCGAGGCGGCGGTGCAGGGGATCGCGCTGGGCGTGATCGTGGCCGTGGTGACCGGGGCGATCGGGGCGACGTTCGCGCCGCGTCTGCTCGCCCTCATGGGCGCGAGCCCCGAGGTGCTGACCATCGGGAGCACGTACGCGCGGATCATGCTCGGCGGAAACGTCGTGATCCTGCTGCTGTTCCTGATCAACGCCGTGTTCCGGGGCGCGGGCGATGCCGCCATCGCGATGCGCGTGCTGTGGCTCGCGAACAGCATCAACATCGTGCTCGGGCCCTGCCTGATCCTGGGACTGGGCCCGTTCCCGCGGCTCGGCGTCACTGGCGCGGCGATCGCGACCACCATCGGCCGCGGCAGCGGCGTGCTGTACCAGCTGTACCGGCTGTGGCGGGGGGACGGCCGCGTGGCGATCCGACGCGCGCACCTCACCCTCCAGCCCGCGGTGATGCGGACCATGCTCCGGCTCTCGGGCACGGGCACGTTCCAGGTGCTGATCGGCACCGCGAGCTGGATCTTCCTGGTCCGGATCATCTCGAGCTTCGGTACCGACGCGATCGCAGGGTACCAGATCGCGATCCGGATCATCGTGTTTGCGCTGCTGCCGTCGTGGGGGCTCGCCAATGCCGCGGCGACGCTGGTCGGACAGAGCCTCGGCGCCGGTCGCCCGGAACGCGGCGAACGCGCCGTGTGGCTCGCCGGGTTCTACAACATGCTGTGCCTCGGCGGCGTGGGAGCCGTGTTCGTGGCGTTCGCCGGACCGATCACCGGCGTGTTTACCCAGGATCCCACCGTGGCGCCGATCGCCGCCCTGTGCCTGCGCACGATCAGCTATGGATTCCTGTTCTACGCATGGGGCATGGTGATCACGCAGTCGTTCAACGGCGCGGGGGACACGTGGACGCCGACGTGGATCAACCTGGGCTGCTTCTGGCTGTGGGAGATTCCGCTGGCGTACGTGCTGGCGGTGCGTGGCAAGCTCGGACCGTTCGGCGTGGCTCTGGCGATCACGATCGCGTTCTCGACCGTCGCCGTCGTCAGCGCGCCGCTGTTCCGCCGCGGGCGTTGGAAGGAGCGGCGGGTGTAGCGGCCCAGCCCTTGCGCTGTTGCGTCGACGCATCACCCCCTCGCCGCTTGACGCGGAACGGGCGCAAGCACACCCTGGTACCAGCAAGCGACAACCGCTTCGTCGCAACTCACCCGGCCCCGTTGCGCCCGCGATCAGGCCAACGGGGCGCCGTGTGTCAGAGGAGCGCATCTCATGGAAGCGAAAGAGCTGCTCGACAGCCTCGACGTCGGTGTCTTGGCGATGGCGCCCGACTGGACCATCGCCGAGTGGTCGGCGACAGCCGCTCGAATCACCGCGCTGCCGGCGGACCGTGTGCTGGGGCGGAGTATCTGGATTGCCTTGCCGGCGGCAAAAGGCACCGAGCTCGAGCGGGTGCTGGGAGAAGTCCTGGCCGACGGCCAGCCCCGCACGTTCCTGGCGCCCGCGGGTGCACCGGAGGTCGCGGGGACCGTGCTGGAAATCCGGGTGACGCGTGGCCCGGAGGAGCATCTCGCCCTGGCTTTCCGGCCGGTGCATGAGGAGCTCGCGCCTGAGTCGCGCGCGGCGCAGCTCCTGAGCGCGCTCGAGGCTGAGCGCCGGCTGTATCTGCAATTGTTCAGCTCGCTGCCCACGCCCGCCTTGGTGCTCGCGCCCGACGGTCAGATTCTCGACGCGAACCCCGAGGGAGCGAAGCTGTTGGGCGGGACGGACGCGGCGGCGCTGCGCGGTCGCGTCCTGGCGGAATGGGCTCCCGCGGCGCAACAGGGCATGCTCGCCGCCGCGCTGCGTCACGCCGTAACGAAACGCCAGGATGTGGCGCTCTCCTTCGAATCCGCCGGGGAGCCGGCTCGGGAGGTTCGGGCCGTCATTGTGAACGTGGATCCGGCGCGGGCGGCGCCGAAGCTCGTGTTTCTGGCCCTGGATGTGTCGCGCGAGATCCTGTTGCAGCAGCGCCTGCTCCAGGCCGACCGGCTGTCGCAGCTCGGTGCCTTGGTGTCGGGTGTGGCGCACGAGCTCAACAATCCGCTGGCCGCGATCGCCGCCTTCGGCGAGGCGCTCGCGCTGGACCCGCATCAGGCCGATCTGGAGGAAAGCGCCGAGGTGATCCGCAGTGAAGCGATGCGGGCCGGTCGCATCGTGCAGACGCTGCTCGACTTCGCCCGCCAGCGGCCGCACATGCGGACCGCGGTCGATCTTGGCGAGATCGCCGATCGGGTGCTCGCGCTACAGCGCAGCGCATTCAAGAAAGCGCGCATCCGCTCGACGGTCTCCGTCGCGAACGACGTCCCCGCGGTCGCAGGCGACCCGCAGGAGCTGCAGCAGGTGCTGCTCAACGCGGTCGTCAATGCCCGACAGGCAATCGAGGGCACGGGCCTCCCCGGGCAGATCACTATCACCGCGCGGTCCAGCGAGCACCACGTGCTGGTAACGGTCGACGACACGGGTCCCGGCGTGGCGCCCGAGATTCTCGACCGGGTGTTCGAGCCGTTCTTCTCGACCAAGGCGGAACACGGCACCGGGCTCGGGCTGGCGATCAGCTTCGGCTTGGTCCGGGGAATGGGCGGCCGCATCTGGATGCAGAATGTGGAAGGGGGCGGCGCCAGGCTCTCGCTGGAGCTCCCCGTGGACGCGGGCAGCGCGGACGCCGCGGCGCAGGCGGCCACCCGGTCGGTCGTGCGACGCCTCTCGGTGCTGGTGGTCGAGGACGAGGAAGCGGTCCGCCGCGCCATGGCGCTGCTGGCCAAGCGGCTCGGCCATGAGGTGACGACGGTAGGCCGTTTCGGCGAAGCGACCGAGCGTCTCGCCCAGCCGGACGCGCATTACGACGCGCTCCTGGTGGACGTGCATCTGGACGAAGCGCACACGGGATTCGACTTATTCGATCACTTGCGGGCCGACGGTCGGGGGCTGGAGCAGCGCATCGTGTTCACGACGGGAGATTCCATCTCGACGCAGACTCGCGACGCGCTGGAGCGCGCTGACCGGCCCGTGCTGCGGAAGCCCTTCAGCCTCGACGAGCTGCGCGAGCTGCTGGAGCGTGTGACGAGCGGCTGAGGGTACCGACGAGGTCTCAGGCCACCCGCACGGCGGCCCGCGGGCGCCGGCGCCGCCGCTCCTTGCGGAGGTCCCGGTAGTACGCGACGGTCTGTCGCAGACCCTCGCGGAAATCCACCAGCGGCTGGTATCCCACGAGCTCGCGCGCCTTATCGATCGAGGCGAGCGAGTCACGGACTTCACCTGGTCGTCCCTCCGCATACTTCGGCAGCACCGGCACGCCGGCAAGCTCCCGGATCCGCTCCCACAGGTCGTTGACGCTCACGCCCTGGCCACATCCCACGTTGAACACCTGCCCGGCGACCCGTCCGGCCGGCGCGCGGGTAGCGAGCAGGTTCGCATGCACTACGTTGGCGACGTACACGAAGTCGCGGGTCTGGCCGCCGTCACCGTAGATCGTGGGTGGCTCGCCTTGCAGGGCCGAGGCGATGAAGCGCGGGACGACGGCCGCATACTGCGAGTTCGGGTCCTGGCGCGGCCCGAAGATGTTGAAATATCGGAGCACCACGGTTTCGAGTCCGTAGGTGGCGTGGAACGCGGAGCAGTACTCCTCCCCCGCGAGCTTGGACGCCGCGTAGGGCGACAAGGGCTGCGGGACGTGAGTTTCCGAGTTGGGGAGCGTCGCGGGATTGCCGTAGGCCGACGTGGATCCGGCGTAGACGACCCGCCGCACCCGGGCATCGCGCGCCGCCTGCAGGATGTTCAACGTCCCGGTCGCGTTCACCTCGTGCGCGGTGAGCGGCTCCTCCACTGAGCGCTGCACCGACGTAAGCGCGGCCTGGTGCAGCACGTAGTCGGCCCCTTCCACGGCGCGGCGGCACGTGCTCAAGTCCGTGACGCTGCCGCGGATGAAGCTCACCCGCCGCCGGACCGCCGCGAAATTCTCACGCCGGCCGGACGACAGATCGTCGAGGATGACGACGTCCTGCCCGGCGGCGACGAGGCGCTCGACCAGGTGCGAGCCGATGAACCCTGCGCCGCCAGTGACCAGATACCGCATTGCAACGCCGACCTTAATGAGTTGCCGGGGGCCTTTGCAAAACCCCCGCCACACGCCCCAAAGGCGTGAACTGAACCGGGGAATGCCGCGTCGCCGCGACAGGTGTCTCTCGAGCGCACGATTGCTGTCGTGGTGTGGGCGTACCGTACGACAAGGACGGGCTGGCGCGGCGCGAGGACACCAAGGGAGGAGCGCTCAGTCGGCTTGCGAGGGAAGGGGCGTGCCGGGCGCCGCGCGCACGGCCGCCAAGTCGTGTTTGCCGCTCGCCAGGAGGGGAAGGGCATCGCGGACTTCGACGCGTGCCGGCTGAAGGTAGCGGGGCAGCTCGCGGCCACAATACGCCTGAAGCCGCTCGAGCGACCCTTGCCCCGCGAGCACGACGTAGGCGACGATACGCTCGCCGCGCGCTGCGTCGGGCTCGCCGACGACCACCGCGTCCGCGACCTCGCCTGACGCGTACAGCACACTGAGAATCTCGTCGGGGCCGACGCGGTATCCCATGGTCTTGATGATCCGATCCCTCCGGCCCACGAAGTAGAAGAACCCTTCGGGGTCGCGGCGCACCAGATCACCCGAAAACACGACTCGCTCCGCCTCGGAGGGCGGCACCTCGGAAGGTCGCAGCGGATTGGGGCGGAACACCCGCGCGGTGAGCTCCGGATCGTTCCAGTAGCCGAGCGTGACCGTGGGGCCGCGATACACCAGCTCGCCGATTTCCCCCGGTGGAGCGGGCGTGCCGTCCTCGAGCAGCACGTAGACCTCCCCGCCGGGAATGGCCCGGCCCATCGAATCGGGCCGGCGGTCGACCTGCTCGGGTGGGAGATAGGTGCAGCGCAGCGCTTCGGTGAGTCCATACATCAAGTACAGCTGCGCCCCGGGCTGCGCGCGGCGCAGCGTCCTGACGACCTCCGCGGGGAGGTGCCCGCCGGCGTTGGTCATGACCCGCAGCTGGGGGAGCGGCGCTTCGACCAGCGCCGGGACGCGCAGCAGCCGGTTCCAAAGCGGCGGGACGGCCGCGAGCACGGTGACGCCTTCCGTCCGCACCGACTCGATCATCTGCTGCGGCAGCGGCGAGCGCTCGACGACGAGCGCCGCGCCGGCACCCACCGCGCACAGCAGCTGGCCCACGCCGTAGACGAAGCTGAACGGCAGCAGGCTCGCGATCCGGTCCGCCTCCGTCAGTCCGAGGTAGGACACGACCGCGGTCGTGAGGGCCCAAAGGTTTGCATGACTCACGACCACGCCCTTTGGGAGGCCGGTGGACCCCGACGTGTACACGATCTGGGCGATGTTGCTTCCCAGCCGGTGGACCGGTGTGAGGGGCTCGCCCCCGGGGCGGATCCTGCTCGCATCGAGTACGCCCACCGTCGTTGAGAGCCGGCGCGGCTGCCGCGCGAGCACGTCTCCCGTCGTCACGAGACAGCGGGCGCCCGAGTGCGTGAGCACGTGCTCGATCTGGCGCGGGCGGAGCGTCTCGTTCACCACCACGGCGATCGCACCAGCGGCCAGCGTGCCGAAGTACGCCGCTGCCGCGTCCCTACCACGTTCCAGCAGGATGGCGACGCGGTCGTCGGCCCCCACCCCCGAGGCCCGAAGCGCGGCGCCGATCGCCGCCGCGCGCTGTCGCAGGGCGGTGTAGGTAACGCTGCTGCCACGCTCGACTACAGCGGGCCGGCCGCCGTAGCCTTCGGCGCAATCCCACAGGAGGAGCGCGGCGTTGCGGTGAGAGGTGGGGGACGACATGGCCTTGTCGCGCTATTGCAACGAGCGTACCAAGAGAAGCCTGCGTACCAAGAGAAGCCCGCCGGATGCGGCTCGGTGCACATGCACACTAGACGGCAGCGCGACGTCCAGACGGCAGCGTGACCCGCGTTGCGCCGGCGCTACAGGGGTGCGCCACACGTCCCGTGTCGCGTCCCGGAAGACGTTGACGCCTCGTCCGATAAGCCACGTCCCGACCGCGACACCGGGGGTCCGAGCAGATGCCATTCCGAGGGCTCGAACTTTGCATTCGGAGACATGCCACGAGGCAGAAGTGACGTTTCCCCCTGAGCATGCGAGGTGTGGTGTCCACGACAATCGCGGACCGGCTGGAGCTCGATGCGGCTGCCGAAGCACGGCGAATTGCGGAAGCCCTCCGGGTCCAGGTCGGACAGACGCTGCGGCGCGCCGGCATCGTCGTCGCGATGAGCGGCGGCGTGGACAGCTCGGTGTGCGCGGGGCTCGCCGTGCAGGCCGTGGGCCCCGGGCACGTGCTCGGGCTCGGCCTGCCCGAGCGGGAGTCGGACCCCCAGAGTCTCGCGCTGGCGCGCGACTGGGCGCGGCGCCTCGGGATCGAGTTCCTGGCCGAAGACGTCACCGCCATGCTCGAGGCGTGCGGGTGCTACGAGCGGCGGGATGCGGCCGTACGCCGCCTCGTCCCCGAGTACGGTCCGGGGTGGCGCTCCAAGTTGGTGCTCGAAGGCGGCGGCCTCGATTCCGATCGGCTCAACGTGTGCTCCATCGCGGTGCAGCCGCCCGGGCAGGACGTGCGCAAAGTCCGCCTGCCGGCCCGCGAGCTGCGCGAGATCGTAGCGGCCACGAACTTCAAGCAGCGTATCCGGACCATGCTGGCGTACCACCACGCCGACCGGCTGAACTACGCGGTGGTCGGTACGCCTAACCGTCTCGAATACGACCAGGGCTTCTTCGTGAAGGGCGGGGACGGGCTCGCCGACGTGAAGCCGATCGCGCATCTGTACAAGAGCCAGGTCTACCAGCTGGCCGAGTCGTTGGGGGTGCCCGTCACCATCCGGGCGCGCACGCCGACCACCGACACCTACTCGCTGCCTCAAACCCAGGAAGAGTTCTTCTTCTCGCTCCCGCTCGGCACCCTGGACGTGGTGCTGCAAGCCCGGAACGAAGGCCGCAGCGCGGCCGCGGTCGCGGCGGAGTTGGGGTATCGGCCCGAGCAGATCGAGCGCGCCTATCGTGAGATCGAGCATAAGCGCGCGGTCACACGCCCGCTCCACCTGACATCCCTGCTGGTCGTGCCGGTGCCGGACGTCGGAGGGAACACCTGATGTGTGGCATCGCCGGCATCGCTCGCCGACACCCCGTGGGCGTCTCCGCGGAGCTGCTGGAGCGGATGGGGACCGCCATCCGACACCGCGGCCCCGACGGCTTCGGGTTGCACGCGGATGAGCGGGTGGGTCTCACCAACGTTCGGCTGAGCGTGATCGACCTGGCGCGCGGCGCGCAGCCCATGACGAACGAGGACGGCAGCGTCTTCATCGTCTACAACGGCGAAGTGTTCAACCACCTGGCGCTGCGCGGCGAGCTCGAGGCCCGCGGGCACCTGTTCCGCACCCGGAGCGACACCGAGGTGCTGGTGCACGCCTACGAGCAGTGGGGCGAGCGGATGCTGGAGCGCCTCAACGGCCAGTTCGCGTTCGCGATCTACGACCGTCGCGCGGGGTCCGTCTTCCTCGCGCGGGATCGCTTCGGCATCCTGCCGTTGTTCTACACGGAGCGCGACGGCGACCTGTATTTCGCGTCCGAGGTGAAGGCCCTGCTGGTGACCGGCGAGGTGGAGCGCGCGCTCGATCCGGAGGGGTTGGACGAAGTCTTCACGTTCTGGGCGGCGCGCCCTCCCCGCACTCCGTTCCGGGGGATCCGGGCGCTCGAGCCCGGCTGTTGCGCGCGCTGGCACGACGGGCGCCTGACGCTACGGCGCTACTACGCGTTCGGCTACCCCGAAGCGGCAGTCGAGCCGGCGGACGCACTCGACGCGCTGGACGAGCTGCTGCGCTCGGCGGTGCGGCTGCGCCTCCAGGCGGATGTGCCGGTCGGCGGGTACCTGAGCGGCGGCATCGATTCGAGCCTGGTGTGCGCGCTCGCGGCGTCGGGCTCGACGCACGCGCTGCGGACGTTTTCGGTGACCTTCGAGGACCCCGCGCTCGACGAGAGCGAGTACCAGCTGGCGGTCGCGGCCGATGTGCGCAGCCGCCACGCGGTGCAGCGGATCGGGAGCGGGGATATCGCGCGCGTGTTTCCGGACGTCGTGCGTCACACCGAAACGCCGCTCGTCCGCACGGCGCCCGCGCCGCTGTACCTGCTCTCACGCATCGTCCGCGAGCAGGGCATCAAAGTGGTGCTCACCGGGGAGGGGTCGGACGAGGTCTTCCTCGGCTACGACCTGTTCAAGGAGACCGTCATCCGGCTGCTGTGCTGGCAACGACCCGCGTCGCGCTGGCCCCCGCGGCTGCTCGACGGGCTGTATCCCGGCATCGCTCCCGCCTCAGGGAAGGGCGATTTTTGGCGTGGCTATTTCATGACGGCCGGCTCGGCCGACGATCCGCTGTTCTCGCATCTGCCGCGGTTCCACCTGACCGCCCGCATCAAGGATTTCTACTCGGCCGAGTTTCGGGCGAGGCTCGGACCGTTCGATCCCCTGGCCGAGCTGCGCGCCCGGCTGCCGGCCGGGTTCGCCGGCTGGTCGCCGCTGGCACGGGCGGCCTACCTCGAGATGACGACGCTGCTGTCATCGTACCTGCTCAGCTCGCAGGGCGATCGCATGGCCATGGCGCACGGCGTTGAAGCCCGCGTCCCGTATCTCGACCACCGGCTGTTCGAGTTCGCGGCCGCGCTCCCGGCGCGCAGCAAGCTGCGGGGCCTGCGGGAGAAAGACATTCTGCGCCGCTGGGGGGGGGCCACCGGCCTGTTGCCGCCGGCCGTCACCCGCCGCCGCAAGCAGCCGTACCGCGCCCCGGACGTCCCGGCGTTTTTCACGGGACGGCCACCGGAGTACGTCGAGGCGCTGCTCGATCCGGCGAGCCTCGCGCGCACGGGCATCTTCAATCCGCAGGCCGTCGCCGGTTTGGTGCGGCGGTGTCGAGCCGGGCGCGCGGAGGGGTTCCGTGAGAGCCAGGCGCTCGTGGCGATCCTGTCGACGGAGTTGTGGCACCGGGAGTTCCTCGGCGCACCCGCCCGGGGCGCCGGCCGTGGGGCGCTGACTGCGCGCGTGCCGCCAGCCGCCGCGGAAGCGGCCGTCGCGGTCTGACGTGTGACTGGAAGGTAAGGACGATGAGTGACGAGACACCGGAAGTGACTGCGGCGACGATCGCGGACCGCGCGCGCGCGTACGTGCGGGACAACTTCCTCTACATGCGCCCGGACTGGCAGCTGCAGGACGACGCGCCGCTGCTCGGCAGCGGCGTGATCGACTCGATCGGGGTGATCGAGCTCGTGGAGTTTCTGCAGCGCGAGTTCGGGTGCGCCATCGCGGAGGACGAGATCACGGAGGCGAACCTCGGGTCGCTCGGCGCCATCGCCCGGTTTGTACACGGCAAGCGCAACGGCAAAGGAGGCAGTGTACGGCCGCACCAGGCCGCGTGATCCAGCAGTCGCCTCCGGAGGTCGGCGCAGGCCGTCTGCGCGCGTTCCGGCGTGACGATATTCCGGACGTCGTCGCCCTGCGCCAGCGGGTGTTCCACTTCAGTGAGCGCCGTAGCGCGACCGTGCTCGCGGAGTACTTCGAGCGTATCTTCTTCCACCACCCCTGGCCGGACGAGGAGTTGCCCTCCTGGGTCCACGAAGACGGCCGCGGTCGCGTGACCGGGTTCCTGGGGGTGTTACCCCGTCGCATGACCTGGCGAGGGCAGCCGATCCGTATGGCGGTCTCGACCCAGCTCATGGTCGAGCCGAGCAGCCGGGGTCTCGTCGGTCTGCAGCTGGTGCGGGCATTCCTGGCGGGTCCACAGGATTGGAGCTTCTCCGACACCGCGAATGACACTGCCCGTCGCATCTTCGAAGGCCTCGGCGCGAGCACCTCGATGATCCACAGCTTCGTGTGGCAGCGCCCGCTGCGCCCATGGCGAGATCACGCGTCCCGCCTGGCGCGCGGCGTCGTGGCGCGGGGAGCGCTGTTCGCCGCACGCCCCCTCGTCGCGCTGCGCGACGCCATCGCGGCGCGCATGCCGGACGGCGCGGCACGAAGGCCCGTCGGCAGCGTTGAGCCGCTCACGTCCGCGTTGATGCTCGCCCATCTCGACGTGCTGGGGTCTCGCGCCCTGCGCCCGACGTACGATTCGGGCTCGCTCGACTGGTTGTTGGAACAGGTGGCTGAGAAACGGCAGTTCGGCACGCTCGAGCAGGCGTTGGTGCGCGACGCGGCGGGGAGGGTGGCGGGATGGTTTCTTTACTTCCTGAACCCGGGCGGGCTCAGTCAGGTAGTGCAGATCGCCGCGCGGCCGGCCGCGGCCCGACTCGTGTTGCAGCACCTGTTCCACCATGCGTGGAGCCGAGGCGCGGCGGCGCTCGCCGGGCGACTCGAGCCGGCGCTCGTGCCGGAGCTCGCGGCGCTGGGATGCGGGTTCGGCCGTGACGGGCCGTGGGTCTTGATCCACTCGCGCCGCCCGGAGATCATGCCCGCCGTGGACCGGGGCGACGCCTTTCTCTCGCGCCTCGACGGGGAGTGGTGGCTCAGCTTTTGAGGCGGCTGCGCCGTCTGCCCGACCGGGTGTTGCACGCGTCGCGGCGGCGCGCGGCGCGCGTCGCCCTCGCTGCCCACCAGCCGCTCCGATCGGTGCTCGTGGTGTGCAACGGCAACATCTTCCGCAGCCCGTTCGCGGCCGCCGTGCTGAGACGCGTGCTCGGGCAAAGCGGTGTGGCCGTGGATTCGGGCGGGTTTGTCGGACCCGGCCGAGCCTCGCCGCCTGAGGCCGTGGCGGCCGCGGCGCGCCGCGGCATCGATCTCCGCGGGCACCGCTCGCAGCTCCTCATGCCCGACCTGGTACGGGCCGCCGACGTCATTCTCGTCATGGACACGGCGCAGCGCCGGATGATCTGCGAGCGCTTCGGCCGTCCCCCCCAGGACGTGCTGCTGCTCAGTGACTTCGATCCCGCGCCGATCGAGTCCCGCACCATCGATGATCCGTGGGAACAGGGCCCGCACGTGTGCGAGGTGGTGTACGGGCGGATCGAGGACTGCATCGGCTCGTTCGCTCGGGCGTTGCGTTCCGTCGCGATGAGGTGATCCAGCTTCACCGAGTGGAGTCGAAGAAGCGGGCGATCGCGCGGGCCACGGCCAGCGTGCCACTCCCGAGACTCTGCGCCACGTGCCGCCGGCCCTCGCCGTCGGCGAGCCCGCGACGTGCGTTGTCGCGCGACAGGCGTGCGTCGTCGTACGCGACCCGATGGAACGCAACCTCCTGTGCCGCGCGGTCCACGATCGCATAGGCCGCCCTCGGATCCACATCCCGCGGCTGGCCGACGCTGCCCGGATTGATGAACCAGAACGCGGCGGGCGAGAGGCGCACGGTGGCCCCGATGTGTCGCACGACGCCATCGGGGCCGATCTCGACCGCACCCGGCCGGTGGGTGTGCCCGGTGCAGCAGATCTCGAGCTGCGGGTCGAAGCGGCGCAGTTCCAGGGATGTTTCGTGAAACCCGGCGCGGCCGCGTACCCGGCTGATCGGGTCGCCCAGCTTCGAGTGCAGGCAGATGACACCGTCGGCGGGGCGCAGCTCCCCCGGCAGCGCCGCCAGATACGCGAGCTCGGCCGGCGACAGCATCTCCCGTGTCCATTCGATCGCGCGGCGAGCGAGTGGGCCGCAATGCTCGAGCGACAGCGTCCCACAGGCCATCAGATCGTGGTTGCCGTGGACGCCACGGATGCGGCGGGCGCGCACCACCGCCAGCGTCTCGCTCGGAAAGCTGTTGTAGCCGACGAGGTCGCCCAGGTGGACGATGTCGTCGACACCGCGGGTATCGATGTCGGCGAGCACCGCCCCGAGCGCGGCGACGTTGGCATGGATGTCGGAGATGATCGCGAAGCGCATGAGATTGGCCGGCTGCAGCGCATGGCCGGTGCCACGGCGGCGGGAGTGAGCGCGTCTCGATCCGTTGCGGCCGCGCTACTGCGGACGCGCTACTGCGGCCGCGCCACAATGCCGAGTCGATCGTGTTCCAGCCCAGCCGGGCACAGCCGTTGCACTACCGCGGGGTGTGACGAGCCACCACTTCACCGTCGACGTGGAGGAGTACTTCCAGGTCTCGGCGTTCGAGCGGCACGTGCGGTACGCGGATTGGAGCGGCTTCGAGTCTCGCGTGAGCGGGAGCGTTGCCCGGCTGCTCGACCTGCTCGCCCGTTCGCAAGCGCGCGCGACGTTCTTCGTGCTCGGCTGGATCGCTGAGCGGCATCCCGGGTTAGTACGGCGTATCGCGACCGCTGGGCACGAGATCGCGTCGCACGGCTGGGATCATGCGCGGGTGACGGAGCAGTCGCCCCTGGCGTTCCGCGACTCGATTCGCCGGACCAAGATCTTCCTCGAGGATCTGGCCGCGGCGCCGGTCGTAGGCTTCCGGGCGCCGAGCTTCTCGATCGTGCCGGGGCGCGAATGGGCCCTGGACGTGCTGATCGAGGAGGGGTATCGCTACGACTCGAGCCTGTTCCCGGTGCGCCGCCCCGGGTACGGCTACGCCAATGGGCGACGCGATCCGCACTGGCTGCGCCGCCCCACCGGACGGCTCGCTGAGGTGCCGCCGGCGACGCTGCGGCGCTGGGGCGCCCAGGTGCCCGCCGGCGGCGGCGCGTACTTCCGGCTGCTGCCGTACGGCGTCGTGCGCACGGCGCTGCGGGACTGCGAACATCGCGGTGTGCCCGGCACGTTCTACATCCATCCGTGGGAGGTGGATCCCGAGCAGCCCCGGCTCCAGGTGCCGTGGCTCACGCGGGTCCGGCACTACGGCGGCCTGGACCGCACGCTCCCGCGGCTCGCGCGCCTGCTCGCCGAGTTCCGGTTCACGGCCGTTGCCGACACGGTGGCTCGCCTGTGATCTCGGTCGCTCCACTCAACGGCCACGAGTCGGCCTGGGACGAGTTCGCGGCGGGCACCGCGGACAGCACGTTCTGCCATCTCTCGGGGTGGCGCGACGTCATGACGGACGTCCTGGGCCACGCCTGCCACTATTTGTCGGCCAGCGATGAGGACGGGGTGTGCCGCGCCGTGCTCCCGCTGGTGCGGGTGCGCAGTCCGTTGTTCGGCGACTACCTCGTCTCGATGCCGTTCCTGAACGCGGGGGGACCGGTCGGGGCCGCGGAGGGAGCCGCGGCGCTGGTGGAGCACGCCGCCACACTGGCCGGTCGCCTCGGCGTCGATCTGCTCGAGCTACGGGCGCGCCAGGACCTGCCCGTCGACCTGCACACGCGCCAACTCCTGCCGGCGCCGTTGCGGGTATCGTCACGCAAAATCACGCTACGCCTCGAACTCCCCTACTCGACCGACGCGTTGTGGAGCGGGTTCGACGCGAAGCTCCGCAGCCAGATCCGCCGCCCGCAGAAGGCAGGGCTCGAGACCCGCTTCGGTCTCGATCAGCTCGACGCGTTCTACGAAGTGTTCGCCATCAACATGCGCGCCCTCGGGACACCGGTATTGCGCCGCCGCTTCTTCGAGCGGATCGCGGAGCGGTTCCCGAGCCTTGTGGTCTTCGGGGCCGTGTATCATGCCGGGCAGCCGGTCGCTGCAGGATGCGGCTTCGTCTGGCGCGACGAGTTCGAGATGACCTGGGCGTCGTCCCTGCGCGAGCACAGTCGGCTCGCGCCCAACATGCTGCTGTATTGGTCGTTCCTGGAGCACGTGATCGGTCGTGGCGTCCGGGTGTTCGACTTCGGCCGGTGCACGCCCGGGGGGGGCACGCACCGCTTCAAGCGGCAGTGGGGCGCGGCGGACGTCCCGCTCCCCTGGCTGCAGTGGTCGTCGCGCAGCGTCGCCGCGACGCCGTCGCCCGACCGGCCGGCGTTCAAGGTCGCCTCCGCCGTGTGGCGACGGTTACCGCTCGCCGTGACGAACAGTATCGGTCCGCTCCTGGCCCGACAACTACCGTGACCGTGTGCACGGCACCGCAGACGGCGACGCCGCAACGCCGGCCGTCGCGCGGTTGGCCCTGGCACCAGTTGCCGGTCCATTCGCCCGTGGCGCTCGGGGCGGCGTGGCGGAGCGCGCGCCTTGGCCTCGGCGCCGGCGAGGACTCCCGGCCTCGGGTGCGAGCGCTCGTGCGGGTGCTCTACCAGGCGGACCATGCCGTGCTCGTGGGGAGCGGCACCCAGGCGCTCACGCTCGCGCTGCGCGCCGCCGCTGCGTCGCTCGGGGTGGCCGGGCCGCAAGTCGTCGCCCTCCCGGCATACGCGTGTTACGACGTCGCGACGGCGGCGGTGGCGGTGAACGCCCGCATCGCGCTGTACGACGTGAATCCCGTCACCCTGGCGCCCGATCTCGCCTCGCTGACGGCGACTCTGGCCGAGGGCGCGCGGATCGTCGTGGTCGCGCCGCTGTACGGGATACCGGTGGACTGGGACGCGATCGAGCAATGCGTGGCAACGTTCGGCGCGCTGGCCATCGAAGACGCGGCGCAAGGGCACGGGGCGTGCTGGCGCGGGCGTCCGCTCGGTAGTCTGGGCCGGCTGAGCGTGCTCAGCTTCAGCCGGGGAAAGGGATGGACGGCGGGGCGGGGCGGAGCGCTGCTCGTGCGCGGGGACGTTCCCGTGGTGGACAGCACGCCGCCCGAATGCGGCAGCCTGAGCGAGGTGACGGTCGCGCTGACGGCCCTCGCCCAGTCGGCGCTGGGGCGGCCGGAGACCTACGGGCTGCCCGCAGCCATTCCGTGGCTGCATCTCGGCGAGACCCGCTACCGCGACCCCGACGAGCCACACGCGATGAGCCGGACGGCCGCTGCCCTGCTCGAGCGGACCCTCCCACTGGCGACGCGCGAGGCCGAGGCTCGACGCAATAACGCCGCCGCGTTGCTGGGGCGCCTGGCCTCGCGGTCGCAGGCCCGTCCGATCACGCCGCCTCCGGGCGGGACAGCGGGCTACCTGCGATTGCCGCTGCGGCTCACATGCGGGCTCGACGCGCTCGCCGATCCGGGCCTGGCGCGTCGGATCGGGGTGGCGGCGGGGTACCCGACTACCCTCGCCGCCCTGCCGCAGGTGCGCCAGCGCCTCGTGGGGACGGGTCGCTGGCCCGGCGCCGAGGACCTGGTACGGCAGCTCGTGACGCTCCCCACCCATTCATTAGTGAGTCCCGCTGATCGGGAGGGCCTGCTGCGCCTGCTGGAGGGTGCCGCCTAAACCCGGCTGGCCGCGCCGTTCGTCAACATACCCTGGTATAGGCCGGCATAGCGCCGCACCATGCGCTCGATGCCGTACTCCGCCGCGGCGCGAGCCTGTGCGCTGCTGCCGAGCCGCTGGGCCTCGAACGGCTGGGTGAGCAAGCGGTCGATGGCGCGGGCGAGCGCCGTAGCGTCGCCGGGAGGAACCAGGAGACCCGCTGCTCCACCGGCGAGCGCCACCGGCACATCCCCCACGTCGCTGGCGACGATGGGGCGAGAGGCGAACATCGCCTCGAGCAGGGCGAGCGGCAGGCCTTCGGAAAGAGAAGGAAGGACGAAGACGTCGGCTGCGGCGAGGACGTTCGCAACGTCCTGGCGCAGGCCAAGGAAGTGCACGCGTCCCCCGAGCCCCAGGTCCCGCGCCCGCGCCTCGAGCGCGGCGGCCAGCTCGCCCCGGCCCGCCAGCGCGACGTGCAGCTGCGGGTGGGTCGACCGGAGCTGAGCCAGCGCCTCGAGCAGGTGTGTGTGCCCCTTCACGGGATAGAGATTCCCCACGGCGACGGCCAGGCGATCCGCGTCCGAGAGGGCGAGCTCGGCTCGCAATGTGGAGCGAGCCGCCGGCGTGAAGCGCACGCCGTTGGCGATCGTGATAATCCGGGCCCGCCGGACCCACAAATCACGGCTCAGCCCTGCGGCGAGCGGGTCCGACACGGCCACCAGTTGGCGGGAGAATGCAATCGCTGTGCGGAGCGCGAGCCGGCGGCGGAACCGCTGGGCATAGTAGCGGCCGCCGTGCATCGTGATCAGATGCGGGAGGCCCGCCCGCCGCGCCGCCCAGGCGCCGCACCAGGCCATGGTGAATTCGTGACTATGGACGACGTCGATCCGATGACGACGCAGCGCGGCCGCGAGCTCTCGACTGAGCTGCAGCGAAAACGGATGCTCGAGGCGGACATGCTCGACGGCCACCCCGGCGGCTGCAAGCTCGCGGCCCAGCCAGCCTTCGCCGTCGGCCGGCAGGAATGCGACGGCGGAGCAGCCGCCGTTCTCGAGCTCGCCTGCGAGCTGGGCCACCATCCGCTCGGCTCCACCGGGTCCGTCTGACTCGATGAACAGCGCGATGCGTGCGCCGCGGATCGGGAGCCACGACTGGCGGCTCATTCGTGCCCGCCGCGCGGGTTGAGCCCGGCGACCCAGGCCTCGAACGCGGCGAGAGTGATCCCGGCCGGAATGTTGACGCGTCGCAGCGCCCATGGGTCTGCGCCCGCGGTCACCAGACCGTAGTCCAGCGTCACAGCCCCCAGATATCCCGCCGCGGCCACCGCGTCCCGCACGCGGCTGTTCCACGCGCCGTACGGATAGGCGAAGAGTGCGGGAACGACCCCGGCACGCTCCCGAATCGTTTCGCGACTGGCGACGATCTCGTGCTCGAGCTCAGCGTCGGCGAGCTGCGTGAGCGTCCGGTGCGTGGCGGAGTGCACGCCGATTTCCAGTCCCTCGGTGGCCGCAGCCGCGATCGCGTCCCAGCCGGCGGGTCGGTGGGAGGACGGGATCCGGGTCGAGATCGCAAGCGAGAGCGCAGCAAGGATCCCCGCTGCCTCCCCCCTCAGCTCGCGTAGCCAGCGCTCGCGGCTCGCAGGCGTCGCAACGGGAGCGATGTCGGGATGGTCCCACCAAAACGCGTCCCGTCGCTCCGGCCGCTCCGCGACGACGAACATGGTTGCGGGCAGGCCGCGCTCACGCAGCAACGGCCAGGCGTGTTGGAACACGCCGGCGTAGCCGTCGTCGAAGGTGAGCGCGGCGAGGCCGCGCAGCGATCGCCCGGCGCGCGAGCGCTCCACGAATTCGCCCAGCGTGACGATCGTGTACCGGTGAGCCAGCCAGTCGACCTGGTCCGCGAAGCGCTGGAACGAGATGTGGACGGCCGGGTCTCCGGCTGCCGGCGCGTTGCGCGGAGGCAACACGTTATGGTAGCAGAGCACGACGCCGGCGTGGCGAAACCTGCGCACCAGCCGCGGGATCGCGATCGAGCGCAGGCCGGCGTAGTAGGCGGTACGGAGCAGTGCGCCGCGCGTGCCCGAGCTGCCCGCCTCCTGTCGCGTCATGTCGACACCGGTCCATGCCTCGTGTGCGGCGCGACGCTGCGGGCACACGTGTTGCACCCTGGCGGAGCATGAGCCAGCCACTGACCATCACGCAGGCGGAACGAGAGCCCCAGCGCGATCTGGATTTGCTCGTGCTGGACGTCGTCAGGATCCAGGCGTGGGAGCGGCTGCTGTTCATCGGCTGCGGCGACGGGTGGATCGTCGAGGAGGCTTGGCGTCGCGCTTTGCGGGCGTATGCCTGCGGCCTGGACACGTCGCCGGCGTTGGTCGCTCGGGCCGCCGAGCTTCGCGGCGTGCCGGGGAAGCTCGAGTTCGGGACCTGGGATGGGGCACGGCTTCCCTGTGCGGACGGGTCCTTTCACCGCGTGATCGCCACGTTCACATTGCAACCGCCACGCGACCCGACGGGCGTGCTTGTGGAAATGCACCGCGTGCTGCAGCCCGGCGGCCACGTCTACCTGCTCGAGGTCGATCGTCGCTCGGTCTGCGTGCCGGTTCATCCTGTTCCCCCCGCCTTCGGCGCCGCACTCCGGCGCGCGGGCTTTCGCGACGTGCGCGAGCTGGCGCGGCGGGAGGTGGCGTTGGAGCGGAGCCGGCGCGCGACAGGCGCGATCGTGCACGCCCGGTCCGGAACGGCTCCCCCTGCCTAGAAGATCGTGTAAATGAACGGTGCGAGGATCGAGCCATGGGCGAACACGAGCAGCGCGCCCACGCACACCATTACGACGATGATCGGCAGCAACCACCATTTCCTGCGGACCCGCATGAACGACCAGATTTCTCCCATCAGACCGGTTCGACTCATCGGCGTGTTCTCCCCTCAGAATTGACGCTCCATGTCGCGCCGGCTGCGGGCGGCGACGGGACGCGGGACCCAGCAGGTGGCTCGTGAACGATGCAGGGTCAGCGGGTTCCGCCCCCGGGCGCGCAGCAGCAGGCCGATCGGCATGATCACGGCGAAATAGACGACCCCGAGGAAGATCGGTGTCGTGATGCGAGAGAGCGCCGCCCCCAGGCCCATCCAGGCGCGGTGCAGCCCTCCGAGCCGGGCCGGTAGCACGAGCCCCGCGGCGATGAGCGCGAGTCCCAGCACCAGCGCCACGGGCGCGGCTGCGCGGCCACGCCACGCCAGCACGGCGCCGAGCGCGACGAACGCCGCACCAAGCGTGAGGCCGAAGCGACGCCCCTGCGCAGGAGTCAGTCGAGCTGAAACTGCTGCTTCCAATCAGCACGCTCCTTCCACTCGGGCTGTTGCGCCTTGTCCAGCAGAAACGGTCCGAGCACGAGGTAGTCGATATGGGTGCGCATGAAGCACTGGTAGGCGTCCGCCGGCGTGCACACGATCGGCTCGCCCCGCACGTTGAATGACGTGTTCACCAGCACGGGACAACCGGTCAGGCGCTCGAACTCCTTCAGCAAGGCGTAATAGTTGGGGTTCGTGTCGCGCGTGACGGTCTGGACGCGGGCCGAGTAGTCGATGTGCGTCACGGCGGGGATGTCGGAGCGCGCCACGTTGAGCTGGTCGATGCCCCACAACCGCTGTTGCTCGCCGGTCATCGGAATCTGGCGCGCCTGCTTCACCGGAGCGACGAGCAGCATGTACGGGGAGTCGCAATCGAGCTCGAAGTAATCCCCGACCCGCTCTCGCAGCACGCTCGGCGCGAAGGGGCGAAAGCCCTCCCGGAACTTGATCTTCAGGTTCATCTGCGCCTGCATGCGGCGGCTGCGCGCGTCTCCCAAGATGCTGCGGGCGCCGAGCGCCCGAGGACCGAACTCCATGCGGCCGTCGAACCAGCCGATCACCTTGTCCTCGGCCAGCAACTGGGCGACGCGTTCCGCCAGGCAGGAGCGCTCGAATCGCTCGTACGCCGCGCCTTGCGACACGAGGTACGCCTCGATCTCCTCAGGCGAGAACTCCGGTCCGAGGTAGGCGCCCTTCATGCCGTCCTTCCCGGGCACGACGGTGCGCGGCCGCCGGCAGAAGCGGTGCCACACGAGCTGCGCGACGCCCAGCGCGCCACCGGCGTCGCCGGCCGCCGGCTGGATCCACAGTCGGGAGAACGGGCCTTCGCGCAGAATGCGTCCGTTGGCCACGCAATTGAGGGCCACACCGCCCGCAAGACAGAGGTCGTCGAGGCCCGTTTCGCGGTGCAGCGTCCGGACCATGCGCAGCATGATCTCCTCGCACACCACCTGGACCGAGCGCGCCAGGTCCATCTCCCGCTGGGTCAGCTTGGACTCGGGGACCCGCGCCGGGCCGCCGAACAGCTCGGCAAACGCGCCGTTGGTCATCGTGAGTCCCGTCAGGTAGTTGAAGTACTTCTGGTTGAGCGTGAACGACCCGTCTTCCCGCAGATCGACGAGCTCGCGAAAAATCAGGTCGACGTATTTGGGTTCGCCGTAGGGAGCGAGCCCCATCACCTTGTATTCCCCGGAGTTCACCTTGAAGCCGGTGTAATACGTGAACGCCGAGTAGAGCAAACCCAACGAGTCGGGCCAGTGCAGCTCCTGCAGCAGCTGGATGTCGTTGTCGCGCCCGACTCCGAAGGACGCCGTCGCCCACTCCCCCACGCCGTCCACCGTGAGGATCGCCGCCTCCCTGAACGGGGAGGGGAAGAACGCACTGGCGGCGTGCGACTCGTGGTGCTCCGCAAACAGTATCTCTCCGCCGTAGCCCTCCAGACTGCGGCGGATGTCCCGCTCCGTGAAGAGCTTCTCCTTCATCCACAAGGGCCCCGCCATGCGAAACGACCCGAACCCTCGGGGCGCCACGCCGAGGTAGGTCTCGAGGATGCGTTCGAATTTGAGCAGTGGCTTGTCGTAGAAGGCAACGTGCGTCAGGTCGGAAGCCCGGATGCCTCGCTCTCCGAGGCAGTACGCGACGGCGCGCGTGGGGAACGAAGCGTCGCCCTTCTCGCGCGTGAAGCGCTCTTCCTGCGCCGCCGCCACGATCTCGCCATCCGCCAGCAGGCACGCGGCGCTGTCATGATAGAAGGCCGAAAGACCGAGGATGTACGAGGATGCCATGGCCACCGCCGTCGGGTCGCCCGAGCCTACAAGCAATCCGTGGGCTAGAGCGACCCGCTCCCGCCGGGCCTCCCTAAGTGACGGTTGAGCGGTCACTTCCCGCTACGGCGACCGGGTTCGCACGATCGTGGCTGTGGCGCACACGCAACGACCGCTGCCCTCGCCATCGCGCGCTGCCGCGACAGCGGGCACGCTCGTTGCGGAAGCTGTGAGTCATGACGGCTCATCGCTTCAGCGTCGGGGCGGCGGAGATCGCCGCCGGCCCGTTCCCGAGCGCCCACCGCAGCGCGGGCCTCCGGGCGCTTGGGCTCAACCTGCTCATGGCGGGTCTCTCACTGGGCGTGGCGTTCGGCCTGGGGGAGGGACTCGTACGGCTCGTGGCACCGCAGCAGCTGATCCTCAAGCGCCCGGATATCTGGCAGCCGATCGACACGCTGGGGTGGGTACATCGTCCCGAGGTCAATACGACCATCAATACGGGTGAGGGCACGGTTCGGCTGCTCACGGACCGCGACGGATACCGCGTCGGGTCTGCGGGGCGTATCGATGGTACGAGGCGGATCTTGCTGCTGGGCGACTCGTTCATGGAAGCCCTCCAGGTGGAATACGAGCAGAGTGTGGCGGGCCTCCTGGAGGCACGCTTGGCGCAGCGGCTCGGCGAGCCGGTGGCCGTTCGCAACACCGGCGTGGGCGGATGGGATCCGCCGCAATACCTCGTCGCCGAGCGACGGGCGCTCGCGCGCGAGCGCTTCGACCTGGTCCTCGTCGCGGTCTATCTCGGCAACGATGTGGTACCGCGCCGCATCGAGCGCTTTCCGCCCCGCGCCCCGGTCGAGGTCCACCCGCTGCGCTGGCCACGGCACTTCAACGCCTCCGAGCTCGTCGACGCCGTCCTGTATCCGATCAACGACTTCCTCGAGGTCCGGTCGCAGCTCTTCATCTTCGTGAAGACTCGAGCGGAGGCGGTGCGCGCGCGACTCGGGCTGACCGCGGAAGAGTTTCCCGTCGACCTGCTGCGTCGGGAGGCCGGCTCGCCGCGCTGGTCCGTGACGGGAGAGATCTGCCGGGACATCCGCGACGCGGCCGCGGCGCACGGCGTACCGGTGCTGTTCGTCCTGGTCCCGGCGCCGTACCAAGTGGACAGCGGGGAGGTCTCGCAGGCCCTGCGGCAATTCAAGATCGAGCCGGGCGCCGTCGACCTCGAGCAGCCCAATCACCTCCTGGCGGAAGCGATGCGGCGGTATCGGCTCACGGTATTGGACGCGCTCCCGGAGTTCCGGCGCGGCGAGAATGCCGGTGCCCGCCTCTACGGCAGGGTGGATCGGCACCTGAGCCCGCAGGGGCACGACGTGCTCGAGCGACTGGTTGAACCCGCGGTGGCGGCTGCCCTCTCGAGGCCTGGCCGCAAGTCATGATTCACGAAGCCGGCGTCGACGCCACAGTGCTGCGCGTGACGCGCGACTTGTGGCATCGCTTCGACACTGGTTTTTCCGCGCACGCCATTTCTATGTTCGGACGTTCAGTCATCGCCGCGACGCTCGTTAGCGTCGCGGTACGGGTTGCGAACGCATCACCAATGGAAAGAACAGTTGGTTTGTTAGTGACCATGTCTACTCTTACGAATGCGTGGATCCGCGTGCCGGCGGCGTTGGCCGCCGCGGCCGGCTGCGTCGCTTGCCGAGACACTGCCGTCACGCCGCCACCGCCCGCGAACAGGGTAGTGGCCGTCGCCGTCGTGCCGCCCACCGCCGGCCTCAGTGCCGGAGAGTCGCAGCACTTTGTCGCCTACGGCGTCACCGCTGCGGGTGACACCGTATTGGGTGCAACGGTCCAGTGGCAGGCGACGGGCGGCACGATCACTCAGGACGGCGTTTTCACTGCGGCATCGGACCTCGGCACTTTCAGCGTCATCGCGACGAGCCCGGGCGCACTGCCCGGTAGGGCCAGGGTCGAAGTGTTCCGGCGGGTGGTGGCGCAGGTCGAAGTCTCTCCCGACACGGCCACCGTGCCGATTCAGGGAAGGTGGCCATTCAGTGCCGTGCCGCTCGATAGTGTCGGGAATCCGCTCCCGATCAGTCAGATCACCTGGGCGAGCAGCGATACCACCGTGGCCGTGGTGGATGCGACCGGGCTCGCGACCGGGCGAGGACCGGGCACGGCGACGATCACCGCCGCGGCGCAGGGGAAGACCGGCAGCGCGGTCATCGCGGTCGTGCCACCCGGAGCCGGGCCGTGGACCCACGAGCCCGGAGGATTCTCGGTGATCTCGGACCAGCCCTGGGATGCCGTCGCATCGCTCGGCTGGTCGCTCGAGTTCGGCGAACTTCCCCTGATCGTGCCGGATACCCGGGCGCCGCTGTCTCCGCCCGACGTCCTCCAGATCACGTATCCCATCGGCTTTGCCAGCGGCTCCGCGCCGAGCACGGTAGTGCATGCTCTGCCTGGCCCGCGGCAACTGTATATCGGGATGTGGTGGAAGGCGAGTAATCCATGGCAGGGGAACGACAGCAATTCGAACAAGATTCAGTACGTCTTCACGAACTCGATGGGCAGTGTGTTCATGGTGATGTACGGTCGCCCCGGCGGGCCATACGAGCTCCGTGTGTTCCCGCAGTTCAAGACGTCGTCCGACATTTGGTTGACGCCGAACGTGATGAACATCCCGGTGACGCTGGGCGAGTGGCACAAGATCGAGTGGCTGATGGTCTACAACACAACCACCGATCCGCCGAATGGCATCTGTCGCTGGTGGCTCGACGGCCAGCTCATCGGTGACTACAGCAACGTGAAGTACCCGTCGGAACCGTTCTTCGTCTACAAGGTGGCGCCGGTGTTCGGCGGCAACGGCGGGCCAAAGACGGAGACGGACCACTTCTGGTACGACCACATTCACCTCAGTGGCCGATGACCGTGTTGCAGCGGGAAATGGCCGCGGTTTCCGGTCGGTTGTCGGCGGACGCCGGAGACTGCACAAAAATGCAGCCCCTATGACCAAAGAAACCCACAACTTACGAAGTTTCGCCAAGCGTACCTTGCACTACTTGCGCCGTTTCCCCCCCTGTTGCTACAGTGCCAGCGCGGCCGGCGGAGATCAGCCGGGCCGATGGCGGACAAGGGGTCCGCGGGACAAGTGACGCTGCTCAGAGCAAAGCCGTCGAAAGACGGTGACGCAGAGCCACGGGACTAAGGCGAGCGACGCGCTCGCGAGGTCCGCCGGGCCGCCAGCGATTCGACCGAACGTCGGAGCTGGCGGCTCTTTTTTTTGCCCGGTCCGAACCTGTAGAGGGAGCGCAACACCGTGCCGTTCACGTTCAAGCTGTCTCAACGTTTGTCCCGCATGCGATGGACCGCCCTCGCCCTCGCGACGGCTGCGCTCGCCGCCTGCGAGAAGGCGACCCCGAGCGTCACCGGGCCTTCGGTGACGGACGGGTCGCCGGCGTCCGGTGGCTGGACCAACGAGCCGACCGGGAACACGGTGGTGAGCGACTACCCCTTCAACGACGTCTTCCCGGTTACCGATGCCGACGTGGCGATTCCCGGCGGTAGTGGATGGAAGTCGGTCTATAACGGCAGCGGCTTCATGACCCGGGTCAGCGACCCCACGGCGCCGCTCTCGCCCTCCAACGTGGTGCAGTTCCTCTATCCGATCGGGTTCCCGGGCACCAGGGGCCCGGCGACGGCGTGGCGGCCGCTGCCGGGGCTCACCCGGGCCTACGTGGGGCAGTGGTGGAAGGTGAGCAACCCGTGGCAGGGGAATGCGAGCAGTGTGAACAAGATCGGATACCTGGTGGTGAACGCGGGGAGCATGTTCCTGGCGATGTACGGGCCGCCGGGGGGCCCCTACGAGCTACGGGTGTTTCCGCAGTTCACCGGGGTGTCGCAGGACGTGTGGTTGACGCCGAACGTGACCCATGTGCCGGTGGTGTTGGGGACGTGGCATAAGCTGGAGTGGTTGGTGGACTACAACGGCGGGGTGGTGAAGTGGTGGATGGACGGGCAGCTGATCGGGAGCTACACGGGGGTGCCGATGCCGACGAGCGGGTTCGTCGAATATCACCTCGACCCGGTGTGGGGCGGGTGCTGCGACACCAAGACCGCCAACGATTACTACTGGTTCGACCAGATCCATATCAGCGGTAGGTAAGGGCATCGCGGCAAAGTCACGAGGAAGGAGAGCATCGGATGACGTTCCTGCACAAGCTGGCGCAGCGGTTGGCGCGAATGAAAACGTGGTATCCTATTACCGTGGCGGCCCTGTTCGCCTGCGAGAAACCGGTTGCAGTCACCGGTCCAGCGGGTCCAGGCGCCGTGACGAGGCTCATCGTCTCTCCGAAAGACTTGACCCTCCTTCCGAACCAAACGACGGACCTCACCGCAGTCGGTCTCACGGCCACCAGTGACACTGGGAGTGTCGCTGTGATGTGGAGTGTGACCGGAGGCACCATGCTCGACACCAGCGCGAGCGGCGGGAAGCACTACGGGCGTTACAAGTCCGGCGCGCCGGGCCAGTACAAGGTCGTGGCGAACGGGAACCCGGGCGGCCTGTCCGACACCGCGACCGTCACCGTCAATCCGGTGCCGGTGGCGGCGGTGGTCGTGAGTCCGGCGGCGCCGAGCTTGACGGTGGGGCAGACCGTGCAGCTCGTGGCGACGCCACAGGACTCGACCGGCGCTGCGCTTCAGGGTCGGACCGTGACGTGGGCGAGCAGCAACGGTGCCGTGGCCACGGTGAGCGGTAGCGGGCAAGTGACGGCGGTGGCGGCGGGCTCCGCCACCATCACGGCGACGAGCGAAGGGCGGAGCGGCACCGCGGTGGTTGCCGTGAGTCCCGTGCCGGTGGCCTCGGTGGCGGTGAGCCCGTCGTCGGCGAGCGTGACGGTGGGACAGACGGTCCAGTTGTCAGCGACGCCGAGGGACGTGAACGGGAACCCCTTGACCGGTCGAGCGCTGACGTGGGGCAGCGGCAATGGCGCCGTGGCCACGGTCAGCGGCACCGGCCTCGTCACGGGTGTCACGGCCGGCTCCGTCACCGTCACCGCCACGAGCGAAGGGAAGAGCGGCGCGGCGACCATCACGGTCACCAGCGCGCCACCTCCGCCGCCTCCCCCTCCTCCGCCACCGAGCGCGGTGACGGATCTCGCCCTGGCGGGCGTGACGGATACCTCGGCCACGCTGACGTTCACCGAAGTGAGCGACGGTACCGGTCAGCCCGCGAGCTATGACGTGCGCTTTGCCGCCGGGACCATTTCCTGGGGATCGGCAACCGATGTGACCCGTGGGACCTGCGCCAAGCCGCTCGCCGGGACGACGGTGGGCGCGCGCCGCAGCTGTACGGTGCTCGGGTTGTCGCCGACCACCGCCTATGGGTTCCAGCTCGTCGCCTTCCGTGGGACGCTCGGCGTCGACGCGGTGTTCGGTGCGCTGTCGAACGCCGTGACTGGCACGACCGCCGCAGCTGCGCCGAAGCCCGTCGCGACGGTTACCGTGAGCCCGGGGAGTGCGAGCATCGCCGTCGGTGGGACCCAGCAGTTCACGGCGACACTACGGGATGCGAGTGGGAACGTGCTCAGCGGGCGGACCATCAGCTGGACGTCGTCCCTCGCCAACGTGGCGACGGTGTCGGGAGGCGGTTTCGTAACGGCGCTCCTGGCGGGCACGTCGACGATCACGGCGACCAGCGAGGGGAAAAGCGGCACGGCGACGCTGACCGTGACAGCACAGCCCCCCCCGCCTCCGCCGCCGCCCGGCGGTTGGACCAACGAGCCGACGGGATACTCGGTGGTGAGTGACTACGGCTTCAACGACGCCTTCCCAGTCACCGATGCCGACGTGGCGATTCCCGGTGGCAGTGGGTGGAACTCGGTCTATAACGGCAGCGGCTACATGACCCGGGCCAGCGACCCCACGGCGCCGCTGTCCCCGTCGAACGTGGTGCAGTTCCTCTATCCGATCGGGTTCCCGGGCACCAGGGGGCCGGCGACGGCGTGGCGGCCGCTGCCGGGGATCAAGCGGGCCTACGTGGGGCAGTGGTGGAAGGTGAGCAACCCGTGGCAGGGGAATGCGAGCGCTGTGAACAAGATCGGATACCTGGTGGTGAACGGGGGAAGCATGTTCCTGGCGATGTACGGGCCGCCGGGGGGCCCCTACGAGTTGCGGGTGTTCCCGCAGTTCACCGGGGTGTCGCAGGACGTGTGGTTGACGCCGAACGTGGCGCACGTGCCGGTGCAGCTGGGGACGTGGCACAA
>Ga0075423_10000266_pt1 | contig 39593 bp, 28 predicted proteins | sample SoiMethybrSBSTD2_FD_80114 | JGI IMG/M metagenome (GOLD analysis project Ga0075423, IMG submission 80114) | Bulk soil microbial communities from a Populus tree surrounding site in Tennessee, USA - Soil MetaG P. TD hybrid SBSTD2 | ecosystem: Environmental > Terrestrial > Soil > Tree plantation...
GCGGAACGTGCCGATGGCGTTGAGCGCGTTCTGCACGCCCTGCTGCGTCTGCTTCTGTCGCGCCGCCCACTGTTCGTCGCTCTGATACATGCCGGTCACCGTCTGGGGCCGCGACATCGGAATACCGGACGTGTCGTCGCTCGACCAGACGCCCTGCAGATCGGGTTCGCCCCATGGCGTCTTGGGTGCTGTGAACGGGATTGGCGGCCCTCCGTTGTAAGCCGTGATCACCAGCGGGAGAGGGCCGGCCTGCTGAGCGATCAGCGGGGAGTTGACCGCCGTCACAAGCGCAGTCGCGACGAGCAACGAAAGCACGATGAGCCATCGATTCTTCATCTGTCGCTCCTTGGCAGGCGGGTCTGACCAGCCTCCGCCAAGGCTACGGCTGGTCCGCCGTAGCTTCAGCGTAGGCGGAAGACCCGCCTCTACGATCCTGACTACGATCCTGACGACCTGCTCTTGGGTGCCCGCGTTGGAGCCGTATTATACGAGCCCTGCCACTCGCCCTATCATCAGTATTCCGCCATCAACACTCCGCAATCAGCACTGAATCCTCCTGCTGCAATCCTCCGTCAGCAATTCAGTTACAGTAAAATCCGCAGTCGAAAGGACTCTCTCCATGCGCAAATTCGGCGGATCCCTGTTGATCGCGACGCTCGTCGCCGGCCTGGCCACGGTCGCGGCCCAGAACGGAGGACCGCGTAAGGCCAAGCCGTATACGACCTGGACCGCGTATCAGGGTGGTGCGCACTCGTCGCAGTACTCCGCGCTCGATCAGATCAACAAGGCGAACGTCTCGCAGCTGGAGGTGGCGTGGACCTATCCGGTCAACGGCAACATCACCTTCAACCCGATCGTCGTCGACGACGTGATGTACGTGCAGGGCACGGGCAACTCGATAGTGGCGCTCGACGCGGCGACCGGGAAAGAGATCTGGAGCCACGCCAATCAGGGTGCGATCGGCGCGCGCGGCTTGAACTATTGGGAGAGTCCCGATCGATCGGATCGCCGCCTGCTCTATCTGAACGCCGGCATGCTCACCGCGATCAACGCGAAGACCGGCGAATCGATTCCGTCGTTCGGGACGAGTGGCAAGGTCGACTTGCGTCAGGCGCTGTGGCGCGATGCGCGCAACCCGCTGCAGACCAGCAACCCGGGCCGCATCTTCGAGAACCTGATCATCATGTCGCTGCCGGCGCAAGGTGCGGGGTACGACGCCACGCCCGCCGACGTGCAGGCCTACGACGTGCGCACGGGAAAAGTCGCGTGGGTGTTTCATAGCATTCCGCACCCGGGCGAATTCGGGTACGACACCTGGCCGGAAGGTGCGTTCCGCACCGCCGGCGGCGTGCACAACTGGAGCGAGTTCACGGTCGACGAACAGCATGGCATCGCGTTCATTCCGTTCGGCACCGCGCGGTTCGACTTCTATGGCGGCAATCGCAAGGGCAACAACCTGTTCGCCAATAGTCTCGTTGCGCTCGACGCCCGCACCGGCAAGCGGCTGTGGCACTACCAGCTCGTGCACCACGATCTGTGGGACTACGACCTGCCGCAGGCGCCGAAGCTGCTGACGATCAAACAAAACGGGCGCAGCATCGACGTCGTGGCGCAAGCCACCAAGTTCGGGTTCCTGTATGTGTTCGATCGCATGACGGGGAAGCCGATCTTCCCGATCGAAGAACGTCCGGTGCCGCAGAGCGATGTGCCAGGTGAGTGGTCGTCGCCGACGCAGCCGTTCCCGATGAAGGTGCCGCCGTTTGCGCGACAGTCGTTCACCGAGAAGGACATCAACCAGTATCTGCCGGAGGCCGAGAAGGAGCGGCTGCGCGAGCGCCTGCGCAACTCGCGGAATGAAGGACTCTTCACGCCGCCGAGTCTGGAAGGGACGATCGAGCTTCCGGGTCATAACGGCGGAGCCAACTGGGGGAGCAGCGCGGTCGATCCGGTGAAGGGCGAGTTCTACGTCGTCGCCAAGAACATGCCGACGTTGATGCGGCTGATCCTCAGCAACGAGGAGCCGACCGCGAACGCCGGTGGTCCGGGAAGCCCGCTCATCACGCCGGATCAGAAGGCGAAGCTGATGGCCGAGGCGAAGGCTGCCGCGGCGAAAGGTGCCGTGCGCTATACGTCGCCGTACGACTTCATGCAGAGCCCGACCAATGGCATGACCGCGATCAACACGCCGTGGTCGGAGATCACCGCGTACGATCTCAACACCGGCGAGATCAAGTGGCGCATTCCGGATGGCGCGGTCACCGGGCCGCCGGAGCTGGGCATCAAGGCCGATTCGGGTGCGCACATGCCGCGCGGTGGACCGCTCGTGACCGCAGGCGGTCTCGTGTTCGTCGCCACTGCATCCGATCGAACCGTGCGCGCGTACGATCGCGAGAACGGCAAGATCGTCTGGACGAAGGATCTGCCCACCGGGTCGGAAGGCGTGCCGGCGACCTATGAAGTCGGCGGACGTCAGTTCGTCGTGTTCCCGGTCGCCGCCGGTGCGGGCCTCTTCCCACCGCGCTTCGGTGGACCCGCGCCGCAGCGCGGCGCGCCTGCCGGCGGGCCGGAAGGACGCGCGGCCGGTGGGGGACCCGAAGCCGAGGGCGGCGCCGGTGGACGTGGAGGTCGCGGACGCGGCGGCGCGCCGCCGCAGCCCGGCGCATACATCGCGTACGCGCTGCCGAAGAAGTAGGGCGCATTCCGAATTTCAGAGAGCGTATTCATGAGACGTATTTCACGACTAGCAGCTCCGGCCATTCTTGTTGTCGCCATCGTGTCGATGCGGGTTGGACTCGCGCAAGACAAGCGCGATCAGGTCGCTCCAGGCGACTGGCCCAACCTCAATCGCGATCTCGCGGCGACGCGGTATTCGCCGCTCACGCAGATCAACGCGAGCAACGTCACGTCGCTCAAAGAGTCGTGGACCTTCAAGATGAGCGGCGGCGGGACGTCGGTGCCGCTGGTCGTCAACGGCGTGATGTTCATCTCGAACGGCAACCAGGTCGTGGCGCTCGACGGAAGCACGGGCGCGACGGTGTGGACGTACTCAATCAAGTCGACCGCGCAGCCGCCGGCTCCGGTCACCGATGCCCAGGCGCCAACAACAACTCCGGCGGCGCCGCCTCCCGGTCTGGCTGGAGGCGGTGGTGGGGGCGGCAGACGTGGAGGTGGACCGCCGCCGGGTCCGCAAGCCTCAGCGCGCGGCGTCGGCTATTGGCCCGGTGACGGCACGCTCGCTCCGCGCGTGCTGTTCATGAGCAACACGCGTCTCTTCGCGCTCGATGCGGCGACGGGAATGCCCGCGAGCGGCTTCGGCGACAACGGTGAAGTGAACGTCGGCGTTCCTTATGGCGGCACGCCGACGATCTATCGCAACGTCGCGATCATCGGTGCGGCGGTCAACGAAGTGCCGCAAGGTCCGCCGGGAAATCCCCGCGCGTTCGACGTTCGCACCGGGAAGAAGCTGTGGGAGTTCCAGACCGTTCCCAAGCCGGGCGAAAAGTTCAACACCACCTGGGGCGACGGTTGGAAGGATCGATCGGGCACGAACATGTGGGCGTTTGCTGCGCCCGTCGATGTCGCGCGCGGCATCGTCTATCTGCCGATCTCGGGTCCGGCCGCCAACTACTACGGTGGCGATCGTCCGGGCAATAACGAGTTCGCCAACTCCATCGTCGCGGTCGACGCCCAGACAGGCAAGTATCTCTGGCACTTCCAGACCGTGCATCACGACATCTGGGATTCAGACATTCCCAGCGCGGGTGGCCTCTTCGAGGTGACGCAGAACGGGCGCCGCGTGCCGACGATCGCGCACGTCGGCAAGACCAGCTATCTCTACGTGCTCGATCGCACCAGTGGCAAACCGATCATTCCGGTCGAAGAGAAGCCGGTGCCGAAAGGCGATGTGCCGACCGAGTGGTATTCGCCGACGCAGCCGATTCCGGTGAGGCCGGCGCCACTCAGTCGAGTGAGCTTCGACCCCGAAAAAGATCTGGTGCGGCCAGAGGACACGACACCCGAGCACGCCGCCGCCTGCAGGGCGATGATGCAGAAGGCCGGTGGCTACTACAACGCCGGAACGTTCACGCCGTTCCTGTACCACAAGAAAGGCGATCCGCCGAAGTCGGCGATTCAGTTCCCCGGTGGAACCGGCGGCGTGAACTGGGGCGGCATGGCGGTCGATCCCAACGCCGGCGTCATCTACGTGAACGCGCAGAACACGTCGCTCGTGGGCTGGGTCGAGGAGAAGGATCCCAATATCGACTACAGCTTCGACGCACGGGGATCGAAGCAGGCCTACGATCGCGCGAGTGTCAACGGCGTCGGACCGTTCTTCACGTTCAGCGCGCCGATGAACGGCTACGACGACGCCGGCAGGCCGAAGCCCGGACCGCAGATGCCGTGTGCGCGTCCGCCGTGGTCGAAGCTGATCGCGGTCAACGCCAACACGGGTCAGATCGTGTGGGAGTCGGTGCTCGGCGTCAACGAAGCGTTGCCGGCGGGCAAGCAGCTAGTGGGCAGCAGCGGCAGCGCGGGTCCGACCGTTACTGCCGGCGGACTTGTGTTCGTCGGCGCGACCAACGATCGCCGCTTCCGCGCGTTCGATGCGAAAACCGGCAAGGAGCTCTGGTCGACGTCGGTTCCTGCCACCGCGAATGCGAATCCAATGAGTTATCAAGGCAAGGACGGTAAGCAGCGCGTGGCGGTTGTGGCAGGCGGGACGCTGATGACTTACGCCTTGCCCTAATCAACATTCACAAATCGACAATCAACAACGAATCAGAAATCACGAATCACTAATCACCAATGTTCTGACGGAGCGCGAGCCACGCAGCTCGCGCTTCCTCCACCGACCCTTCATCCTCGATCGTGGTGATGTCTCCAGGATCGCGATCCAGGATCACAGCTTTCAACACGCGGCGCATGATCTTGCCGCTGCGCGTCTTCGGCAGCATGCGGACGAAGTTGAGATCCCCGATCACCGCCACCGGCCCGAGCTCGTGGCGGATCGTGTCGAGGAGCTCCGCGCGAAGTGTCGATGACGGATCGTGCCCGTGCTTCAACAGCACGAACGCGGCAATCACCTCGCCGCGCACCTCATCGGGCCGGCCGACCACGCCGCATTCCGCAACGGCGGGATGTTTGAGGAACGCGCTCTCCACTTCGATCGTGCCGAGACGGTGGGCCGCGATCTTGATCACTTCGTCGGCGCGGCCGGCGAACCAGAAGTAGCCGTCGTCATCGACGTGTGCCGAGTCGCCCGAGTAGTAGACGTTCGGGATCTTGCGCCAGTAGTCGGTCGCGTAGCGATCGGGTTCGCCCCAGAGCCCCGGTGTCATGCCGGGAAACGGCCGCGTCAGAACCATGATGCCTTTGTCGTTTGGCTGGCACGCCTCGCCGTCGAGTGTGACGATCGAGGCGTGGATCCCAGGCAGTGGCGGTCCGGCGGCGCCCGGCTTGATGGGCAGCATCGCGATCCCGTACGGATTGCCGAACACCGGGCCGCCGGTTTCGGTTTGCCACATGTGATCGATGACCGGCGCGCGGCCCGCGAGCACGATGTTCTGCAGCCACTCCCATGCGTGCGGGTTCAGTACTTCGCCGGCGCATACCACGCGCTCCAGGCGACTGTGGTCGACATCGCGCAGCGTGTGCTCGCCGTAGCGCATCAGCATGCGAACCGCAGTGGGTGAGGTGAAGATTCCGGTCGCGCCGAACTCTTCGACGACCGTGCGCCAATGTGTGTCGGGCTTCGGGTGGTCGAGCGCGCCCTCGAACGCCACGGTGGTGCAGCCAGCGAGCAGCGGCGCGTACACCATGTAGCTGTGGCCGACGATCCAGCCGATGTCGGACGTCGACCACCACACGTCCTCAGGCTTGAGCCCGAAGCACCAGCGTCCCATGCTGGCGATGTGCACCTGATAGCCGCCGTGCGTATGAATGGCGAGCTTGGGACGCGCGGTGGTACCCGATGTCGCGAGGATGAACGCGGCTTCGTTCGCTTCCATCGCCGTGTGCGCGCCCGAGTGCCCGCGCCCGTGCTCGAGAAACGCCTCCCACGTCATGTCACGTACGTGGGGGCCGCCTTTAGGCGGCCCACTCTGCGGCCCACTTCTCTCGAGCACGATCACATGCTCGACGACGTGCCCGGGCGTCGCGAGCGCTTGATCGACGATCGGCTTGAGCGGGATCGCCTTGCCCTTGCGATAGGTGACGTCGGCGGTGAACACCAGCCGCGAACCGCTGGCGCGAATGCGATCACCGAGCGCGTTGCCGCCGAAGCCGGCAAAGACGATCGAATGAATCGCGCCAATGCGCACCGTCGCGAGCATCAGGATGATCGCTTCGGGTGAGGTCGGCATCGAGATCGTCAGTCGATCGCCCTTGCCGATCCCGAGACCTCTCAACGCCGCTGCCGTGCGCGTCACCGCGTGCAGCAATTGTGCGTAGGTGAAGACCTGCCGTTCGCCTCGCTCGTTGAGATACACCAGCGCCGCATGCCCGCCGCGTCCATGCGCGACGTGATGATCGAGCGCGTTATAAGCGAGATTGGTCTCAGCGCCAATGAACCATCGGAAGGTGGGGAAGGTCCACTCGAACACGCGATCCCACGTCTTGAACCACGGCAGCTGCGATGCCGCGCGCGCCCAGAACGCATCGGGATCTCGTCGCCCGTCTTCGAGCCAACGCTGCACGACGGGATTGACGGTGCTCACGCGGGAATCATACTCGGGCCTCGGGCCGCCTGAAGGCGGCCCCTACGTACTCGGGCCGCCTGAAGGCGGCCCCTACGTACGTAGTGTCCGGCTTCAGCCAGACCGGGCAAGTACAATCTCGGCGTGCAGAGCTTCAAAGCATTTCGAGTCTTCAATGACGACGGAAAGATCGCAGGCCGCGTCGTCGAGGCCACGCTCGACGATTTGACCGCCGGAGACGTCGTCATCAAAGCGGAGTACTCGAGCGTCAACTACAAGGATGCGCTCGCGGCGACCGGCACCGGTGGAAAGATCATTCGCAAGTACCCGCTCATCGGCGGCATCGACGTCGCGGGCACCGTGGTCTCGAGCGAGCACCCATCGTTCGCGGCAGGCGGACGCGTGCTGGTGACCGGCTACGACCTCGGTGTCGCACACGACGGCGGGTACGCCGGGTGTGTCAGGGCGCCCGCGGCGTGGGTCGTCCCGATTCCCGACGGTCTCACGTCGCGTGAAGCGATGACGCTGGGCACCGCAGGTTTCACAGCCGGGCTCGCCGTGGTTCGTCTCGAGCGGAACGGACTCGCGCCATCGCAGGGCAAGGTTGTGGTCACAGGCGCCACGGGTGGCGTCGGCAGTATCGCCGTTGGCGTGCTCGCGAAGCGGGGATACGACGTCACCGCGATCACGGGGAAGAGCGATGCGCACGATTACCTTCGAGGCCTCGGGGCGCGCGAGATCGTCGATCGCACGTCGTTGTCGATGGGCACGCGTCCACTCGAAGCCGCAACATGGGCAGGCGCGGTGGACGCCGTCGGCGGCGACCTGCTCGCCTGGTTGACGCGCACGATGGGTTACTGGGGCAGCATCGCGAGCACGGGTCTGACGGGCGGAATAAATCTGCAGACGACGGTAATGCCTTTCATCCTTCGCGGCGTATCACTGATCGGAATCGATTCCGCGATGTGCCCGATGGATGTTCGCGTCGAGGTGTGGCGCCGGCTGGCGACCGACATGAAACCATCACGGCTCGAGTCGATCGCGCACACGATCGCCCTCGAGGATCTGCCACGCGCGTTCGCCACGTTGCTCGGCGGTGGCGCACGGGGGCGGTTCGTGGTTCAGATAAACTAGGCATCCACCCGCATGCTCGAGCCTTCAATCGTCGGCAGCCTTCCCAAACCTTCCTGGCTCGCCGAACCCAATGTGCTCAAGGCACCGTGGCGTCTGACCGGCGATGATCTGCGCGCGGCGCAGGATGATGCGGTGCGGCTCGTGGTGCTCGAGCAGGAGGAGGCCGGGCTCGCGATCGTGACCGATGGCGAAGTGCGTCGGCGCCATTACATCTGGGGTTTTCTCGACGGCCTCACCGGCGTCGATACCGATCGCCTTGCCCTGCAGCGGTCGCGCGGCGGTCGCTACTCCGAATCCACTGAAGTTGCTCGCGTCGTCGGCGCTGTTGAACGCTCGCAACCGGTGTTTGTCGAGGCGTGTCAGTTTGCGCGCTCGATCACCGATCGCCTGCTGAAGGTCACGCTGCCTGGTCCGATGACGATCGTCGACAGCGTGGCTGACGAGCACTATCACACCGATCGCAAGTCGCTGGCGATGCGCTTTGCGCGCATCCTCAACGCCGAAGCGCGCGAGCTGGCGTCGGCCGGCGCCGATGTCGTGCAGTTCGACGAGCCGTGCTTCAACATCTATCTCGACGAAGTCGAAGACTGGGGCATCGAGGCGCTCGAGCAGTGCATGGACGGTGTGGCGGCGTGCAAAGCCGTTCACATCTGCTACGGCTACGGCACACCGGCGGTGCTGGCGTGGAAGACGAAGAACACTGAATGGGGACATTACGGCGTCACCCTTCCGCTCCTCGCTCGCAGCAGCGTGGACCAGGTGTCGGTGGAATGTGCCGGGTCGGGAGTCGACCTCTCGGTGCTTCGCGAGCTGGATGGCAAAGACGTGCTCCTTGGCGCGATCAACGTCGGCACCGAGGAGGTCGAGACCGCAGACGTCGTGGCGACGCGCATTCGCGCCGCGCTCGAGCACGTGCCGGGTGAACGACTCTTCCCGTGCACCGACTGCGGGCTCGTTCCACGCAGCCGCGAGGCATCTCGGGGTAAAATGCGCGCGCTTGCGGCAGGGGCGGCGATCGTGCGGGCCGAGCTCGCCTCGGCGAATCGCACGGCGATGGCGAGCCGGCGGTAAGCGGCCTCGTGGCCGACGTCGTTAGTACCAATGCCCGGGGCTCGCCGCGGCGCGTTTTCTTGACACGACGCGAAAGACTTGGTAAACCTCCCGTCTGCAATAACTTGAGTTGTACCATGGGGTCCGGCTGAAGCTGGACGCTACGTACGATGCGACGAAAGACAACGCGTGAGAGAACGAAGGAGACCTGGCACATGCGAAACCGGTTAACAGCGGCAATGGTGGCGATGGCAGTGGCGGCGGCAGTGTCGCTTACCGTGATGCCCATCTCCGGACAGGCAGGCCGCGGGACCCCGCCTGCGGGCGGCGCTGCCGGCCAGGGACGCGCAGGAGCGGCCGCACCGGCGCAGCCGGCTGGTCGCGGTGCCGCACGGCCCGCGAACATCGCCGGGCATCCGAATCTGAATGGCATCTACCAGGCGATCAACACCGCCTACTGGAACCTCGAGGATCACTCGGCCTCGGGTCTCAACCAATTCTGGCAGCTCGGTGCGATCGCGGCGATCCCACCGGGACAGAGCGTCGTCGAAGGCGGCTCGATCCCGTATCTGCCGGCCGCGCTCAAGAAGCGGGAAGAGAATCAAAAGGGCTGGCCGAAGACCGATCCGGAAGCGAAGTGCTACATGGGCGGCATCCCGCGTTCCACCTACATGCCGTATCCCTTCCAGATCGTGCAGGGTCAGAAGGACATCCTCTTCGTGTACGAGTACGCGAGCTCGAACCGCATCGTCCACATGGACAAGCCGTCCGAGGCGCCGGTCGACAGCTGGATGGGATGGTCGAACGGCAAGTGGGAAGGCAACACGCTCGTGATCGACGTGACGGGCAACAACGATTCGACCTGGTTCGATCGCGCTGGCAACCATCACTCCGATGAGTTGAAGGTGACCGAGCGCTACAGCCTGATTGGCGACACCGGCAATCTGCAGTACTCGGCCACGATCGAAGACAAGAAGACGTTCTCGCGTCCGTGGACGATCCGCATGCCGCTCTATCGCCTCGTCGAGGCCAATGTGCAACTCCTTGAATTCAAATGCGTGGAATTCTCGGAGGAACTGCTCTACGGCGACCTGAAGAAGAAGACATCCTAGTTTTATTGGGGTAAAATCTTCAACGTCCTGAATACCCTAGGAGATGAATCCGATGCGAAAACTCTTCAGCGTTGTGGCCGGCGCGGCACTCCTGCTGTCGGTCGCTGCCGTGCAAGTGGCTGCGCACCACTCGTTTGCCGCGGAGTTTGATGCCAAGAGGCCGGTCAAGCTGCGGGGCACGGTTGTCAAGATGGAGTGGATCAACCCACACTCCTGGATCCACATGGACGTGAAGGATCCGCAGACTGGAAAGGTCGAGCGGTGGATGGTCGAAGGCGGCGCGCCGAACGCCCTTCTGCGTCGCGGCTGGACCAAGAAGTCGCTGCCCGAGGGCACCGAGATTCTGGTCGAGGGCTTCCAAGCCAAGGACGGAGCCAATCGCGCCAACGGGCGTGACATCACGTTCCCCGATGGCAAGAAGCTCTTCGTCGGTTCGTCCGGCACGGGCGCACCCGACGAGAGACCCGACAAGTAAACACGCTCTGAAGGGGTCGGGAGTCATGTTGCGACGGCTCTCGACGCGATGAGTCCCGACCCCATTTCTCTTCTCGAAGCCGTTTCGGCTGCGCGCTGGCGCGTTGCGATGTCGTTGACGATCGCGATGATGGCCGCGTACTTCGGTTTCATTCTCCTCATCGCCTTCAATAAACCGCTCCTCGGATCGATTCTCGTTCCCGGGCTGAGCCTCGGCATGCTCCTCGGCGCCCTGGTCATCGTCATCGCCTGGGTGGTGACGTGGATCTACGTGCGCTGGGCCAACACCCATTACGATTCATCAGTCGACCGCCTTCGCCAATGACGCCGCTCGCTGCGCCGAACGCCGTTGCCATCGGGTTCTTTCTGCTGTTCATCGTGATGTCGCTCGGCATCACGGTGTGGGCATCGAGGAAAACGCGCACGGCGGAGCACTTCTACGCCGCGGGTCGCAGCGTCACCGCCTTTCAGAACGGACTCGCGCTGGCCGGCGACTACATGAGCGCCGCCAGCTTTCTCGGCATCGCCGGACTGGTGGCGCTGTCGGGCTTCGACGGGTTGATCTATTCGATCGGCTTCCTCGTCGGCTGGCCGATCGTGACGTTTCTCATCGCTGAACCGCTGCGCAACCTGGGACGCTTCACCTTCGCCGACGTGCTTGCTGCGCGCCTCACGCAGACGCCGATTCGCATCTCGGCGGCGATTGGCTCGCTGGCTGTGATCGCGTTCTATCTCATCGCCCAGATGGTCGGCGCGGGGAATCTGATCCGATTGCTGTTCGGGTTGCCATACGAAGCCGCGGTGGTGATCGTTGGCGGGGTGATGCTGGCGTACGTGTTATTCGGCGGGATGATCGCGACCACGTGGGTGCAGATCATCAAGGCGATGCTGCTGCTGGGCGGTGCGACGCTGCTGGCGCTTCTCGTGCTCGCGCGCTTCTCCTTCAATCCGCTGGCGCTCTTCGGTGAGGCCGTGCGCATGTATGGGCCCACCGTGCTCGCGCCGGGCCGACAGGTCAGCGATCCGATTGACGCGGTGTCGCTCGGTCTGGCGCTGATGCTCGGAACGGCTGGCCTGCCGCACATCCTCATGCGCTTCTACACCGTGCGCGACGCGCGGACGGCGCGAACGTCGGTGGGCTACGCGACGGCGTTCATCGGCTTCTTCTATCTGCTGACGTTCATCCTCGGTTTCGGCGCGATGGTGATCATCGGCCGTGACGCCATCACCAAGATCGATCCGGGCGGCAACATGGCGGCGCCGCTGCTCGCCGAAGGCGTCGGCGGCACGCCCTTCCTCGGCTTCATTGCCGCGGTGGCCTTTGCTACGATTCTTGCGGTCGTGGCGGGTCTCACGCTTTCGGGCGCAGCAACGCTCTCGCACGATCTGTGGGTGAGTGTGTTTAGAGGCCCCAAAGCCGACGAGCGCGAACAGCTGGTTGTGGCGCGCCTCGCCACGGTGATTCTCGCCATCGTCTCGATCGTGCTGGGCATCGCGTTCAAGGGACAGAACGTCGCCTACATGGTGGGACTCGCGTTTGCGATCGCCGCCAGCGCAAACTTTCCGGCGCTCGTGCTCGCGATCTTCTGGCCGCGCCTCACCACCGCGGCTGCCTGCCTCAGCATGGTTGTGGGCACTGTGAGCACGCTGGCACTCATCTGGCTTTCGCCGACCATTCAGATCGACATCCTTCATCATGCAAGCGCGCCCTTCCCGCTCAGGAACCCGGGCATCGTGACGATTCCACTCGCGTTCGCGGTGGCAATTCTCGTCTCGGTTGCGCGGCCCGTCGCCTCCGAAGCGCGCCGCTTTGCCGAGCTCGAACGGCAGCTGCACGTCGGTGTCGAGTAACGACTCGCCCTCATCGTCACGATCGCCGCGAACGATTGCGCTGATCGCCTCGCTGGTCGTGATCATCGGAGTGGCTGCCGTGTTGGCAGTCGTGCTCGTGCGCCGTTCTGCGGCGCTGCCCGCACCAGGATCGGATGCGTACGAGCAGACCACGCGGGCTTTCTACCATGGGCTCGCGGCGTTGGAAGTCGGGCTTCTCGATGACGCGCGCCAGCAGTTCACGAGCGCGACGACGCTCGTGCCGGACGAACCTGCGTCGTGGGCAAACCTCGGTGTTACCGATCTGCGTTTGGGAGAGCTCGATCAGGCCGTGCAGCCGATCGAGCGCGCGCTCGCGTTGGCGCCGAAGAACGCCGATGTCGTGCTGCTTGCCGGCCGCATGGAGATCGCGCGTGGACGTCTGGATCAGGGTCTGGTGCGGTTGCGACAGGCGGTCATGCTCGAACCGCGCGGTCTGCGCGCCCACTTCGCGCTCGCCGAAGAGCTGACACGGCTCTCGACGAACGAAGCGGACGTCGAAGCACAAGGGTTGCTCGACGAGCTGGTCAAGCGCGCTCCGTCGAATCTCGCGGCGTTGATCGAGCGCGGGCGTCTCGCGGCTCGCCGCAAGGATGCCGCACGCTTGCGCGAATCGATCGATGCCCTGGGCCGTCAGTCCGACGCATGGACAGCGCAGGCCAAGGAACAGTTCGCCGCGCTGCAGCGTTCGGCGCAGGAAGGCGCCTTCGATGACGCCCAGCGGACGACGACGATCTTGCGCAACGTGCTGGCACGAGTGCCGGCGTTTGCCGAAAGCCTCGCGGCGGTGCGGACCTCGTCTGAGCTCATTGCCGAGCCCTTCGATCGGTTTCTGGTGCTGGATCCGGCGATCGCGTTGCCGTCCCCGGAGGACATGTCGCTCGCATACACCGTTGAGCCGGTCGTCAACCCACCCACAGATGCTTCAGTGGCGGCGATCGCGTTCCCGCTCGACATCGAGGGTACACCCGGGCTCGTCACCTTCGATCCGGTGAGCGTTCAGCGCATCGGTGGCGGCCCGATCGATTTCTTCCCACCATTGCCAGCGACAGCAGGCGTGTCGGTGCGACCACTGCCGTCCAGCATCGCCGCGCTCGATTGGAATCACGACTTTCGAACTGATCTCGTGGTCGTCGGCCAGGGCATTGTCAGGCTCTTGCTCCAAGCTGAGAACGGGACGTTCAGCGATGCAACGACCGAAGCATCTGCGGGCTCCGCCGTGACCTGCGACTGCGTGGCGGCGTGGGCTGCGGACGTCGAGATGGACGGCGATCTCGATGTCGTCGTCGCGACTCGCGACGATGCGCCGTTCGTGCTGCGCAACAACGGCGACGGGACCTGGCGTGTCGAGCACCCATTCATCGGACTGTCGCGCGTGCGCGGCTTCGTCTGGGCCGACGTCGATCGCGATGGCGATCCCGACGCGGTGTTTCTCGACGTCAATGGTGAGATTCATGTCTACACGAACCGTCAGGCGGGGCAGTTCGACCAGGTAGCGCGTGTCGGCGGTGTCACCGGTGTGGCCGCGATTGCGGCTGGCGATGTCAACGCAGACGGCGCATTTGACATCCTTGCGTACGACGCGTCGGGGACGGTGCGTCGCATCAGCCGCGTCGGCGACGCGTGGGTCGCGCGGCAGATCGCCACCGGTCAGCCACTGACCAACGCGGCTCCTGGAAACCAGCGGCTCATCGTCGCCGACCTCGACAACAACGGCGCGCTCGACGTGCTCGTCTCAGGCGGAGGTCAGTCGCGCATCTGGCTCGGCGGCAGCGACCTGGAACTGCATGCGCTCGCGCCGGCGCCGGCCGCCGACATCTTCTCGATCGCCGACCTCAATCGCGATGGCCGGCTGGATCTGATCGGCATCGCGAACAGGACAGCGTCGCGATTTATGTCCAAGGGCTCGCTCAAGTACCACTGGAAGGACGTTCGTCTCCGCGCCCAGCAGAACGCCGGCGACCAACGCATCAACTCGTTTGGCGTGGGAGGGCAGATCACCGTCAGGTCGGGCCTTCTCGTGCAGACGCAAATCATGACCGGCGCGCCAGTGCACTTCGGCCTCGGCACGCACACCGGCATCGATGTCGCGCGCATCGTCTGGCCGAACGGGGTCCCGCAGGCGGAGTTCCGTACCGGAGTCGACGATGCGATCGTCGCCGAGCAGCGGCTAAAGGGATCGTGTCCGTGGGTATTTGGATGGGATGGGCAGCGCATCTCGTTCGTCACGGATTTCCTGTGGCGGTCGCCGCTCGGTCTTCGCATCAACGCACAGGACACGGCCGGCGTAACCCAGACAGAAGACTGGGTTCGAATCCGCGGCGATCAACTACACCCGCACGACGGTGCGTATGACGTTCGGATCACCGCTGAATTGTGGGAGACGCATTTCTTCGATCACGTCGCACTGATGGTTGTGGACCATCCCGAAGGCACCGACGCGTTCGTCGACGAGCGGTTTTCGCCTGCGCATCCGCCGTCGCTCACTGTCAAGGCGTTCCGAAAGCCGCAGCCGGTTCAGCACGCGTGGGACGATCACGGGCGGGACGTGACCGCGCTGGTGGCCGAGGTCGACGGTCGATATCTCACGTCGTTCGAACGCGGTGCATACCAGGGCATCGCGCGCGATCACTTCGTCGAGTTCGAGATCGGAAAACCGGTTAGCGCCGCGCCGCTCACGTTGCTTGCGAGCGGATGGATCTATCCGACTGACAGCAGCATCAACCTGGCAATCGGGCAGGGCAGCCGTGTGCGTCCGAGCCCGGTGGTGCTCGAAGCCCAGAATCCGTCCGGGGCCTGGATGGTTGTGAACCCGGACGTCGGATTCCCCGCCGGCAAGAACAAGACGATGCTGATCGATCTGCGCGGCCGGACCGGTGCGCATCGCTTCCGTCTGCGCACGAACCTCGAGATCTACTGGGACCGGCTGGCAGTTGCCGAACCGGCGAGCACTTCCTTGACCACGACGCGACTCCAGCCCTCGTCTGCGGACCTCGTCTTCCGTGGATACTCGCAGACGATCTCACCGCGCGGAGAGGCGCCCGAGACGCCGATCTACGATCGTCTCGCGAACACGACAGAGCGCTGGCGCGATCTCGCCGGCTACTACACGCGATTCGGTAGTGTGAAAGAACTATTGGCCGGTGTCGACGATCGGTATGTGATCATGAATGCGGGCGACGAATTGCGGCTGCGCTTTGCGGAACGGCCCGCGCCAGCGCCTGGCTGGCAACGCGACTTCGTGCTCATCGGCGATGGGTGGGAGAAGGACGGGGATTACAACACGAGCTTCTCGGACACCGTGTTGCCCCTGCCGTCACACGATCGCCCCGACTACGGATCCGGCGTGGGGTCGCTCGCGCTCGAGGACGATCCGGTGTATCGCCGGCATTCTGACGATTGGGTGCAGTATCACACGCGGTACGTGAGGCCCGACCGATTCATCAAGGCGCTGCGAAACCGCTGATTGACGACACACAGAGGCACCGAGGCAATGACGTTGCGTGTTGCCCCAACCGTTCGTCGTCAACGCATCGCTTGGATCGCATGGACGCTCATGCTGATCGCGTCGCTCGCCGTGGTGCGCGCGCTGAATCAGCGCGCGATTGGCGACAGGTCTGACGATGAGGGCGGCGCTGACGCGCGATTCGGGTTCACGCTCACGGAGTCGGCGAAACGCCTGGGCATCGAGCTCGTGCATCGCGGCCCGACGTTCGACGCGCGTCTCAATCACATCATGCCGCAAGTGGCGGCGATGGGCGCCGCGGTGGCCGTCGTCGACTTCGATCGCGACGGCTGGCCGGACCTCTACGTCACCAACAGCGGCGAAGGCAGCCTGAATCACCTCTATCGCAACAAAGGCGACGGCACGTTCGTCGACGTGGCCGCGGCGCTAGGGGTCGCCGATGTGAACCAGCAGGGCAGCGGCGTGTCGATGGGATCGGTGTGGGGCGACTACGACAACGACGGGTGGGACGATCTGCTGCTCTATCGCTACGGCCGGCCCGAGCTCTTTCACAACGATCAGGGCCGCCACTTCACGCCGGTCGGCGAGCACGCGGGTTTGCCGGCATGGGTGAACGCGAACAGCGCCACGTGGTTCGACTACGACCGCGACGGTCGCCTCGATCTGTTCATCGCTGGCTATTGGCCCGACCACGTGAATCTGTGGAAGCTCGAGACGACGAAGATCATGCCGGAGAGCTTCGAGTACGCGAACAACGGCGGGCGCAAGTATCTGCTCCACAATCGCGGCGACGGCACCTTCGAGGACACGACCGAGGCGATGGGCATCACCAGCCATCGATGGACCCTGGCTGTCGTCGCCGCCGATCTGCATGGAACCGGCTATCCCGATGTGTTTGTCGCCAACGACTACGGCGTATCGGAGCTGTTTGCCAATCAGGCAGGGAAGCGCTTCATCGACGTCGCGCCGCAGTCGGGCGTCGGCCGCGCGCCGAAGAGCGGCATGAACGCGGCCGTCGGCGATGTGTTCAACGACGGCCGGCTCGCGATCTACAAGACCAACATCTCCGAGCCGGGCGTATTGGTCCAGGGCAACGATTTGTGGGTGCCCCAGGATAGGTCAAAGGTCGAAGGGCAAAGGTCAAAGGCCGAGATCGCGGAGTACGAGAACTTGGCGACCAGCATGGGAGTCGATCTCGGCGGCTGGAGCTGGGGCGCGCAGTTCGGCGATCTGAACAACGATGGCACGCAGGACATCTACTTGACCAACGGCTACGTGTCGGCGGGCGAGCGGAGCAGCTACTGGTACGATTTCGCGGTGATTGCCGTCGGGCACAGCCAGATCATCGAAGACGCGGTCAACTGGCCGGCGATGAAGGGGCGCAGTCTCTCCGGGTATCAACGCAAGCGGGTGTGGTTGAACGACGGTCTCGGACGGTTTACCGAGGTTGCTCAAGTGGTCGGTGCGCGCGATACCTATGATGGGCGGGCGGTGGCGCTTGCCGATCTTCGCAATCGCGGCGCGCTCGATGTGATCGTCGCGACTCAGCGCGGTCCGCTCCTCGTCTATCAGAACAGCGTCGATCCCGGCCGCCATTGGCTGCAGTTCGATCTCGAAGGCCGCCGCAGCAACCGCGACGCGATCGGCGCACGTGTCGAGCTGCACTGGAGCGGGCACGTTCAGGTGCAGGAGGTGGCGGCAGCCACCGGTTTCAGCGCGCAGAACCAGCATCCGCTGCACTTCGGTGTCGGTGCCGCTGCGGCTGTCGATCGCGCCGTGATCCGCTGGCCGTCTGGAACCGTGCAGACGATCGAGCATCCAGCTCTCGACATGCGTCATCACATCAAGGAACCCGATGGCGACTGATGCGCAGGCGCTGGCGTCGACCGGGCAGATTGCGCCACGGCCTCGCCGGTTCCTGACGCTCGACAATCGCTACCTGCCGCCGCTGCTGATCACGTCGATCCTCCTCGGCGCGCAGCTCTCCTTCGGCATCCTCGAGGGATGGGAGCGCACGGGCCTGGCCATCGTCACTGCGATCGGCGCCGAGCTCGTGATGGGCCGCATCACGTATGGCGCGTGGCCGCATCCGGCCAGCGCGTACATCAGCGGCATCAGCGCCGGCATTCTGGTGCGCTCGCCGTTCCTGTGGCCGTATTTTCTCACCAGCCTGATCTCGATCACGTCGAAGTACGTGTTGCGCGTGAACGGCCGGCATCTGTGGAACCCGACGAACTTTGGGGTGAGCGCTGTGGTGTTCCTGGCCCCGGCCGCGATCACGGTGCTCAGCATTCAATGGGGCAACGCCATCGCGCCGATGGTGATTATCTGGGTGCTGGGATCGGTGATCGTCTGGCGCGTTGGACGAGCCCACATCTCGGCGACCTATGTGGCGTCGTTTCTGCTGTTGTCGTTCGTCCGCAGTGCGATGACCGGCACTCCGTGGCTCGCCGCCGTCGCGCCGATCACCGGGCCGATGTATCAGCTGTTCATTTTCTTCATGGTGACCGACCCGAAGACGACCGTGCGATCGCGAGTGGGGCAATGCATCGTCGTCTTCCTGGTGGCGTTCGTCGAGATGCTGCTGCGGCTGCGCGAAGTTCTCTACGCGCCCTTTTACGCGCTCTTCATCGTCGGACCGATCGCGATGCTCGTGCAGATTGTGATGGACCAGAGGAAGACGAGGGGCCTTGGTTCTTAGGCCTTGGTTCTTGGTCCGTCCTGGGTTCTTCGTCCTTGGTCCACGCGGACCGGGGACCAAGGACCAAGAACGAAGTACCAAGGACCGAGCATTACGTGTCGTCCTTCTCTTGCAGCAGCCTGGCGATCTCCAGTCGCTTGAAGAACTGGGCCCAGCCGATCGGGTCGCCGTCGTGTTTGGAATCACGTATCCGTGGATCGGCGCCTGCGCTCAAGAGCAGGCGGACGATCTCGATGTGGTTCTGCATGACCGCAAGATGCAACGCCGTGACGTCGCTGTCCCAGTGCGCCCACAGCGCGTTGGGGTTTGCGCGCTGCTTCAAGAGCCATTCCATCGCGACCGCGTCGCCGCGCTTCGAGAGCAGGTGGAGCGCTCCGCCCTTGTCGATCAACTGACGATTCGCAGCGACGATCGCCGACGCCGTGTCCCATTCGCGAAGGGCCGCGGCGGCGACGAGATCCATCATGCCGACGTTCAGCGGCCGGCGCCCGCGAGCGGCGCTGTCCATTTCGGCGAGCGTCATCTCGCGGATCTTCCTCATGACAGGCAGATCGATCTCGGGGTTGGTCGCGTAGACGGCGACCGGCAGGCCGCTGCCATCGACCGCGAGCGGATCGGCGCCGAGCGCGAGCAGCAGCTCGACCATGTGCGGCCGGTTCTGGGCGACCGCGAAGTGGAGCGGCGTCCGGTTGTTCTCGTTCCGGCTCTGACGTTGGTTCAGCGTCGAGGGATTGGCGGCGACGATCCGCCGCACGTCGTCGGCAAGGTTCAGGGCGACCGCTGAGAAGATGTGATGACGCGCGCCGCGGCTGATCAGGAAGTCGACGACTTGCCGATGCGCCTCGTCATCGCACCCATCCCAGCACGAGGCCCAGCCGATCACACCGCCCACGTGGTCGTCGCCCTCGCCGATGACGTCGCCGCCAGCGTCGGCGAGCCTGCGCACCATGGCGAGATTGCCCTGCGCGGCAACCCAATGCATCGCGTAGGTGTTGTCGCCCTTCTCGCGATAGTTCACGTCGAGGCCGCGAACGAGCAGCAGATCGACGGCGGCGATGTTGCCGCTTTGCGCCGCAGGAAAGAGCAGCGATGCTTCGTACGGCGGGACTTTCAGATGCAGCTTCTCCGGATGCCGGTCGAGCAGCGAGGTCAATCGGTCGACCTCACCCTTCCGTGCGCTCTCGATGATCTGACCGTCGAGGGTGAGCGAATCGATGTGCGCTTTCAGCGCGCGCCAGCTCGCGAAGCCGTGCTCCTTCGCCACTGCGAATTGAGCCTCGGCCAGCTTGGCGGCTGGATTCGCCTTCCTCAGTTCAGCAAGCCGGATCTTCGCCTGCTTGCGCAGCCAACCGAGATTGGGATTGTCGGGAAGCATGGAACCTTCCTTTCCTTCGAAAGGGCTTGCCCTTTCGTGCCGCCCGCGTCCGCATGTGGGGCGAGGATTAGAAGGTTGTGAGTCGACGAAGACAGGGGTGGGTTGAACCCTTTACGCGGACCGTCGGCCGCCCTCACGGCACTGCGCCGGATCCTAGCGCACGCCGCGAACGAACGGCAAGTGTGACCGGTGATCAGTGCTTGGCGATGAACTCCAGCACGGCGGCGTTGAAGGCCTCAGGTTGCTCCCAGTACGCGGAGTGCCCGGCCTCGGGCACGACGATCGATCGGGATCCTTTCACGCGCGCTGCGAACATGCGCATGATCGAGGGGGGCGCAAACAGATCGGCGTCGCCCGTGAGCAGCAGCGTCGGCACCTTGATCGTTTCGAGAGCCGCGAACGTCACGCGATTGCGGAACGTTTGCGCGGGCGGCGCCCCATTCGGCCTTGCCGTGCGTTCCAGCTCTTTCCACCGCTCCCACCCGGCCGCGTTCGACGCGCGGTAAGACGGCCCGAGCTCGCGGATGTCGGGCGGCATCGCGGCAAACTCCGGCGGACGCATCCGTCGATGAAGCTCGAGATACGACTCGTCCTGCACCCCGCCGATGCTGCTGGCGACGACGAGGCTCCTCAAACGATCGGGAAACGACAGCGCGAAATCCCACGCCACGAAGCCGCCGGCGGCGGTGCCCACCAGGTGAACCCGATCGATCTTCAGGTAGTCGAGGAGGGCGCGCAGGTCGTCTGCGCCGGTCCCGGGCTGCGATCCCGAGACATCGATCGTGGAGCGACCGAACCCCCGCCGGTCGTAGGTGATGACGCGATAGCCGCGTGCCGAGAATGCCGGACGCTGGTACTCCCACACGCGGCTGCTGCCGGTGGCCGCATGGATGAACACCACCGCTGCACCGGAACCGCCGCTATCGGTGAACCACAGATGTACACCGGGCAAGTCGGCGGACGCGTCGCGGCCCGGTCCTTGCGCGAGCGCGGTGTGAGTTGGCTGGGCGAGCACGAGAACGAAAAGCGCGACAGTGGGCAGTGCTCCGGGACGTGGGCGCATCGGCTGCTGAAGACTTATATCAGCATTGACCATCGCCATCACGGGGTGTATGTACGAGCGCATGTTCAGCCTGCTCACCATCATGATGCTCAGCGCGGCCAGCGACGCGACGCCCTGTGAGAAGCTCGCCTCGCTCGCGCTGCCGAAAACGACCATCACGTCGGCGCAGCTCGTACCTGCGGGTCCGTTCACGCCGCCCGCGCAAGGCGGACCTCCGGGCGGACCGGTTGCCCCACCTGCAGCCAATGCCGCTGCCGGCCGCGGCGGAGCGCCTGGCCGTGGACAAGGCCCCGGCGGTGCGCCGCCAGTCATCCTACCCGCGCATTGTCGCGTGCAGGCGGTGCTCGCGCCATCATCCGATTCGCACATCGAGATCGAAGTGTGGCTGCCTGCCGACAACTGGAACGGGAAGTTTCAGGCCGTGGGCAACGGCGGATGGGCGGGCATCATCAGTTATCCCGCATTGGCGACGGCGCTGCAGGAGGGCTACGCCACGGCGTCGACCGACACCGGACACAAGGGCGGCAACGCCCTCTTCGCGATCGGTCATCCTGAGAAACTCATCGACTTCGCGTACCGCGCGGTGCACGAGATGACGGTGCAGTCGAAGTCGATCGTGGCCTCCTATTACGGCCGCAGCCCGCGGCTCTCGTACTGGAACGGCTGTTCAACGGGCGGGCGTCAGGGCCTGATGTCGGCCCAGAAATACCCCGAGGACTTCGACGCCGTTCTCGCCGGCGCGCCGGCGAACTATCAGACCCATCTGCATGCCTGGGATCTGTCGGTCGCTGTTCCGGCGCTCAAGGATCCGGCGTCGGCGATTCCGGCGGCGAAGCTCGCGTTGATCAGCCGCGCGGCGGTGAACGCCTGCGATGCGAAGGACGGCGTCAAGGACGGACTGATCACCGATCCGCGCGCCTGCGCGTTCGACGTCGCGACCCTCGCCTGCAAAGCGGGCGATGCCGACGACTGCTTGACAGAGGCACAGGTTGCGCAAGCCAAGCGCGCCTATGCGGCGGCGAAGACAACGACCGGCGACATGGTGTTTCCAGGGAAGGATCCCGGCAGCGAGACGGGATGGACTGCCTTCGTGGGCAACAATCCGCAGGCACCCGGCGTGTCCGTCGGATCCTTCCAGGTGGCGTATGGCGATGCGAACTGGGATGCGCGCACCTTCAACCTCGATCGCGATCTGAAGGTCGTCGATGACAAAGTTGGCGCGCCGGTCAACGCGATCAATCCCGACTTGCGCGCATTCAAGGCGCGCGGCGGCAAGCTCCTCCTGTATCACGGCTGGAACGATACGGCGATCTCCGCCGGCAACACCATCAACTACTACTCGAGCGTGCTCACCAAGATGGGAAAGAACCAGGACGACTGGATTCGCTTGTTCATGGCGCCGGGGATGCAGCACTGCGGCAACGGACCGGGTCCGAATCAGGTGAACTGGTTCGCTGCGCTCGAGCGCTGGCGCGAGAGCAGTGCGGCGCCCGATCGCATCGACGCCGCGCACGTCACGAACAATCGCGTCGACATGACGAGACCGCTATGCCCCTACCCGCAGGTGGCGCAGTACAGGGGAGTGGGGAGTACGAACGACGCTGCTAACTTTGTCTGCAAGCAGCCGTAGGTCAAAGGTCAAAAGGCAAAGTGGGAGTGCTCCTCGCTCTGATCGTCGCCAGCGGTCTCACTCTGGCCGCGCAGCAAGTGACCCCGACCTTTGAAGTCGCCTCGATCAAGCCGCAGACAGATCCACGCCCGCCGCGCGGCGCCTCCTCACCCGATCGCTTTATCGATCCAGACACGACCTTGCGCGACCTCATCGAATACGGCTACGAGTTGACGTCGACGCAGATCGTTGGTGGACCAGAGTGGGTCGCATCGCGCCGGTTCGCAGTTAACGCAAAGGCCACTGGCACGCCCTCACGCACTGAGATGCGCCTTCTGGTTCGGGCACTGCTCGCACAGCGATTCAACCTGAAGGCGCACAACGAGACGCGAGAACTGCCGGTCTATGTGCTCGAACGGGTTCGGCCGAACGGTCCCCTCGGACCAGCATTACGTGCTACGCCAACTTCCGAATGCCCCGCTCCTGTCGTGGCGCTTGGCCCGCCAGGTCAACCGGGCGACGGTCCACCATGTGGTGTTATCAGCGCGTCTCCGGTTCGCATCATCGCGCGCGGCGTGGCGATGAGCCAATTTGCCCGGAACCTGAGAGACATGGGTGCCATGACCGGCGTTGATCGCATCGTCATTGATCGAACAGGGTTGGAGGGTGGCCACAGTTTTGAGATGAACTACCGCCCCAGCGAGACGGCCCAACTCGTTGGCGGAACCGATAACCCGAACGTGTTCGATGCCGTGCGCGAACAACTTGGGTTGAAGTTGACGCCGATGCGTGCGCCAGTGAGCGTCCTCGTCATCGACAACGCTACGCTGCCGACGCCGGACTAACACCTACACCTCCACCTACACCTCGACCTACACCTAACGACCTTACCTTTGCCCTTTGACGTTTGACCTTTGACCTAGTCTCGCGTCAGAGTGCCGCCGCGAGACTCGCTCCCGTCGCGTCAAAAACCGTCGACGCTTCGCTGCTGGCCATGGCGATGAAATGGCGGGTGACGATCGGATCGAACTGCGTGCCGCTTGCGGCTTGCAGTCTGCGGATCGCTTCCTCGAGCGGAAGACCGGTGCGATAGGGACGCGACGACACCATCGCGTCGAACGAGTCCATCACTGACACGATGCGCGAGCCGATCGGAGTGTCCTCGCCGCGAAGACCTGCTGGATAGCCCGTGCCATCGTACGCCTCGTGATGGTGAAGCACAAACAGGCTGACGCGTTCGAACCCGGGCACCGCTTTCAACACCGCCCAGCCGTACTCGGGATGCCTCTTGATGACGGCGTACTCTTCCTCGGTCAGCTTGGATGGCTTCCTGAGAATCGCATCGGGTGTGCCGATCTTGCCGATGTCGTGGAGGATCGCCGCCGCTTCGAGATCGCGAAGGCACTCATCGTCGAGACCGAGGTCGCGTCCGATGCGGACCGCCCACTCGGCGAGTCGCGTCGAATGCACGCCGGTATTGAGATCCTTCAGGTCGAGCAGCTGATTCAGCGCACAGATGACCGACGTACGAACGGCAAGGAGCTGCGTCTGCAGCTCCTTGACTTGAAGATTATCGGGGACCCACGACGGCGTCTTCATTACGGCAGGCCGACGGCCTTGCGCCACGCGCGGATGGCGGCCGGCACGTCGAGGCGGCCCTTGGCCACGTCGTAGGAGAACCATACGCCCGTGCCCTCGGAGTCGGCGGCCTGATTGTTGTTGATCGACGACGCCGTCTCGGCCAGCAGCGCGGCCGCGCCCGCCGCGAACGGCGTGCTGAACGATGTGCCCCACGCCGCGGCATACGTGCCCATCGGATACGTGCTGATGACCGCTTCGCCGGGCGCTGCGATCCAGGCCACGCTGGTGCCGTAGTTCGAGAAGTCCGAGAGCGTATCCCAGTTGGTCGTCGAGGCGACGCCCATCACCGTCGAATACGCGGCGGGATAGACGTTGACCTTCTTGCCGTCATTGCCGGTCGACGCCACCGCGATGACGCCCTTGCCGGTGGCGTAATTGATCGCGTTCTCCAGCTCCTTCGACGGTGCATCGAAGCTGAAGCTCATGTTGATCACCTTGGCGCCATTCTGCGTCGCTTTGTAGATCGCCCGCAGCACGTCGGAGGTGACGCCGCTGCCGTCGGCCTTGAACGCCTTGAGCGGCATGATCTTCGCCTTCGGCGCGGCCAGGTGGATGATGCCCGCCACAATGGTGCCGTGGCCGAAGGCGCTGTAGGGAGGCCCGTCGAGCACCGCCATCGTCGATTGATCGAGGACCGCCATCGTCGACTGATTCACCCAACCGGGGTGGCTCTGGTCGAGCACCGTCATCGTCGACTGATTCACATCGTCGCGCTCGTTGCCGCCGTCACGATTGCGCGTGAAGTCGTATCCGGGAACGACCACCGAGCTGAGGACAGGATGCGTGCCGTCGACGCCGGTGTCGATGACGGCGACCGTGATGCCCTTGCCCGTCGCGTTGTACTTGTCGTGCGCTTCCTGGAGGCCGAGGATGCCGAACGCCGGCTGGCGCACGTATCCGCCTCGCACGGTCGCGCCGTAGTACGACACCGGATCCTTGTCGAGCAGCGCCGGCGGCGCGTCGCTGCTGTCGTCCTGCGCGCCTTCGGTATGGACCGGTTCATCGAGCTCGACCGCGACGACGCCAGACACCAGTGAGAGGAGGCTCCTCACGATGTTGACATTGAGGATGTCCGGCACCGAGACAAGGAACAGCTGCTTCAGCGTTCCGTCGAGACCGTAGAGCACGGTGCAGCCCACCAGCCTGCAGGCGCTGTTGATGACCGTCGTCGTGTCGATGAACAGGATCGGCTTCACGCGCACAATCAGGCGCGAGTCGGCAGCCGCCTGCATCGGCACTGCGAGGAGCAGTGCGACGGCCAGGAAGAACGTCATCAATCGAAACGAATGACGGCGCATCATTGGGGTACCTCTACTCCTCATCTCTGGAAGACGGCGGACTCGACGGATCGAACAGCACCTCGAGCGGCAACGCGACGATCTCGTGCTGAAGGGCCACTTGGAGCTTCATGTTCTGGCGAAGTTCAAACGTGCATTGGAATTCGCCGAACTCGTTCGTCTCGAAGGTGCTGACCGTGATGTCTCCGTCGACGAGCGACACGGTGGCGCGAGCGAACGGGCCATCGGGGCTGCTCTTGTCGATGATCTGTCCGGCCAGCATGAAGGAGCCCGGGCGAGATCCTGCATCGATGTGCAGGTCGATCGCCAGCGACTGCGCGCCGAACAGCAGATGACGGGAGTAGGACGCCACCGAGGCGCGAACGCCAGCGGGGACGGCCTGCAAGCTGTCGAAGAGCAGCGTGGCGATGATGGCCGAAGCGAAGGGCCGTTCGGTCGCAGGGGGCACTGCGCCGTGCGCGATCCGGTGCTGGGCGAGATACGACTTGGCTACGCGTACCGCGTCTTCGGGAGGCGTGAGTGCGCGCTCCTCCCCGGCGAAGAGCGCCATGCCATGCCACAGCCGATAGGCCTTGACACAGGCTGGACACCCGTCACGCAGGTGCGTATTCATCGCTCCTCTGACCTCGTCCGCCGCGAGGCCTCTCACAAGATCAACCCATTGCGGAGAGGAAAAGTGTTCAGTCATCACCACACCGCTGCTCATTGAGAGAGGGGCGTGCAGATGCCGAAAAAATAGAGCCCGTCTTCACATCGGCGGTGCCTTGCCCGGATTTACCCGTCACGACGAACGGTGCCCAGTAATAGGGGTGCGGATACGCCGCGCGAAGCTCCTGCATCGTCTCGCGCAAGGCGATCGCCGGGGACGTGCCGGCCGCAATCCGCCCATAGAAGCTGGTCATGAACTGCGTCGTGCTTTCGTCGTGCACGTTCCACAGGCTGAGCACCAGGGTGGTTGCACCCGCGCAGAACAGGCCGCGTGTGATGCCGAGCAGTTCGTCTCCAGCAGCCGCCACGTTGGCGCCGGTTGCGCAGCCGCTCAGGGTAACGAGGTCGGCGCACAAGCGCAAGCGGTACAGGTCGTAGACATTGAGGTATGTGTCGCCAAGCCGGATCCCCGAGAACATCGGGTTCTCAGGGCGGAAGAATCCGTGCGAGGCGATGTGCAGCACGCGGCTGCCGCGACCGGTCGTTCGAAGCACCTGTTCAGTGGCCTCTTCTCCGACACGCAGCGTCGCACCTGGAAGCGCGTGCGCGACCGCACGTGCCTCCTCGTCGATGAGCGGCGCCTGGTCGTCGGGAATGCCGAGCACGAGCGCGCCTTGTCCGCCGCCAGCCGGCTGCTGCTGACAACGGGCGTATACGCTGGCGCTCGGTGCGTACGACACCGTGCAGGCATCGGTGACGTACTGTGTGCCGTCGAAGAGGGCATGGAAGGGCACGTAATGGAGAACACCATGCGGAACGATGACGAGATGGCGTCCCTTCAGCTGCGGCCACACCGGAGCGAGGAGTTCGTCGAAGAGCTCACGCAGGTGCGCTTGCGTGGTCCGAAGCAGCGCGTCCTTGAACGTCTGCACGTACTCGTTCCCGAGGCGGAACTTCGAGAATTGGAACTGCAGCATCCGCACGACAGACGACAGGCGTGACGCCACCGAGACCGGTGCCATCTCCACGCGATCGTGATCGACCAGGCAGAGAACGATGCGATCGTTCACCTGGAAGAACTCGACGATCGTCGTGTTGGCAGGAAGCGCCGCGCGGATGGTCTCGAGTGAGGCCGCCGATGGCGCATGGAGATCGGACTGCGACGCATCGGTGGTGCTCAGCTCGCGCAGCGTCCGCGCCATCTCTTTCTCGCGGGTGCCGATCTCACGGCGGAACGCGATGATGCGCTCGCTCGACTGCTCGCCTGGGCGCAGCTGCTCGATCTCGACGAGGTGGTAGTACCAGTTGAGCTCTTCGCGAAGCTCGCGAATGGAATGCGCCAGCTGGCTTTCCGAACCCTCTTCGCGGGCGAGGGCGTGCACGGGCTGGAACATCAAGTCGAACAGCGTCCGCGACTTCGCCTGCTCGACGTAGGCGAACGCACCTTCGAATCCGTTGGTCCCGTCTTCGCCTTCGAGGCACAGCTCGACGAGCCGCTCGTACACTTCGCCCTTGTTCTTGACGAAGGCGATCTTGAGCTCCTCGCCGTTCAAACGGCTTCTGAGCGTCTCGAGCACCTCACGAGCGGCCTGATACGCACGGAACGCATCTGGCCGATGTCCGGCGCGCGTGAGCGCGTGACCGAGCAACAGCTGCGCGTGATACGAGAGGATGGGGCTGTCGACGTCGGTCAGCAGCGCGACCACGGCATCGCAGCACCGCTGCGCCTGCGTGTGATCGTCGAGACGGAGCGCGATTCGCGCCAGCAGCAGATGACAGAGGGCGGCCTTGCCCGGCAGTCGAGACTCCGAGAACTGCTCGAGCGCCGCCTGGCACAGGCGGCGCGCTTCGAACAGCCGGCCCTCATCGACGAGCAGGATGGCCTGATAGAGATCGATGAGCGACGGCCAGACCTGATTGTGCTCGCGCACCATGCGCGTGCGCGCTTCCCCGAATAGCTCGATGGCGCGGAAGGCCTTGCCTTCCTGGCCGTACGAGGTCGCGGCATTGGCCAGCGCCTTGGCCGCTTCGTAGCCCATCCCGAGATCGTTGAAGCGCGCGTGCGCCTGCTCGGCCATCTCGCGCGCGTCGACACTCAGATTGAGCTCGAGGTAGATCTCCGACAGATCGAGCAGGGACAGCGCCGCATGATAGGCGTCGCCGGTTTTCTTGGAGGCACCTGCAGCCGCATGCAGCAGCTCGATCGCACGGCTGTACTCACCGCGCAGGTAGTACAGCCACGCGATGTTGTAGTCGGCCTGGCCGACGGCTTGATCGAGACCGCGGCTGGCCGCGAGCCGTCTGGCCTCTTCGTAGGCCCCTCGCGCCGCATGGAAGTCGTTGAGCGTGGTCAGCGTGACGGCCTTGTTGTGAATCACCGACAACAGGCCGTCGGCGTCGCCCAGCGGCCGCAGCGCCTGGTGGGCACGCTCGTAGAACTCCATGGCCTCGGCGAACCGATCCTGACGATGCAGGAGGTTGCCGATCATGATGTCGAGGCGCGCGATCCGCATGTGATCGCCGTCGGCGAGAAACAGCTCGCGAGCGCGATCGGCAGCGCCGCGCGCATCGTCGTAGCGTCCGAGCAGGAGCAGCGGCTGCACCGTGGCACTCAGCGTGCGGGCGAGCTCCTGGCAGTTGCCAATCCGCTCGAACGCGGCCACCGCTGCCGCATGATGTTCGACCGCTGCCTGGTTGTTGCCGCCAACCGTCATCGCGTTGCCCATCGCCCGCAACCCGAGCGCGTGCACCGAATCGTCGCCGAGCTGTTCGGCAATGCGCACGGCGCCCTGCGCCAGCAGCAGCGATCGATGGAAGTCGACGCGCAGCTGCTCACGCGAGCGATCGAGGAGCCGCAGCGCCAGCTGACGATCGGCGAGGCCAGCGCGGCGCGAGAAGAAGTGGTCGCGAGCCGCGGCATCGGCCAGCGCCGCCAGCGTCCGCGACACCCGCAGACCGGCATTCGTCTTCACCCGCGTGGCGACGACGACACTCACAGCCCGATCCTTTCGAGCGCGGTCCGCAGCTTGTCGAGGCAGCGGCTGCGTAGGAACCCGATCGATCCGACCGCGACACCGAGCTCGGACGCGACGTCGCGGTACGGACGCGGCGTGTCTTCGAAGAACAGCATCTGCACCATCTGCCGGCAGCGCGGCGACAACGCCGCCACGGCGTTGCGGACCGCCTCCGTCTTCTGCAGATCGGTGATGAACGAGTCGGGCATGTCCTGATCGGGCGCCGGCAGCTGTTCGGTGCGGCTGCCTTCGTCGGGCACATACCGATCGCTCTTGCGCTTCCACTTGACTACCTTGTGGCGCGTCACCTGCATCAGCCACATCGGCAGCGCCTGCGGATCGCGCACCCGCGGCAGCTCGTTCACGAGGTCGAGACAGACCGCCTGGAAGATGTCGGTCGCTTCTTCGCGAGTCAACCCGAGCTTCAGCGGAATCGAGTAGATCAGCCGCGTGTAGCGTTCGATCAGCTCGTGCCACGCCGCTTCGTCGCCGCCCAGACAAGCGGCGACCAGCTGGTGATCGGTGCGCGAATCGCGCTCAGCGCCGAGGACGCGTGTCATCACCGTCATCGGCCACCGCTCGTACCCTGCGGCCTGAAGTAGAGCTGGTCGACGTTCCACAGCGTGTACGGATCGAGCACGGACGGTCGAAAGTTGGCAAGGTCGCTTCGGGCGCCGACCAGCACGTTCGGCGTCGCCAGGAAGATGAATGGCTGCTGCTCGGCGATGATCGTCTGCACGCGGTCGTAGAGACGCTTCCGCTCGCGAGCGTCGAGCGCGACCAACTGCTGCTGCATCAGCCGATCGATCTCCGCTTCCCATGGCGTTGCCGGCGACGACTGTCCGAGGTGCCAAAGGTGGTTGCTGCCACTCGACATCCACACATTCATCTCGCCGTTCGGATCGGCGTCTCCACCGCCCAGTCCGAACACCGAGGCGTCGTAGTCGAACGACTCGAACACTCGCTCGAGCAGCGCCCGGAATTCGATCGGCACCACGCGCACGTCCATGCCGAGCTCCTTGAGGTCGGCCTGAATGAGCGTCGCCATCTCGGTTCGCTGCGCGCTCGTCGCGCTGGTCGCAATCGTGAACTCAACTCGCTGTGCCTGTCTATCGAGTAATGCCCCGTCGCCCCGCCACGAATATCCTGCAGTCTTGAGGATGGCGCGCGCCTCGGCCACCGATCGCGGCGGATGAGGCAGTAACGTGTTCTGCCACAGTCGATTACCCGGGCTGACATTGCCCCAGAGCGGCACCCCCCGGCCTCGATAAACCAGTCGCGCGATGCCCTCGCGGTCGATCGCGCGCGACACCGCGCGGCGGAAGTTCAGATCGGTAAACCATCGCTGCCGCGCGGCCACCTGCGGCAGGTTCTTGCGCGACAGATCATTGAGGTTGAAGAACAGGAAGTTGTATTCGAGGCTGGGGCCGAGATCGGCCAGCTGAAAGCGCCGCGCGTTCTGATCCTTCACCAGCAGGTTGAAGTTATCGGCGCCGGCACGGCCAAGCACGTCGCTCTCGCCGTTCTGGAAGCGGATCACCTGCGCGTCCTCGTTGCCGGTGAAGAGGAACACGAGCTCGTCGATGTACGGAAGCCGCTTCTTTCCAGAGTCGGCCTTCCAGTAGTACGGATTGCGCTCGAGCACCAGACGCTGGCCAGCCACGTACTCCTTCAGCCGGTAGGGACCGAGGCCGGCGATAGAGGACGGCGTCGTCGCCGGTGTCCAGCGGTTCTGCAGCGTACCGTCGGCGTATGCACGCTCGAGCAGATGACGCGGCAGGATGGCGATGCTGTCGAAGATCCGCTCTGCGGCGGCGTAGGGCTGGGCCAGCGAGACGCGGACGCTGTACTGACCGACCTTCTTCACGTCGACCGGCTTGCCGCCGACAATCAACAATTCGCGGTTCGATGAGCCGAGGCGCTCGTCCTGCATCACGCGGAACGTGAACAAGACATCGTCGGCATCGAACGGATGACCGTCGGAGAAGCGCACGCCCTTGCGCAGCGTGAGCGTGTACTCGCGGCCGTCCTTCGAGCGCGTCCAGCCACTGGCAAGCGCCGGTTCGGTGAGTTGAGTCTGGCGATTGATGTGAATGAGATCGCCGCCCATGCGCCCGATGACTTCGCGCGAGACGGCGTCAATCGCGACAGCGGGATTGAGCGTTCGTGGCTCGGCGCGAAGAGCGACTACCAGTCGACCACCGTGACGGCCGGCATCGGGCCCCTGGAGCAGCAGTTCCTCGCCGGCGGCAATTGGCGCCGGCGGCGTCGCCGCCCGAAGCGGCAGCGCACTGAAGACGATGGCGGCGAGGCACGAGGCGATGAGCCGCATGGTCGTCCTCAACTCGCCACCAGTCGCGCGTGCTCGTGACCGAGCGAGGTCAGCGCGTGATAGGCAGTGGCCACCGTGACGAGTGCGACCGCAGGTGCAAACATCCACCAATAGGAGGCGAGCACGTGGTACTGCTGCAGCGTACCGAGCATGCTGCCGAGGCTTGCTTCGGGCTCGCCGACGCCGAGACCGAGGAACGATAAGGTTACCTCAGCAAGGATGAACTGTGGAATCAGAAGTCCCGCCTGCGTCAGGATCACGCCGTAGGTCTGCGGCACGACATGACGACGCAGGATGTAGAGCGGCGGCGCGCCAAAGCCTTCGGCCGCCTGCACGTAGGCTCGTTCTTTGGCGCTCAGCACGATGCCGCGCACCAGTCTCGACGGCCGGGCCCATCCGACGATGCCAAGCACCGCGACCAACATGAGAAAAGCGGCGCGGGTGTCGAGGTGGAGCGGCAGTGCCGCCCGGACGGCGAACAGCAGGTAAAGCCACGGCACGGCCATGAACACATCCGCCGCACGCATGACGATGCGGTCTACGATCCCGTCACAGAATCCGGCCAGCGTGCCGAGTGCCGTTCCAACCAGGAGCGCGCAGAGCGTGGCCAGCAGCCCGGCGGTCACCGAGACGCGGGCGCCGTACAGCACGCGCGAAAACACGTCGCGTCCGTAGCCGTCGGTGCCGAAGAGCGCGATGCGCCCCGGCGCGTCGACGCCGAAGAAATGGATATCGCTCGTCACCCCTGGGAACAGTGTGTAGGGCGCTCCGTGAGTCAGCAGCCGCACCGGAAACCGTGCCGACGTGTCTTCGCTATAGATCGCTCCACTGGCATCGGAGACGAGCGCATACACGAACGGCGTGACATGGAATCGACCGTCCGCATCGAACACGTGCACGCGTGCCGGCGGTGCAAACGGCATCGTCCGCGTCTGCGTCGTCGGGTCATAGGGTGACGCGAAACCCGCGAGCAGGATCAACGCATGCAGTCCCACGAGTGCGCCGATGATGGCTTTCGCGCGCGTCATGACCGCACCCGTGGATCGACGGCGTAGAGCGTCAGGTCGGCGAGCAGATTGCCGGTCACGAGAAACATCGTGGCCAGCATCGACGCGCCAAGTACGACATGAACGTCTTTCGCCAGCAGCGACTCGACGAGGAGTGGACCCAGCCCCGGCCAACTCATGACGACTTCAATCAGCACCGACCCGCTGACCAGCGCTGCGCAGGAGAGCCCGGCAAGCGAGATCAGTGGATTCGCCGACAGCGGCAGGATGTAGCGCGTGGTGAGGTGCCAGCCGTTGATGCCGTGACCGCGCGCCGCGCGCACCGCCGGCGCATCGATGGCCTCGATCGCGCTCGCGCGCACGTGGCGGATCACCGGTGGCAGCAACACCAGGATCAACGCGCAGAACGGCAGGAACGCGTGATTCACGAGATCGCGCAGGCGCGCCATCGCGTCGAGCGTGTCGGCCCCTGGCGAGAGCATGCCGCCGGTGGGGAACAGTCCAGTGCGCAGCGCGACCAGCAGGAGAAGAAGCGCAACGAGAATGTCGGGAAGCGACACCAGCGTGGACGACGCCGTGGTGAAGATCCGATCGGTCCACCGGCCGCGGTGGCGTGCGAGCCAGAGTCCGAGCGGCAGCGCCACCAGCCAGCAGACAAGCGTTGCCGGGATGGTGAGCAGCAGTGTGTTGCGCGCGCGCTCCCACAGCAGCGAGCCCACTGGGACCCGATGCGCGAGCGACACACCGAAGTCGCCGCGAGCGACCGACTGCGTCCATGCGAGATAGCGTGTCAGCGGCGTCTCGTTCAATCCTGACTGCTGACGCAGGGTCTCGACAGTGGTCGATCCAATCTGCCCGTCGACCTTCAGATCATCGAAGAACTGGCCGGGCGACAGCTCGATCAAGGCGAAGGTCAACACCGACACCAGCACCAACACGAGCACGCTGTGTCCCAGACGGCCCAGCACGAATCTCATGCCGGCACCCTCATCGAACCCATGAGTGCCCCGGCCTGCTCGCCGACGATGCGGCCGTTGCGCATCAGCGCGATCTCCGATGCCAATTCGGCCAGCAGATCGATGTCGTGAGAGATGCAGAGATACGCGAGGCCATCGGTGGTCTGCAAGCCTTGGAGCACACCGATAATCCGCTGACGCGTCTCCACGTCGAGTCCGGAGAAGGCTTCGTCGAGAATCAGCACGCGCGGGTGGGTCGCCAACGCTCGGGCGATCGCGACCCGCTGGCGCTCGCCGCCGCTCAACTCTCCAGGACGCATGGTGAGCGCGTCCGCCGGCAACCCCACGTGATCCAACAACTCGAGCACGCGCAGCCGACGCTCGGCGGTTGTGCTGGCACGCTGCACGACCATCGGTTCGACGATCGCCTCGTGCACCGTGAAGCGCGGATTGAGCGCTGCCGCCGAGTCCTGGAAGATCAGCTGCACCTGATTGCGATGCATCTGGCGATCGCGACCACGACGCGTCGCGACGCGGCGACCGTCGATGCGAATCTCTCCTGCATCGAGCGCGTCGAGTCCGGCGAGGCAGCGTGCGAGCGTCGACTTGCCGCAGCCGGACGGCCCCGTGAGTCCGAGGGTGCGACCGCGTTCGATCCGCAGGTCGACGCTATCGAGCGCTTTGACGAAGTGTCGCTTCGACAGCAGACGCCGCTGCGCGTGCACCTTCTCGGCTCCACGGATCTCGATCGCCAGGGCGCTCGAGCCGACCGAGGCGAACGACACCGATGCCCGTGGACGCGGGGCTGGAGTGCGGCGCGCGGCGGCCGTGGCCAGCCGCCCGTCGCGCATCTCGATCACCCGATGCGCGGTCGATGACAGTACGTCGGCGCTGTGGCTAATCAGGATGAACGACGTGCCCTGCCGCGCGCTGAGCGTGCGCATCCGATCGAGGACGTCTTGCCGAACAGAGGCGTCGAGCGACGCGGTGGGTTCATCGGCGATGACGACCGCGGGCCGATTGACGATCGCTTGCGCGATCAGCACGCGCTGGCGCTGGCCGCCACTGAGCTCGTGCGGATAGGAATCGTAGATGCGGTCGAGATCGTCGCCGAGGCCCACGTCAGTCATCGTGGTCAACACACGGTCACGCGCGGACTGACGATCGCCGCGCGCGTGCGCGCAGACGACGTCGGCAATCTGTGCACCAATCGTCCGAAGCGGGTTGAGCGCCAGCGCCGATTCCTGAAAGATGATGCCAACGTCGGCACCGCGGATTGCGGCGTGTTCGCGCTCGGAGCAGGTGCGCAGGTCGCGGCCGCGCAGGCGGATGGCCCCCGACACCTGGGCAGTCTCGGGAAGCAGTCCGATCAGCGCCAGCGCCATCGTCGATTTGCCGCACCCAGACGGCCCCGACACGCCGAGAATCTCGCCGGCGCCGAGGGCGAAGCTCACGCCGTCGACGGCACGGCGGCCGCGCGCAGCGGCATAGCAAACGGTGAGCCCCTCTACCTCAAAAATGAACACACGACACCTGACCGAGGTAAGGGGGGAGCAAGCGCGTTGCCAGTGCGCGCATAGGGCAACCCGGGGAGGAAATGAGGAGTTTATCAAAAGCGCTGTTCTACTTCAGATCGCCGCTTGTTCCACTCTGGACAGAGTTCCGAAGAAATAGGGTCCGAAACGTGCCATAGCAGCCCAACGAAGAAATAATGAGGCGCGTGAAACGGTGAGCAGTATGGGTTGGCGCCCCCCAGACGGCTAGAATCGGGCGTCCAGAGACCAATGAGATGCCTTTGCGCGTAGCCAGGGAATCGCTGAACAAGATTCAGCCGAAGCTGCGGATGATTGCGGACGGCGATTCGATCGTCAACGCCGTACGCGCCGAACGGTGCGGCGCGCTGGCCGTGGAGAACAAGACGCTGCTCCGTCGTGTCGCGCCGCGGCGTGGGGCGAATGCGGTGCCGGTACGGCTTGCCGATCTGCGCGTCAAGCCGAAGCCGCGTGTATTGACGGACATCACGCGCGATGTGCTGGCGAATGTCTTCGTGTATCTGCGCGACAGCCAGTCCGAGGATCTCCCGACTGGACGCAGGCCATATGCGCGACGGGGCAGGATTGCCCAACTGCAGACGCGCTTGAGCGACCTGCCCGCACTCGCGAGCGCAGACTCGGTTGCGTACGTCGAGATCGCCGAGGCCTTGAAAGCGCCGGCGCCGGCACTCGCCGAACTGCGTCCGCCGGCGCCGTCGATCGCGGCGCGGCGCTTCGGCAAGCCATCGGCGCACGGGTACGGCGGTCGCGTCGGCGTCAGAAAAGGCGTGCTGATCGGCATTGTCGATGTACAGGGGTTCGACTTCGCACATCCTGATTTCCTCGACGATCGCGGACGCACGCGGTTCGTACGCGTCTGGGATCAGGGAGGCGACAGTCGTCCGAGTCCGAACCCGACCGGACAATTCAGCTACGGCGCCGAGTTCGGCGACACGCATCTCAACGCGGCCATCGCGGCCTCGACGACGCTTGGTCTTCCCGCGACCGACATCGAGAAGCAGTCGCAGATGGTCGAGGGCTCGCACGGCACGCACGTCGCGAGCATCGCGGCCGGCAACCGCGGGCTCTGCCGCCGCTCGCCAATCGCCGGCGTCCTCATCTCGTTGCCGCGCGAAGACGCCGATCGACGTCGATCGTTCTACGACTCGAGCCGGTTGGCCGACGCGGTCGATTATCTGCTCGCGCTCGGCGAGGAGCTGGGTCTGCCGGTCTCGATCAACATCAGCCTTGGCACGAACGGGCACTCGCATGACGGCAGCGCCGCGGTTACGCGCTGGATCGACGCGGCGCTCGCGACGCCGGGGCGCGCCATCACGGTGGCCGCCGGCAACGCCGGACAGGAACGCGGCGAGACCGATGACGACCTCGGATGGATCATGGGGCGCATTCACTCGAGCGGCACGATCCCGTCCGCCGGGCTCGTGCGCGATCTCGAATGGGTGGTGGTCGGCAACGGCGCGATGGACGTCTCCGAGAACGAGATGGAGATCTGGTTCAACGCCCAGGACCGCATCGCGGTGTCGATCAAGCCTCCCGGAAAAGATTGGATTGGTCCGATCGAGCCGCGCGAGTTCGTGCAGAACCGCATGCTGGCCGATGGCACGATGCTCAGTATCTACAACGAGGTCTTTCATCCGGCGAACGGGCTGAATTACGCCAGCCTCCATCTGAGCCCGTTCTTCTCGAAGTCGAACATCATCGGCGTCGCCGCCGGCACGTGGCTGGTGCGCCTGCATGCGAGAGAGATCCGCGACGGCCGCTTTCACGCGTGGATCGAGCGCGACGATCCGCATCGACTCGGACGGGTGGGGCAACGCGAAGCCTGGGCGTTTCCGTCGTTCTTCACCCAGCAGTCGCTCGTCGACAACACCACGGTGAGCTCGCTGGGATGCGCGACCCGAGTCGTCACCGTGGCCAACCTCGATGCGGTGCGCAATCGCATCAGCATCTCGAGCAGCCAGGGGCCGACGCGCGATGGACGTCAGAAGCCGGACGTCGCGGCGCCAGGCACCGCGATCGTGGCCGCGAAAGGGTTCGCCGATCGGCACGATCAGTGGCTGTCGCTCAGCGGCACGAGTATGGCCAGTCCATTCGTGACCGGTGTGATCGGCCTGATGCTCGCCATGGATCCGCAACTGACCGCGGCGCAGATCGAAGGCATCATCAGGCGCTCGGCATCGCCGCTTCCCGGCGCCAGCTTCGAGTGGGTGAACGATGCCGGATTCGGCGTCATCGATCCCGAGGCGTGCCTGCGCGAGGTGGCGCAGGTCAACGATCGAAAGGACCTCGGCTGATGCATCTGACGGCGTTTCAATCAGGCAAGGGCGACTGTCTGCTGCTGTCCAATGCCGCCGACACACATCGCGTGCTGGTCGATGGCGGCATGCCCGACGCCTACAGCGCCCACGTGGCCCCTGCTCTCGGGCGCTTGCGTGACGTGAAGAAGGCGATCGATCTCGTCTACATCTCGCACATCGACGAGGATCACATCGGCGGCATCCTGCAGCTCCTCGACGACGAGGTGGCGTGGCGAGTGCACCAGCATCAAATCGCGCATGGCAATCCGACGCACAAGCCGCCAGCTGCATCGCGCCCACCCGAGATCAACGCGATCTGGCACAACGCGTTTCACGAGCAGATTGGCGATAACGCCGGCGCGATCGAGGATGCCCTGGCGGCCGCGGCACCTGTGCTGTCCGGGGCGGATATCGAGAAACTTCGCGAGGCGGGAGTGGCGCAGGCCGATCTCGCCAGCAGCGTGCGGCAGGCGATCCAGGTGTCGCGTCGCGTCGGCGTGAACCAATTGAACATCCCGCTGAACACGCCGGCCGAGCACAAGCTGATGATGCGGCGCGCCGGTCAGGTCCCGATTTCGTTGGGAGGCATGACGTTCACGATTCTCGGCCCCACAGCCGCGCACCTGACCAAGCTGCGTGTCGATTGGAACAACTGGCTGAAGGCCAATACGAAGGCGCTGACGGCGATTCGCGGTGCGGCACGCGTCGATGAAGATCGGCTGCGCACGGGCGATGTGGCCGCCGTGATGCGGACGTTGCAGCTTCAGGCGGAATCGTTTGGCCACCCCGACAGCGTGACGCCGCCGAATCTCGCCTCGTTGACGCTGCTCGTCGAACAGGGCGCGCGGTCGGTGCTGCTCACCGGCGACGCGCGAGGCGATCAGATCGTCGACGGGCTTCGCGCCTCTGGGCGGCTCAGCGGCGCCTCGTTCCGCGTCGATGTGCTCAAGGTGCCGCACCACGGCTCGGAGAACAACATCGATTCCGACTTCTGCGATGCGGTGATCGCCAAGGACTACGTGTTCTGCGGCAACGGCGAGCACCTCAATCCCGATCTGCGCGTCGTCGAGATGATGGGCCGCCGCCGCATGAGTGTCGGCGGCACCTTCAAGTTCTGGTTCAACAGCAGCGATGCGGTGAGCGAGAAGCCCGACGCCGCAGCGCACATGAAGGAGGTGGCCGCTGTCGTGGCGCAGCTGCAGAAGAACAGCAAGAGAAAGATGTCGTCGAAATTCCTCACCGCCGGCAGCAGCCTGAAGATCTGCTGATGGGCAAGGGCCGCCTCGAGGCATTCAGCGATGGCGTTCTCGCCATCATCATCACCATCATGGTGCTCGAGCTACGCGCTCCGGACGGCACCGATGCGGCGTCGCTCGTTCCAGTGCTGCCAATGTTCGGCAGTTACGTGCTGAGTTTCGTGCACGTCGGCATTTACTGGAACAACCATCACCATCTGCTGCACACCGTGAAGCACGTGAGTGCTGCCATTCTCTGGGCCAACCTGCACCTGCTGTTCTGGCTGTCGCTGGTACCGTTCGTGACCCATTGGATGGGCGCGCACCACTTTGCCGAGTGGCCGGTCGCGGTTTACGGTGTCGTCATGCTGATGGACGGCTGTTCGTACTACATTCTCACGCACGCCATCATTCGTCGCCACGGACGAGAGTCGACGCTCGGCCTCGCCGTGGGCGGCGATGAGAAGGGTGTGATCTCGCTGGTGATGTACGTGCTGGCGATCGCCGTGGCGTTCGTGAACCGGTGGGTGTCGCTCGGTCTCTACGTGGCAGTGCTCGCGATGTGGCTCATCCCGGATCGCCGAATCGAGCGCGCGCTTGCCGAGCGTTCGTAGGCCCGCGTTCTTACTCGCTTACTTGCGCTTACTCGCGGTCGCGCCAGCAGCGGAACTCGTGCATCCACTCCTCGCTCATCACGAGCGTCGACGATCGCCGGCGCCACCACTCGAGTAGTCGGCTGGTTGCCGTCGAGGAGAGCCGGAAGAGGGCAGGGGAGAGCCAGCTCTGGGGGGCGACCCGGGCGTCGAGTGTTTCTACGCGCACTGTCATCGAAGTCTATCCAGCGCTCTCACGATCCAAGCGGTGTGCCAGCAACTGCGCGGCGATGCCCACCAGTGCCGGATGCCACAATCCTCGGGTTTTCGAGCGTTGCACACAGTTTTCATTCGACATGAATTTTGTGGCTGGCTGTCAGGTGACGAAAAACCAGCGCTGGTCAGACGTCGCACTGGGAATCTACTCCGTACGTGGGGTCCGCCTTCACGCGTACGTGGGGTCCGCCTTCA
>Ga0075423_10000268_pt1 | contig 39474 bp, 40 predicted proteins | sample SoiMethybrSBSTD2_FD_80114 | JGI IMG/M metagenome (GOLD analysis project Ga0075423, IMG submission 80114) | Bulk soil microbial communities from a Populus tree surrounding site in Tennessee, USA - Soil MetaG P. TD hybrid SBSTD2 | ecosystem: Environmental > Terrestrial > Soil > Tree plantation...
CCGAAGCCAAGTGAGATGGCGATCGCGATGCCAACGCCAATCCAGATCTGCGGCAAGAGCTGGCGCCGGTCGGACTTCACAAGGTACGCGATGAGGATGCTGATGATTAACGCGGCTTCCAGGCCTTCTCGTAAGCCAATAAGGAAGTTGGCTAGCATTTCTCCTCATTCCCCGCGGTGCTGGTGAAGCCTCCCTCGCCGTCAGACACATGCAGCCCAAACATGATAGGTGAGGCTCGCCTAACTTAAGTCAGCCTCACCTTCCTTCGCAAGGTGTTAGCCGCAATTAGCTGAGCTCTTTGTCACTTATTTGTCCTTCAGCGCGGCCTGTGAGTCAGGGCGCCCGGTCAGTGGCGGATATCGCCGAGCGTGATCATGAGCAGATGCTCGAGGCGCTCGCGTACCACGTGGGCGGTCAGGTCTGGCCGGGAATGGATGAGAGCCGCCATGATCTCGGAGGGGTCAGGTAGGAAGCCCAGGATGTCACTCACCGCCCAGAAGAGCTCGGCGTCTTGATCATCATCGAGGAGGCCGCCATGCCAGCGATAGGCATCCGAGAAGGCGACGGCGCTGGCCATGTCGTGCAGCATTGCGAAATTGGCTCGCGAGTGCATCACGTCCAGATCAGGAGGCCCCCACGAGGTTTCCGCCCAGTCGATCACCCCAGTGATCCGATCGCCCTCCCACAAGATGTTTCCGGGATGAAAGTCGCAGTGCACCAGGCCGTGCCAGCTGGGCGGCGGCTCTTGATCGAAGAGCGCGATAGCCCGCTCCCAGAGCCGCGGTTGGGACGTCCAGGTCGGCACCTCAAGATCATCTGGCACCCAGAACACATACGGTCGCGGCCGATGATCATCGTCGACAGGTGTGCCGTGGATGATGACGGCAATCTTGGCCAACTCGTCGATCGCGTTAAGGCCCAGCGGATCGAGTCGTACGCGGCCCGGGAGCCAACTTGTCAGGTTCGCGTAAGCACCTGCCTGGCTGCCATCGGGATCGGACGCGATAAGTCGCGGTACCGGGAGGCTGGAACCCTCCATCAGGCGGCAACCCAGCGCCTCACACACGACATGCTGCCTGCCAACCTCCCCCCAGCGTTCGACGGAGACGTAGCGCAAGATGACGGGCGCTCCGCGACGAAGGTAGATCGCCGAGATGGTGTCGGTCCTGCCGCCGCCGACAGGCTCGATCGCGATGATCTCGGAGTCAAGGTGCTCCTGAGCCCAGGCCCGCACCCGCGCAGGATCCACTCGAGCAGAATAAGTGCTCGGTCTTGGCCAGCATCTAGCGTCGGATGCGCGAGCGGCCCTCAATTGGCCGGCTGCGAGCGCGAGCAGCTCTTAATTGGCCAGCTGCGAGCGTCGGTAATCGCGCGCCCGCCGTGCTGAGGAGGAGGGAGCAGAGGCGCTTTTCCTCTGTGAGCGACGACGAAGTAGGCGGACCGACGGCGCGCGATGCGCGAGCAGCTCTTAATTGGACAGCGCGCGACGCCGTAGCAACTCACCGGTGGCGTAACGGCCGATCTGATGCGTCGCAAAGCCATCCATGACCGCGCTGACCCCACCGCCCATCAGTGGCAGGCGTTTGACGATCGCGAGCGCGACATTCTTCCCGCCGATCCGGGCGGCGAGATCAGTGACCACATCATCAGCGACCTGTCTGTCAAGATCGGGATCGAACACCGGCGCGGTTGCCACCGCCATGGGGGAAGTCGGGAGCGTACCCTCCGCAATGTGCTTGGCCACCTGTTCTCCGCCCATCAAGCACATCACTAGGGCGGTACGGACTCGATTGTCGTTCAGGTCGTACCCGCGCAAGTGCGCAATCGCAGCGACCATTCGGACCTGCACGATGGCAAGCCCGGTGATATTGGCAGGTATCGCTACCGGCAGCGCCGCGAGGCCGCCGATATTAGTGACGAAACCTTGGGCCGAGGCGAGGCGTATGTGGTGCTCGATGATCGAGGAGATTGCATCGTCAACAGAGCCGCCGCGGCGCTGTAGGTGGTGTGCGGCGGCGGACTTCGCGCTGGGCATCCGCCCATAGCCATCGATGGCGATCTCGAGTACCTGGCGCAGCGCGCCACCGGCTCCCTGCGCCGTAACGAGATTGGCGACGGGGGTGATCACCGTAGCGATTCTTCGGCGCACCTCCTGCGCTGACGCCATCCGGCCTCCAATGCTCAACCTCGGGGTCTCAGCTCCCGAAACGATTAGCGCGCTCAATGGGCACGCTCGACCACCAGCGTACGTGGGTGTTCGGCCCAGCCGACCGCCGCTGACTCCGGAACAACCCCGAGTAGGCCCCGAACCGCAGGCACGATCCGCTTTGGCTCAGGTGGGAGTATGCCGAAGTGGGCTCCCCATTCGGATCGCCCGAGCAATGGCGGCAAGACGACCTCATTGGGGTCTCGCGCGTCTTCGACGAAGAGCTCGCCCTCGCCGCGTACGAGTGCGGTGCTTTCCCGATGCCGGCCCAGCCTGGACTCATGGGCTGGTACTCGCCGCTGGAGCGGGCAATCCTGCCACTTGACGGCATGCGCATCAGTCGCTCACTGCGTAAGTCCACGCGACGTTATGAGGTGCGGATCGATACGGCGTTCGATGACGTACTGGACGGGTGCGCTGACCGCCGCCGCCCCAGCGGTTGGATCAACCGAGAGATCCGCCGGGTGTACCGACGACTCTTCAAGCGCGGCGTCGTGCACTCGGTTGAGACATGGACGCCCGGCGGTGAGCTGGCAGGCGGCCTCTACGGAGTAAGCATTGGCGGCCTGTTCGCGGGCGAATCCATGTTTTATCGACCAGCCATCGGGCGCGATGCATCGAAGGTTGCGCTGGTGGCGCTGGTCAATCTGCTTCGGCGAGCGGGCGCCGAGGATCGGCTGCTCGATGTGCAATGGCTGACGCCTCATCTGGAATCGCTCGGGGCCGTGGCATTGCCACGTCCGGAGTACCTCAGTCGGCTCGAAGCGGCACTTCGGCTACCGGCGCCGGACTGGTCCAGCTCGAGCACCTAAAACGTCCATAGCGCCGTTCATAATGGGCCCATGCCTGAGATGCCTGAGGTGGAATCGCTTGCGCGGTTCCTCACTGAGAAGTGTGTCGGGCATGCGTTCGATCGCATTGATCTCGTCGCGTTCAGCGCGCTAAAGACCTACGATCCGCCGCTGTCTGCGCTGAACGGCTTGGAGATCGAGTCCGTGACCCGGCGCGGCAAGTTTCTCGACATCGCCGCGCAGGGTCTGCATCTGGTCTTCCACCTGGCTAGAGCCGGCTGGTTGCGCTGGCGTGACACGCTTCCCGAGACGCCGCCGAGACCTGGGAAGAGTCCACTTGCCCTACGCGTGCGGCTGGATGATTCGTCGGGTTTCGACCTAACGGAGGCGGGAACCCAACGCAAGCTCGCCGTCTATGTGGTGGCCGATCCGATGTCCATCCCCATGGTCGCGACGCTGGGCCCGGATCCGCTGACTGATGAGTTCGATGAAGCCGCGCTCGCGGAACTGCTGGCCAAGGCCGGCCGAGCGCAGTTGAAGGGTGTCCTCAAAGATCAACGGACGATTGCGGGGATCGGCAATGCATATTCCGACGAGATCTTGCATGCGGCAAAGCTCAGCCCGTTCAAGCCGTCGAACTCGCTGACTGACACAGAGCTCGACACGCTCTTCGCGGCGATCAAGGGAGAGTTGGCCGCCGCGATCAAGCGGGCCGACGGCCTCGCTGCGAAAGACCTGAAGGCGGAGAAGAAGTCAGGTTTGCGTGTGCACGGCCGAGCCGGCGAGAAGTGCGATGTCTGTGGCGACACCATTGCCGAGGTGTCTTTCGCCGACTCCTCGCTGCAGTACTGCCCAACATGCCAGACCGGCGGTAAGAAGCTTGCCGACCGGCGTCTCTCGAAGCTGCTGAAGTAGATCATGTCCGGCAATGAGAGTCCCACAGCCCTGTTCGAGGCACTCTGCGACGCGTACGCGAGCGTGGACGGCGTGACGGTACCATCTGGCGAGACCGGCTTCGGCTCGAACGCGATCAAGGTCAACAAGTCGATCTTCGCGATGCTGGTCAACGACCGGATCGTCGTGAAGCTGCCCGCTGCTCGGGTCGGACAGTTGATCTCTGACGGCGATGGAGTGCCCTTCGATGCCGGGAAGGGAAAACCGATGAGAGAGTGGGTCGGGCTGACAGCGGACGATGCTGCTTGCCGTGAGCTGGTTGCCGAGGCTCTCGCGTTCGTCGGGCGACGCTGATCGAGGCTGCTACCCAACGATTAGAGACCCGACGATTAGAGACCCGACGATTAGAGACCCGACGATTAGAGACCCGACGATTAGAGACCCGACGATTAGGGACCCGGCGATTAGGGTGGATCTGTGTTTGGGGACAAGGTGCCTACCGTCCAGCCGGGCGAGGTCGCAGGCCGACTGGCGGAGGGCTGGACGCTTCTCGATGTCCGCACCGACGGCGAGTGGGCGGAGGGCCGTATCGCGGGGTCGATGCACATTCCGATGGATCAGCTGATGCAGCGCCTCGACGAAGTGGAGGACCGGGTGGTCTGCGTCTGCGCGGTGGGTGCTCGCTCAGCTCGCGTTGCCCAGTTCCTCAATGCGCAAGGTCGTGACGCCGTCAACCTCGATGGTGGCCTCCATGCCTGGGCGAGTAGCGGGCTCCCGCTCGAGCGCTGACGGGGAACCCGCCCCCTCACCAGGGGTGTTAGCGTGAGACTTGCAAAGCGAAACTTCGGGAGCTCACACCACATGGTGGGCTGAGAGGGCGGAGTACGTACGACAGCGGGTCCGCCGACCGACCGAACCTGACCGGGTAATGCCGGCGTAGGGAGCTGCAGTGTCTGTCACTTCCACCACAACCAGCACCACTGAGGCCTCCGAGCGCTCAGCTCAAGAGGCGCCACTCACCCTCACAACGGAGCCGCCCCGTCCGCTGGGGTTCTTCGACCAGCTAGCCCTATGGGGCAATCTCGGCATCAGCCTGTTCGGCCCGCTGACCGGCGCTCTCATCGCGACAACTGCGGGATCGGTAGCCCTTGGCATGGGTGCGATCGTCGTCGGCTGCGGCATCGGTGCAGTCCTCCTTGGCGCCTCGGCCGTCATGGGCACAGTCACCGGCGCCCCGGCGATGGTCACCCTCCGCGGCCTGCTCGGCCGCCGCGGGTCAGTCCTGCCGACGGTGCTCAACATCGCGCAGAACATCGGCTGGGCGACTATGGAGATCATCGTGATCTCAACCGCTGCGGTAGCGGTAGTCGGTCAGGCCTGGCGCTGGCCCTTCGTGATCTTGGCAGGCGCCGCGGCCACGATCATGGCCATCCGCCCGCTCGGCAGCGTACGGCTGCTGCGCAAGATCATGGTCTGGCTCGTGCTCGCAGCCTCGACCTTCTTGTTCGTCCAGGTGTTGCTACAGCCGCGCCAATCGATCCCGCAAGATTCGGTACTCGGCTTCTGGCCGGCCGTTGATCTTGCCATAGCCGGAGTTGTCTCCTTTGCGCCGCTGGCCGCGGACTACAGCCGGCACTCCAAGACTCGCCGCGCGGCCTTCTGGGGTGCGTCTCTTGGGTACGGCCTCGCCGCCGTCGTCTACTACGCCCTCGGCGTCTTTGCTGTGGTCAATCTCGGCGCGAGCGACGTGATCACCGCACTGGTGACCCTTCCGGCGGGCGCGATCGCCATTACGATCTTGCTCGTCGATGAAGTGGACGAAGCCTTTGCGAACGTCTACTCGACGACCATGTCGGTGCACAACATCGTCCCTGAGCTGGATCGTCGGATCATCGCGCTGATCATCGGGGTGATGGCCACTCTGCTGGCCGGCCTGCTGGATTTCGGCCAGTACCAGTCGTTTCTGTTCCTGATCGGCTCGGTCTTCGTGCCTCTATACGCGGTAGCAGCAGTGGACTTCTTCATAGTGAGTCGGCAGCACTGGGACGTCTCCAACACCTCACGGTTCCGAGCCGCACCTGTCATCGCCTGGGCTTGCGGATTCGCCGCGTACCAGCTGGTTTATCCCGGCACCGTATCTGGATGGGCCGACTTCTGGACCTCGGTCGACAAGCAGATCGGATTCGTCCCACCTGGCTGGCTCGGCTCGTCGGTTGCCGCAATTGCGGTCGGGGGATTGGTGATGTTGATCAGCGGTCTGCTGTCGCGTTCCCGCCGCGTTGCACCGGCGTGACACCGTAGTGACCGTGCCACCCATCGATGTAACGGGCTCGCCAGTCCTCATCGCGCACCGCGGCTTCTCCTCGCGGCATCCGGAGATGACCAAGGCGGCGTACAGCGCTGCCATCGAGTGGTCTCACGAAACCGGGATTCCCCTCGGCCTGGAGTGTGACGTGCACTTCAGTGCCGACGACGAGCTGGTGTGCCTGCACGATCTGACGGTGGATCGGACGTCGACGAGCTCGGGACGGGCGTACGAGCGCACGGTGGCCGAACTGAAGCAACTCGATTTCGGTTCGCGCAGCGTTCGAGAACCCGAGCCGGAGCAGCGAGAGCTGGTTACCCTTCGGGAGCTGATGATCATGGTCAGAGACGCACGACTCGACCACGTGCCGGTCAGCATGGTGATCGAGACCAAGCATCCTAACGACCGGGGGCGCGAGGTCGAGGAGCGGGTCGCGGCGATGCTCGCAGAGTTTGGCTGGGACCACCCGGGCGCGCCGGTTCGGTTGCTGTCCTTCTCGGTCAGGGCGGTCAAGCGGTTTGGCTGGCTGCTGCCGGGTCTGGAACGCACCTTGCTCATCGAAGATGATCTTGGGCGGTGGCGCGACGGCAGGCTTCCCGATGGCGTGCGCATCGTCGGACCGGATCTGGCGTTGATCAAGGAGGATCCGGAGTTCGTTGCTCGGTCACGACACAAGAATCACCAGGTACACGTCTGGACCGTGAACGAGCCGGACGACATCAGATTCTGCCGCGATCTTGGGGTGACTGGATTCACGACTGATTATCCGGATCGAGTGGCCGCTGTACTCGCCGAACATGCGCGTTGAGGTTGTGGAAGCGTGGGCGATGTGCCCCTAGACGGGCTGATGGGCAACATTGAATCGGGCTCAGGACACTGTGACTTTTGCTCAGACCGGGTCGCGCGCGATGGGGCAGGACATGCAGCGTGGACCGCCCCGGCCCGTGCCGAGCTCGGAGCCGGCGATCGGGATCACCTCGATGCCCGCGGCCGTAAGCCGGTTGTTGGTCTCGACATTGCGCTCGTACGCCACCGCTACCTTGGGCTCGACGGCGAGAGTGTTATTGCCGTCGTCCCATTGCTCACGCTCGGCGGTTACCGGGTCGAGCCCGGTATCGATATGCCGGAGCTGGGCGATGCCCATGGCGTGCGCCGCTGCCTCCAGGAAGGGCGCCGGCGGATCTACGACCAGCTCGGATCCGCTGCCCGGCCGAACGGCGATGGCCGAAAGCCGGTGCGCCACATTCGGGTACATGAGGATGGCATCGACATCGACCATGGTGCAGATAGTGTCCAGATGCATAGTGGCGCGATCCTGGTCGATCGGAACCACCAATACCGTGTGGGCGAGGCCGAGTCCGAATGCCGTGCGGGCCAGTCGCTCGGCGCCGGAGGGCTGAGTCCGCTCGCCGACACCGACCGCGAGCACTCCTTCGGACATGGCGAGTACGTCACCGCCTTCTAGATATTCCCTTTCCCAGCCATGGATCCGCTTCACTCCGCTGAATCGGGGATGGAAGGCGTAGATCAGCTCGGTCAGCTGAGTCTCCCGGCGCCGCGCCGGCATCGCCAGCGAGGTAATCGTCACTCGGTCGCCGACCCAGACGCTGGAGTCGCGAGTGAAGAGCAGGTTGGGGAGGGGGCTGATCAAGAAGTCGTCGGGCCGGTAAAGGGCGGCGACCAGACTGCCAGTTTCCTGCACTTCGTCGTTGCGCAGACCAACCATCATGATCTCGGCCAACTCAGCAGGTCCAAGATCGCCGAGATAACGCACGAGGAACTCACGGAGCGTGTCGCCGAGACGAACATCAGAGACGGTGTCCTCGATGGCCTGCGCGCGTGCTGCTGGATCAGCTAACGCTTCGACTAGCAGCTCACTCAGGTAGAGGACCTCGACTCCGCGATCACGCAGGGCGGCGGCGAAACCGTCGTGCTCCTGCTGAGCGCGATCGACCCACGGCAATCCGTCAAAAAGCAGCGCATCGTTATTGCGCGGGGTCAACCGCCTGAGCTCGTTGCCGGGACGGTGCAGCATGACCGTACGTAGCCGGCCAACCTCGGACCGGACCCCCGGCGTAGGCATTGCATCTGCGGTCATGACGGTGAGAGTACCGATTCCAAGAACGCGCCAGCGAGGCACTCTTGCCCGACTAGCCTTGGCTGGGTGAGCTCCGACCTGTCCCGCGTCGCGTGCGTCATCCCGGCTAAGGACGAGGAGCAACGAATTGCCGCCACTGTAACTGCAGCAAGAGATCTTCCGGGGGTTGAGATCGTGATCGTCTGCGATGACGGCAGCAGTGATCGTACGTCGGAGCATGCGGCCGGTGCAGGGGCGATCGTTGTGTCCCACTCGCGGAATCGTGGTAAGGCTGCGGCGGTGGAGTCCGCGGTGAACGGTCTAGGCGTTATCGAGCAGCGCGACAAGCTCCCGGAAGCAGGCAGCCTGCTGCTGCTCGATGCGGATCTTGCCGAATCTGCCGCCAACTGCGCACCACTGATCGATCCAGTGGTCAAGGGCGAAGCCGACCTGACCATCGCGGTATTGCCGGCGCAGCTCACGGCCGACGGAGGCAATCCCGGAGGCTTCGGCCTCGTGGTGAATACGGCCAGACGTGGCATTGCCGAGCTCACCGGCTGGACGCCGCAAGCGCCGTTGTCAGGCCAGCGATGTATCACGCGGCGAGCGTTCGAGCTCGCTAGCCCGTTGGCGGCAGGTTGGGGTTTGGAAGTGGGTATGAGCATCGACGTGTTGCGGGCAGGCTTGAAGATCAAAGAGATCGAGATCGACCTCCGTCATCGCGCGACCGGCACTGACCTTGGTGCTCAGCTACATCGAGCCGCCCAATTGCGCGACGTCACGCGCGCACTAACGGCCCGCGGCCTGGTACACGCCGGGCTCAAAGATCTGAAGGACTCCGGCGGCGTCACCGGGGTGTTCAAGCGACTCCGAGGTAAGCAGGCATGAATCGATGACGGCGACCAAGCCGAAACGCCGGAGCGGAAACCCAGGCAAGCCGCCGCAGCCCAGGTACCGACCCGAGACCTGGCACCGGAACCACCGGTTCGCATTGTTCGGGATTGTCGGTGCGACCGCCCTGACCTTGCTTGCTGGCTTCCTAGGGCCATCAGCCGTCGCCTTGACACTCGGTCCCCGGCACTCCTACCTGCCCCCGTGGTACCTGCCAGCCGGCCTCGTGAAGCCCAACGAGTGGTTCGTGTCGATCTTGATCTGGGCAGCGATACTCCTCGGTGCACTCGGGCTCTGGGTCGGGCTGCGCGCTATGGCCGATGGCTGGAGACCCAGGTTCAAGAAGCTATTCGCGCTGGGCACCGTCTTGAGCCTGCTCACCATCTGCGTGCCGCCGATGACCTCGGCTGATGTTTTGATGTACGCCGCATACGGCAGGTTGCAGGCGATCGGGCGCGACCCGTACGAGATCACGCCGGCAGAGGTGTTCCGAGGCCAGTTCGATCCGGTGCTTCGCTGGACTGAGCGGCCCTGGCAAGACACCCCGAGCGTGTATGGGCCGATCACCTCCTGGACACAACTCGTCGCGAACAAACTCGGCGGCGAGAACATGCACGACATTGTGTTCTGGCTACAGGTGTTCTCGGTGGTGCCCTTCATTCTGGCGTGCGCCGGTGTGGTGATGCTGGCCCATGGCGACCCCAGGCGGCAGGGGCGCGCAGCACTGTTGACCATTGCCAATCCGCTCTTGATCTGGGCCGTAGTCGCCGGTGCGCACAACGAGTCGCTGGCTGTGATGTTCGCGGTGGCCGGCTTGCTCTTCATGCGCAAGAACCCCTTCATTGCCGGCCTGGGCATCGGGCTTGCGGGGTGCGCGAAGGTCAGCATCGGACTTTGGGGGCTCGCCATGCTTTGGGCCTATCGGCGAGAACCCAAGAAGGCGCTACTGCTCTGTCTTGGCACGGCCGTACCGATGGGTCTGGCGTACGTGGTGTGGCAGCCGACCGCGTTCTTCCAGTCGCTCCGCAACGGTGGCTACGTGTCGGTCGGCTCGTGGGCCAATCCGCTCTATCGGCTCCTCGACGTCTTTATGACGGGGTCCCACGCCAAGCTCGTGGTCGGCATCATTTCCTACATCGGCTTGGTCGTGATCGCCTGGATGCTTTCCCGAGTGGTGCCTTGGACTGCGGCTCCTGGACTGGACAAGGATGTGGATCTGCAGCGGGATCCGCTGACCATCGCATTGCGCACTTCGCTCGTGCTGTCGGTCGCCTGGTTGATCACGTCGATGTACACGCTCTCCTGGTATGACCTGCTCGCCTGGATGCCGCTCGCCGTGCTCGCGGCCAGCAAGCTCGACAAGATCATGGTGATCAGGGGCGCGGCATTGTCGATGGCATACGTGCCGGGTCGAGCGATCGACATGGGTCCCACGCTGGATTTCACCGCCACGCGAATGCGTGACACGGTGTCGCCGATCATCCAACTGGCCATGGTCCTTGCGGTGATCTTGTGGTGGCGACAGCCCGATCGCCCGGAGCTCTTCCCGTTCAGGAAGGAGAAGACTCCGCCGGACACGACCACGCCGAGGCTCCCCGCCACTCAGCAGGCACCATCGGAGGCTCCGCCGCCTCGGAGCTCACCACCGAAGGCGGCGCGTTCTCACACGGTGGTATCGGTCAAGGAGCTGGTGTCGCGGCGTAGGAGTTGATCGCGGCGCGCAGTGCAGCCCTAGTCTCCGCGCCGGCAAAGGATGCGGCGACCGCGGTCAGGGCCAATTCCCTAACGCCACGCTCATCGAGGTCGAGAAGCGCTGCTGCGATCGCGTACTCAGTGTTGAGATCAGTGCCAAACATTGGTGGATCGTCAGTGTTGATCGTGACCGTCACACCGGCCGCCGACAGTTCCCGGATCGGATGATGATCAAGGTCGGGCACGATACGCAGTGCCACGTTGGAAGTCAGACAGATGTCCAGCGGGATCTTCTGCTCCACGAGGTGCGTTAGCAGGGCTTGGTCCGCGGCTGCGGCAATGCCATGCTCGATCCGTTCTGCGCCGAGACTCCTCAGCGCGTCCCAGACACTTTCCGGGCCTGCGGTCTCTCCCGCGTGCGGCACGCTGTGCAGCCCGGCCGCTCGAGCGCGGTCAAACTGATCGCGAAACATCGAGCGTGGAAAGCCGCGGTCGGATCCGCCCAGCCCGAAGCCGACCAGGCCTGGCACGTCATGATCAAGGGCGACCGCGGCCGTGAACTCCGCCGCGGGCCGACCGAAGTCGGCAGGAATGTCGAAGATCCAGCGCAGCTCCAGACCATGATCACGACTCGCCGCCTGACGGGCATCCTCGATCGCTTCCAGGAACGCCTGAGCTGGGAGATCATCGCTGATCGAGATGTATGGCGTCACCGTCAGTTCGGCGTAGCGAATGTTCTGGGCGGCCATGTCGGCCGCAACCTCGTAGGTGATGAGACGTACATCCTCGGCAGTCCTGATCAGGTCGACGACCGCGAGATAGTTCCGGATGAAATGGGATAGATCGTCGAAAACGAAGAACCGCGCGAGCTCGTCTGGATCGCTCGGAACAGTTCCGGGATGCCGCGCCGCCAGCTCAGCCACGACGCGTTGTGGCACCGAACCAACGTGGTGGACGTGCAATTCAGCCTTGGGGAGACCGGCGATGAAGTCCTCAGAGACCGCCACGTTGGCCAGTCTCGCAGGTTCCCCATCACGTTCAGGCGAGCTCTCCAATCGATAACTCCGCACCGGTCGGAAGTTGAGTGGGGATGGCCGCTTTGCATGTCGAAAACTCCGCAATGGTCGGAAATTTGAGTATCCGGGGGTGCGGGGATGAGTCAGCCGAAGCGGCGAACCGAGGCGTCTTCCTCTGCCAGCCGACGCAGGGCGAGGATCACCGGCTCAAGCAGGACGGTCCCCAGCACCACGTACCGCACGGCTGCTTCTGGCGAGTCGGTCGGCAGGTTGTCGATCTCGAATTCCGCGATCTGGCGCATGTGGTCGCGGTAGACGTCAAGTGCTCCCTCTGGGAGTTCGAAGCCGGCCTCAGCCAGCGCCCGGAGTGCGTCCTCCAAATTCGGTCCAGCCACCGCGGCAGCCGCCACACCGAGCAGATCGCGCACAGACTCCGGCGGTTGCTCGATGGCACGAATGACTTGATGCGCTGCTGCAACGGAGAGCCCGCCTGGACCCAGCAAGGCCCGAATGAGCCGCAAGCGCGCCACGTGGCTCTCGTCGTATTGGGCCTGTGTGGCTGAGGTTCGTACGCCGTCTTGCAGCAGGTGCTCCCGCAGATAGAACTTGATCGTCGCGACCGGGATGCCGGTCTGCTCCGAGAGCTGAGAAATTCGCACAGGCCCCTCACTTGACATTAGATAGTATTACTCTCCAATATTGGAGAGTAACGCTATCCAATAGGAGGTTCTCATGACTGAGGTGATTCCGGGTCGCATGACTCACGACTATGACGGCGATCTTGTCGTGTTCCTGATCGGGATGCGGATCAACAAGCCGTGGCGGCTGGATCTCTGGCTGCCGGTGTTCACTGCGATGCCCGCGATGCTGGCTGAACTGTCGAAAGACAAACAGTCCGGTCTGCTCGGCTATCGGCTGACCTTCGGTGCCGGCGGACCGCTGCTCGTGCAGTACTGGAACTCGCACGAGAAGCTTTATCAGTACGCGAGCAACCGAGATGCCGCCCACCGGCCGGCTTGGGCCGCGTTCAACCGCCGCGCGCGGAAGGCGCCTGGTGCCGTGGGGGTCTGGCACGAGACGTACGTCGTAGAGCGCGCCGAGTCGATCTATGCGGGCATGCCTGTCTCGGGGCTGGCAGCGGCCACGTCATCTGTCCCGGTGGGACGGCGGGGTGAGACTGCCGCCGAGCGGCTGGGTGTGCGGCAGGCCGCCTAGGGCCCGCACACCCGAGGGCGCAGTTGCTGCAGGCACCGACTCCATAATTCGGCTGAGAAATCGGGCTGAGAAATGGTCAGATCGTGGGTTCTGGCAGAGATAACCTGAGCCGGTGCTCGCAGTCCCGCCTTCCCACTACGGCTACTACGGACCGGTCGGAACCTTCACCCATCAAGCGCTGCTAACGCTGCCCGCCCTACCGGACGAGCCCACGCCGTACGCGACCGTGGGGCTCGCTCTCCAAGCGGTCCGTAACGGCGACGTCGCTGCCGCCCTGGTGCCGATCGAGAACTCGGTAGAGGGCGGCGTCTCCGCAACCCTGGACAACCTGACCTACGGTGAACCACTGAGGATTGTCCGCGAGGTGTTGCTTCCTGTCCAATTCACACTCTTTGCCCGCAACGGCACGAAGCTCCATGACGTACGCCGGGTGCTGACTCATCCGCACGCGGCCGCCCAGTGCCGGGACTGGCTCGCATGCAATCTGCCCAAGGCGATCATCACCGAAGGTGGCTCGACGGCTGCCGCTGCGGCAGAAGTGGCGGATCCACGGTCCCGCTTCGATGCAGCCATCTGCGCACGGGTCGCCGGGGAGCTGAACGGACTGATACCGCTGGCCGCTGGCATTGCTGACAATCCCGACGCGATCACTCGATTCGTCCTGGTCTCGCGGCCGGGATCCGTTGGCCCGGCCACCGGCGCGGACAAGACGACGATGGTCTTGTTCATGCGCGACGACCATCCGGGTGCACTGCTTGAAATCCTCGAACAGTTCGCCAGCCGCGGGGTGAACCTGTGCCGGATCGAGTCGCGCCCGACCAAGAAGAGTCTTGGTGACTACTGTTTCAGCGTCGATGCCGAGGGTCACATCGACGACGCCCGGATGGCCGAGGCGATGATGGGGCTGCATCGGGTCTGCCGGGACGTGGTCTTTCTCGGCAGTTATCCCCGAGCCGACCTGACCGAGTCGATCATTCGGCACGGCACATCTAACGAGGAGTACGCCGCAGCCGCGACCTGGCTGCGGAGGCTGCGCGGCTGACCGCCCGCGCACCGGGCAGCTGGACGCGCCCGGAGCGCGTTTCCGAGCTGACCTCGCCGTTGCCGGTCGTCAGCTCACTGAGCTGCCTCGGTACGCGCAGCCGTAGCGCGCCGGGAACCACCTCAGCGGTCAACCTGTTGCACTCGCCGACGGTGTCGCCGTCGAGCTGAACCTGGTCACGCTCCTCGACTGTGATTGTGACCCTGTGTCCCGTCATCCGATCCAGCTGGTCGTCGGGTTGCCGACGTCGAGTCAAGACCCGGGTCGTCAGCCTGACCCAGTCGCGGATCGTACGCGGCGAGGCGACGAGCACATCCAACAATCCGTCATCGGCACGAGCACCTGGAATCAGCTGGATGTTCGCCATCAGGAAGCCGACATTACCGACAACGATGACGCTGGCGCGACGCCTGATTGGCGGTTGATCATCGACCGCGATCGTGGCATGCATTGCGGGATGGTTGGCGTTCTGTGCCGCGGAAACGAAGTAGGCGGCCGATCCGACGGCCTTCTTCATCTTCGGGTCGGCGCCCTCCATGATCACCGCGTCCATGCCGATACCCGCCATCACCGCAAAATGATCAGGCGGTTGATCGTCAACCTGCAGGCTTACCAGGTCAACCGCCTTGTCAACTCCGTCGAAGGCAACATCCAGCGCAGCGACCTCGTCCAGCGGGATGCCGATATTGCGAGCCAGCAGGTTGCCAGTGCCGGCCGGGATCAGGCCGAACGGAATACCGGTGTGGGCTAGTCCGGAACAGATCCTTCGGATCGTGCCGTCGCCGCCGGCGCCGAGCACCAGATCGACGTTCTCGCGTACGGCGTGCTCGGTCATCGCCCGCCCGGGGTCCTCGCTCGTCGTCTCGAGCCAGAGCGCCCGATCCCAGCCACGACTTTTCAGTTCATATTCCACGTGTCGCCGGAACGTGATCCAGTCGGTGACTTTGGCTGGGTTGAAGATCACCGCGGCGCGGCGTAGGGGGACGACGGGCACTTCCTCGGCAACAGCCCGGCTGCGAACGATTTCGCCGACGAGCTCGTGGGGAATCGGCACATTGACCCCAGCTACAAGCAACGCGACTGTTGCGGCGAGCGCGCCGTACAAGGCACCGCCCACGATGTCGGTGATGTAGTGCGCCCCGGTGATCCAGCGATCGAAGGCGACTGCGATGACTAGAAGACCGGAGCCCACCTGCCACAGGACACGCGCTCGGACGGTCTGCCTGGTCACAGCGAATGTGGCTCCCACGGCGATCGACAAAGCCACGACGCCAATCATGTGCCCGGAGGGATAGGCGTAGCCGGTCGCCGTGATCAGGTCGAGCGCGTGCTCGGGTCGCGGCCGTTGGAAGGTGATCTTGAGGAGGGAGCTGCCGCCCCAGCCGAGAGCGATCACCAGGACCAGCGCGACCGCGAGCTGACGCAGACGATGTCGTATCGCCCACAGGGCAATTGCGGCCAAAGCGGCGTACTCAAATCCCGGCCAGGTGAGGAGCGCGAAGGCGCCGGCGATCTCTGCCGTCCTGGAGCCCGGATCGAGTGGAGGTGCCAACGTAAGCTGATCGAACCCCGCCAGAGCAGCCGAATTGAAAGTAAGCCAGGTCCACGCGACGAAGGCCACCAACAACAAGATCGCGATCAGCACCGATGATCGGGTCGGGGGGCGGCGGACCATAACGATTCATCATCGCAGCAGCACCAAAACACCGGTGCCGGTTTGCGCGGACCACGATCAAAATCGCCGGGATCCGATGCCTCTCTGCGAGCGTCGGTTGGCGCCAGCGGCGCCGCACGAGCGGAGACGCTGCAACTGGTTAGGCTTGCCCGGTGATTGATGTCAAGGTGCTCCGCCAGGATCCGGACCGGGTGCGAGCGTCCCAGCGCGCCCGCGGGGAATCGGAATCTTTGGTAGACGACCTGATCAAGGCAGACGAGGCGCGACGCAACGCGATTGCGCGATTCGAAGAGCTCCGGTCCGAGCAGAAGGCGCTCGGCAAGCATGTGGCGCAGGCCGAGGGTGAGGAGCGTGCGGCCTTACTCAGCCGGACCAAAGAGCTTGCCGACATGGTCAAGAAGGCGGAGGCGGCACAGAACGAGATCGCTATCGCCTTCGACCAGATGCTGCGTCAGGTCGGCAACCTGGTGTTCGACGACGTGCCGACCGGCGGTGAGGACGACTATGTGGTCTTGGAGACGCTTGGTGCGCCGCCGCGTGACTTCGCCGCCGAAGGCTTCCAACCTAAAGATCATCTAGAGCTCGGCCAGCTGCTCGGCGCTATCGACGTGGAGCGCGGCGCCAAGGTGTCTGGTTCGCGCTTCTACTACCTGACCGGCCAGGGCGCGGAGCTCGAACTAGCCTTGATCAATCTGGCTATGAGCACCGCGATCGCGAACGGTTTTACCCCTTTCATTCCGCCAGCGCTGGTCAAGCCGAACGCGATGGAGGGCACCGGTTTCCTCGGCCAAGCCGCGCAGGATGTCTACCATCTCGAAGAAGATGATCTTTATCTGGTTGGCACGGCGGAGGTACCGCTCGCGGCTTACCACGCCGATGAGATCCTCGATGCCGACACGCTGCCGCGACGCTACGCCGGCTTCAGCCCCAGCTTTCGGCGCGAAGCGGGCTCGCACGGCAAGGACACCCGAGGCATCTTCCGGGTGCATTGGTTCGACAAGGTCGAAATGTTCGTCTTCTGCGCGCCCGAGGAGTCTCCAGCAGAGCACCAGAGATTGCTGCAGTGGCAGAAGGACTTCGTTGCGGCGCTCGAGATCCCGTTCCAAGTGCTCGAGCTGGCTGCTGGCGATCTTGGTCTGAGCGCGGCACGCAAATACGACTTGTACGGCTGGACGCCCAGTCAAGATCGTTATCGAGAGATCACCTCGACCTCCAACTGCACTGACTTCCAAGCACGACGGCTCAACATCCGAGCCCGCTTCGACTCCGGAACCGCACCTGTCGCCACCTTGAACGGCACGCTGTGCGCCATCACGAGGACCATCATCATGATCTTGGAGAATCACCAGCGGGCAGATGGGTCGGTACGCGTTCCGGAGGCGCTGCGGCCGCATCTGGGAGGCCGAGAGGCTCTGACCCCGCGTTGAGACACTCAGGTAGCAGTGCCTGGCGTCCGCGCCTGGTCGCGCTGGACATTGACGGCACGCTGGTGGATCGCAATGGTCTCTTGCCGCCTACGGTGGCCGGCGCCGTTGAGCTGATCTTGCAAGCAGGCGTGCCTGTGGTGTTGTCGACGGGCCGATCCTGGCACGGCACCAGACCACTCTTCGACGAACTCGGACTGCCACCGGGGCCGACCGTTTGTTCCAACGGCGCTGTAGTCGTGAGGTATCCACCGGAGGAGATCATCAAGGCGATCACCTTCGACCCGCGTCCGGTGATCACTCAGGTCGAGAGCTTTGCACCCGGCACCTTGATTGCGGTCGAAGAGATCGGGCGCGGATACCGGCTCAATGATCGTTTTCCGGGCGACGACCTGACCGGGGAGCTGATCATCGAGGACGCCGAGCAGCTCAGCTCACGTCCGGTGACTCGGGTGATCTTGCGAGATCCCACACGGTCCGAGGAAGAGTTTGTAGCGCTCGCGCGCCACCTCGGTATGCATGGCGTGACCTACTTCATCGGCTGGGGCACCTGGCTCGACATCGCTCCCGATGGAGTCAACAAGGCCACCGCACTCGCCGAGGTCGCGGCCGGTTTTGGCGTGCCTGCAGCCGACGTGCTGGCGTTCGGTGATGGTCGAAACGACATCGAAATGCTGCGTTGGGCCGGACGCGGCGTCGCGATGGGTGACGCTCCCGATGAGGTCAAGGCCGCTGCGGATGACATCACCAAGAGCATTGACGACGGCGGGCCGGCCGCCGAGCTTCGCCACTGGTTCGGTTAGCTGCCGGCAGTCGGCCCGAATTGTGTGCTTGAGGTGGTGATCAGGTTCTCGGATCGGTGGACTGGTCATCTGTGACTGTCCGGTCTTTGGCATCCCGGTCGCGACGGACGTCGTCACGGGCCGAGTCATCGTCGACATCGGCCCGAGTCTCATCGGCCCGAGTCTCATTGACATCGGTCCGAGTGGAGCGGGTGTCCTCGCCACGTACGGAGCCGTCCCGAACATCGCCGTCAGTGTCAACGGCCGCACGCCTGGCACCGGTTTCATCGTCGACGGCACGAGAGCCTCCGTCAGGGTCGATGCGATCGGCCTTGCGGAGTGCGTCGTCAACGTCCGCGCGTGCCTCCACGGTCTGCTGTCGTTCTTCTGCCGAGACTGACTCAAGCCGGTCCGCCTCGGCACGTGCGTCCTGAGCCTGTGCCGCCATCGCGTTCGCGTCCGCCTCTTTCCGATCCAACTCGGCGGTACGCTCGGTTGCCTCTTGCCTGATCTTGTCGGCGCGAGCTCGGCGTGCGGTGGCGCGGCGGTTCCTCAAGATGAACGCCAGAACGATCAAGATTACGACAACGACGACCCCGAGAATGATCCATCCGGTGACACTCATGAAGGGTTCCCTTCTGCCAAGCGGACTTGGGGCTTCCTTGCCGCTGCGTGATATGACCGCGCAACATCCGCTCGATATGGGTACCCGCCCAGGTTCAATCCGAAACGGCGCGACGGGTGATCAGCGCGACATGCCGGCGCCGTACCGCTCTGGGTGCGCTTGCCGGAAGTGGTTCCTCGAACAGCTGATCTTGGAACACCGCGGCGAGTTCGGTGCATGGGGCGCTGGCGTGGCTGACAGTGCTGGCGCTCGCGGTGGGCATGTGCTTTCTCTCCGAGGTCTCGTGGTCTCAACAGACCTCGCCTGGGACGGCAACATGCGATACCCGGTTCCGCAGGATCGGGGATTCTCAGCGATTTTCCTAGTCTCCTTGCCAGGCGCAGGCAGCGTGAACGGCGCCTCTTTTACAGATACATACCGCCCGTGCCCTCGCGCCGACCTTCCTGCTGCGGCTGCGTAGGTGGCACAGGACCCGACGGTAACGCTCGGCGCATCTGCTCGAGCTGGGCCCGGGCAGCCATCTGCTGGGCGAACAGTGCCGTCTGGATGCCGTGGAACAGACCCTCCAGCCAGCCCACCAACTGGGCCTGAGCGATCCGCAGCTCGGCGTCAGTGGGAGTGACGTCGTCACTGAAGGGCAAGGTGATGCGCTCCAATTCCTCGGCCAGCTCCGGCGCAAGGCCCTGCTTGAGCTCGGTGATGGAAGTCTCGTGGATCCGCCGCAGCCGCTGCCGGCTAGCATCGTCCAGTGGCGCCGACTTCACCTCGGCGAGGAGTTGGCGGATCATATTGCCGATTCGCATGACCTTGGCAGGCTGCTCCACCAGATCGGTCACTGATCTGCCCTGCTCGTCCTCCTTCTCTGTGTCTTCACGCGGCGGGCCTTCCACGGCCATGCCCTGGGGCGTCACCACATAGACTCGCCCGTCTTCGGTCTCCCCGGCGACTCCGGGCATCTCGGGCTGTTCATTGCCGGCTGTCGAGTCAATGGTCATGTCTGTAGATCCTAGATAGAGATGTGATCCCAGGACGCTTGGACCCGGCCCGGGGAGCCGAAAACCGGTGGAGTCGATGAGTGCTCCAGTCCTACCCTGAATTGGTCATGCATGACTTCCCGCCGCTGGTCCCGGACTTGGCGGGGCCGGATGTTCGCGCGTACACCACCCCTACTGGCAAGGGCCGAGCCGTGGTGCGCCGCCGCCTGCCCAAGCGCGACTTCCGGAATCCTGATACTCGCAGCCCGGCGCGCTTCCTCGGCTGGCTGATGTGGCAACAGTTGCCCGTCCTCGTGCTGAGCTCGTTGATCAGTGTGATCGAGTGGCTGCCCGGCTCGGTGGGCCCCTACATCGTCGGCAAGATCGTCGACAACGGGATTGTGCCGCACGACATGGCGACCGTCGTGCGGTTGAGCTTGATCATGCTCGGCCTGGTGATCATTGGGATCGTTGCGAGCGTGTTGAGTCACACCCTGGTGGTCCGGACGTGGCTGGTCGCCATGTACGGCTCCATGAAGCTGGTGACGCGCAAGGTAACCCAAATGGGGCACGTACTTCCGCAGCGTACGCCGACGGGTGAGGTGCTCAGTGTGTCAGCCGGTGACTCGGACGAATTCGGTTCCCTGACCGAGATCGTGTCACGCTTCGCGGGGGCCTTGATCGCCTACCTGGTGATCGCAGGCTTGGTCCTCTCGACGTCGGTCAAGCTCGGCATTGTGGTGTTGGTGACAGCGCCGCTGGTGGTGTTGTTCGCGATGCCGTTGCTACGGCCGTTGCAGCGACGCGAAGAGATCGAGCGGAGCAGGACCTCGGATCTGACCTCTATGGCAACCGACATTGTCGCCGGGCTGCGGATCCTGCGCGGCATTGGCGGCGAGCAGACCTTCTCGCGTAACTACGCGGAGCAGTCGCAACATACTCGCGAAGCGTCCGTGTCCGCGGGGGTCTGGCAGGGCGCTGTGGATGCAACCAGCGTGTTGTTCTCGGGTTTGTTCCTGGTCGTCTTGACCTGGCTGGGTGGCCGCGAGGTTGTTGCAGGAGACCTCAGCGTCGGCCAGCTGATCAGCTTCTTCGGCTACGCGATCTTCATGGTGTGGCCGATACAGGCCTTCTTCGAGCTGGCTCAGAAGTGGGTCCGCTGTGTCGTGTCGGCGCGCAAGACCATTGCCGTCCTGGAGCATCAGCCACCGTGGCAGACTCCTATGCCGCCGTTGACTCTGCCTGATCATGGCGTCCTGCATGATCAAGAGTCCGGGTTCGTTGCACAGCCGGAGGAGTTCACGATCATCGTCAGCGCCCGCCCGGACGACTCTGCTGCGCTAGCCGATCGGCTTGGCCGCTACCTGCCAAGTGATCATGAACCAGTGAGTCTGGATGCCGCGGATGGGCTCAAGGGCCGTGCCGCGCGGCGGGCGAGGAAACGACAACGTGCGGAACGAGCGCGGATGGTCGAACGTGACCAACATCTGACCGGGCAGAAGTGGGGCGTGAGTCTCGGCACCGTCGACCTCGCCGACGTACCCATTGATCAGGTGCGGGAGCGGATCGTAGTGAGCGATACCGCAAGTCAGGTGTTCGCCGGCACCTTGCAGTCGGTCATTGATCCCCATGGCCGACTCAGTCTCGACGAGGCCGAGACCGCAATGCGTGTCGCCGCTGCCGAAGATGTATTCGCGGGCTTGCAGGGTGGTTGGCAGGGTCGGGTCGACGAGCGTGGCCGGGGGCTGTCTGGCGGTCAGCGGCAGCGTGTGGTGCTGGCGCGTGCACTTGGGCTCGATCCCCAGATTTTGATCTTGGTCGACCCAACCTCGGCAGTCGACGCGCATACCGAAGCGTTGATCGCCGGGCGGCTGGTCAACCATCGCCGTGGCAAAACGACGATCGTGACGACCGTTTCGCCACTCCTGCTGCACTACGCGGACCGGGTGGCGTTTCTGTTCAACAAGCGGATCACCGCATACGGGACGCATGAGGAGCTGCTCCAGACGAACCCGGACTACCGGCGTACGGTGGCGCGCGCACTGGACGAGCCTTCGGAGACCTCCGATGAGTGAGGTGCAAACCGGTTTGCGGGGCTCGGCGGAAACCTGGCGGTCCACGCTGCCCGTATCCCAATTGCCTGAGGAGTTGCTGCGACCCAGCACGGGGTCCCCTCGATTGCGGCTGCGGGCCTGGCGAAAGCGCCACCTGCTCCGCCAGCGGCGGGCGGAAGAGTTTTTCGCGTCCTCACGCAACCCTGACCGTGGACTCCCGGTAGCGGACCGGCGAGAAGTGGGCGCTTTTGCAGCTCGCCTTCTCCGCACCCGGCGCGCCATGATCACCGGTTTGCTGGTGCTGCATGGGCTGGCCGCCGTAGCTGGCCTTGTGGTGCCTCGCATTCTCGGCCAGCTGGTGGACGAAGCCTCTGCTCCTGGCACGTTGGCAGCCACGCTTGATGGGCTCGCGCTGGCGGTCGCTGGCGTCGTTGTGGTGCAGGCGATCCTGACGTTTTTCGCGCTCTGGATGTCGACGCTCTTCGGTCAGGATCTGCTGGCGGAGGCCCGCGAGTACGTCGTGCGGACCGTCCTCGGGTTACCACTGGGCAAGGTAGAGAGCGCGAGCACGGGCGATCTGGTTACCCGAGTCACTCGTGACGTCGGCACCATGAGCCAGAGTGTCCGCTTTGGCCTGCCCGAGTCGGTGATCGCCGGTATGACGACGCTGCTGACTGTGGTCGCGATGCTCCTGAACTCGCCGCTGCTGACCCTGCCACTGCTGGTCACGGCGCCGCTGTTGATCATTGCCGCAAGGCGTTACGTGAAGCGGGCACCGAAGGGCTACATCACCGAGGGTGGTACCTACTCACAGATCAACTCAACATTCACCGAGACGGTCGAGGGCGCGCGCACCGTAGAGGCTCTTGGGCTGCAGCGCAATCGCATCGATCGCGGCGATGAGGACATTGCGGTCTCAGCACAGGCCGAGCGCTACACCATGACGCTGCGCAACCTGCTGTTCCTTGTGATCGGTTTTGCCTACGACACACCGTTGGTCATGGTGTTGATCTTGGGTGGCATCGGCTACGCGCAAGGCTGGGTGACCTTGGGCCAGGTCACCGCGGCGACCCTGTATGTGCAGGCCTTGGTTGAGCCCCTTGATCGGCTGATCCGCAACGTAGACCGTCTGCAGGTCGGCATCGCTTCGACCTGCCGGCTGCTTGGCATTGCAGCCGTCCCACAAGATCGTGAGGCGGGCGACAGGTTGCCGGTCGGCAACAGGCTGATCGGGCGCAACCTGCGCTTCGCCTATTACAACGAGGACGACGTGCTGCACGGAATCGATCTGGCACTACGTCCTGGTGAGCGGCTGGCCATTGTCGGGCCGAGCGGTTCGGGCAAGTCAACACTGGGTCGGCTTCTTGCGGGCATCAACAGGCCGCGCACTGGGTCGGTGACTGTTGGTGACGTGGAACTCACCGAGCTACCGCTGCCCGTGCTGCGGACCGAGGTTGCCCTGGTGACCCAGGAACACCACGTGTTCGTCGGCACGGTCCGCGACAACATCATCTTGGCTCGAGAGTCATCGGCTGATGACGTGGTGATCGAGGCACTGCAGACTGTCGACGCCTGGGACTGGGTGCGGCGATTGCCGCAGCAACTCGGCACCGTGCTGGGCTCGGGACACCAGAAACTGACCCCTGCTCAGGCACAGCAGATTGCGTTGGCCCGGCTCGTGGTTGCCGACCCGCACACTCTGGTGCTGGATGAAGCCACCTCCCTGATCGACCCGCGTACGGCTCGGCATCTCGAGGGGTCGATGGCTGCGCTGCTGGAGGACCGTACCGTCGTCGCGATTGCGCACCGGCTGCACACCGCGCACGATGCCGACCGAATTGCCGTGGTGATCGACGGACGGATCGCCGAGCTGGGCAGCCATCACGAGCTGGTCGCGGCCAACGGCGAGTACGCCCGCTTGTGGCGTGCCTGGACCTCGTGACGGCCGCGGCGTCCCCTTCGATGGCTGGCGTTTCTCCGCACAGGGCCACGAATGCAGCACGATTCGCCCGTTTCGGGTTGCGTTTCTCCGCACAGGGCCACGAACGTGAATCGCGTACGCCACGTACGGATGACGGTCATCCACAGCCGCTGACTTGAACAATCCACAGATTTCACGGGAAGCGGCACGATTGGCCGACTCCTCATGAAACTGCTGGCGTGGCGACTCCGATCATCATCACCAGGGCCGAGGCCCGGGCTATGGGAATCCCGCTCTCCGATCTACTCGGGCCAGACTTCATCCGCCTTTTTCACGACACCTACGTTGCGTCGGGCCAAATGGTGCCACTACGACTTCGAGCCAGAACGATCATGAAGCGGCTCCCAGCCGCGACGCATGTGAGTCATCACACGGCGGTCCGCTTGTGGGGAGGAGTCGCTCCCGACTCCGCCGACATTCACGTGTGCATGGCATCGCGGGAGGCGCGCTGCCGCCGAGCTGGCGTCGCGGCGCACCTGGGAACCATCACAGCCCAGACGACGATCTGCGATGGAGTTCCGATCTCCACACCGGAGCAGGCGTTTCTCGGTCTGGCTAGCGTCGGGGTGAGCCTGGTCGACCTGGTAGTCGCGGGCGACAGCATGGTCAAGGTGAACGACCTGGACCCGCTGCGCTTCGTGGCGGCCGCGGACGGCTATGAGGGCCGCAACGCCCGGCGTGCTCGCCGTGCCGCTGCGCTCGTACGCGCTGGCGTCGACTCGCCGATGGAGACCCGGATACGGCTGCTCATCGTCCTCGCCGGCTTCCCCGAACCGCAGGTCAAACTTTATTGTGCGCGTCGCGGGCGGAAAGTGGCGTTGGCGATTCGACCTTTGCTATCCGGAGTACAAGCTGATCATCGAGTACGACGGGCGTCAGTACGCCTACGACGCTGCCCAGTGGAGCCATGATCTCGAACGGCGTGAATGGCTTGATCAAGATGGCTGGCGAATCTTGATCGTGATCTCAGAGGGCATCTACGGGGATCCGCTGCGGACGCTGCAACGGGTGAGGTCTGCCCTGGAGGAGCGAGGAGCCCGAGTGCCGAAGTCTTTAAGCAGGAGTGGGCGCGCCACTTCATAGTGCGCTCCTAGGCTCCGGCCGAGGTTCGTGGCCTTGTGCGGAGTAACGCGACCCGAAATGGGCGAATCGAGCTGCATTCGTGGACTTGTGCGGAGAAACGCCAGGCAGAAGGATTAGCGGTTCACCGAAAGGATGATCTTGCCGATGTTCTCTCCTGATTCCAGGCGCGCATGGGCAGCAGCAGCCTGCGCGAGGGGATACACCGTCAGAGGTGGCTGCTTGATCGTGTCGTCGGCGATCAGCGGCCAGACGTCCTGTACCAGGCCGCGGCAGATGGCTGCCTTGGCTTCGACCGGCCTGGCACGGAGCGAGCTCGAGGTGAGCAGCGCGCGCCTCCCCATCAATGCCGCGAGGTCCAGCGTCGCGCTGCGGCCACCCTGTAGGCCGATGATCACCAGTGCTCCGTCGGTCGCGAGCAGTTGTACATGATCAGCGAGGTACTTGGCACCCATATTGTCCAAGATCATGTCTACGCCATCCGCCGCGATTTCCCGTACGGCGGCTGGCCAGTCACCGCGGTAGGAGAGCGCGTGATCTGCCCCGATCGAACGGCAGTAGTCGAGCTTGTCCTGGCTACCTGCAGTCGTGATCACGGTAGCCTCGAGAGATTTGGCGTATTGAATGGCGAACGAGCCGATGCCGCCGGCGCCACCATGCACGAGGAACCAGTCACCCTCGGCGAGGCCAATGAGCTCGATGTTGGAGTAGACCGTTGCGGCAACCTCGATGACGCCCGCGGCAGCGAGCAGCTCGACCCCTAACGGTGGAGGCACGACTTGACCCGCTGGCGCGGCGACGTATTCGGCATAACCGCCACCTGCCAGGAGTGCGACGCATGGGTCGTCGATCGCCCAGTTGGACACCTCCTCACCCACGCCGGCCACTGTGCCGGACACCTCCAGGCCGGGAATGGGACTGATGCCCGGCCTTGGCTGGTAGTGCCCTTGGCGCTGCAGCAGATCGGCACGGTTGATGCCTGCACCCGCGACCTTGATCAGCACCTCGTGCGGCCCGGGATTCGGGACCTCCACATCGCGGAGTTCGAGCACCTCGGGCGGGCCTGGTTCCCTTGGCAGGATCGCTTTCACGCCCCACAGCGTGTCATAGGGCGAGGTAGGTGTGGGCTAGGATCTGGATGCTCGCGGGCTCGCGAGCGTAGCAGACCGCGCCGGGCGAGGTCGCATAGTGGACTAGTGCAGGCGCCTTGAAAGCGCCCGAGCGGGAGACCGTTCCGTGGGTTCGAATCCCACCCTCGCCGCTGTGTCGCCGTCGGATCGTGCGGCTCCCGCGGTCTGCGGCAGCTGTAAAAGGACATAAGGTGCAGCGGTGAGCGATTCAGGTAGGTCGCAGCCTCAGAAAACGCGCTTCGTTCTGGCACCACCGCCACCGGTACGCTCCTTCGCCATCAGTGCCGTGGCGGCAGTGATAGCTGCAGCCATGATCGTGCTGACTAGCGTCTTGCAGCTGCCCCAGGCTGTGGCGGTCGCCGGGATCGCAATCATGATCTTCGCGGTCGTGCTGGCCGCAGTCGCGCTGGTCTTGACCGTACGCTTGCGCACGACCTTGATCTTGGACCGGCAATCGATCACGATCATCAAAGGGCGACGCCGCCGAGTCCTGGAATGGTCCACGATCGACAGTGTCACCATGCGGGGACCTCGGCTGGTGTTGATCACTAAACCCGAGGGCGGCGCGGACGCGACGATCGTCAACCCGGGAGCAGCGGCCGAACCTACGTTCGCTGCGCTGGCCGGCGAAATCAGCAGGCGTCTAGACGCCGACCGCGGCTACCAACGGCTTCTGTAAGGCCCTCCCCGCTATTGGCGTGACCGAATACCTGGGCTAGCCTCGCACCTCAGCGGTATGGCCGGGACGTCGCGGCGACCTTGGGGTCGTAGGCGCAGGCGTCGTTGACGCTTTCGCTCTGAACCGTGGCGCCAGACTTCTTCTTCGCCTTGGGGTTCTTGCTTTCGCTGATCGTGGCCTTGACTCTCTTTCGCATCAGCGAAAAGTCCGGACTACTGGAGGAGAAACCAGAAACCCCAGACTTGAAGACCACGCTGCGGACATTGCCGTCCTTCACACGCAGGCTCAGATCCACCATCAGCGGCAGGACCTCCCGCGGCATGTCTGTGTAGACGAGCTGCTTGCCGGCTTGAACGACGTCCTCGTAGCGGGCCAGCATGTTCTTAGGGTTTGCCTGCTTGATGATTGCGTTGATCACGCAACGCTGCCGATCCATCCGGGCGAAGTCGTCGGAGCCGTACCGACCCCGGGCATACCACAGTGCGCTGCGACCATTCAGCTTTTGATTCGGACCCGGGTGAAGGTAATCCTTGGGCGGTATGTGGCGGTCCGTATCACCTCCGATCGGGATGTAGGAGTTGATGTTGAGCCTGATGCCACCTAGCGCATTGATCATCCGGCTGAACCCCTCCAAGTTGATCAACACGTAATAGTCCACCCGCAAGCCAGTTGCCTGGCCCACGGAGAGCTTGAGGACATCAGCTCCAAGGTTGTCTGTTGGGCCGAGGACGTCTTTGGGCACCGTACGCGGCACGTTGCGGTACATCGCATTGAGAAAGTATTCGGCGTTGTTGGGATCGCCGCTCGTAAACCCGTAGGGGTAGTACTTGTGCAGCGGTGAGCGCGACGGGAAAGGCATATGAGTCAGATTGCGCGGAAGGCTGATCAGCGCGGTATCACCGGTCTTGGTGTTGATGCTAGCCAAGATCACAGTGTCGGTGCGTGTGCCTACCCGGCCAGGCCCTGCGTCGCCACCCAGCAGCAAGATGTTCAGCCGCGGCTTACCCGCCCAAGGGTCCTGCGCCTTGGGCTGGCCGGGCGTAGTTTGCGTCGCCTCGAGGGTCGGCCGGGTGGCGCTTTTCGTATCGTTCTCACTCTTGAATACCGCACCGACCGAGCTGGCCGTCACATAGGAGTAGTGGGCGGCAACCGCCATAGGCGCGGCGACCACAAATGCCAGCAAGCCAACGAGAAAGCCGCCGAACACGCGCTGGCCACGTGTCGGGCGACCGCGAAGGCTCAAGTGGCTGGCAATGATGATCGCGACCCAGACCAGCGCGATGATCACCAAGGTCACGGCCGCTCGGCGCAGCGTGTCGGGGTCGACTAGGTGGGCGAGCAGATCCTGCCGATCGACTGTGGCGTAAATAACGAGAGCGAGAAGTGACGCTGCAAACACGCCCAGGATGATGCTGCCGATGATGCGGCGCCGGCCTGCGATCAATCCAAGCCCGGGAATCGCCGTTCCGGCGATCGTGAAGGCGACGGCCCGGCGGAAGCTAGGCGAGGGGGGCGTCTCATCATGGTGAAGGCGGGAAGGCGCAGAAGGCTCATCGGGGAGCTGCCAGCTCCACATCCCTTGCTCGGGTTGATGAGGCATCAACGTCCCCCACGCGCGACTCTGGAAGTGAAAACCCGCTCCACAATACGTGTGCGATCGGGTCAATATGCGATTCTCGGACGAATGCCTGCACCCGCGCAAAACTGATGTTCCCGGCGTACGCGTTAACCAGCGATGGGACGACGATTGACTTTGCTTCGCGTAGCGTCGGGTCGGTAGTCTTGCCCAGCGTTCAGCCGCGGCCGAGCGTTCGGTTGTGGGGAGGCGTCGCCTAGTCCGGTCTATGGCGCCCGCCTGCTAAGCGGGTTGAGGGCTCAACCCTCTCGCGGGTTCAAATCCCGCCGCCTCCGCCACCTTCCGGGGTTGAGCCCCATAGCTTGTATGGCGCGTAGGACAGAGCCAATCTGGGGTGTCGACACGATGAGGTTCGCACGGGCATGTCCAGCCGTCGGCCTCACTACGGAAGTCAGCAGTGATCTAGATGTCTGAACTCAACGAGTGGCTCGCCATTGTCGCGCTGTTCGTCGTTCTTCCAGTTTTGACCTGGCCCGAAACTCTTCGCGCACTCGCTCGGCTGGCCGCCCGCGTCAACGACTGGGCGGCAGCCCACACCGCACCGACACAGGAACGCGATGATGACGAAGAGGAGCTGTGGCTGACATACCGAACGCGCAAACTGTGTGCCGATCTCGCTCGAGTTGAACACTTGGTCGCCACTGACAGCGCGATGTCCGCGACACGACAACTCGGCAACCGACTCGCGTACGCCCAGCTCATTGATGACCTAAACCACACCCCTGGAGTGTGTGAACCTCACAGCCTCGCCCACTACGGTGCTACCACGGTCGAACCCGGATTGATCAGGCTCTCTGGTGCCCGCCACACGCAGCAGCCAGCGACCGTCGAAGTGCTCGAGATCGGGCGGCGGACCCGCCGTCGCTGAAGCGATTCCGCGGCGACCAATAGACCGCCGACTGCAAATCAGCGAGACTGCTCTTTCCACGCTTTCGAGCCTGCGGAGACGGCCTCCTTGAACTGCTGGGCACGCCTGCGGGCGATCTCGCTTGGCGATTCCTCCATTTGGTCGATCCACTTCATGGCCGCTTGACCCAACGCCGTCGCAGACAGTGCGGCACCGATCAGCCACAGGAAGAAACCAACGCAGAGCAATACCACGCCTGAGCTCATCAAGCTGCGGTTGACTTCGAACGCCGGTCGGGAAGTGGAGTTGCTCATCATGGTCCTCCTCTTCGAACCCATTTCGGACCCCCGAGTGGGCTGCGTCCCATCATGCTCGCTCGCATCGCGGCCCGCGGCATCACCCTGTCCGGGTGAATCGCGCGGCAGACGCGTGATCGCATCGAGATGATTGATCTTGGTGTCACGAGACGGACTGAGTCCAATGGCCATGTAGTTCCGCGGCATATGTAAAAGGCAGAATCTTGGTGTGGTGACCGATGAGGAGATCGCTTTGATGTCGCGTGAACAGCGACGCGCCTTGATCCTGCGACTGTCTAGCGCCTCCGGGGACGACTCACCCTCCCGGCGCCGAGCTCTCGGTCCACGTGAACTGCAAGTCGTTGTCACGATGGTGAGCGCGGTGATCCTCGTTCCGTGGATCGTCTACCTTGCCATCGCACTCCCACGGGTGTATGTCAGCCATAACTGGGACCAGGCGTGGGTCGGGTTCGACCTTCTCCTTCTCATGCTTCTCGTGGCGACCGCCGTGCTTGGCTATCTGCGTCGCCAGTTGGTGATGCTGACCGCGTTCGCCACGGGCGTGCTGCTGATCTGTGATGCCTGGTTCGACTGGATGACCAGCAACCGAGCCGACGTCGGCTGGGCCGCGATGACTGCATTGTTAGTTGAGTTGCCGCTAGCAGGGTTGTTGATCACTGAGGCCGTTCGGTTGCTGCGGGTGGTGCCGATCCGCTGGGGAGTGTTGCGGAAGAACGCGCACGCTTGGGAGGTTCAAATACCTCTGCCGACGGGCTCCGAGCAGGGAGTATCGCGTCGTCGGCGTCAGGCGTGAAGGTCGCTCGGTGAAGCAGGCTGAACCGACCAGTCGGCCGGCTCGTCGTCGGTATCCGCGGCCGCGTCGGCAGCGGTCGCTTGTATCTTGCCGGGCTTGTGGTGTGCAGGTGCGTAGACCGCGTACAGCTGCATCGGCTCGTCTCCAATGTTGGTGACGTTGTGCCAGGTGCCTGCCGGTACCAGGATGCACCAGCCGTCGGACACGTCCTGGTCGAACTCGAGGTTGTCTTGGCTCGGTCCCATCTGCACGCGGCCGCGACCGGCGTCGAGTCGCAGGAATTGATCCGTTTCGGGGTGCATCTCGAGGCCGACGTCTCCACTTTCAGGGATGGACATCAGCGTCACCTGCAAGTACCGACCGCTCCACGCGACGGTGCGGTAGTTCGCGTTTTCCACCGTCGCTTCTTCGAGGTTGAAGGACTGGGGGTCAGGCCCAATGTCAATGATCGTCATCTCACACTCTCCCTGATTGTGATCGTTTCCTTGTTGGTGAGTCTTGTTGGTAAGTGTTACCCACGCCGCTGGCTCATTGTCACCAGCGCCACCTCGTGTCACAGGTCGTAGGCGCGGCGCGCGTTGTCGCGGGCGATCAGTGCCGCGGCATGCTCGGCATCCTGGGTCGTCATCTCGCCGCCCTTGATCAACTCATCGAAGACTGCCGACAGCCCACGTCGAAACAATCGGGCTCCGAGGTAGTACAGCTCGGCCAGCGCGTACGCGTCTGAGGAAAACAGCAGCTTGCCGAACGGAGCCAGTTCCAATGTTTCGCAAATGACTTCCTGGCTCAGCGCGCCAGTGTTATGCACGGCAAGTCCAATGTCGATGAAGACGTGGCTGAAGACTTGCGCCAGGTAGGCAGCGTGGCGGTGGAACGGATAGTTGTGCAGCAGCATCACCGGCACCCCACGCTGCTCGGTTGCCCGGAGAAAGGGGGTCAGCCGTGTTGGTTCGGCGCGAAGCAGATCGATATCTGCGTCGCCATACCCAACGTGGATCTGCAACGGCAGACCCGCCTCGATAGCCGACCAAGCGAGCCAGGCGCTGATCACCGGGTCGGCGAGCCGATAACGTCCATCGGCGGAGGACGGCAGGCCTGATAATGCTGCAACCAGGGCGCCCTTCTCCGGTGGCTTCGCCGGAAGATCGAGGCCAATCCGGTACGCGGCAATGCTCTTTGCCGCCACGGCACTGGACGCATGCAGCGCCTCTTCGACGGATTCGGCGAAGTCCGCGGGGCCGATGCCGTTGTGGAGCAGTTCCTCGGCCAAAGCCTCGAGGCGGATCACCTCGTATGCCGTGCCGCCGCCCATTTCCGCGAGCTCGGCCGGGCTGCACAGCCGCTCATCACCGATGCCCGTATCAACCAAGAACGTCTCGATGCCAGCACCCGTCACGAGCAGCGGACTCGCCATCACACCAAGCTCTCGACGGCGAGCCAGATACTCCTCTGCCGATGCATGCGGCTCCAGGCCGAGAACTGGAGCACACCACCTCCGGACCGCAAGGCCAAGCATGGAGTCGAAGAAGGTCGTTCCCAGCGGCGATACCGTGGCCGCCTCGTTCAGCAAGGTCTCGAAGGAGGCTCGATCAAGATCGTCTAGGACGACACCGTGACAGTGATGATCGACGAGCGGTCCAAGATCAATTGAATCAGCAGTCATCGTCCCTCCGCTTACACCGGGCGTGCCGACGTAGAGGTTCCAGCCCTATTCTGTGGTCCCGTGGATATCGCTGAGCGGGAGGCCCGTGGCGGCCAGGCCGAGCAGCTGGTGCGCACCCTTGTCGAACGCGACGTTGGCATGGTGGCGACCACGTTCGTGGACAATGCCGGCATCACTCGTGTGAAGAGTGTTCCCGTGAGGCGTTTGCCGCAGTTGGCTGCATGGGGTGTTGGCGCGTCGACCAGCTTCGACTATTTCCGTTTTGACGACTGGCTGGCCGCACCGCCTGGCGGGACCGCGCCGGTTGGTGATCTTCGCGTAGTTCCCGATCTTCGGCGAGTGATTCCCTTGGCCGCGCAGCCCGGCTGGGCGTGGACGCCTGGTGATCGATATCGGCAAGACGGTGAGCCGCACGAGCGCTGCAGCCGCCTCCTGCTGCAAAGGTTGGTGGACGCTGCCGCCGCAGACGGTCTGGAGATCAAGGCCGCAATCGAGATCGAATGGGTGGTTTCAGCTGGCGATGGAGACGACTTCGTTTCCGCAGCGGTCGGCGCCGCGTACGGCATGTCTCGGCTGATCGGCGTCTCGGACTACCTCCGCGAGGTCATCGGGGCGCTCATCGCGGAGGGGATCAAGGTCGAGCAATTCCATCCCGAGTACGCCGCTGGCCAGCTTGAGCTGTCCGTTGCGGCCGAGTCCCCGATCGACGCCGCCGACACCTCCGTCCTTGTTCGCAGCACGATCCGTGCCGTTGGCCGGCGTTACAACTTCCGCACTTCTTTCTCTCCCAAAGTAGAAGCGGAAGGCGTGGGGAACGGCGGTCATGTACATCTCAGCGTGTGGCGGGCCGGAGAGAATTTGATGGCCGGCGGGGACGGGCCGTGTGGGCTCGCTCCCGTTGGCGAGGCTTTCGCCGCTGGCATCTTGGATCATCTGCCGGCGCTCCTCGCCATCGGAGCGCCATCGGTGGTGTCATATCTGCGACTGGTCCCGTCCCACTGGGCTGGGGTGTACGCGTGCTGGGGTCTTGAGAACCGGGAGGCCGCGTTGCGCATGATCACCGGGTCGGCGGGCAGCGGCGACTGGGCGGCCAACCTCGAGGTGAAATGTCTTGACCTGACGGCTAACCCTTATCTGCTGTTCGCGGGGCTGTTGGCTGCGGGTCTGGACGGCGTCGCTGTCGATGCGCGGTTGCCGGAGCCGGTTGATGTGGACCCAGCCGCACTTCTACCTGAGGAGCTCGACCGGCGTGGTATTCGGCGATTGCCAACAAGCTTGCGGGAGTCGACGGATGCGCTGGCCGCCGACTCCGTGCTGTTGGCGGCGATGGGCTGGGCCTTGATCGACTCCGTGCTCGCCGTCCGCGAGTCGGAGATCGCACTGTTTGTCGATGCTTCGGCCGAGCAAGTGGTCCGGGCCTTGCGGTGGGCACACTGAGCCCTGCACTAGGCCTGCGCCGCGTTGACGCTGGCGGCGCGCCGTGACCTGCTGAGTCCAAACTGTTGCCAACTCAGGGGCGTAGGTCAACGATGATCACATGACCCTGCTGCTCGATCTCTTCCCGCCCGGCAGCGCCACCGATGCCGATGGCATGTTGGTCATCAGTGGCTGTCGCGCCGATGATCTTGCAAACGAGTTTGGGACGCCGGTGCTGGTCGTGGCCGAGGAGGCCCTCCGCGCTCGGGCACGGGAATACGCTGATGAGCTGACCAGCCGGTGGCCCAAGTCGCGAGTGGTGTTCGCCTCGAAGGCGTTCCCTTGCACAGCCGTTCAGCGGGTCATGGTGCAAGAGGGGCTCGGGCTCGACGTCGCCGGTGGTGGTGAGATCCTGACCGCACTCAAAGCCGGCATCGATCCCGCGCTCATCGTGCTCCACGGAAATGCCAAGAGCACCGAAGAGATCACCATGGCAGTCGACAACGGCATCGGCCTGGTCGTTGTTGACGGACCCGACGACGTCGATCGGCTGGAGGCGATTGTGCCGGCTGGCCGCACACAGGACGTGCTGGTACGTGTCATTCCAGGCATAACTGCTGACACGCATGCTCACGTGCTGACCGGCCACGAGGGGTCGAAGTTCGGTCTGGCACCCGCGGCAGCGACTGAACTGATCCAGCGAATTGATCACAGCCCGCGGCTGCGGATGCGCGGTGTGCATGCGCATGTCGGCTCGCAGATCCTGGAAGCCGAGCCTTTGGCTGCCGCGGCCGCGCCCCTCGCCGCTCTTGGGACGTTCGACATCTACGACCTGGGCGGAGGGCTCGGCGCCCGATACACGTGGGCGGACCAACCGCCCACAGTTGCGGACTATCTCGACGTACTCATCCAAGCCGCGCGCGAGCACCTGCCTTCGGATGCGCAGATCATCATCGAACCAGGGCGCAGCATGGTCGCCACATCGGCGGCCACCATCTATCGAGTGATCACTATCAAGCGAGGACAGACGACATTCGTCGCCGTTGATGGCGGGATGGGCGACAACCTCGAGGTGGCACTGTTCGATCAGCGCTTTGAGGCGGGAATCGCCAACCGGCTGGACGGGACGGAGGGGGAGATCGTCACCGTTGTCGGACGGCACTGCGAGAGTGGCGACATCCTGGTCGACGGTGTGCCGCTGGACACGCCCCGAGTCGACGATCTTCTCGTTGTTCCTGCGACCGGGGCATATTGCTACACAATGTCCAACAATTACAACGGAAATCGACGCATCCCCGTCGTCTTCGTTGCGTCGGGAACGCCAACTCTTGTCGTGCGGCGGGACACGTGGGATGATCTTGCCGCGCGTGATGTCTCATGAGCGCCAGAGTTCTTGTCGATCCTGGCGCCCATCTGGGGTCGGCTCATCAGAGAAGGTGGGAGGCAAATCGTGGCAACGCTTAGTCAAGAACTCTTCCGGCGCAAGCCCGTCGTCGAGATGGAAGCCGAGTCGGGCAGTGAGACGGAGGAGAGCGAGCTCACTCGCTCAATCGGGCTCTTTCAACTGACCATGTTCGGCGTTGGCGCAACGATCGGCACCGGTATCTTCTTCGTGCTGTCGCAAGCAGTGCCGATCGCTGGTCCGGCAGTCGTGTTCTCCTTCTTGATCGCTGCCGTTGTAGCCGGACTGACTGCGGTCTGCTACGCCGAGCTCGCTGGTGCAGTGCCGGTTTCCGGTTCCTCGTACTCGTATGCCTACGCGACGATCGGTGAACTGCCGGCGATGGTGATCGCCGGTTGCCTGCTGCTCGAGTACGGCGTGTCTGCCGCCGCGGTCGCGGTTGGTTGGTCGGAGTATCTCAACGAATTGCTGAACAACCTCTTTGGCTTCAAGATCCCGGAAGCGCTGTCGCAAGCGCCCGAGCAGGGAGGGATCTTCAACCTTCCAGCGGTGATCTTGATAGCGCTCTGCACATTACTGCTGATCCGGGGTGCCAGCGAATCTGCAAAAGTGAACACGGTCATGGTGCTGATCAAGATCGCCATCCTGATCTTGTTCATCGTCATTGGCCTGTTTGGCTGGAACTCCAACAATCTCGCGGACTTTGCGCCTTTCGGAGTTCAGGGAATCACAGCCGCGGCAGGAATCATCTTCTTCTCCTTCATCGGTATCGATGCCGTCTCGACTGCCGGCGAGGAGGTGAAGCACCCGCACCGCACGATGCCGCTCGCGATCATGTTCGCGCTGCTTATTGTCACTACGTTGTACTTCCTGGTATCGCTCGTCGCTGTTGCCGCGCAGCCCTACACCCAGTTTGAGGGCCAGGAGGCGGGTCTCGCCGCGATCCTGGAGAACGTCGTCGGGGCGACCTGGCCAGGGACACTGCTGGCTGCCGGTGCGGTGATCTCGATCTTCAGCGTCACGCTTGTGGTGATCTACGGGCAGACCCGAATCCTGTTCACTATGGCCCGCGACGGAATGATTCCCGAGTTGTTCCACAGGGTGAATCCGCGCACCCGCACACCCGTGCCGAACACGATCATCGTGGCTGCGGTCATTGCGCTGCTGGCCGGACTCATCCCGATCAACTTCCTGGCTGAGATGACCAGCGTCGGAACGCTCGTTGCGTTCGCCATCGTCTCGCTCGCCGTGATCATCCTGCGGCGCCGTGAGCCCGACTTGCCGAGACCGTTCAAGGTCCCCGGTTACCCCGTGACCCCGATCTTGGCCATCCTCGGTTGCTTGTGGATCATCAAAGACCTGCGGATACCCACGCTCTTGGTCTTCCTGATCTGGACTGCAGTCGTGGTCGTCTGGTATTTCGCGTACGGCAGGAAGCATTCCCACCTCGGACGGCACGAGCATGTCGGATTGATCAAGGATGAACCGGTGGTCTGACCCCAGAAGGGACTGAGCGATGCACCAGGTCGATCAAACCACCGAACAGATGGTGCGCAGCGTCCTTGCGTACGCCGAGAACCGGCTGCGAATGGATCCGGTACCGCTCGACAAGGGAAGCCAAGAAGCGGGTGACCTCTACAGGCTGCTGAACGGGGTCATTCGTGACCGCGGCCGGGCACCTGACGAAGTCTTAGGTATCTATTCCTCGGTGATAGCGCCCAGCATCATCTCCGCGGACAGCCCTCGGTTCCTTGGTTTCATCCCAGCAGCGCCCACCAAGGCCAGCCTGTTGTTCGACATGTTGATCTCCTGCGCCTCGATCCAGGGCATCTCCTGGCTTGAGGCATCAGGCGCGATCGCAGCGGAGAACACCGTTTTGAGGGTGATAGCAGATGAGGCTGGACTGCCCCAGTCGGCTGGCGGGTGCTTCGTCTCCGGTGGGTCCGCCGGCAACCTCTCCGCACTTGCCGTTGCCCGGGAGACGGCGAAGAGGCGGCTGAAGGAAGAAGCCGCGGGACGCCGGCTCCGGGTGGTTGTGGGCACCGACGCGCATTCCTCGATCGTCAACACCCTGCGCCTGTTGGAGATGGACGCGCTAGTGGTGCAGACCCCGGATCACCGGCTGACTGCGGACGCGGTGCGCGCCGCGCTCGACGAAGATCCAGATCTGAGCGATGTCGCCGCTATCGTCTGCACTTCGGGCACGACCAATGCCGGCATCATCGATGATCTAGCTGGCGTCGCCGAGATTGCGAAGCAGCGTGACTGGTGGTTCCACGTTGACGGCGCGTACGGCGGATCCGGGATCTTCGCCCCGTCGATACGCGAGAAGTACAACGGCATCGAACAGGCCGACTCCTTCATCCTCGACCCCCACAAATGGCTCTTCACACCCTTCGATTGCTGCGCGCTGGTTTACCGGGAACCCGAGCTCGCCAGGGCAACTCACACCCAAGACGCCTCCTACCTGGATGTCATCCACGTGTCCGAAGGCGAATGGAACCCGACCGACTACGCCTACCACCTGACTCGTCGCGCGAGGGGGCTGCCGCTGTGGTTCTCGTTGGCGGTCTACGGGCTCGATGCGTACCGCGAGGCGATCGAGACTGCAGTTTCGCTCGCCAGAGAAACTGCAGTGTTGATCAGGTCAACACCCCACTTAGAGCTGATCAGGGAGCCAGATCTTGGTGTGGTGCTGTTCCGCAGGATCGGCTGGGAGCCGGCCGACTACGACAAATGGGCGCAGGCGTTGCACGATGAGGAGATCGCTTTCATTCCTCCGACCAAGTGGGAGGGGGAGACCGTTGGTCGCTTCGCATTCCTGCATCCGCACACCAAGATGGAGCTGGTCAAGGAGATCCTCGACCGAACCGCCTAGCTCTTACTGAGCGAAGAACTCGCTCGCCCTGCGATTCCAGAGCAGAGCCAGCACGATGACCGACACGATGATCGTGATGATGCTTGATGTCACCGTCTGCGAGCTGCGGAACCAGATGAGATTGATGATGCCGCCGATGATGTCGATCACCATCAAGACCGTTACAAGCATTCGGGCAAGTCGGGACCGGTTGCGGAGCCCGACACCGACGGCGATCGTCACAATCCCGAAGATCAGGTAGAGAACGCCGACGACGACGACAGCAACGCCACTGACGTTTGACCCTAGGCTGGCAGCGCCGCCCAGGAGGAGCAGAAATAGGGCGCCGAGCAGCGTGAGGATGCCCGAGATGATCGTCAGGACCACGACGAGAGTGACAGATCCAGGTCGGCGGACGATGTTGGAAGCGGGTTCGGTCATGTAGACGTTCTCTTTCCGCTAGAAACCGGCATCGCTGCAAAAGATGATCATGGCGATGCTACTCCGGATTGTTTAGTCCGAGTCGCGGCGCGCGCATAGGCTCTGAAATTGGGCGGCCCAGAGTGCTCTAGTGGAACTGCGGGACGATCAGGTAGATCCCGAAGAGAACCAAGAGTCCGGCAATGCCAAGGAGCACATACCCGAGCGAAACTGTCGCGGTGCCCGAGCCGCCCTCGTTCGACTTGATCTTGGCAGCCGAGACCAGGCGTATGCCGGTGGCGAGCAAAATCGTGAAGATCACCGATGTCGCGATGGAGACAACAGCAACGATGCCCAGGGCGGCCCAGTCGACACGCATCAGGCGGCGCTCTTCGCCTTGGGCCGCCTGACCTTCTTGGGCTTGGGAGGAACCTCGAGCCGCGGGTCGTCGTCGTACGCGGTCGGTGTTGCGGCGGCGAGCACGAGGACCTCGTGGCTGTCTGTGACGTTGGCGTGGGTGATCCTGTGACGGCGGGAGAAGACATAGATCACCAGACACGCACCTGCGAGCAGCAGCATCAGCGCGATGACCCCGGGCACGCCTTGACCGGCGAGTAGTGCGGCAAGCCCACCGACCAAAGCGGCACCGGGCAACGTCAGCAGCCAAGCGACCATCATCCGGCGAGCGACACTCCAGCGAACCTCGGCGCCATCGCGCCCAACGCCGGACCCCAGGATGCTGCCGGTACTGACGTGTGTGGTGGAGAGGCCGAACCCGAGGTGAGCCGACGCCAAGATCGTCGCGCTGGTCGCCGCGCCGGACGCTGCACCTTGCGGGGTCTCGATCTCGACGATTCCCTTGCCCATCGTGCGCATGATCCGCCAACCACCCGAGTAAGTGCCCAGGCCGATAGCGAGACCAGCAGTGATGATCACCCATAGCGGCGGGCCAGTGCCGGAGGGCTGCAGGTTGGCGGCGATCAGCACGAGCGTGATCACGCCCATCGTCTTCTGGCCGTCCGATGTCCCGTGTGCGAGCGCGACCATCGATGCAGTGAACGCCTGCCCGTATTTGAATCCTGAATTACTCTGTGCGCTCGGCGTCTTCCTCGTAATGCGATAGGCCAGCCGGGTGGCTAGGGCCGCTCCGATTCCGGCCACCAGAGGAGCGACGATTGCCGGCAGCAGAACCTTTGAGACGATCACCCAGCCGTGGACGGAGCTGATTCCGGCACCCACGATGACGGCGCCGATGAGGCCGCCGAAGAGAGCGTGCGAAGAACTGGATGGCAGGCCCAGGAGCCATGTCATCAGGTTCCAGATGATCGCTCCGAGAAGTCCGGCCAGGATGATCGGAACCGTGATCAGCGCATCGTCGAAGAAGCCACCAGAGATCGTCTTCGCTACCTCGGTAGAGAGGCAAGCTCCGATGACGTTGAGCAACGCGGCGAGGATGACTGCGGTGCGGGGCCTTAATGCCCCCGTGGCGATCGGTCCGGCCATGGCATTAGCGCTGTCATGAAAGCCGTTCGTGAAATCGAAGATCAGGGCTACCACGATGACGACGATGACGACGAACAGCTCGGTCAC